>FLOH01000199.1_pt1 | contig 161617 bp, 152 predicted proteins | sample 756751 | NCBI WGS metagenome assembly FLOH01 (sample SAMEA4026879, study PRJEB14308) | marine metagenome | biome: coastal water; material: water | depth 74 m | reverse complement strand
TTCCACCGCTTGATGGGGCGTCATCTTGGGTTTGGCTTTTCCCAGGACCTGAGCCGTCATGTTCAACTGATGGGAAAAAATTTCCTCGATAAGGGCGTCAACCGCAAGTTGCTGCCAGTAGCTTTCACCACCGAGGTCTTCCGCTGCCGCCCTGAGTCGGCCCAACCTGAACCGGGCACCAATGGCAAAATATGTTTTCGCCGGCTGTATAACCGGTAGCCTTTGACGATTGGCCAACCGAACGATGTCGCATCCTGCTGCGATATTGACGAGCCCGACAACGCGAAGCGCAAGGACGTGGGGCACCTTGGCATCCATGAGCGGTCTCGCACGCTGTCGCAAATCATCCATATAGTGTGGCGGGATAACCGCATCGATTTTCTCGGCAAGCTGACTGATCCCATCCTTGAATGCTGCCACATGCTCGCCAATAGCCAGCCCCGGTTCGCCATTTCTCAGAAACCACATGGTTGCGCGCTCAAGCAGATTGTTCACGGCAAGCAGCATGGATAACTGAACGCTGGCCGCGACCTTGTTATCAAGTCGCTCGATTTCGCCCCATATAGCGCGCACGCCATAAACTTCGCGTGCAATAACGAACGCCCTGACAATATCAGAGACCGGCATGCCCGTTTTTTCTTTAATCTCATAGACGAAGGTGTCGCCAACACGGTTGATCAGGGAGTTTGTGATCCGGGTTGCGATAATTTCGCGCCGCAGACGATGTTTCTCGATGCCGGCCCGAAACTTGACCTGCAAGGGTGTCGGGAAATACCGGATCAGGTCATCCATCGTCGCCGGGTCATCAGGCACATCGGACGCCAGAATTTCCTCGTACAGCGAGAGCTTCGCATAGGACAGAACGACGGAAAGTTCGGGTCGGGTGAGTCCGATCTTTTTTGCGACACGCTCGCCAATGGTCTCGTCATCCGGCAGAAATTCAACATCACGGTTCAATAAATCGCGCCGCTCCAGATCCCGCATCAATCGCATCTGGTTTTCCGTCGCGTGATAGCCTTTAGCCTGAACCACGGAAATTGCCTGACTTTGCTGATAGTTGTCCACCAGCACCAGCTCGGAGACCTCATTCGTCATAAGAACCAGCAGCTTGTTGCGCTCCTTACCGCTCAACTTGCCCGCCTTAACGCTGGCATCAATCAATATCTTAATGTTGACCTCATGGTCCGAACAGTCGACGCCCGCCGAATTGTCGATGAAGTCCGTATTCAGACGTCCGCCACGAAGCGCATAATCGACACGTCCCAACTGGGTGACCCCCAGATTTGCGCCTTCGCCGATGACTCTGGCGGCAACGTCTTCACCATTAATCCGAATCGCATCATTGGCGCGATCACCGGCATCGGCATGACTTTCTGATTCCGCCTTGATGTAGGTCCCAATGCCGCCGAACCATAATAAGTCGGCCTGGGCATGCAGCATGGCGCGAAGCAATTCATTGGGCGCAATCTTGTCTTTTACCATGCCAAACATCTTCTTGATCTCTGGCGTCAGGGTGATGGATTTGGCAGACCGCTCATAAATCATGGCACCTTTGGACATGATTTTTTTATCATAATCTGTCCACGATGATCGACCCATATTGAACAGGCGGTTTCGCTCCGCCCAGCTTTTTGCCGGATCAGGGTTCGGATCAACAAAGATATGCAAGTGGTTAAAGGCGCCGAGCAGCTTGATGTGTTTGGATAACAACATGCCGTTTCCAAAAACGTCGCCGGACATATCGCCGACACCGATGACAGTGAAATCTTCGCTCTGTATATCGGCTCCCATTTCACGGAAGTGGCGCTTGACGGATTCCCACGCGCCCTTGGCGGTAATGCCCATTCCTTTGTGGTCATAACCCTGGCTACCGCCTGAAGCGAAAGCATCACCCAGCCAGTGCCCGTATTTCTCTGACACGCCATTGGCTATGTCGGAAAACGTAGCCGTTCCCTTATCCGCGGCAACAACCATATAGGGATCGTCCTGATCACGGCGTACGATCTGCTTTGGTGGCCTGATGCCATTGCCCACAATATTATCGGTCAAGTCCAGCAGGCCGGAAATGAATGTCTGATAACAATCAATGCCCTCCGCCATGAAGGCGTCTCGACCACCTTCTGCCGGTGGTCGTTTGACAACGAAGCCACCCTTTGATCCGACGGGAACAATAACGGCGTTTTTAACCTGCTGGGCCTTAACCAATCCCAAAACTTCAGTCCTGAAATCTTCCGGCCGGTCGGACCAGCGGAGCCCGCCACGCGCAACCATGCCAAACCGGAGATGGACACCTTCGACTCGCGGGCTGTAGACAAAAATTTCCAACATCGGGCGGGGCAGGGGAAGCTCTTCAAGGGCCCGGGAGTTCAACTTGAACGAAAGATAGGATTTATTATCGCCATCCTGATTGAATTGGTAATAGTTAGTGCGAAGCGTGCTGTCGACCACGTTCAGAAATCGCCTGAGAATTCGGTCTTCGTCGGCACTTGTCACATTTTCCAGCCCCGCTTCGAATGCTTTCTTGATGCGGGCTATATCATAGGGTGCTGTTTTCTGCCGACCTGGATCAAACATGGCCTGAAACAAATCAACGATCATTCGTGCCAGTCCGGGGTTTTTCGACAGGGTTTGTTCCATATAGATTTGCGAAAATGGAATGCCCGCCTGTCGAAGATACTTACAATAGGCCCTGATGACGACAACCTGACGCCACGTCAAACCCCCACGACATACCAGCGCGTTGAAGCCATCGCTTTCCACCGAACCATACCAAACTTGCTGGAAGGCATCGTGGAAGTTCTCGCGGATATCATCGACGTTGATCGGCATGCCGTCCTGTGTGACGAGGCCAAAATCATGGATCATCACAATATGTCTGGAATCATTCTGCGGCTCTACCTTGTGCGGAGCCTCTTCGATAACCCGGAAGCCCATATGCTCAAACACGGGTAGCGCATCAGAAAGCGGAATGGGCTTGTCTGGATGATACAACTTGAAGCGCACCAAAGCGTCTTGACTGTCTGTAATGTCATAAAGGCTCATGCCGATAGTGCCTGTTTTCAGCACATTGTCAGTCATTGTCATATCGGAGACAGCCGTATCCGCGTCATATTGTTCCTGATAGCCGGGGCCAAACGCCTGACCATAGCGGGCCATCTGATCGCTTGCGGCTCGTTCACTAAAATACTGGCATAACGCATCTTCTAGCTTATCGCTCCAGGCGCGCGACGCCATAACGAGTTGTTCTTCAAGCGCCTTGGCGTCATAGGATGGGATCGCGCCCGGGGTGGTTTTAATGATGAAGTGAACCCGGGCCAGCGGGCCGTCCCCGAACTGGGTGCGGAAAGCAACCAGACGCCCGCTAAAAGCGCTGGCCAGAATATCGCCGATATTAAATCGTAAATCACTATTGAACCGATCCCGCGGCACATAGACAAGGCACGACATGTGTCTCTCAAAATCATCCTTGCGCATAAACAGCGCAACGCGCTGGCGTTCCTGCAAGTGCAAAATGCCCATGGCCGTCTCAAGTAGTTCATTGTCTGATATCTGGGACAGCTCATCGCGAGGATAAGTTTCCAGAATATTCATCAACGCCTTGCCATCATGACTCGCCGGGCGGAAGCCCGCGCGTTGGATAACACGGTCTAGTTTCTGACGTAGCAGGGGGATTTCGCGGGGGGTGCGATTATAGGCGGTAGAGGTAAACAGGCCAACAAATACCCGCTGTCCAATGACATTGCCCCGTGCATCATGGCGTTTGATGGCAATGGCATCCATATGAACCCGACGATGAACCGTTGATCGCTGGTTGGTCTTTGTCACCATCAAAAAATCAGGGTGGCGCATAAAGGCATCGACCTCAGGTGGTGTCGATTCTTTGTCCCCTTTTGTCGGAGTATTTTCAAAGACCATGGCCGTAGGGTCACGCAGGATGCCAAGGCCGGTTTTCTTGTCAATTGTCGCCACTGCCGTGCGGCCGGATTTTTTGAAAGTGTAATCCCGGTACCCTAGAAACGTGAAATGGTTATCATGGATCCAGCGAAGAAAATCCCGACATTCAGATATGGATTCAGATGAATATCCGGGAACGCCACCGGCTTCCAGTTCTTCGATAAATGACCACATGCGGTGGCGCATGGTGCGCCAGTCCTCCACGGACGCCCGCACATCTTTCAAAACTTTGTCCAGGCCCTGCTTGATTTCCTTCAACCGAGCGCCACCTTCCTGGGTCACCTCAATATGCATAAAGGATTCCCGTGCGACATCTGAGTCGCCTGAGCTCACGCCAGCAACATCGCGCAGGGCACCCTTGGCGGTTCGGGTAACGACCATGATCGGATGCACGACCAGGTGAATCGTCAAATCAAGACGATTCAATTCCGCCGTGATGGAATCCACAAGGAAGGGCATGTCATCTGTGACCGCCTCGACAATCGTTCGCTCGGACTCCCACCCATGTGATTTTTTGGTCGGGTTGAAGACACGGACAATCGCCTGGCCTGGTCGGCGGGTCTGACTGGCTGCAAGTTGATTAACCGCAATCGCAGCCAGTTCGTTTGAATCACGCTCAATGATGTCATGGGGGGGCACATTCTCGTAATACTGCCGGACGTACCGCTCAGCCAACGCCGCTTTTGCTTTCCCCAAGCGCCTGCGTGCCGACGCTGAAATTTTCCCAATCAGCCGTGTTGTCGTTTGTTCTGTTTTTGCCGCCATGAAATAAAGTCCCTTCTGATCTTCAAGACGCCTTAAACCCCCGTATTGTATGTAGGTTAGCCTATTTGGATTCGGGAAGGAAAGTGAGGAAACACTTGTGCGTCATTTTATATCGCGCGGCCCATGACGGCCTGGCCACAAAAAAAGACAATCCATCACAGATTATTGTTTCTGTGGTGTCTGAATATTTTGAATTTAAGAGGAAATGGAGCGGGCGATGAGATTCGAACTCACGACATTCTCGTTGGCAACGAGATGCTCTACCACTGAGCTACGCCCGCATGCTTTGTGTCGCCCCCGTAACAGGGGGACCGAAAGCGCGCCGATAATACGCAACACGCGTGTCTTTGCAAGGTTCATCTTCACTCAAATTTTTCTTAGGTTCAGGGCCCTTAATTCCGGGAATGGGGCCTTGAGAACCCGGGGTAGAGCGGTTTACTATCCAGCCCATGCCCCGGACCACACCCAAGACCCGTGAACAACTGTTTGAACACCTCGCCGATCTGGGGATTAAAACCTCCACAATCGAGCATCCGCCTGCTTTTACGGTCGATGACAGCAAGGCTTTCCGCGGCGAGCTCCCCGGCGCACATTGCAAAAATTTGTTCCTGAAGGACAAGAAGGGCAATATCTGGCTGGTCGTATCGCTGGAAGACCGCGCCATTGACATGAAAGACTTGCGACACCGGATAGGCTCCAACCATCTTTCCTTCGGCAAGCCTGAATTGTTAATGGAAATTCTCGGCATAGTGCCCGGATCCGTTACACCTTTCGCTCTGATCAACGACGTTGATCGCCGGGTTAATGTTGTCCTCGATGCAGCGATGATGGCCCACGCCACGCTCAACTATCATCCGCTGGTGAACAACGCGACAACCGCTATCGCGCCGGATGATTTGGTCGCCTTTATTCGGTACTGCGGCCATGAGCCGGCGATTGTTGAGCTGTAGGCGGCACTGCCGCCAACGGCCCTTTCTGCCATATCTTTTGGGCTATGGGGCTTGCGTTAACTGACGGAAACCGCCATCTCTATCAAACAGATCTATTAAAATGGAAGATGTGAACCATGGCCATTATTATTGGACCGGAAAACAATTCAGCGAACATCGGCCCCGATTCGCCACCCGATGCTTCCAAGAGTAGCGCAGACCCGATGATCGGCGGCCCCCAGGGAGGTGATGCGGACCTGATCAAGGAAAGCACATCGGCGTCTTTCATGCAGGACGTTATCGAAACCTCCAAGAATATCCCCGTTATCGTGGACTTCTGGGCACCGTGGTGTGAGCCCTGCAAACAGCTCGGCCCCATGCTGGAAAAGCTGGTCCGGCAGGCCGGCGGTTTGGTCCGTATGGTTAAGGTTAATATTGACGAAAATCAGGAGCTGGCGGCACAGATGCGCATCCAGTCTATCTCCATGGTCTACGCTTTCTCACAGGGGCAGCCTGTAGATGGGTTTCAAGGCGTCCAACCCGAGAGCCAACTGAAAGAATTTATCGGCCGCCTTACCGGCGGTGCCAAAAACCCTGTGGATGCCGCACTGGAAGAAGCCAATGCCCTGCTTGATAGCGGTGATGTGGAAGGCGCTTCGGCGGTTTTCGCTCAAGTTTTGGGTCATGACGCCGTTAATGGTGCCGCCATCGCCGGGTTGATCCGCTGCGCCACGGCAACGGGCGAGTATGAGCATGCGCGCGAGATCGTCGATGGCCTGACACCTGAGCTTCAAAAAGATACGGCCGTCACGGCTGCTATCGCCGGGCTGGAGCTCGCCGAACAGTCTGGGGCGCAGGACGATTCCATTATCGACGAACTCGCTGCCAAACTTGAAACAGATCCAAGCAATCACCAACTTCGCTTCGACCTGGCCGTGTCTCTCTTTGGTGTGGGACAGAACGATGCCGCCATTGAAGCATTGATCGAGATCGTACGGCGAGACCGCGCCTGGAATGATGATGCCGCCCGGGCACAGCTTTTGAAAATTTTTGAAGCCCTCGGCCACATTGACCCGGCAACGATCGAAGGGCGGCGGCAATTGTCTGCTGTACTATTCTCATGACGGGAACCCGCGGACCAGGAGGGTCAATGTTTGGTAGCGACATGCCCGCAACCGATCTGCTGCCTGATGAACTACCCCTTTTCCCTCTGAAGGGTGTTTTGCTGCTGCCGGGCGCAACGCTTCCTTTGAATATTTTTGAACCTCGCTATCTTAATATGGTCGAAGATGCCTTGGGAAATGGCCGCATTATCGGCATGGTACAGCCAAAAATCGCGAACGTTGAGTCCCCAGGCGGAGAGCCTGTTGTTTATGAAACGGGCTGCGCGGGTCGGATTGTTTCTTTTGAAGAAACCGGCGATGGCCGGTTCACGATTATGTTGCTTGGAATGTGTCGTTTCAGGATCGTGACAGAGCTCCCCCTTCAGTCCGGGTACCGTATGGTATGCCCTGATTTCAATTCTTTCTTCGACGACCTGAATGACGATGAATGCAGTGTCCCTGACCGTGAATCCCTGTTGACGACAGTTGAGGCCTATTTTATTGCCAATGATATCGAAGCGGATTGGGCAAGCATTGAAGGCGCTGCGGATTCTGCGCTTATCACCACGCTATCCATGCTGTGTCCGTTTGATCCCAGCGAGAAGCAAGCGCTGCTGGAGTGCGATAATATGATCCTGCGTGGCCAGTTGCTGGGAAATCTCATGGCTTTGTCCCTGCATGGCAGCGTAGCCAATCACGGGGTGCGCCACTGAACAGGTGGTATTACGCCATGTTTTTTGGAGATGGTTTCTATGACTGAACGACGTGTTGACCCAAAATTACTGGAAATTCTGGTCTGCCCCCTGACAAAAGGGCCCCTAGAGTATGATTCAAATGCTCAGGAGCTGGTTAGCGAAAGAGCCGGATTGGCTTATCCCATCCGTGATGGCATTCCCATCATGTTGCCTGATGAAGCCCGGACTTTGGGTGACCGCCCCGCCACGCCAACCCCGCTTCGCGATGCCCGTTGATGCAAGACTTCAGTTCCTCGGTGCAGCCCACGGAAATTCGCCTCATTCGCGAAGAAAAGCGCCTGGAAGTTGAGTTTTCCGATGGCAAAACCTTCAATCTTCCAGCCGAGCTTCTGCGGGTAGAGAGTCCGTCTGCTGAAGTCCAGGGCCATGGGCCCGGTCAGAAAACCTTGGTCGTCGGACGTCGGCATGTGGGCATCATGGGCGTTGAGCCGGTGGGAAACTATGCCATCCGGATCAAGTTTGATGATCTTCATGACACCGGTATTTTTACCTGGGAAACGCTCTACACGTATGGCCTTAACCAGACAGAAATATGGCAAGATTATCTCAATGAACTGGAGCGGCAGGGCCTTAGCCGCGATCCCTGAAACTCCTCCCACAGGCAATCGCTCCAGGCCCCTAAAGTGGCTGTCCTCGCATCAGACGCGGCAGATCGCCGACAAGCCCCATGGCATGGCGCATGAACAGACGCTTGAGCGGCGGAATGCTGTTTACAATGCCAAGCCCCAGATCGCGGGCGATACGAACCGGCGCAATATCATTGGAAAACAACCTGTTCAGAACGTCCGTCATGGCAAGCATCAGGGTATTGTCGAAACGGCGCCACCGCCCATACCGACCCAACACCGAAGCCGCGCCAGGGTCCAGGCCCAGCCTGTGGGCATCAATAAAAACTTCCGCCAGCGCCGCCACATCACGCAGCCCCATGTTCAGGCCCTGTCCGGCTATGGGGTGCATACCGTGTGCGGCATCGGCAATCAACACCAGCCGTTCATCAATGGTGCGTTCAGCAAATTGCAGGGAAAGCGGGTAGCTCCACCGCTCTCCAACAACGTTCAGATCACCAAGAAAGTTACCGAATCTTTCTGAAAGCTCTGCCTCGAATGCGGCCGCGTCCAGGGCCATCATCACTGGCGCCAGATCAGATCGCTCGGTCCAGACAATACAGGACTGGTTGCCCATTAACGGCAGGATTGCAAAGGGGCCGGCAGGCAGGAAGTGTTCATAGGCAATATTGTTGTGTGGTTTTTCATGGCGCACGGTGCAGACGATACCACACTGATTATAGGACCAGCCGGTCAATGGAATCCCGGCACGTTCCCGAGTCTCTGAGCCCCGCCCATCGGCCCCAACCACGACGCGTGCCTGAATGGTATCGCCGCTTTGCAATACGGCCGTGACCCCATCGGGGGAGCGTTCCAGCGTCTCCAGACAATCTGGCGCCCGTACCGTCAGATTTTTCAATTCACCAAAACGTTTGGCCAGCGCTGTCCTGTGTCGGCGGTTTTCCACCATGAAACCGAACGGTTCGCCGCCCAGGTCCTGATGGTCGTAATGCAGAAACATCAGCGAGCCGCCATCCGCAACCCGGATATCTTGAATGGGCGCACTGTCGTCGACCAAGTCATCCCAGAGTCCCGCGCCCTCAAGTACCCGCTGACTGCCTAGCGCGATGGCGGACGCCCGGCCATCATAATGGGGGTCGAGCACGGTCGAGGGCGCTTCGCGATCAATGACCACTGTTTCGACGCCATGCGCCGCAAGGATGCACGCCAGCGTGCCCCCGGCCAGTCCGCCGCCAACGATCAGGATATCAGTCTGTTGATTTGCCATACCTTAACGATGATATCCGGTCTCCGCATTGTCCAGCCTTTCTGAATTTCTCCCTGTGTTTCCAGCGCTTGTTGTTTTAGACACGAAGAAGGCCATACATAATTTTTGTGCAATTAGGACAAAAATATCGGAGCGCTTGCCTGTGATTGGCCTGTGATTGGCCTGTGATTGGCCTGTGATTGGCCTGTGATTGGCCTGTGATTGGCCTGTGATTGGCCTGTGATTGGCCTGTGATTGGCCTGTGATTGGCCTGTGATTGTGCTGCATTATATTCAATCCTCTACAAAAAAAATTGCCTTGCCGGGATGATTGAAAACGCTCAAAACGATTTCTGTTAATTTTTCAAAATCTCGACTGATCCTTTGGAACGCGCCATGAAAATCAATCCCCGTTTGGAAACCCTGCCGGATTATCCCTTTGATCGACTGAGAAATCTGCTCGAAGGCATTAATCCGCCGGATGGTATGACGCCGATCTCCCTTGCCGTCGGCGAGCCACAACAACCGGTGCCATCATGGGTCGCAGACATCGTGCGCGACCAGACCCATCGCTGGAATAACTATCCGCCCTTTGCCGGAACGCCTGAATTGCGCGCGGCTATCGCCGGGTGGCTGAACCGCCGTTTTGGCCTTAGTCAGGGTGACATTGACCCCCAGACGCATATTTTGGCTTGTGCCGGCTCCCGCGAGGCCCTGTACCTTCTACCCACATGGCTCGTTCCCGAAACCAAAAACGGCAAGCGTCCCATCGTCGCCATGCCCAACCCATTTTATCACGTCTATGGGACGGGCGCGCTCGCCAGCGGCGCGGAATCGCTTTTCCTGTCCGCAACACAAGAAACCGGTTTTTTACCTGATTTGGGTGCTTTGGATACAGAAACACTAGATCGTTTATCCCTGCTTTTCCTGTGTTCCCCGGCCAATCCGCAAGGCGCCATTGCGAGCGCGGCGTATCTGGAACAAGCCATCCAGCTGGCGCGCCAGCATGATTTTGTTGTGGTTTCTGACGAATGTTACGCTGAAATCTATGACCAAGCCCCGCCGCCCAGCGCCTTGCAGGTTTGCTGCGAGATGGGCGTGCGGTCCGGTGATGGCTCCGGATCACTTTATGACAAAGTCATCTCCATCAATTCCCTCTCAAAACGATCAAACGGGGCTGGCTTAAGGTCAGGTTTTATTGCCGGTGACCCTGCCATCATTGAAGCATTTGGCCGGTTTCGCAGCTATATCGCCGCCTCCATCCCGCTGCCCATTGATGCAGCTTCCGTAGCGCTTTGGAATGATGATGCCCATGTCGAGACCATTCGCGCTTTTTACCGGCGTAATATTGATGTGGCTGAAGATGTTATTGGTGCGCGTTTTGGCTTTTACCGGCCAGAAGGCGGGTTCTTTCTATGGCTTAATACCGGCGATGGCGAGGCGTCCACACAGGCGCTATGGCGCGAAGCGGGCGTCAAAGTGCTTCCGGGTGCCCATACATCGCGTGACGGTTCTGACGGAAACAACCCCGGAGCGCCCTATATCAGGATTGCCCTTGTCAATGATGAGGCAACAATCAGGGCCGCTTGTGAGCGGCTTGTTAAGGTCTTGTAAAGGCCCCGCGCGATACAACTTTATGCATGGTAAGAACCCTTATATCCGCGCCCGAGAGCGCCCTGTTGCCGACGGCGGTCGTCGATTTTCTGAAACGCCGCACCGCTGAGCTCGGTGGCGTAGCCTTGTGCCTCACCTCCGGCGCGATGATTGCTGCTCTGGCGACCTATTCTGCGACCGATCCATCACTAAACAATGCAACAGATCAGCCAGTACAAAACATTCTTGGCCCCATGGGCGCTGCGGCAGCCGATATAGGGTTGCAATGCGTAGGCGTTGCGACAGTGCTGCCCGCCCTTGCCCTGATGGCATGGGGCATACAGTTAGTGCGAAAGCGCTCTATTCATCACGTATCCGCCCGCATCATACTATTGATGACGGCAATGTTGTTTACCGCCATGGCCGTCAGCACTTTATCTGTACCGGGAAACTGGCCTCTGGTAACAGGACTCGGCGGCTTTACCGGTCATGCCCTGTTCAATCTTGTCGCACCTATCGCTTCCATGGCGCATACTATATATGGCCCCGCCTTGATGGCTTCCCTTATCGGCGGCCTTGGCGCTGCAATGTTATTCTATGTGCTTGGCTGGTCCTGGCAGGACTGGCGGTCTTTGGGAAATGCCTTCCAATTGGTGGCAAACGGTATCGCGAGCGGCATCGGAGTCGCGGTCCAATCAGCCGGCGCTCTGCATAACTTTGGCGCCCGCCTGACGCCTGAATTTGATGGCTTTGATGAAATAGACGATGAAAACGACACGATAGACACGGACGCAAATAAAAAGAGTGCCGCGGATAAATCCCGTCCTGATACAGGACAGAATAAACGATCAATTCGCCTCCGGAAAACAGATCAGTCTGTTGTGGAGCCAAAGAAAGCGCGGGCAAAAACCAGCCGCAAGGCAGACAAGGAACGACAGAAGGTCCTTGATCTGGGTGACAATGATGGCGTGTACAGAATACCGCCGCTGGACTTGCTGGACGAGACCACGCCAAAAAAACGTGAATCGCCTGTCAACAAAGAGGCGTTGGCGCAAAACGCCACATTTTTGTCTTCGGTTCTGGAAGACTTCGGGATTCGGGGTGAAATCGTCAAGGTTCGCCCGGGGCCCGTTGTGACCCTGTATGAGTTAGAGCCTGCCCCCGGCACCAAGACATCGCGTGTTGTTGGCCTGTCCGACGATATTGCCCGCTCCATGAGCGCCATCTCGGTCCGCGTTGCTGTTGTTCCAGGCCGTAGCGTCATTGGCATCGAGTTGCCGAACGCAAATCGGGAAATGGTTGGCCTGCGAGAGCTGTTGGCCTCTGAATCCTTTGAAAAAACAGGCGGTAGCCTTCCCCTCGCCCTCGGCAAGGACATCGGCGGCGCGCCGATCTGTGTTGACCTTGCCCGAATGCCACATCTGCTTATCGCGGGCACCACCGGATCCGGTAAGTCCGTTGGCATGAATGCCATGATCTTGTCCCTGCTGTACCGACTGACGCCTGATCAATGTAAATTCATCATGATCGATCCCAAGATGCTGGAACTGTCTGTCTATGATGGTATTCCCCATCTGCTGACGCCTGTTGTCACGGACCCATCGAAGGCCGTTGTCGCCCTTAAATGGACTGTCCGTGAAATGGAAGACCGATATCGGGCAATGTCACAGATTGGCGTTCGTAACATTGCCGGATTCAATGCGCGACTGCTTGAGGCTCAAAAAAATGGCGAAACCCTTACCCGGAACGTACAGACGGGCTTCGATGAAGAAGGCAAGCCGGTTTATGAGGACCAGCCCATTGCCAATGAGCCGCTAGCGCATATTGTCGTGGTGGTTGATGAAATGGCTGATCTTATGTTGGTCGCAGGCAAGGATGTTGAGGCCGCTATCCAACGCCTTGCCCAGATGGCCCGCGCCGCAGGCATTCACATAATTATGGCAACGCAGCGCCCGTCCGTTGATGTTATTACAGGCACCATCAAGGCAAACTTCCCGACGCGCGTCAGCTTCCAGGTAACATCCAAAATTGATAGCCGCACCATCTTGGGCGAACAGGGAGCCGAGAATCTTCTGGGTCAGGGCGACATGCTCTATATGGCTGGCGGCGGGCGAGTGACCCGAATTCACGGACCCTTTGTGTCCGATGAAGAGGTCGAACACGTTGTCCGATATTTGCAGGCACAGGGTGAGCCACAATATATCGAAGCCGTCACGACCGAAGCAGACTTCTCGATGCCCGGCACCGATGGTGGCAGCAACTCTGACGCGCTATATGACCAAGCTGTTGCGCTGGTTGCGCGGGAAGGAAAAGCCTCGACCAGTTTTATTCAACGCCACCTGCAGATTGGCTACAATCGCGCCGCCCGGATCATCGAACAAATGGAATCAGAGGGTGTTGTCAGTCAGGCCAACCGGGTCGGTCGTCGAGAAGTGTTGATTGGCAATCACTAAGCCTGTTAGACATCAGGCATGAAACGATCCCTCATCCACCTATTATCTGTGATTACTCCCGCCAGATCATGCGCCGCCGTCTTTTTAGCGGCATTTTGTCTGTTTCACAGCGGGGCTGCCAGCCTTGCTCAGGAATCATCGGCGTCGGGTTCAGATATCCCACCGCTCAACGGTGAAGACTTGTCCGATATTGCACGGATCGAAAGTTACCTGAACGCCATCACCACAATGAAAGCACGTTTTATCCAGATGACTTCAACGGGCCAAACGTCTGAAGGGGATATTTTGCTCTGGCGGCCCGGCCGGTTGCGGATCGACTATGATCCGCCCAGTCCTGTGGTGATTACGTCGAATGGGGTTTTTCTGGTTTATCACGACACGGAGCTCGATCAGCTGTCTCACATTCCACTATCGAGCACGCCCGCAGGGGTTCTGGTTGACGAAGCCGTTAGCCTGAATAATGAAGATATGGCCGTTACCAATATTCGCCGGGGTGCCAATACCCTGGACGTCACGCTGATACAGCGCGATGATCCTTATGCCGGGCAAATCACACTGGTGTTTTCTGATCGTCCGCTACGCCTGCAGCGTTGGGTCTTACTTGATGCACAGGGGGTCACGTCCAATTTTGCCATCATAGGGGCACAAATCGGCGTATCATTCGATCCGGCATTATTTATCACCAAAGCAGCTAAAGCCGCCAAAAAACCCAAAGACCGCTGAACAGGTTTATTTTTTGCTCTCTCCCCGATGGAATCAGGGCGCCAACCGATAACCACCGGGTTCTGTTACCAGAATTTTGGCATCCGATGGATTTTCTTCAATCTTCTGACGCAGCCGATATACGTGTGTCTCAAGTGTATGCGTGGTTACGCCCGCATTATACCCCCACACTTCATCAAGAAGAACATCCCGACTAACCACACGATCGCCTGTGCGATACAGATATTTCAGGATGGCGCCTTCTTTGTCTGTCAGCCGGACCTTCTTGTTATTTTCATTATGGACCAGTGTTTTTGCCCCTGGCTGGAATGTATAAGGGCCTATGGTAAACATGGCATCATCGCTGCGTTCGTGTTGGCGAATATGCGCCCGCAACCGCGCCAGCAAGACTCCAAGGCGAAACGGTTTCGTGATATAGTCATTGGCACCTGCATCGAGGCCCAGAATGGTGTCCGCATCGGTATCGGCACCCGTCAGCATGATAATCGGTGACCGCACGCCGTTCCGGCGCATCAGTCGGCAGACCTCCCTCCCATCCATGTCAGGCAAGCCCACATCGAGAATAATCACATCATAATAATCATGTTTGGCAAGCTCCAGAGACTCAGCCCCACTCCTGGCAATCGATGTGTTGAACTCTTCATGGAGATGGAGTTGGTCCGTCAGCATTTCGATCAGGGTGTCATCATCATCAACCAGTAGGATGCGTTTTCCGGTGGTCATTGCGCAAATATCCCCGCTTTCGATTGGTCAGATGCTAAGCACGAATCATCTCATGCCATTATGGATCGCACATTATATTTGTAAAAACACCATCTTTATACAATAACGATGCCTCGCTCCTAATTATCGGAGATAAAAGTTAACATGAACCGCCCTATTGAACAGGTACAGATGCCCGCCTCGCGGGAACCGCGTTCATTGCTCGCAGTGGATCGTGCAATTTCAGAATTGCGGCGAGGTCGTATGGTGGCAATCCGAGGCCATAAAGGCCGGGCGGTGTTGATGCTTGCTGCCGAGGCTGTAACTGATGCCGGGTTATCATTGCTAACCAAGACCGCCAGCTCAAATGCTGTATTGGCTGTAACGGGGCGCCGCTCTGCCGTTCTTCGACTGTCAGAGGTTGGGCCCGATGTTATGCTGATTGGTATCAGGGATAATACCGCACTCCAGGCTGCCGAAATCCTTGATTTATCTGACCCCCTCTCCAATGCCGATGACGATGAAATGCACGCCCTGACCGATAAGGTGGTTATTTCGCAAACAGATCCGTTCAGTTGCGAAGCCGCTGCCGTTCAGATGGCAAAAATGGCCCGCCTGTTGCCAGCGGCAATGGTTGCTGAGATATTCGACCCCACAGCTGATGATCTTGATGCCTGGGCCGGTCGCCAGAATTTGTTCACGGTCGATGGTGGGGACGTCTTTCAGTACGACAAAACGTCGGCACGATCTCTCACCGCTGTTAGTGAGGCCCGAGTGCCGCTGGAAAACGCTGAAAATACCAGAATTATTGCGTTTCGCCCCGTTGATGGCGGGCTTGAGCACCTCGCCATTATTATTGGAACGCCAATCGGCACTGAGCCTGTATTAGTCAGACTGCATTCTGAATGTTTCACCGGCGACCTGCTCGGAAGTTTGAAATGTGACTGTGGAGATCAATTGCGGGGCGCTATTGCGGAAATTTCCGCCATCGGCGGCGGCGTTTTGCTTTACCTCGCACAAGAAGGCCGGGGGATTGGCCTCGTAAACAAGTTGCGGGCGTATGAATTACAAGATCGTGGATTTGATACCCTGGATGCCAATGAACAGCTTGGTTTCGATGCCGATGAGCGAATTTATTTACCGGCGGCACAAATGTTGCGGGAGCTGGGATACGGTTCCATACGTCTGTTAACCAACAATCCTGAAAAGGTGTCAGCGATGGCCGCCTGCGGCGTTGAGGTCATTGATCGGGTGCCCCATTCTTTTCCCTCCAATAAACACAATGAAATGTATCTGGATACAAAAGCCCGCCGGAGCGGGCATCTGATCTAGTCATATTTGGCGGGTGAATTCGCGACGCGGAAAATTCCCCTCTATTAGCTAGGCAGCATTTACCCGATTCTTAAAATATAGCTTTTTCGTTTTCGCCTAAGACATTGAATTTAAACGATAGGCGCTTGGCACGGTGTTTGCTTTATTAATTGCAAACAGAAAGAGTCGCCATGAGTTCCGAGCACCGTCTAGAGTCATTTCAAGCTGGGGTTTATCGATCGCCTGCCGTGCCTGTGCGCCAACGCCCGCAGGATGACACGACAATTACGGGACTTGAAAAATCGGCGGCGCTTGCAAAGCTTTATCAGGTTCCTGACCGCCCTGGACTTTCAAGAGCCCGTAGTGCCGAAATTCACGCCTCAAGCTCAGATTTCGGCCATCAAAATAAGCTACCGGCTTTGACGTTTTCCGATCTGATTGACGTCATCAACCCGCTTCAACACATTCCCTTGATCTCGAATGTCTATCGCGCCATTACGGGTGACGAGATTTCCAAACCTGCGCAGGTCGCCGGGGATGCGTTGTATTTTGGGCCCATCGGTGCCGCCGTATCTGTCGCTAATCTGGTAATCGAGGAAACTACGGGCTGGAATATGGGCGCCGAAGTCGCCTCTTTGTTTACCGGGGGGGCTCCAAATTCCGAAGCCCCGGACTCCGTTGAATCCGCGGAGGCCGACCTTCCTGACCAATCCGGCGCATCAGATGCCATAATGACGGCGGCGCTTTCACCTGCTACCTCTGCTTCGTTTGTTGATAATGAAACTCTGTCACCCAATCAGCCCTTTTCATTTGATATAACGGCGCCCTCCATCGCCCAGGCGACGCCCCGTGCTGCCAGTTTCGCAAGTTCATCAGGGCCCATTGCGCTTGAATCTCTACCAGCAGATATCCTCGCCGCCCTCTATAGTGGACAGTCGGCGCGGTCGGCTAATCAGGATCAAATCGGAGCGGCCGCCGCCGCGCCGCAGGCCGCTGAAAATCAGACGGGTCCCATTGATCATACGTCATCCGTTGAGGCGGCCCCGCGCTGGAGCTTGTGGTCATCGCCAGATGATGCGCTGACCACACCTGCAGCCGCCGTTCGCGCCTACGGTGGCGTTATGCCCGATGACGCCGCAATTCAGGGCGATATTGCCAGCCAAGGCGGCTGGTTCGGCGCCAATATGGCAGAGGTCTTGGCCCGCTACCAAGATGGCGTTAATCTGCAACGACAAGCGTCGAAACCATTTGTGGATGTTTCACAATAACAATTCCTCCAGACGTGTCGATTTGGGTAACGCCTGATGAGTAATGTGCCTGTTATTCTTGATGTATACACACCCGGCACCCTGTTTTTGGCCGGCGTTCCGTTTCAATGTGCGTTGGGACCAGCCGGTATCGTTCTTGATAAACGCGAGGGTGACGGCGGCTCGCCAGTCGGTGCGTTTCCCCTACGGCGTGTTCTGTACCGTCCGGATCGTTTAGAGCCCCCAGAAACGCTTTTGCCTGTCTACGCGATTTCAGACAGGGATGGGTGGTGTGATGATCCGACTCGGCCCGAATATAACCAGCATATTATCCTTCCTCATGTGGCAACGCATGAACGATTGTGGCGGGATGATCATATCTATGACGTGATTGTCGAAGTCGGATACAACGATAATCCCCCCGTTCCGGGAAAAGGCAGTGCCATCTTTATGCATGTAGCGCGGGCTGAATACGCCCCGACCCAGGGGTGTGTTGCGTTACAGCTTGATGATTTGTTGCGCGTCCTGCGCGTCTGTGGTCCGGCAGCCGTTTTGCAGATCAATCCGCCAGCGTAGCTGGTGGCTCCGACGAAGCCGAAGAAGTCCCCGGCGGCCGACCTCCAAAAATTGCTGTTCCCACACGGACATGGGTCGCGCCGAACTGAATGGCGACATCATAATCGGCGCTCATGCCCATGCTGAGCTTTTCAATATCATTCCGTTTTGCAATTTCGCGCAACAGAGCAAAGTGCAGGGACGGCTCTTCATCAACGGGCGGAATGCACATCAGGCCAACAATCGGCAACCCAAGCACATCAACACACTCCCGAATGAATGTGTCAGAATCTTCAGGCAGGACGCCTGCCTTCTGTGATTCTGCGCCGGTGTTTATCTGAATATAAAGCTCCGGCCGAAGGCCGGTTTCGTTCATCATGCTAGCAAGCCGTTTGGCCAATTTCGGTCGGTCCACGGTTTCAATGACGTCAAATAACTCCAGGGCGGCCTTTACTTTATTTGTTTGTAATGGGCCGATCAGGTGTAACTTAAGGTCAGGCGTTGCCGCCTTCATCGGCGGCCATTTCCCCTCTGCCTCCTGTACCCTGTTTTCACCAAACACCCGCTGCCCGGCATCAATAGCGCACTGAATGCGGTCTGCATCATGAGTTTTGCTGACCGCGACCAGTGTAATGTCAGAAGTGTCGCGCGCGGTTGCTTCGGCAGCCGTCCGAATTTCCTTAAGAACATCCGCGAGATTTGATCTGATCTCTTCCGCCTGATCCGTATATATCGTCATGGGTTTCCGCAATCCTGTTTAGGCGACAGTAAGGCGCAGCAGAATGAAAGCCACTACAGAGCGCCGTATACCCGATATCCACACAATTTGGCACGTTCGTTCACCGTGAAAAAGCGCAATCATTTTACCGCATTTCCCCACGTCCTGTTCTTTTTTATCGGGCGCCCAATTATATCGTCAGGTATGGTCTGGTCCCATCGTTTGGTATATGTAAGGCGCGGTTTAATTGTGAAGGGAAAGTCGGTAGTGACGCTTAAGGAAAACGAATCCCGTTACAATGTGAGAGAGGCAGAGGCCCGGTGGCAAGCCGCATGGGATGAACACGGTTGCTTTGAAGTCAGTGAGGACTCTGATCGACCTAAGTATTACGTCCTTGAGATGTTCCCCTATCCCTCCGGCCGGATTCATATGGGTCATGTCCGAAATTACACTCTGGGCGATGTCGTCGCACGCTACAAGAAAGCAAAAGGTTTTAACGTCCTTCATCCTATGGGGTGGGATGCCTTTGGGTTGCCTGCGGAAAATGCGGCTATCGAGAATAACGTTCATCCGGCAAAGTGGACGAGAGAGAATATCGCCACCATGCGGGAGCAGCTGAAGTCCATGGGGCTTTCCTATGACTGGTCGCGAGAGATTGCTACCTGCGAGCCTGAATATTACAAACACGAACAGAAGATGTTCCTCGATTTCATGAAAGAGGGGCTGGTTTATCGTAAGGAGTCTTGGGTCAACTGGGACCCAGTGGAAAATACCGTGCTGGCAAATGAACAGGTCATTGACGGCCGGGGCTGGCGATCCGGCGAGCTTGTTGAGAAGCGCAAGCTTTCCCAGTGGTTCCTGAAAATCACCGCCTATGCCGAAGAGCTGTTGTCCGCGCTTGGATCATTGGACCGCTGGCCGGACCGGGTTCGTCTGATGCAAGAGAACTGGATTGGTCGCTCTGAAGGCGCGCATATCCGGTTCCAGATCGAAGGCCGTGATGACGCCCTTGAGGTCTACACAACCCGCCCAGACACAATCTTTGGGGCCTCTTTTTGCGCCATTGCCGCCAACCACCCGCTCGCGGGGGAGTTGGCGAAAGATAACGAGATGCTCAATGCCTTCATCAAAGAATGCAACCGCATGGGAACCAGTGAGGCCGCAATAGAGGCGGCCGAAAAGCTAGGCTTCAACACAGGTCTGAGTGTCAAACATACTATCGATGGAATGCCCTCGCTTCCCATCTACGTGGCGAATTTTGTCCTCATGGAATACGGCACGGGTGCTATCTTTGGTTGCCCGGCACATGATCAGCGCGATCTCGATTTTGCCAGAAAATATGGCCTTCCGGTAATCCCTGTCGTTGCGCCCAAGGGCGTAAGCGCACAAGATATGATGGTTGATGATGTTGCCTTTACGGAAGATGGCGTGGCCATCAACTCCGGGTTTCTTGATGATTTGAGTGTCTCGGAAGCCAAAACAAAAATCATCAAGCATTTGGAAGCGAACCATATGGGTGCGCGCGCCATTAACTATCGGCTGCGCGACTGGGGCGTTTCCCGCCAGCGGTATTGGGGCTGCCCTATTCCCGTTATTCATTGCGGTGATTGCGGTATCGTCAATGTCTCTGAATCATCTCTGCCAGTTGAGCTTCCTGAAGATGTCGACCTGTCTGTCGCTGGAAACCCGCTCGATGCCCACCCCACCTGGAAACATGTGGATTGCCCATCATGCGGGAAGGGCGCTGTTCGAGAAACGGACACCTTTGACACGTTTTTTGAATCGTCGTGGTATTTTGCACGATTTAGTTCCCCAGGAAATACAGATATCGGTTTTTCACGAGAAGCCGCAGACTATTGGTTGCCCGTTGATCAATACATTGGCGGGATTGAGCATGCGGTCTTGCATCTGCTGTATTCCCGGTTCTTTACCCGCGCTCTTCAACAATGTGGATACCTTGGTGTCAGCGAACCGTTTGCCGGCTTGATGACCCAGGGCATGGTCTGTCATGCGACCTATCGGGACGACAGGGGCTGGGTATTTCCAACGGATGTTGATCAGCGCGGCGATTCCCCTGTGCATATTAAGACAGGTAAACCGGTTCAGATTGGCCGTACCGAAAAGATGAGTAAGTCCAAGCGAAACGTTGTGGATCCAGAGTTAATTATCCAGACCTACGGAGCGGACACGGCACGACTGTTCATGTTATCGGACAGCCCACCAGATCGTGATCTGGATTGGACTGATTCGGGTATCGAAGGGGCATGGCGCTATGTTAACCGTCTATGGCGGGCCGTCATTCAAAATGCAACCGATCTTGCGGCGCCTGATACAAAACAACCCGCTTCGTTCGATGCCGCGGCCGATGCAGCCTTTCGGTTGTGCCACAAAACCATCTCTGATGTTTCTGGCGATCTTGACCGTTTTCATTTCAATAAAGCCGTAGCGCGGATCCGCGAACTTACCAATGCCCTTGAGGCTCTCGGCAATGATGACGGGGCGCTCTGGGTAAAGCGCTTTAGCTGGGAGACCGTTATACACCTGATTGGGCCCATGATGCCCCATCTTGCTGAAGAACTTTGGGCGGGTCTTGGTCACGACACCCTTCTGGCCGAACAACCATGGCCAGAGGCAGATTTATCTTTGTTAGTGGAAGACACGGTTGATGTTGCTATACAGGTAAATGGTAAGCTGCGGGGCACCGCAACACTCCCTAAGAATTGTGATCAGGCGACAGCTGAAGCGACGGCCCTTTCAATCGAGACTGTGCAAGCTGCCATAGGTGGAAATGACGTGCGGAAATTTATTTATGTCCCTAATCGGATTATCAATGTCGTCGTTTAAGGTGATCGTCGCTGCGGGTCTGCTCCTTACGGTGCAAGCCTGTGGTTTCCAGCCTCTCTACCAGCAGGGCTTGGCCCCCACGTCAGCTGGCAGCCAACTGAACACTATCCTTGTTAACCCGATTGCTGATCGTGTTGGCCAAGACCTACGCAATCATCTGTATGACGCCCTGACGCCCAATGGCCAGCCATCCACCCCAAAATGGGAGCTGTCCGTTACACTGATAGAATCTATTCAAAAAATCGCCGTTCTGCAGACATCTTTTTCAACCCGTGCCAATCTCAATTTGACAGCCTCGTTTGCGCTTTCGTTTGTCGGCGACGGCGAACAAACGAATCACAGCGGAACCGCAACAGCCATCAGCGGCTATAATATCCTTGATTCCGAATATGCGACACTTGTCGCTGAGCGAGATGCACGCTCGCGTGCTGTTCAGGTGCTCAGCGTCGACATCCGTCGCCAGCTGGCCATCTGGTTAAACAGCCCGCAGCCCTAAGGCTCGACAATGAAAATTTCTGTAGGTGCCGCTGATCGATTTGTCTCACAACCAGATAAGAATGTATCTGCCGTTCTTTTATATGGCCCTGATCAGGGGCTAGTGAAGGAGCGAGCGGAAGCCTTGGGACGGACGGTCGTCACCGATTTGTCGGATCCTTTTAACGTCATTGAACTCACAGGGGCCGTTTTGAAAGACGACCCGGCACGACTTCCAGATGAAGCCAATGCGCTTTCTTTCGGTGGTGGGCGCAGATTTATTCGCCTAAGGGGAGCTGGAGATGCGGTAGCCAAGATTATTGAAGCCTATGTCAATGACCCTTCCCCCGACGCCCTTGTTGTTGTTGAAGCAGAGGAGCTGGGCCCTCGCTCATCCCTAAGGAGCCTGTTTGAAGCCCACGCCGCAACAGCTGCGGTTGCGTGTTACCCTGCTGAAGGCATGGACTTGCTGCGAACATCGGAACAGATGTTAAAGGCCCATGGCGTTGCCATTGAAAAAGACGCCCTTTCGCTTCTGGGGCAAGTTTTAGGGGCAGACAGGGCGATGATCCGCCGTGAAATAGATAAGCTTGCGCTTTATGTTGGCGAGAACAACCGCGCCTCTGTTGATGACGTAGAGGCCTGTCTGGTAAGTTCTGGCGAAGTCTCGCTGGATCATATTGCTTTTTGTGCGGCGGACGGAAATGCCGCAGACGCAGACAACAACTATCAGAGAGCTCTGAAAGAAGGCGTTTCCGAGATTGCCGTCCTTCGCGCCATGCAGCGACACTTTCAGCGCCTGGACTGGGCCGTATCCCAGGTAAATGCCGGCTCGAGCACCTCGTCTGCCATCGGCGGACTAAGGCCACCGGTTTTTTTCAAACTAAAGGACCGCTTCGAAAAACAGGTACGCAAGTGGAGTCCTGATCGCGTACAGCACGCCTTAAGCATCCTGACCGAGGCTGAAGTCGCCTGTAAAGGTACCGGCACCCCTGTAGAGCTGGTGTGTGGCAGGGCCGTTATGGCGCTTTCGCGCATGGGTTGATAAATTATTCTATTGCTCGTCAAGGTTGTTTAACTATCTGTATCGTTGCTGCGGATCCTGTGCAGAATGGAATCCAGCTGGTCTAAAGTCTTGTAATGAATCGTCAGAGATCCGCCACTTTTTCCTGATTTGATATCAACCTTGAGCCCGAGTGCGGCACTCAGGGTTTTTTCCAATGCGGCCGTATTGGCATCTTTTGCTGGTTTATTTGTCACTGCCTTTTTTGGCGACTGTGCCTCCCGCGCCAATTTTTCGACCTGACGAACGCTCAGCCCTTCGCTGACAGTTTTTCTGGCCAGAGCCGTTGCGTTCTCCAGCCCGAGAAGAGCCCGCGCGTGACCCGCCGATAATGAGCCGTCCTCAACCATATTCCTGACGTTTTCCGGCAGGTTCAAAAGGCGCAAGGTGTTTGCCACATGGCTACGGCTTTTCCCGACCCCATCCGCCAGCTTCTCCTGGGTGTGGTGAAACTCGTCGAGCAGCCGCTGATAACCCAGCGCCTCATCGATAGGCGACAGGTCCTGCCGCTGCAGGTTTTCAATGAGCCCGACCTCAAGCGCTTCTACATCCGTGAAATCGCGAACAAGAACAGGAACCTCATGCAGCTTCGCCTGCTGTGCTGCGCGCCACCGGCGCTCGCCGGCAATAATTTCAAACTGGTCCGCGCGGTCAGGGTGCGGCCTTACCAACAAAGGTTGCAGCACCCCCTTCTCCACAATGGAGCTCGCCAGCTCTGCTATCGCATCACGATCCATTACATTCCGGGGCTGATATTTTCCCGGATGTAGAAATTCGATGGGCACGTGCCTTGGCCCGCCATCGTGCTGGGATATGGATTGGGGTGTTTTGTCGTCACCAAGAAGGGCATTAAGCCCCCGCCCCAGACTCTTTCTTTTTTGCGTACTCATATGACTGCTGCCCGACGTTCGCGGTGAATCACCTCGCTTGCGAGGTGAAGATAAGCTTGGCTGCCTGCGCAATTGATATCATAAATCAGCACGGGCCTACCATGGGAGGGCGCCTCTGAAACCCGCACATTTCTAGGGATAACGGTGTTGTAGACCTTGTCGCCAAAGTAAGCGCGGACATCGTTCGCGACCATATCTGAAAGATTGTTCCGTCCATCATACATGGTGAGCACGATGCCTTGTATTTCCAGAGTCGGGTTATAACTGGCCCGTATTCGCTCGATGGTCCGGGTCAGATGGCTAATGCCTTCAAGTGCAAAGAATTCACACTGCAACGGCACCAATACGGAGTCTGCCGCCACAAGCGCATTCACCGTCAACAACCCCAAGGCAGGCGGGCAATCAATCAGAATGTAATCATAGTACGGAACCTCGCCACGAATGGCTTCCCTGAGTCGGTATTCACGGCGCTCCGCATCAATAAGTTCTATTTCGACACCCGAAAGGTCCATGCCTGACGGCACGATATCAAGGCCTGGAATGTCGGTCTTGGTAACGGCACTCTCCAAAGGCGCCTCCCCCATCATCACATGATAGGTGTTGATCCCTCGCTGATCGGCATACAGGCCAAGGCCCGTGCTGGCGTTCCCCTGAGGATCAAGATCGATAATCAGCGCCTTTTTCTGAATCGCCGCCAAGGCCGTGGCCAGATTAATCGCCGTCGTCGTCTTGCCCACGCCACCCTTTTGGTTCGCGATGGCTATTATTCGCGCCTTGCGCTCCATGAACGGCTCCGCTTCCGCAGTGTTATCGTCGTTTAAATTCATTGATCTCAAGAATGATGCCATCAGGGTCGGTACAACTGGCGTGACCTTGATAGTCTATATGCCATGCCGTTTGGGATTCCGTCAATTCAGCTTGCCAGTTTCGGCCTTTAAAAAACAACAATCGGGCATTCGCGGCACAAATGCCGGCGGCATAGTCCAACAATCGGCTTAGAGGTGCGCATGCCCGACTTGTTACGATAGTTGCTTTAGGGCCGTCATACAATTCGATTCGGGTTCGATGCAATGTGGCCGATGCGCTCGTTTCGCGGATTACCTGTCGCAGAAATTCCGTTTTGCTAGCGTCGCTTTCTACGAGATGTATATTGTTTATGCCCATGATGGAAAGAACCAGCCCCGGAAACCCTGCCCCACTCCCCATGTCAACAATCGCGCCTTGATCATCAGAAATAAGCGGAGCCAGTTGCGCTGAATCAAGAAAGTGACGACTCCATAAATCGTTAACCGTTGACGCCCCCACAAGATTGAAGCGTTTTTGCCATTTTTTAAGAATATCGGAATATCGTTCCAATGAGTCACAGACAGCCCGATCAACCCCGGTGCGCTGAGCAAAGGCCTCTACCGTCAAAGGTGTATTTGATTCGGACTCAGAATGGCGACTCATATGATCAATCAATTGTCCCAGGTATTTTTAAATCGATGTGGCAAGTATATCAGAAAATCGGACATTGTTTCACGTGAAACATTCGGGTTTGGCTATGCCACCTGACGCCGCCGTCCTCGTTTAATCTCCGCCAATAGCACCGTCAGCGCCGCAGGCGTCATGCCGGAAATGCGCGTCGCCGCCCCCAGCGTTGTCGGTCGCGCCTTGTTCAGCTTATCGATAACCTCGTTGGATAATCCGGGAATACCCTCAAAAACCATATCGGGCGGGATGATCAGGCCTTCATCCCGGCGAAATGCTTCTATATCCCCCGCCTGCCGCCTGAGATACGTGGCGTACAGGCCCTCGATTTCAAGCTGGGTAGCGATTTTCGGATCAATCTGTCTCAGTTCCGGCCAAATCCGACCAAGCCGGGCCAGCGTTATACCCGGATACGACAACATTTCCCATGCACTCCGCCGCGTACCATCAAGATTGACCTCGAGACCCTCGGCCCGCAGCGCATTCGGCGTCGCCTTGTGCTTTTCCAGAAGAGCGCGCCCTGCGGCTAATGTCTGCTGTTTGGTTTCAAAAAGCGCCGCGCGCGCGCCGCCGACGCAGCCCATTGCCGTGCCCTTTTCGGTTAGTCGTTGGTCGGCATTATCGGCCCGCAACGACAGGCGATATTCTGCCCGTGATGTAAACATCCGGTAGGGCTCCTGAGTGCCAAGATTGACCAGATCATCAATCATGACGCCGATGTAGGCATCGGCGCGGTCCAGTACAAAGCCCTGCCCGGCTCCGTTGGAAGCGCTGCCCGCCCTCAAGGCCGCATTGATCCCGGCAACGAGGCCCTGCGCGCCGGCCTCTTCATACCCTGTCGTGCCATTGATCTGGCCGGCGAGATAGAGACCCCGAACGCGGCGCGTTTCCAATGTCGGCTCCAGCTCTCTCGGGTCGATGAAATCATACTCGATAGCATAGCCGGGCTGTATCATGCGGGCGTCTTCAAGGCCGGGAATGGTTTTCAGCAAGGCCAACTGAACATCGACCGGCAAGGAGGTGGAAATTCCGTTCGGATAGATTGTTGGGTCATCCAAGCCTTCGGGTTCCAGAAAAATCTGATGGCGGGTTCGGTCCGCAAAGCGAACAACCTTGTCTTCAATGGATGGGCAGTAACGCGGCCCCGTCCCGTCAATCTGGCCCGTATAAAGGGGTGCCCGATCCAGATTGTCACGAATCAGATCATGCGTTTTCGGCGTGGTTTCCGTTATGTGACAGGGAATCTGGGGTGTCGTGATGGCCTCCGTCAAATAGGAGAACGGCACCGGCGGCTCATCTCCGGGCTGCACCTGAAGGCTTTCCCAATGAATTGTCCGCCCATCGAGCCTGGGCGGTGTACCTGTTTTCAACCGTCCCATGGCAAGCCCCAGCCGACGCAGGGTATACGCCAGAGCGATCGCCGGCCGATCCCCCACGCGACCCGCCGGGATGCGAATTTCGCCGACGTGGATAAGACCGCGAAGAAATGTGCCGCTGGTGATAATAACCGCCGCCGCCCTGATTGTTTTGCCGCTTGCCGTCCGAACGCCGCTTACAACACGATCACCATCAAGTACGAGGTCCTCTACAGAGTCCTCCAGCACCGTCAGGTTGTCGATGTCACCAATCAGATTCTGGACGGCCTCTTTATAAAGTTTCCGGTCGGCCTGAGCGCGAGGGCCGTGCACGGCTGGCCCCTTGCTTCGGTTGAGCATGCGAAACTGTATGCCGCCCCTGTCGATGGCCCGACCCATGATGCCGTCTAGGGCGTCAATTTCCCGGACCAGCTGTCCTTTGGCGAGGCCGCCGATTGCCGGGTTACAGGACATTTCGCCGATGGTATCGTGCCGATGGGTAATTAACAGAGTACGCGCGCCCATGCGCGCAGCGGCCGCAGCGGCTTCGGTGCCAGCATGGCCGCCGCCGACAACGATAACATCGGTTTTTACAGTGTCGTGGCTCAAGGACGTCATGCATACCTCGGAGAAGTGCGGCGTTTACTTACCCCCATTGATCATCAACAGCAATAGGCGTGGCGGTTTCGCAAAATGTTTCACGTGAAACAAGTCAGGAGTCCGTCCTTCTGAGGTGGAGAGTTCCGGGATCATTTGCCAATGCAGAATTCGGAAAAAATAATATCCAGCACATCCTCAACGCCGACCTGGCCGACAACGCGGCCGAGGGCGCGCATCGCCAGGCGCAGGTCCTCCGCCCAAAACTCGGACCCCGTCGCTGACAGGCATCGTTGCAGGTGATCGCAGCAGGCCATCAGGGCCTCCCGGTGGCGGGCTCTGGTAACAACGGCGCTGGCACCGCCCGAAACACGGGATGCAATGTTTTGAGTCAGGTCGGACAGGAAGGTGTCGATGCCATCGCCGGTTTTCACAGATATGCCATAAAGACGCTTGCCCTCCAGCATAAAGTCCTCTGGCTCACCGGTCGTTCCGATCAGATCGATCTTGTTCACAATCCCGATGGCGCCCTGCTCCACCATGGCCGCCGTCATGGGGGCCGACATAGGGTCCGTATTCGGCCAGTGGGCCCCATCGAAAATTACCAGCCGGATATCGGCGGCCTCTGCCTTGTTCATGGCACGGCGCACCCCTTCCTGCTCAACAACATCGTCACTGTCTCGCAGGCCCGCGGTGTCCGCAACAATTGCCGGGTATCCGCCCAAGTCCAGATGAACCTCGATGACGTCTCGGGTCGTGCCAGCATGCTCCGACACAATGGCCGCATCCCGTGCCGCTAGGTAATTGAGAAGACTCGACTTTCCCGCGTTCGGCGGGCCGACAATGGCAATCCGGACGCCATCACGAACCAGCTCCCCCCGCCCGCCGTCATCAAGATGACGAATGATTTCGGCAAGGACGTCACCAAGATCGCCGCGCGCGCCCTCGTCTAAGCTATCGGGCAGCTCTTCGTCGGAAAAATCAATGGTGGCTTCCATATGGGCCCGCGCTGATTTAAGCCGGTGTTGCCACGCCAGACACAATGATCCGAGCCGCCCCTCAAGTTGACGCAGGGCCTGTTTGCGCTGCGCCTCTGTTTCTGCGGCAATAAGGTCAGCGAGGCCCTCTGCTTCGCTTAGATCAAGCTTGCCGTTCTCAAAGGCACGCCTTGAAAAGGCCCCCGGTTCTGCCAGCGCAAAGCCTGACAAGGACGACAGTGCCGCCAAAACGGCCGCGACAACGGCCCGCCCGCCGTGCACATGGAACTCTACACAGTCCTCGCCCGTAAAGCTGGCGGGGGCCGGAAACCAGACCATTAGCGCATCATCAATCAGGGCGTCCGGCTGATTCGGCGCATGGATCCGCCGGCGCACCATCTTCCTGGGCATAGGCGCGCCCGCGCCGGTCAGCTGCTCAATAGCAAGCCCCGCTTGTGGCCCTGAAACCCTGATGATGCAGACACCGATCGGCGGCTGTCCCGAGGAAACGGCGAATATAGTGGCGTCCGTCATGATTGATTCGGCTATGCAATTAAATTGATTCGGGTAGTTACCGAATGTTGTGGTGGTAAGTTAATTTTATACAACATCTAGTGTTTCGAGAAAATTATCCTCGGCGCTACTTTTCCTTATTGGCAGACTCTGCGCCCCCCATCATCTGGGCCCAGAATGTTTTTTGTATCTGATCAAGGCCCTGAAAGTTTGCTGGCAACCAGGTCTTCATCAGTGTTTCCGGATCCATTGCCGACATATTTGCGCGCAGGCGTTCTTCAATTTCAGCCATCATGGCATCATGTAACGGCTTCACATCTGGCAGGCCCAGAAAGTTTCGGGCCTCTTCCGGGGAACAGTCAATATCAATAGTGATTTTCATGTTATCTCCATGTTCTGCCGATGATTGAGCGGGCCTGCCAGACCGAAAACATTCCGAATTATGGCGGGTTGCCTCCCTTGTAACAGGATGCCACGGTGCCAACGTTAGAACTGCGCCGCGCCTCCTGCAACGTTCAGGTTCAAAAACTTCAAATTTCGAGAAAATGCAAGAGATGCCAAGAAACCTCCTTGATCAAGAAACCAGCCCCTACCTCCTGCAACACAAAGACAACCCCGTGCACTGGATGCCGTGGGGAGAAGGCGCCCTGAATCGCGCCAGAACAGAGGATCGGCCCATTCTCCTGTCCGTGGGATACGCGGCCTGCCACTGGTGTCACGTGATGGCGCATGAAAGTTTCGAAGACATCGCCATCGCCGAGCTGATGAATGATCTGTTCATTAATATCAAGGTTGATCGTGAAGAGCGCCCCGATCTCGATGCCATATATCAATCCGCTATCAACATGCTGGGGGAACAGGGCGGTTGGCCACTGACTGTTTTTTTAACCCCCGATGGCGTTCCATTTTGGGGCGGCACATACTTCCCGCCCACATCCCGCTATGGTCGCCCCGGTTTTTCAAACATTCTGAAACAGATTTCAGGGATCTACCACAATGATCGCGGTAAAATAGACCAGAACGCGGCGGCCCTTGGTTCCGCCCTGAGCGAATTAGGAAAATCAGATAAACCCGGCAGCTTAACGCCTGAAAAGAGTCAGGCTGCGGCCGATGCTGCTCTGGACATTGTCGATTACACGCTGGGCGGCACAGCGGGTGCTCCCAAATTCCCCCAACCGACTTTTTTTCGTTTCCTGTGGCACTCATACCTCGGGACCCGCAAAACGCGCGCGCATGAGGCCGTTATGGTCACGTTGGAAAACATTTGTCAGGGTGGAATTTACGACCATCTGGGCGGTGGCTTTTCCCGCTATTCGGTCGACGATCAGTGGTTAGCGCCTCACTTCGAAAAAATGCTCTATGACAACGCGCTCTTGATTGAACTGCTGGCTGATGTATGGCGAACCGAGCGCACGCCCCTCTTTGCCGAGCGCATTCATGAAACCGTAGACTGGATGATCCGGGACTTGAGCGTCAGCCACGGCGGCCGCGTTGCCCTTGCCAGCGCCTTCGATGCCGACAGTGAGGGGGTCGAGGGTAAGTTCTATGTCTGGAGCGCCGATGAAATCGACAATACGCTTGGTGATAACGCGTCGCTATTCAGGTCCGTCTATGATGTCAGTGAACACGGCAACTGGGAGGGTCATAACATCCTCAATCGCCGTGTCGGGGATACGGAGACCGTCGCGCCTCATTCCGCTGTTTTAAAAAAGTGCCGGGAAGCATTGCTCGCCATCCGCACAAAACGTGTGTCGCCCCAGCGCGACGACAAGGTGCTGGCGGACTGGAACGGAATGGCAATTGCGGCGTTGGTTCGCGCGGGCACCTTGCTGGGTGTGGCGGAATGGATTGTCATCGCTCAAACCATTTTCACATTCGTAGACGAAAACCTGAAAGTCGGTGACCGCCTTCTGCATACGTGGTGCGCGGGTAGCGCCCGACACCCGGCCGTAATCGATGATTATGCAAACATGGCCCGCGCCGCCCTCGCCCTCTATCAGGTAACCGGAGAATCCATTTATCTTGCCCGCGCCATTCAATGGGCCGGCGTTGCCAATACCCATTACTGGGACGATGCCTCGGGGGGGTATTTTCTTGCCGCCGATGATACCAGCCACCTGATCGTCAGGACGAAAATTGTTTTTGATAATGCGACACCCAGCGGCAACGGTGTCATGCTAGACGTCCTTGCCAGGCTTTATCTGATCACCGGCGATACCATATACCGTGACCGGGCCGATGCTCTTGTTGCCGCTCTTGCGCCTCAGGACCCGCGTGGATTGATGAATCAGCCGTCTCTTGCTGTCGGGTTTGACGTCCTGACGGGAGCACACCAGGTCGTGATTGCCGCAAACAGTCGAAGCGACAAACTGGCCCAGGAGATATTTGAGGCGGCTGTTCACGGCGCGCCGCCCGGCGCCGTTATCTCATGGGTCTTTCCCGATACTGTAGTTGCCGACAATCATCCCGCCACCGGAAAGGTCATGATTAATGGCGCGGCAACCGCCTACATCTGCATGGGCTCGGTCTGCGGTTTGCCAATCCAGAATCCGAACGAAATTAAAACCGCGTTCGGGCGGTAGGCGACAACCATGCGGCGTTCATTCTCCCTGTCCAATCCTGACCGTCTCGGATAACATCGGATTATATAAGGGATCGACACGCTCAGGCAGGAATCGCGCGCACCTTGGGACAACAATCATTCAATACACCGGTTGGTATTCTGACCGCGTTCGAAGAGAACGCTCATCTGGTCGCCATCGAATGGGGCCGGATACCGGAACCTGACCCCTCGAGCCTGACCGAAGAAACAGCCCGCCAGCTCGCGGCATACTTTGACGGTAAATTGCGCTCATTCGATTTGCCGCTCGCCCCTTCTGGTAGTGACTTCCAGAAAGACGTGTGTGCCCAGATGTATCAAATTCCCTACGGCGAGCGCTGGACCTATGGCGACATCGCCCGAATACTGGGGAAGCCCGCACAGGCTGTCGGGGGCGCCTGTGGCCGCAACCCAATACCCATTATCATACCATGTCACCGTGTTGTTGGTGCCAGCGGTGCCATGACCGGGTTTTCCGGCGGCGAGGGGGTCGAAACAAAAGTATGGTTGCTGCAACACGAAGGCATGTTGATGATGTAGCCAGAACCTTGGAGAAATTTTTCTGAAAGCGGAGATCATGACAAAGGCCATTCAGTTTCATAAAACCGGCGCAGCAAACGTTCTTCGTTACGAAGATGTCGTTGTGCCCAAACCGGGAAAGGGCGAGGCCCTTATCCGGCACACCGCCATAGGCCTGAACTATATTGATGTTTATGTGCGGACCGGCCTTTATCCCAGTGGCGGCTTCCCATCCGGCATTGGGTTTGAGGGCGCCGGTGTTGTCCAAACCGTGGGCAGGGGCGTAAGGAACCTCAAGCCGGGTGACCGAGTAGCATATGCTCACAGCCCGCTAGGCGCTTATGCTGAAGAGCGCGTCATAGCCGCTGAACTGCTCGTCAAAATTCCCACGGAGGTAGATGACCAAACCGCCGCGGCCATCATGCTGAAAGGTATGACAGCGCAATATCTGATCCGACAAACTTATAAGGTAAAAAAAGGTGAAACCGTTTTGTTCCATGCCGCCGCTGGCGGTGTCGGCATGATTGCATGCCAGTGGATGAAGGCGCTTGGCGTCAATGTTATTGGCACGGTTGGGTCGGATGAAAAGGCGAAAATTGCCAAGCGGCACGGCTGCAAGTGGGTGATCAATACCAGCAAGGAGGGCTTCGTAAAGCGGGTGCGCGAAATCACCAAGGGCAAGGGCGTGCCCGTCGTTTATGACGGTGTCGGCAAAGCAACGTTTATGGATTCCCTCGACTGTCTCTGTCCGCTCGGCCTGATGGTCTCCTTCGGAAACGCCTCTGGCGCCCCGCCCGAAATCAGCCCGCTGGTCCTTGCCGGCAAGGGTTCGCTCTATCTAACTCGACCGACCCTTGGCACCTTCATCTCCACGCGGGAGGGTCTCGAGAAATGTGCCCGGGACCTAATGAAGGTGGTCAAAAGCGGTGATGTGAAGATTCGCATCAACCAGACCTACGCGCTCAAGGACGCCGCCAAGGCGCATCGCGACCTCGAGGGACGCAAGACGACGGGCTCAACCATTCTGATCCCGTAAAGAGTGCCGCCGTGAATAAAAAAGCCGCCCGTTTTATAGCGGGCGGCTTTTCTGTTTTCCGGTTTAACCGATTACGTATTCATTGAATCGAAGAAGTCATCATTATTCTTCGAATGCTTCAGTTTATCGATCAGGAACTCCATGGCATCCGTGACGCCCATGGGCATCAGAATTCGACGCAGTACCCACATCTTCGACAGCATACCCTTGTCGACCAGCAGCTCTTCCTTGCGGGTTCCGGATTTGGTGATGTCAATGGCGGGCCATGTGCGTTTATCGGACAGCTTACGATCCATGATAATTTCGGAGTTCCCCGTACCCTTGAACTCTTCGAAAATAACCTCGTCCATACGCGAGCCCGTATCGATCAGGGCGGTTGCAATAATAGTCAGCGAGCCCCCTTCCTCGATATTTCGTGCCGCGCCAAAAAACCGCTTGGGGCGTTGCAACGCGTTGGCATCCACACCGCCGGTCAGGACTTTGCCGGATGATGGCACGACCGTATTGTAGGCGCGGGCCAGTCGGGTAATGGAATCTAACAAGATAATGACGTCTCTTTTGTGTTCGACCAGACGCTTTGCTTTTTCCAACACCATGTCGGTTACCTGAACGTGGCGCGATGCTGGCTCATCAAATGTCGAGCTAACGACCTCGCCTTTTACCGACCGCACCATATCCGTTACTTCTTCCGGGCGCTCATCAATCAGCAGCACGATCAGATAACAGTCGGGATGGTTTTCCGCGATGGAGTGGGCAATGTTTTGCAACATTACCGTCTTGCCGGTCCGGGGCGGCGCAACAAGAAGCGCGCGCTGGCCTTTGCCGATAGGGCAAATAAGATCAATCACCCTGTGCGTAATATCCTTGTGCTCGGGGTCTTTCAACTCCATCACCAGACGTTCATCGGGGTACAGCGGCGTCAGGTTGTCGAAATTGATACGATGTTTGACCTGACCCGGATCTTCAAAGTTGATTTGGTTAACCTTCAAGAGAGCGAAGTACCGCTCCCCATCCTTTGGTGATCGGATTTCACCCTCTACCGTATCGCCGGTGCGAAGGCCAAAACGCCGAACCTGACTGGGAGAAACATAAATATCATCCGGGCCCGGCAGGTAGTTCGCTTCCGGGCTTCTAAGAAAGCCAAACCCGTCCTGCAAAACTTCCAGAACACCATCGCCGAAAATGGCGACATCATTTTCCGCCAGGCGTTTCAGAATGGCGAACATCATGTCCTGTTTGCGCAGCGAACTAGCGTTTTCGATTTCAAGGTCTTCAGCATAAGCCAGAAGATCGGCGGGTGGTTTTGTCTTAAGTTCTTTAAGATTCATGGTATGTCATTTCGTCTAAAGGAATCAGGTGTTGCCTGAACAGATTGTCATAATGGGGAAGGCGGCGGCGCAGAACTCTAGAATATGAGAGCGAATGAACCCCTGAAAACGGGATCTTCTGCTAGGAATTTCAGAGAAAGAAAATGCCGAAAAGATATGTTAGGCAAAGAATTAGCCATTTAAGGAATCGAAGTCAAATAAAGAATCGTCCCGCTCTCAAAACACGCCGCGCCCGTGAGGCTCTCCTCAGAACGGTTTAACCACGACAACAATGACAATCGTGACCATCAGGACAGTAGGAACTTCGTTCAAAACGCGGTAAAACTTCTGTGAATGAACGTTGCGATCCTCAGCAAATGCTCGCCGGCAAGCCCCCATCAACATGTGGCAAGCCATCAGCCCTGCAATGCAGGCCAATTTCACATACAACCAGCTCTCGCCCCAGAGGGACGCCGATTGATCCAACAGAAGCGGCAACCCAAAACCAAGGGACGCAATCATCGCCGGATTCATGATCGCGCGTAGCAATCGCCGCTCCATAGTCTTAAATGTCTCCGACTGTACGCTGCCCATCTCACATACCGAGTGATAGACAAACAGCCGCGGTAAATAGAGAAGCCCGGCCATCCAGGCAATAACACTGATAATATGCAGGGCCTTCAACCAAAGATAGGCATCGCCGGAAAGTTCAAGCATGGCGGGGGTTCCTTAACGCCGCTTTATGCGGGCACTGGGTTCGATCTGCCGGGCACACCATCACACCGTTGTCGCAGATGATAACATGATCGCCCTGGGGTTTCTGCTGTGAATTATCGAGAGCCCTTCTCACAAGAGCAGCCAAACCATCAATAAATCTGGCGTGGGTGCCGACCGCCGGAACCCGGTGATAATGGGGCACGCCCCATTTTGTTGCCAGCTCACGGTATTCTATATCCAGCTCAACCAAGGTTTCGGAGTGTTCTGACACAAACGCAATGGGGACAACAACAACGGGCACGCCGTCTTCCCCTGCCTGTTTCAGGGCTTCTTCCGTTGAAGGTCCGATCCACTCCAGGGGGCCAACACGGCTCTGATAACACGTCATCGATGAAAAGGCTGGTGTATCCATGGCCCGCAGGGCGGCTTCGACACCCTCCACTGTTTTTTCTACCTGCCACTGGTATGGGTCGCCCTTTGCGATAATTTTCTTGGGCAGGCCATGCGCTGAAAACAGGATTCTGGGCTCAACGCCGCCAGGGGCCTCTCTTAATCCTTCGTCAATGAGCGCTGCTTGAGCATCAATCCATCCTTCGTTGGTTGGATAACAGCAAATGGCTCGGGAGGGCGCCGTTATACCCGCCATTGCCGCAGCCTTTTCCCATTCTGCTATGGAAGAGCCCGTTGTGGTCATTGAGTATTGTGGGTATAGCGGCAGCAAGATGATATCATCGGGCGCATATTCACGAACCGCTTCGGCTGCCTCCAGGCTCATCGGATGCCAGTATCGCATGGCCATAAAGACCCGGTAATCACAATCCGCTCCCTGCCCCTGCGTGTTGAGCGCATCAACCAAGGCGTCGGCTTGTTGTTGGGTAAGCCTTACCAGCGGCGATCCGCCACCGAGCTGTTTATATATTCTCCGGGCAATGGGCGCGCGTTTTTTTGAAATCAAACGGGCTATTATCCAGCGCAAAATTGATGGCGCACTGATAATGGCCGGGTCATTAAACAGATTAAAAAGAAAAGGTTGGACCGATTCCAACCGATCAGGGCCACCCAGGTTGAATAAAACAACAGCCGTTTTTTTCAATTTACCTACACCGAAACATTATTTTTAATCTTCAGGACTGTCGAACCAATTCAACAACCCGGGCAACATTTTCCGGCGGAGTCATGGGGACAATACCGTGGCCTAGATTAAAAATAAAAGGCCCTTTTCCCAAGATATCCTTGATGCGTAACACGGCCTGGTCGAGGGCGTCGCCGCCAGCAACCAGCAACTGATTATCCAGATTACCCTGAACTGTCGCTAACGGCTGGACCGTATCGCGCGCCCATTCCAACGGCGCATTAGCATCAAGGCTCACGCCTGTCACACCTGTTTGCTGAACAAACTCAGGAATCCTAAGTCCACTACCTTTGGGAAAACCAATAATAGGGACATCAGGATGATATTTCCGGACACCTTCAACAATGCGTCTCGTTGGTTCAATAACCCATTGCTGAAAGGGTATTTCCGCCAATAACCCAGACCAACTATCAAATAATTGGATAACCTCAACGCCATTTTCAACTTGGGTAATCAGATATTTTGTCGTCGCATCAACTAACAGATCAATGAGTTTAGAAAATGATTCCGGGGACTGATAGGCCCAGCGCCGGGCTATTTCACCTTCAGTCCCACCCCGTCCTTCGATCATGTAAAGAGCCACTGTCCATGGCGCTCCGGCAAATCCGATCAGGGTTTTATCTTGCGGTAATTCAATCCGGAGACGACGAATAATTTCAAAGACCGGTTCGAGATGATCAAGAACACCATCACTGGTCAATTCTTGTACGGCTTCAATCGTTCGAACCGGATCAAGAACTGGCCCTTCTCCTTCCCGGAAGGCAACAGTCTGTCCGAGGGCATCGGGAATAACGAGAATATCGCTAAACATGATGGACGCATCGAAGTCATATCGGCGAATTGGCTGAAGTGTTACCTCAACCGCCAAATCGGGTGAATAGCAGAAATTCAAAAAATTTTTGGCTGTTTTCCGGGTTTCCCGATATTCTGGCAAATACCGTCCAGCCTGACGCATCAACCAGATAGGAGGCGTTTTCAGGGGTTCTCCCCGAAGGGCCCGAATGAGTGATTTTTCTTCAGTTTTCATGAAGGGAATGTACGCAACAGCGGCACTAAGTGCACTACCTAATCTACTAAAGTATAGAATCTATAGAAATTGTTGTTGTTGTAGTAGTAGGCCAAGAATCGGGGATTATTTTTAATCCACATGGTTATCAAGAGAGATGTGCATTTTATCTTAAAGACAGGAAAAACGGGATAATTCTGTGTATAAGGTGTTCTGATTGGGAAGAGACTTTAGCTAAAACAGATTATTGGTTAGGGTGAATTACGGGGATATCAATTCATTCCATCATAGTCATAAATCAGTTATGACAGATGTGTGTAAAGTTATTAGCACGTTAACAAAACGTCTGATCAAAAAAGGGACAGTGGGGGAAAATAATTAAATAAGCAGTGACTTACAGTTATCCCCACGCTGTCAGACACGTTATTGAAAGAGTTATACCCCGTGCGAACCATTCACCTACATCTCGTATCAGACTCGACAGGTGAAACAGTAAGCCACGTTGCTAGAGCGTCTCTCGTACAATTTGACGATGTACAAGTCGAAGAACACCTTTGGTCAATGGTACGATCTGAACGACAAGTTGTTGATATTATTGAAAATATTCGTGAAAAACCAGGATTTGTACTTTATACCGTGGTGGATTCAGTCGTTCAAATGGCCTTGGAATCCGGTTGTCGGGAGCTACAGATACCCTGTGTGTCTGTCCTCCAGCCGATCGTGAATACGCTTCGCGGTTTTTTGGGCCAGGAAGGCCATGCGCGCCCTGGCGGTCAACACGTTCTGGATGCAGAGTATTTTAACAGAATTGCGGCCATGGATTACGTTTTAAGCCATGACGATGGTCAGTCCTCCCATACCCTTAATGATGCTGATGTGGTTTTGGTGGGGGTATCAAGAACATCAAAAACACCGACCTGTATATATCTGGGCCACCGAGGAATTCGAGCGGCAAACGTGCCGATGGTACCCGGGTCTGAGCTGCCGAAAGAGCTGTTTGAACTGAGCGGGCCGCTGGTCATCGGATTGACCAAGGATCCCAGGCGTCTTGTTGAAATTCGCAAACAACGCCTGAAAATCCTCAATCAGAATGAAAATACGGATTACGTGGATTTCGAAATGGTTACAAAGGAAATTAGTGACGCCCGTCGATTGTTTTCCGCACAGGAATGGCCGACCATCAACGTGTCCAGAAAATCCATAGAAGAAACGGCGGCGACAATTATTCAACTCCACCTTCGTCGGCAGGAGGGCGGAGGCTGAAACAGCCTAGACCTTGCGACAGAAACGGAACAGAGAAAGACGTTAGCCATGAAGGCACTTAGCGGAAAAGCCCGTCTTGCAGGGGTCATGGGATGGCCCGTCGGTCATTCTCTGTCGCCGCGTCTGCATGGGTTCTGGTTGGAAACACTCAATATTGACGGTGCCTATGTGCCTCTGGCGGTAACGCCTGATAATGCCCCAAACGCAATAGCGACGCTGGCCGGGCTGGGCTTTCGGGGTCTTAATGTGACTGTGCCGCATAAGATAACCGCACTGAATTGCGTCGACACAGTGGACGATCTTGCCCGGCGCATTGGTGCCGTGAACACGATTGTCTACGATGATAAGGGCAACAGCCACGGTACAAACACCGATGGATACGGCTTTATTGAGAATATCCGCCAGCGTGCACCGGGCCATGATTTCACCAGCGGACCCGCTATTGTATTAGGTGCGGGCGGCGCTGCGCGTGCGATTGTTGTGGCGTTGATGGAAGCGGGCGCGCCTGAAATTCGCGTGACGAACCGTACACAGGATCGTGCTGAGGCCCTTGTTACTCAGGTCGGAGCTGACAAAATTGCAACGATTGTTCCATGGGGCCAGCGTGAAGACGCACTGATAGAGGGGGCCCTACTTGTCAACACGACCACTCTGGGCATGACGGGCCAGCCTGCCCTGGAGGTTTCCCTTCAGAAGCTGCCAGAGAACGCTTGCGTCACCGATATTGTGTATTCACCACTAGAAACCCGCTTGCTGGTAGATGCACACGCTCGGGGAAACACTGCTGTGGATGGGGTCGGAATGCTTTTGCACCAAGCCCGGCCAGGGTTCAGGGCTTGGTTTGGCGAGGACCCGGAGGTCAGCGAGGCACTTCGAGCCCATGTTCTTGAGGGCGCGTAATGTTCGTCCTCGGCTTAACCGGCTCTATCGGAATGGGAAAGACGACGGCTGCCGCGGCTTTCCGGCGGCAGAATGTACCCGTTCACGATGCCGACGCTACGGTTCACCGGCTCATGAGCGCTGGTGGACAGGCGGTTGGCGAAATAGCGCGGGCCTTTCCTACGTGCATTGTTGACGATGCCGCTGACCGGCAGGCCTTGGGCGCACGGGTGTTTGGCGATGATGAAGCGTTGAAAACGCTGGAGGGCATCTTGCACCCGTTGGTGCGACGAGAAGAAGAAATATTTCTAAAAAAGCATGTTCTGCAGGGCGCGCCCATGGCGGTGCTCGACATTCCACTACTTTTTGAGACAGGAGCAGAGGCGCGCTGCGATGCTGTTGCGGTTGTGACGGCGCCTGACTTTGTGCAACGGCACCGGGTGATGGCTCGCTGCGGCATGACACAGGAAAAAATGGCTGCAATTCTGGGCCGGCAGATTCCGGATGCCGAGAAATGCCGCCGAGCCGACTATATTATTCAGACTGGACAGGGGCGCTCAGACGCCTTGCGCAAGATCAAGGAAATCGTCAAATTGATTTGCGGCTGATCAGGCGCCACCCAGAAACGACACGGATTGATTGATAGATGTTTGAAATTGTTCTCGATACGGAAACAACCGGCCTTGACCCTTCTGCTGGGCACCGCATTGTTGAAATCGGTTGCGTTGAGCTGGAAAACCATCTCCCCACGGGCCGCACCTATCATCAGTACATCAATCCGAAACGGGACATGCCCGCAGAGGCCTATGCCGTTCACGGCCTGTCAGAGGAGTTTCTGGCTGGCCAGCCGGAGTTTGGGGAAGTCGTTGATGATTTTCTCACCTTTATCGGTGACGTCACGCTTGTGATTCACAATGCAGATTTCGATATGGGATTTATCAATGCCGAGCTGACCGCCCGTGATCTCGATGTAATTCCGCGAGAGCGCGCGGTCGATACCGTTGCTATGGCACGGCGAAAATTTCCCGGCGCGCGCGCTAATTTGGACTCACTATGCCAGCGATTTGGCATCGACAATTCTGATCGTGAAATGCACGGAGCATTGAAAGATTCATATTTGCTATCCGCCGTTTACCTGGAGCTTATCGGCGGACGTCAACCAGGACTGGAGCTGAAGTCTGATAAAAAAACGACGGCTATACACCGGGGAGAGCGAAAGGTTCGGGAACCGCGACCGCATGCGCCGAGCGCCGAAGAGGTTACTGCCCATGCGGAATTCATAGGCCGGATTGAAAAAAACCTTTGGTACGACGGAGGTAAATAACCAGACCCAGGTAGACTGATACCGTAAACAAATCAGTGGGCGCTGGATTCTTTCGGCGCACTTTCAGCCGCCACCTCTTTACCAGATTGGCTGTCATTGCCGTCAGCACCAGGCTCCTCGCCCACACCCTTACGGTACATCTCCACGAAATCAAGCGGGCTAAGCATCAGTGGTGGGAACCCTCCATCACGGGTGACGTCAGCGATAATATTTCGCGCAAAAGGGAATAACATGCGCGGACACTCTATTAATAAAAGTGGCCGAATATGTTTCTCTGCAGCATTGATGGTAAACACGCCACCATATGACAACTCTGTAATGAAGGCGGTTTTGTCGCCGATCTTGCATTGCGCCTTGATGAGCAAAACAACCTCAAAGGTATTGTCCTGTAGATTATTGGCGAGAACGTCGACATTGACTTGAATATCTGGGTTGTTGTTATGCATCATCGGGAACACGGTCGGCGTTGACGGCGCCTCGAATGAAAGATCTTTGATATACTGCGCGCCGATGGTTAAAGGCGGTGCCGTAGTCTCCACAGACTCCGGATTTGCAATGTCTGTGTTCGGTGTATCGGTGTTGGCCGTCATCTGCTTGGTCCCTTGTATCTGGCGGATCGCTACGTAGCTCCATGATACCGGCGTTCTTCACGCAGATATTCCGGAGCATGTTTGGCTGTTGGCTATCATGGAAAATGATGGGGTTCAACCGCCCTGAGATAGTCTGGCCTATTCAGCGATGGCGGGCGATTGGTATGATTTTAGGGCTTTATCTGCCTTGGAGGGTCGCGGCAATCATCATCACCGTTGACTTTATCCGACGCCACACTCTCGAATTCACCATCAATAACAGCGCCATCTTGGCGTGAACCACCATAGGGAGAGTGGCGGCCACGCATTTCATGGGGCCTGCGAGAAGACCACGAGGCGGCACGACCGGATCGCAAAAGGTACCCGGCGACCTGACTGGCGATGGCGCGCCGCAGCGGTGTTATCAGCAGGATAAAGCCCACGCTATCCGTGATAAACCCTGGCGTTAACAGGAGCGCCCCCGCAACCAGGAGACACAGACCGTCAAACATTTCGCCAACGGGCATCTCGCCGCGCGCCAGACTCTCCTGAACGCGCCGGAGAACCCCCAACCCTTGAAGGCGTAAAAAAGCCGTGCCGATAACCGCTGTCAGAACAACAACACCCAGGGTTATCCAAAGGCCGAAGATATCGCCAGCCTGAATGAAAACGGCAATTTCGCCGATGGGAACAGCGATCATAATAAGCAGTAAAATGAAGCCCATGCTTGCCCTTTGCCTTCGATCCGCTTATCTACCGGGGGGTGATTATTCACCACTTAGGCTGACGCTGCCTGATATGGGTGTTTAACCCAGAGTGTGGCGTGGGTCCAGTTATTGACGAGCAACGGAAAAGAACAGAATACCATGGGTGAAGGTTTCCAGTTTATTGATATCATACTGTTTGCAATGATCGCCGCGTTTCTGATCTTTCGTCTGCGCAACGTGCTTGGCCGTCGGGATGGGCACGAAGGCAGTCTTTCAGACCCCACGAAACCACGGGGCGAAAAGAAAGCCACGAACCATGATGATGGCGAAGACAGTAATGTCGTGCAGCTTGCAGACCGTGACCAGAATGATGGCTGGCCTGTTATGGAAGAAAATACCGAGACATCAGATGATCCGCTGGCCAATGGCCTGACGGACATTCGGCGAGCCGAACCTTCATTTAATCCTGGTGAGTTTATGGAGGGCGCGGCGACGGCATTTGAAATGATTTTGAATGCCTATTCAGCGGGCGAGACCGCTGTGCTAAAAAATCTGTTGAGTCCAGAGGTGTATGGTAACTTCTCACAGGCGATTCGTGGCCGGGAACAGGCTGGCGAGGTTCTTGAAGACACGCTTGTCGATATAAAGAACGCGGAAATCGTCGAGGCATTTATGGAATCACACCAAGCGACGGTGACGATTAAATTCACAAGCGAACAAGTGAATGTAACACGGGATGAAAGCGGCGACGTTGTAGATGGAAATCCGAATGCAATTATCACGGTTACAGACTTCTGGACATTTGGACGCGATACGCGATCAAAGGACCCGAACTGGACGCTGGTTGCGACCCGCAGCCTGGATTAGTCGCACTGTTTCTTCGACATTTGTCGCGGCGACATTTGCGATCTTGCTTTCGGCCCTGCTTTCGGCCTGTGCACCGGGGATGTTCCAGCTTTCACTGCCGGACCCTTCTGCGGCCCCATCGGAAAAATCCAAGCTTCTGCTACGGCAAAAGCCATTCACGGTCCTTCCTGGATGGGAGACCAGCGACGTAGTCGGAATGATGCCGATCTTTCTGCGATCCTGTGACCAGATTACCCACCGACATGCCGATGCGCCGTTTGGTAATGATCCACGGTTCGGAACCGTGGCGGAATGGATCGTGCTTTGTGACGATGCCCGCGCGGCAGCTGGGCGTAGCGAAAGGGCGTTACGCTATTTTTTTGAAACGCGCCTCGTGCCGTATCTTGTTACAGACAAGGGTAATAGCGAGGGGCTGTTCACAGGGTATTACGAAGCCGAGTTAAGGGGCTCCTGGCAGTCGGATAGCCGGTATTCCGTACCCATATATGCGAGGCCTAATGATCTGATTTCTGTTGACCTGGGAAAATTTCGCGCCGAATGGGCGGGGAAGAGTATTGCCGGACGGATTGTCGAAGACCGGTTTGATCCCTATCCCAGTCGCGCCGAGATCAATCGTGGCGGCCTGTCCGGCCGTCAGCTGGAGGTTCTCTGGGTAGACAGTCATGTTGATGCCTTCTTCCTGCATATCCAGGGCTCGGGGCGTGTGTTGATGAGCAACGGCGGGTATGTGCGCCTGGGATACGCTGGGCGCAACGGCCAGCGCTACGTGGCCGTCGGTCGGGAGCTGATCGCAGCAGGTCTCATTGCGCAGGACGACATATCAATGCAGACCATCCGGTCATGGATGGAGGCCAACCCTGTAGCGGCAATGGCGTTGATGAATACAAATCCGTCCTATGTATTTTTCCGGATCATGGAAGAAGCGAACCCGGTAGGTGCACAGGGCATTCAATTGACCCCAGGTCGTAGCCTTGCTGTCGACAACAGTTTCATCCCTTACGGGGCCCTCTTGTGGCTCGACACGACGGATCCGCGTGATCCGGACCGCAATATACCGCTCAGGCGTCTGGTTATTGCCCAGGACACCGGCAGCGCGATCAAGGGGCCGGTTCGGGGCGACCTTTTCTGGGGCTTTGGCCCTGACGCGGCTTTGGCGGCAGGAGAAATGAAGGAGCGGGGCTCATATTACGTGTTAGTGCCGCGCCGCGCCGATAGCCTTATTGGCGAGTAACCGGAAGATGGATTCCCCTTCATCCGCACCGGACACACCACATGTTGCTTTATTTGTAACCTGCCTGGTTGATCTGATGCGGCCCGCCACGGGGTTTGCGGCGGTCAAGCTGCTGGAAGATGCTGGCTGTCGGGTAACGGTTCCACAATCCCAAACCTGTTGTGGCCAACCGGCCTATAATGCAGGCGATCAAAAAGACGCCCGCGATATTGCTCGCATGACCATTCAGGCTTTCGAGGGATATGATTATGTGGTTGCCCCATCGGGATCCTGCGCGGGTATGATCAAGATACATTATCCCCGATTATTTGCCGATGACGCCTTAATGCTTGAGAGGGCAAACGCCATTGCTGCAAAGACATGGGAGCTGATGTCCTTTCTCGTTGATGTTGTGGACTACCACCCGGCGGGTGTGACGTTCGATAAAAAGGTGACTTATCATGATTCATGTTCGGGCCTTCGTGAGCTTGGCGTGAAGCAACAACCACGAACACTACTGGATGAGGTAAAGGGGTTGTCGCTGTCGGAGGGAAATGGTGCCGAAACGTGCTGTGGTTTTGGCGGGCTCTTCTGTGTGAAGTACCCGGATATTTCCGTTGCCATGGTGGACAAGAAACTCGATGACATCCTCGCGAGTGGAGCCAACACGGTGTTGGGGGGTGATCTGGGCTGCCTCATGAACATGGCGGGGCGCGCCCGCAGGCGGGGCGATGCGATCAATGTCTGGCATGCAGCGGATGTTCTGGCGGGCATGACGGACGCAGCAGAGCCTATAAGTGGCGCTACGGGAGACCCAATCAATGAGTCAGATTAAAACTGAACAATTCAGGGAGAATGTTAAGAGCGCCCTGTCGAACGAACAACTGCAATCCGTTCTCGCTAAATTCTCCCATGGTTTTCCGGTCAAGCGCGCCCAGGCCATTGAGCGTCTGCCGGAGTTTGATGCCCTGCGCGATGCCGCAAGGGATATCAAAAACCATGTTCTCGAAAATCTGGGCGCGTATCTTGAGGTGTTTGAGGCAAACGTCATTGCCAGTGGAGGCAAGGTTCACTGGTGTCGGGATGCAGAAGAGGCGCGTCAGACAGTGTTGTCGATCTGCCAGAATGCCAACGCCAGGACCGTAACCAAAAGCAAATCCATGATTGGTGAGGAAGTGGACATCAACGACTTCCTTGAAGAGAATGACGTGGAGCCGATCGAAACCGATCTGGGTGAATATATCATCCAGCTTCGCAAGGAGCCGCCCAGCCATATCATCGCGCCCGCTATTCATCTCTCTAAACAGCAGGTCGCTGAAACGTTTCGGGAAAAACACCTGAACCGGAAAATCGACCGCCCCCTTGAATCACCCCGGGCCATGCTGGATGAGGCGCGCGAAGAGCTTCGCGGTAAATTCCTTGATGCTGATGTGGGGCTTTCGGGGGCCAACATGCTGATTGCGGAGACCGGCTCTATCGTCACGGTTTCTAACGAGGGTAATATCGAACTTACATGCGGCCTGCCGCGTGTTCATATCGCGATGGCCAGCATTGAAAAGATAGTGCCAACCCTAGAAGATGCCGCAACCATTCTTCGTGTTCTGGCCCGTTCCGCTACGGGGCAGGATATGTCTGTCTATACCAGCGTCATGACAGGCCCGCGTCGTCCGGGCGATCTCGATGGGCCGGAAGAGTTCCACGTCGTGTTGCTGGATAATGGGCGGACGGAATTGCTGAATTCTGATTTGCGCGATATTCTGCGGTGTATCCGGTGCGGTTCGTGCATCAACCATTGCCCGGTATACGAGGCGATTGGCGGCCACGCTTACGGGTGGATCTATCCCGGCCCCATGGGCGCCGTGCTGACCCCCGGCCTGCTCGACATGGATGTTTCCCGTCACCATCCGAATGCATCAACCTTGTGTGGTAAGTGTGAGACCGTTTGTCCCGTGCGCATTCCGCTGCCTGACCTATTGCGGAAGTGGCGCCAGCGGCAATTCGATGCCGCTATCACACCGAGGGCCAGCCGTTATGGCTTGAGGGCATGGGCATTTTTGGCCAAACGGCCACGCCTCTACAGTCTGGCCATGTCATTCGGTAGCGCGTTTCTGGCTCTTGCAGCCGGCAGAAAAGGCCGTTTCCGCCACCTGTTGCTGGCCGGGGGGTGGACGGCCAAACGAGATCTGCCCGCCCCGGCGGCGCGCACCTTCATGGCACAATGGCGGCGGCAATCATCTCGCCCTCGCACCGACACTGACTTTTCTGCGGGAGACGGCCCATGACAACGGCCCGGGATGATATTTTATCCGCCATTGGTCGAACTGACGACCGAACCGATGGGCGACGCATGGGGCGCGGCTCAGCGGCAGTCGATGACGTGATCGCGCGGCTCGCAGCAAAGAAGCAGAATGTTCGCCCCGCCCGCTCGGTAGACGACGAGACCGTCGTTCATCGATTTATAGAAGAGGCAGAACGCGCCGGAACTGATGTGCGCCGCGCCGCCAGCCCGGAAGAAATTCCAGGAATTGTGGCAACCTACCTTCGTGACGCTAATCTGGCAGGCGATATTCGCGTGTCGAGCGATCCGGATTATGCCGCTATTCCCTGGGCATCCGAGCCTATGATTACCACATCAACGGGTCCGGCCGACCCCGCGGACACGGCATCGCTTGGCATCGCCTTCTGTGGTATTGCGGAAACCGGCACCCTGATGATGACGTCATCCCCTGAAAACCCGAGCATGTTAAACTATCTGCCTATTCTCCATATTGGGGCCGTGGCGGAAGAAAAAATAGTCGGTGGCCTGGAAACAGCCTGGGTGTTGTTGCGCGAGCAATCGGGCGAGTGCACAGGAACAGACACGGGAACGGTGGCCATGCCGAGAATGATAAATTTGATCACAGGCCCATCCAGAACGGCGGACATTGAGCAGGAGTTGCTCATGGGGGCGCACGGGCCGCAAAGCCATATGGTCATCATTTTAAACAAAGGATAATCGGCGTGGCGCGCAATTCCGGACCGGGCACGAAACCTGGCACTAAAACGGTCGGGCGATCCGGTAAAACAACGCCTGCGGTTGCGGAAGACGATGCGGCCTTGTGGGAAAAGGTGACGGAAACCGTAAAGCCATTAAAATCGAACAGGATCACCAAAACGGCCCCAGTAGAGCAAAAGTCCGGCATCGAAACGCCTGAAAAACGTGTTCGGCAGTACAAGACGTCCTCACCGCCGCCCCATCATGCGCCGTCTTCCAGAAAACAACTCGAGGAACTGAGCCATGGCACGGCGGCGGGCGTTGACAAACGCACGAACCAGCGACTGGTCCGGGGTAAGTTTCCTATTGAGGGCCGCCTCGATCTACATGGGGACACAAAAAAAACAGCCCACCGATCGCTTGAGGCTTTTATCAAAGGCGCGTTCTCGGCCGAGAAGCGCTGTGTTATAGTCATCACAGGCAAAGGGCTGCGCGTGGATTCCGGCGAAATCGGGGTATTGCGTCAGGCGGTGCCCCAGTGGCTGAATAGCCCGGCGCTCCGCCCCATGGTGCTGGCCTATTCACACGCCACGCCAAAAGATGGTGGCGAGGGGGCTTTATACGTGTTGTTGAAGAGAAAACGATGACTCCATTTGGTGCACACGTTCGAGAGCTGCGAGCTCGCAAGGGCGTAAAGCTGAAACAGATGGCCGAGGACCTAAGTGTCTCGAGCGCTTATTTGTCGGCGCTGGAACACGGCCACCGGGGCCGCCCGGCGTCGGGGATGATCATGCAGATATGTGGCTATTTCGGGCTGATATGGGATGAGTCGGAAGAATTGAAGCGCCTGGCCAACGTATCCCACCCCCGCGCCGTGATCGATACGGCGGGGTTAAGCCCGAAAGCCACAGAGTTGGCAAATATGCTCGGCGAAACCATCGGCGAGCTGGACGATGACACCATTGAGTGGATCATCAATGAAATCAAGGGCCGTCTGGGCACCCGTAAATTGGGTGACAGGGCGGGGCCGACGTTTTGACGCAGGCCACCTGAGCCCTGAAATTCCAGCGCTTACAGAATGAACTTCGACAAATCTGAATCCTTGGCCAGGCTGCCGACGGTTTTTCTCACATAATCCACATCAATGGTAATGGTCGTGCCGCTTGTTTCGCTGGCGGAAAAGCTGATGTCCTCCAGCAGCTTTTCCATGACCGTATGAAGCCGCCGGGCGCCGATATTTTCCACACCATGATTGATGTCAGCGGCAAGGGTGGCTATTTCGGAGATGGCGTCCTCGGCGAACTCCAGCGTAACCTCCTCAACACCCATCAGGGCGATATATTGAGTGATCAGGCTGGCTTCCGGCTCTGTCAGGATGCGCACCAGGTCTTCCTGGGTTAAGGCGTTCAACTCAACACGGATTGGCAACCGCCCCTGTAGTTCCGGCAGCATGTCCGAGGGCTTGGCGATATGGAAAGCACCCGACGCGATGAACAGGATATGGTCAGTTTTGACCGAGCCGCGCTTGGTTGACACCGTGGTGCCTTCAATCAGGGGCAACAGATCGCGCTGTACGCCTTCACGACTGACATCCGCGCCGACCTTTTCAGACCGCACCGTGATTTTGTCGATTTCGTCGAGAAACACGATGCCGTTATTTTCAACAGACTCAATAGCCTCGGCGACAATCTGGTCCTCATCAAGCAGCTTGTCGGACTCTTCTGCGACCAGAACACCATAAGAAGCAACAACCGTCATGCGTTTGGGCTTGGTCTGTTGGCCGAACGCTTTGCCAAACATATCATTCAGATTAAGCATACCCATCTGCGCGCCCGGCATGCCGGGAATATCTAGGGTTGGCATGCCGCCGCCCGAGTCGGTGATCTGAAGCTCGATTTCCTTGTCATCAAGTTCGCCCTCGCGCAGTTTCTTGCGAAACTTTTCGCGGGTTTCCTGGCTTGCATTATCCCCGACAAGGGCATCAATCACGCGTTCTTCGGCGAATAGCTCTGCCTTGGCGACAACTTGCTTGCGAAGCCTCTCGCGCACCATATTGACGGCAAGTTCCAGCAGATCTCGGATAATCTGCTCCACATCGCGGCCAACATAGCCGACTTCGGTAAATTTCGTCGCCTCCACCTTGATGAATGGCGCGTCAGCCAGTTTCGCCAAGCGGCGGGCAATTTCGGTCTTACCGACGCCCGTAGGGCCGATCATCAGGATATTCTTGGGCATGACCTCCTCGCGCAACCCTTCGTCCAATTGCTGTCTCCGCCAGCGATTGCGGAGCGCAATGGCGACGGCCCGCTTGGCGTCGTTCTGGCCAACAATATGACGGTCAAGTTCGGAAACAATTTCTCGGGGTGTAAAGCTCTTCATGGGGGCTACAGGGCCTCGACGGTAATTTGGGTGTTGGTGTAAACGCAGATCTCTGCGGCAATTTCAAGTGACCGGCGGACAATGGCTTCTGCATCCATGTCATCACGATCGACCAAGGCACGAGCGGCGGACAGGGCATAGTTGCCACCGGAGCCGATGCCGATCAAACCATCTTCGGGCTCAAGCACATCGCCGGTTCCGGTCAGGACCAGCGATACGTCCTTGTCAGCGACGGCCATCATGGCCTCAAGCCGCCGGAGGTAGCGATCCGTGCGCCAGTCCTTGGCCATTTCAACGCAGGCGCGGGTCAGCTGGTTCGGGTATTGCTCGAGCTTGGCTTCCAGGCGCTCAAACAGCGTGAAAGCATCGGCGGTTGCGCCGGCGAACCCGGCAACCACCTTTCCGTCACCTATTCTGCGAACTTTTCGGGCATTTCCCTTGATGACGGTGTCGCCCAGGCTGACCTGTCCGTCACCACCAACTACGACCTTGCCATTCTTGCGGACGGCGAGGATCGTTGTTCCGTGCCATACGGGTTTGGAGTTGTCTGTCATGGGTCCCATCCCTTTTCTGTTGTCAGCACGTGATTCCCAGCGCCGAAATCGGGACCGGACTATACCTTGTGATTTGGTCGAGTAAACGCCTGTGGTCAAGTCCCTTCGTTTACAATCGCCTCACAAGTGTTGAAATAACACTCAACTGACTGGCAGTTCGTCGCGGTTCCTGTTAAAAGGACGCCGATTTCCAAGCGCAATCTTTTCCGCGCCTTACGAAGATGCACCTGATTTAAGGAAGACGGGCCATGCGACAGGCAACAGTAGAGCGGGCGACCAAAGAGACCAACATCAAGGTTGACGTCAGCCTTGATGGGACCGGAGAGTACACGGTTTCCACCGGCATTGGTTTTCTGGACCATATGCTGGAGCAATTATCGCGTCACAGCCTCATGGACCTGAAGGTGGAAGCCAAGGGCGATCTGCATATCGATTTCCACCACACCACGGAAGATTGCGGAATTGCTATTGGCGAGGCCGTTTCGAAAGCGCTGGGCGACCGTGCCGGGATCACGCGTTATGGAACGGCACATGCCCCCATGGACGAAACCCTGAGCCGGGTATCTCTTGATGCGTCAAACCGGCCCTATTTGATCTGGCGGGTGGAATTTTCCAAGCCGAAACTCGGCGATATGGATACGGAACTGTTCAAGGAATGGTTTCAGGCCTTTGCACAGGGCGCGGGGCTGACGCTGCACGTGGAGAATTTCTATGGCGACAACAATCACCATATTGTTGAGTCATGCTTCAAGGCGCTGGCCCGAGCTTTGCGTGAGGCCATCACCATTGATTCCCGCAAGGCCGACGCTGTTCCGTCAACCAAAGGAGTGCTCGGCGGGTCGCTTTGATATCCTGCCCTGATACCCGCAAGTGATTTCGACACCATGCGCATCTATTCGGTACATATTCGCCGCGATGGCCTTGATCCCGACCGGGATATCGTCCTGGTAAAGGAAGGTTTTTCATGGCCCGCCGCTCTGTTCGCGCCCCTGTGGGCATTTTGGAACGAGCTGTGGACCGTGGCGGCATGGATGGTTTTGTTCATTGCCGGGGTCGCCGCTATCGTTGTGTCCCTTGGGCTTGGGGGCGCTGCATCGGCCTGGCTAGTGTCGGGTCTGGCCGTCTTGGTCGGTTTCCTCGCCAATGATCTGATGCGCGCTGCACTGGAGCGGCGCGGGTTCGTTTTGCGCGATGTCGTTGTGGCGGCGAACAAGGACAGCGCAGCGTTCCGGTTTTTTGATCGCAATCCCGAGTTGGCGTCGATTGTGATGGGCAGGGAGGGGGGGCTATGAGCGGAGCCCTGTCTACGCCAGCCACCATCGCTATCGTTGATTATGGATCAGGGAACCTGAGGTCCGCGGCCAAAGCATTCGAGCGCGCCGTTCGTGAGTCAGGCCTCAAGATGGATGTAACGGTAACAAACAGACCGGATGATATTGCCGCAGCGGATCGCATTGTGTTGCCGGGCGTCGGCGCTTTTGCCGATTGCATGAGGGGCCTCACCGCCCTTCCCGGCATGATCGAGGCGCTCGAGATGGCTGTTTTGAAGGCGGCCAGGCCGTTTCTCGGTATCTGTGTCGGCATGCAGCTTCTCGCCAGCATTGGCCGGGAGCACGGCGATCACGATGGGTTGGGCTGGATTCCGGGCGAGGTGGTTCCTATTAAGCCGTCTGACCCGGGCATGAAGATTCCTCATATGGGCTGGAACACGCTTGTCTTGCATGAGGGCGATGCTCAGCCGCCCCTGTTGAATGGGCTCGAGGACGGCAGCCACGTTTATTTCGTGCACTCCTATCAGTTTCAGGCGGAAACGGCGGATCATGTTCTGGCACACACGGATTACGGCGGTGACGTTGCGGCCCTGATCGGGCGCGATAATATTGCGGGGACACAGTTTCACCCGGAAAAAAGCCAGCGCGCCGGGCTGCAATTCATCCATAACTTTCTGACCTGGCGCCCCTGATTATGTTTCTGTACCCGGCAATAGACTTAAAAGATGGTCAGTGTGTTCGCCTGTTGCGTGGCGATATGGATGCCGCGACCGTGTTCAATGATGATCCCGGCGCACAGGCGCGGGCCTTCATGGATGCCGGGTGTGAGCGTTTGCATGTGGTTGACCTGAATGGGGCCTTCGAGGGCCGTCCGGTGAATGCCGATGCCGTGGCACGCATTCTCGATGCCGTCAGCGTTCCGGTACAACTGGGTGGCGGTATTCGGACGCATGAAACCATTGATCACTGGATCGAGGTGGGTGTTTCCCGCGTGATTCTGGGCACGATAGCTTTGAAAGACCCGGATCTTGTTATCGCGGCCTGTGCGCGCCACCCCGGCAAGATCGCTGTCGGCATCGATGCGCGTGGCGGCTATGTAGCGGTCGAGGGTTGGGCCGATGTGTCCGAGGTCAGGGTGTTGGATCTGGCAAAGCGCTTCGAAGATACCGGGGTTGCTGCCATTATCTACACCGACATTGACCGTGACGGCGCCATGCAGGGACCGAACGTGGACGCGACAAGGGCATTAGCGGAAGCCGTCTCGATTCCTGTCATCGCATCGGGGGGCGTCTCCGACATGGATGACTTGCTCACCCTCCGTGACGGCATTGCCAATCTGGAGGGCATCATTTCAGGTCGCGCCGTCTATGATGGTCGAATTGATGTGGGTGAAGCCGTTTGCCTGTTGAAAGGCGTGTGATGCTGAAAACGCGAATCATTCCCTGTCTGGATGTCGAAGGCGGCCGCGTCGTTAAGGGCGTCAACTTCGTCGATCTCGTGGATGCGGGCGATCCGGTTGAACAGGCGCGGGTTTATGATCAAGCCGGCGCGGACGAGCTGTGCTTTCTCGACATCACCGCCAGCAGCGATAACCGCGAAACAATTTTCGATGTGGTGGCGAAAACCGCCGAAGAATGTTTCATGCCGTTGACAGTTGGTGGCGGCGTTCGCACGCTGGACGATATTCGTAAGCTGCTTCTGGCTGGCGCTGACAAGGTTTCGATTATGACGGCGGCGGTTAAAAACCCCGACTTCGTTCGCGAGGCGGCGGAGAAATTCGGTAGCCAGTGCATCGTTGTCGCCGTCGACGCCAAGTCCGTTTCCGGTGATGTGGGATCAGGCGGCGAAAAATTCGAGGTCTTCACCCATGGCGGACGGACACCAACCGGCATTGATGCCGTGCATTATGCTGAACAGGTAACAGCACTCGGCGCCGGGGAAATTTTGCTGACGTCCATGGACCGGGACGGCACGAAAAAGGGGTTCAACATTCCGCTCACCCGCGCCATTTCAGATGCGGTCAGCATTCCCGTGGTGGCATCCGGAGGCGTCGGTAATCTAGATCATCTGGTGGAGGGCGTGATCGATGGCCACGCATCCGCCGTATTGGCGGCATCTATTTTTCACTTTGGTGAATATACGATCCGGCAGGCCAAGGAACACATGAGGCAGGCGGGTGTCGCCGTTCGCCTTGATTGATGCCAGTATGCAAAAGGTTTGATATGACACAGCATGACAACACAGTTGACGCAGCGGTTCTTGAGAAGCTGTTTGCCCTTATCAAGGGGCGGAAGGGCCAGGACCCGGAAACGTCCTATACGGCCAAGCTGTTTGGTGAAGGCCGCGAGAAGATCGCATCTAAGGTGATGGAAGAAGCGGCTGAGACGGTAGAGGCGGCCCTGAAGGAAACGCCAGAACGCCTTACCAGCGAAAGTGCCGATGTGTTGTATCATCTTCTGGTGCTGTGGGCTGACGTTGGAATTGAGCCCGCCGATGTCTGGGTTGAGCTGGCTCGGCGTCAGGGAATATCGGGCATCGAAGAAAAAAATTCGCGGCCACAATCATAAATAGGAATATCAAGAGGGAGGCTCTTATGTACGATTCCGAAAACCTTTTTGCGAAAATCCTGCGCGGCGAAATCCCCAATGATACGGTTTACGAAGACGACCATGTCCTCGCCTTTCGTGACATCAATCCGCAGGCGCCGGTTCATATTCTCGTTATTCCAAAAGGCGCCTATGTGGACATGGATGATTTCACCGCCAACGCGAGCAACGAAGAGATTACGGGTTTTACGCGCGGGGTCGGTATCGCGGCCAGAAAACTGAACCTCGATTCAAACGGCTACCGTGCCATCGCCAATATCGGCACCGACGCCAATACGGAGGTGCTTCATTTGCACGTTCATGTTCTTGGTGGCGGAAATTTAGGACCATTGCTGGCGCGGTGAAACTTCAGCCGTTAGGCTGTCTCATGCAGGCTGGTTCCCGGCATGATGCGCCGGAAGCTGAGGGCTTCGGCCACGTGAAGGCGGCCAACCCGATCACAACCACCCAGATCGGCGAGCGTGCGGGCGACTCGCAATACCCGGTGATAACCGCGCGCAGAGAGGCGCATGCGTTCCAACGCAGAAGCCAGCAGCTCTTGTCCGCCGGCATCAGGCGTGGCGACCTTCTCCAATAGCTTTCCGTCGACTTCTGCATTGGTTCGGATGCCCGAGGCACCATCAATGTCGGCATACCGCGCGCGTTGAATGTCCCTGGCTACCCGCACCCGCATTGCAACATCAACGCTGGATTCCGCAGGCGGCGGTAAGGTCAGGTCCATAGGGCTGACGGCGGCGACATCGACATGTAGATCGATACGATCATAGAGCGGCCCGGAAATTTTGGCCTGATAGTCGCGGGCGCACTTGGGGGCGCGCGAGCAAGCCTGAGCCGGGTCATCAAGATAGCCACACCGGCAGGGGTTCATGGCGGCGATAAGCTGAAACCGTGCAGGGTAGCTGACATGGGCATTGACGCGCGAAACAGAAACAGTCCCGGTTTCAAGCGGTTGTCGTAACGCCTCAAGCGCACCGCGCTGAAACTCCGGCAACTCGTCGAGAAACAGCACACCCAGATGAGCCAGTGATATTTCCCCCGGTTTCGCACGACTTCCACCGCCGACGATGGAAGGAACGGAGGCGGAATGGTGGGGGTCGCGAAACGGGCGATGGGATAACAGGCCGCCTTCCGGCAGGGTGCCCGAAAGACTGTGTATCATGCTGACGTCGAGGATTTCGTCTGAGGCCAGTGGCGGCAACAGGCCCGGCAATCGTTGTGCCAGCATGGATTTACCGGCCCCTGGCGGGCCAATCATCAGCAGGTTGTGGCTGCCTGCGGCGGCAATCTCCAGGGCACGTTTCGCCGTTTCCTGCCCCTTGATATCATGCAAATCGGGATAGACCGGCACCGTCGTTATGGCCCCTGCCGAGGGTAGGCGCAAAACCTGCGTTCCCTTGAAATGATTGATCAGGTCCAAAAGGCTGTGTGCCGCCAGAATATTCAGATCACCTGCCCATGCCGCCTCGCTGCCCTGGGCGGCAGGGCAGATAAAGCCCAAGTCTGCGCCGCTGGCATGAACCGCGGCGGGCAGGATGCCATTGACGGGTGCAATCCGCCCATCTAAAGCCAACTCACCAAGGGCGCAATAACCCTCAACCTCATCGCGGGGCAGGATATCCATGGCGGCCAGCAAACCGATGGCGATGGGTAGATCGAAATGGCTACCTTCCTTGGCAAGGTCGGCAGGCGCTAGATTGACGGTGATGCGCTTGGGCGGCAAAGACAGCCCCATGGCGTGGAGCGCGGCGCGAACCCGTTCGCGGGCTTCGGACACGGCCTTGTCTGGCAATCCGACAATGGTAAATGCGGGCAACCCGTTGGCAAGCTGTACCTGCACGTCTATATCAAGAACGTCGATACCACTGAACGCAACGGTTTTAATTCGCGCAACCATTCGCCACTCCCCATCCTGTCACCCGTGCCTGAGTGTAAAGACGAAAGGGCGGCCCTTACCACCTTTAATTGTAAAATTGCCGCAAGACACAGGGCTTAATATTGGGACGAATACAGGGCGGCATACAGAGACTGAGGAACGGGCTGGTTTACGGCAGCTTTCGCTCAATGGCATCCCAGATGTTTTTCTCCAGACGCACGCCGTCATAGCGGGCGATCTCCTGAAGACCGGTAGGTGAGGTCACGTTGATTTCCGTCAGCAGCCCGCCGATCACGTCGATACCGACAAAAATCAGGCCTCGGTCCTTTAGCGCCGGGCCAATTCGGCGACAGATTTCCATATCCCGGTCATCAAGGCCAGATGCCACCGCGCGGCCCCCCACATGCATGTTGGAGCGCGATTCTCCCTCTGCCGGAATGCGGTTGATTGCCCCGACGGGCTCACCGTCCACCAGAATAATCCGTTTATCACCCCCGCGGACGGCGGGTAGATACTGTTGGGCAATGACCGGCTCGCGTGAGACTTGGAAAAACATTTCCAGCAGAGAGTTCATGTTTTCATCGCCCGGCGTGACGTGAAAAACGCCCGCGCCGCCGTTTCCAAACAACGGCTTGATAATGATGTCCTGATAGTGGTCTCGGAATGCTGCAATCCGATCCGGGTCGCGTGAAATAAGCGTCGGCGGCATGAGGTCGGGAAATTCCGTTACAAACAACTTTTCCGGCGCATTCCGCACATGGGCTGGATCATTGACGACCAGGGTCTCGGGGTGGATATGATCCAGAATGTGTGTCGCCGTGATATACGCCATATCAAAGGGCGGGTCTTGACGCATGAGGATGACATCCACTTTAGACAAGTCCAGTTCACGGGCTTCGCCGAGCTCGTGGTGGTTGCCGTGTTCGCGGCGCACGGTCATTTCTTCTGCCATGGCGACGACGCGGCCCTGATCAAATGACAAATTTTCGGGGCCATAATGATAAAGAGTGTAGCCGCGCGCCTGCGCTTCCAGTGCGAGCACAAAAGTACTGTCACCATTTATATCGATGGACTCAACATGATCCATCTGGATTGCAACGCTCAAGCTCATCAACGACCCCTCTTGTTCCTGATTAAAATGTTGCTCCGGATATTATGCCGGGTCTTATGTAAGGCGCGAGCGCAGATCCTGTAACAGGATGGATGCGCTATAACGGCTCTCGGTGCTGGTGTCGAGGCGCAAGAACTCCTCTAGCGCCAAGATGGCTTCCCGCACGTGGTCCAGTCGGGCATGGATCATGCCCGCTTCGCGCCAAAGAGACGATGTCTCCGGCGCAAACAACAGCATGGTTTCAATGACGCGAAGCGCCTCATCAAAGCGTTCGGCGCGAAGATGGCGAACTTTGAGGCTGTTTTCCAGACGGAGCAGAATTTCCCGGTTACTGATTTCCCGATACTGTTCAGGGCTTAATTCCGACCCCAACCCGGCACCGACCTTTAACAGATCGCGCATGTCTCTGGGTTCCAGTATGCGCCCGTTATCGAACGGATCAAGAATCCGTCGCTCGGCTTTGACCTCGAGACGGACCAGGAATCGTCCTGGAAAATCAATGCCGCCAGCGGACCACCCCTGTGCCCGGGCGGCATGGATGTACAGAATGCCCAGGGCAACCGGCAGCCCCCGACGTTCGTCTATGACGGTTGCCAGGTTCGCGGCTTCAAAATCATCAAAGGCCTCATCGTCACCGCCGTACCCATAACGTCGTGCGAGCACCTGAATGAGCGCCTCTGTAGCGCGGTCAATATCTGGGTTTTTCCCGGCGTAGGCACCAACCTCTTGAGCCAAAACCTCCAAATGTCGGAGATAAGGTGCTAATGCCGTCCCGGCACGATGCAGGCCCGCAATGTTAAGCGCAGCCAATGCCAGATCAACATCCTCGTCACCTATTTCCCGCAGGTCCCGCAAGCGAGCGCGATTGGCAGACGGCACCGTCACGAACCGGCATCCTTCAAGCGCACGTGAGAAATAACACGCCGGACGCGATCGATAGACCGCGCATGGGCAAGCACACGGTCAAGCTCTACCTGATCCTGTGCAATTCCTATCAGGTAAACGACAGCATTGACCGTCTCGACACTGTAGTTGATTGCCAGAATATCAGCGTCAAATGTTATCTTTGTCTGCAGCTGTGCCGAAATCCAGGAATCATAGGCGAACTCCACAAGGCCTTCCTCATTTCTAATCTGGATTTCGTTCAATACATCCTTAATGCCATCGATGGACCATGCAATCTGCACCGCATGCGCCCGCAGGGTATCGTTTTCTATCAGGCCGGTTAAGAGCGCCCGGCGCTCATAAACCTCAATACCAATATTTGTCGCCAGCGTGCTGTCTGCATCCAGGTATGCGACCCTGATCTGGGTTGCGAGCTTGGTGTCCCGGGCGACGGCCTCAACGCCCCGCTCCTGATAGGCGGCAACGCCGACGGTTGCGCCCGCGCCGATGATTGCCCCGGCGCAATTGCTGAGCATGGTAACGAGCCCGATACATACAAAAATTCGGCTTATGAGCCTGATCGAGTGTGAAGCGGCAAACGGGCGCATTGATATCCATCTCCTGTGGCGCTCTGATTATACAATGTCATTCTTGATACGTTAATAGCCCGGACGCCATGCGTCTACTATGTGAATGGGCCAATGGCCCCGAATGATCAGGAATGCATCAAATCGCATGTCCAGATGGGCCAGATCAGGGCGGTTTTGTATAAAGGCGCTCGCGGCTCGTTCGATGCGTGTGCGCTGCCGTGTGGTGATGGCGGCTTCAGCTGCTGCTGCAGTTTTCCGGGCCTTGACCTCAATAAACATCAAGACCCTGCCCCGGCGGGCAATGATATCAATCTCGCCGACAGGGGAGCGGTATTGTCGGGCGACAATGCGATAGCCCTTGAGCACAAGAAGGAGGGTGGCCAGTTTTTCACCGAACCCGCCGAATGCTTCTGCTGCCTTTCGGTCGCGCATGACAATCAACGGCCCCCGTCTTCTTCGTTTAAGGCAAGGGCGCGGTGATAGATGGTCTGTCGGGGCAATCCGGATAGGTCAGTGATTTCGCGGACCGCATCGCGCAAGGATGTGCGTTTTAACGCGGCCTGCAATAATGTATCGATTTCAACGCTGCTCATTTCGGGCTGCTGTGTTGGCGGGCCGACAACAACAACGGCCTCGCCCTTCGGCGCGTCTTCTGTGGCGTAGACGCCTGCCATCTCCTGCAAGGTGCCGCGCCGGGTTTCCTCATACAGTTTGGTTATTTCGCGACTGATGGACACATTCCTTTCCCCCAACACGGCGACCATGTCAGCCAGTGAAGCGGCAAGCCGTCTCGGACTCTCCAGAAAAACAAGAGTCGACGGTATAGCGGTGAAGTTTTCCAGCAAAGCCCGGCGAGGCCCCTGCTTGTGTGGCAAGAAACCACCGAAAAAGAAACGATCCGTCGGCAACCCGGACAACACCAGCGCCGCCAGGACGGATGATGCGCCGGGTAGCGTGGTAATGGTGACGCCTTCGTCAATACAGGCCCGCACCAGTTTATAGCCCGGATCAGAAATCATCGGGGTTCCGGCATCTGAAACCAGCGCCACGGCATCTCCGCTTTTCAGGCGCCGGATCAGCTGTGGACGGGCTTTTTCAGCGTTATGCTCATGATACGCACACAAGGACGTATGAATGCCGTGGCGGGCAAAAAGTTTAGCTGTAACCCGGGTGTCTTCACAGGCAACCACACTTACGGTATTCAGAACATGCAGCGCCCGGAGCGAGATGTCATTTGCATTGCCGATAGGGGTTGCGACAATGTAGAGCATCCCAGGGGCAAGCTCGGGCATATGGATCGTAGCGTCATCGCTCATCTGTTTACTCTCAGCCACGGTGTCGTTAGGCTGTGCCCGACGTGGCGCGTCGAGATGTGATGCAGCCTCTATATTTAAACGGGATGAACCTTTTCCAGCCGATGCCCGACGTGAATGCTTATTCGAGATGGTCTTTTCTCGGGCCATGGTGCTCCCGGATCCTCCTGATTGGGACTCTGCTGTTATTGCCTGCCTGCCAGCATCTTCGAGGGTCGGGTGTGATGCAAGGGGGAAACGATTCTGCCGCTGGATCAGGGTCCACCACAACAACATCTACAACATCGACAACCGAGGGGCTACAAACGCTTCCCACATCCTCTGGATCTCGCCTTCCGGACCCGGCGCCGTCAACCCAATCAGCAGCGACAAGCGAAAGCGAGTCCGAGTGGCGCAAGATGCTGGAGCCTTATTTACAAGGCGGCACCCAACGGCAGGCGTCTCCGAGCCAGCCTGAAGCCCCCCTACCCCCCTTGTTACCCCTGAGCGGCGGCGCAGCGCGGGTTGGATTACTGTTGCCCCTGAGCGGTAAAACGGCCCCGTTAGGTAAGGCGATGCTGAATGCGGCACAAATGGCGATGTTTGATTTTGCCGATACGGACTTTGAATTGCTGCCCCATGATACGGCAGGGCGACCGGAAGACGCCTCATATGCTGCAACAATGGTGATTGGCGATGGCGCGAACTTGTTGATCGGGCCGCTGCTTGCCCATTCCGTCCACGCTGTTGCGCCCATCAGTCGGGCTGCAGGTGTGCCGGTAATAGGCTTTTCAAGCGACCGGACGGTTGCGGGCGGCGGGATCTACACCATGGGATTTTTGACGGGAAATGAAGTCGAAAGAGTGGTGTTCTACGCCCTGAAACAAGGGCTCAATCGATTTGCCGTTCTGGCCCCGAACGATGCTTTTGGCGCAACAGTTATTTCTTCGTTGAGTGCGACGGTTGCCCGATATGGCGGCACGGTTGCCGCTCTGGCGTATTATCATCCATCGGGCGATGATATTGAACCTGTGGTCCGACGACTTGCAGATTATGATAATCGCCGCGAGGCCTTGCTGGAGATGCGAAAGGAACTGGACGGAAAAGATGATGAACTGTCCCAAAAAACGCTGGAACGCCTTTCTTTACTAGAAACCCTGGGCGACCTGCCATTTGATGCTTTGATGATCGCTGATGGTGGCGAACGCCTGCAACGGGTTGCGGCCATGCTGCCATTTTTTGATATTGACCCGAAGAAAATTCGTGTTCTTGGCACCGGCCAGTGGGATACACAGGGAATTGGTACGGAACCGGCGCTGATGGGCGCATGGTTTGCTGCACCGCCGCCCAGTGCACGTGAATCATTCGAAAAACGATATCGCGAGCTGTATGGTACTCAGCCGCCAAGACTAGCCACGCTGGCCTATGATGCCATGGCGCTCGCAGCTGTTCTTGCGCGGAGAAACAACGCCAACCCTTACGGACCCGAAGCGCTCATGCTGCATAGTGGCTATGCAGGTCGTGACGGTATTTTCCGGTTTACCGAAGCAGGAACAGCAGAACGGGGCCTCAGTGTGCTGGAAGTCGGGCCGCGCCAAAACCGTGTGATTGATGAAGCCCCCACGGGGTTTTCTTCTGAGACCAACTGAGCCCGCTACGACCGGGTTTGTTGAATCAGACGGTTTTAAACAACCCGAATTTCGATATCTCCAACATTTTCGATACCACCAGATATCACATCACTGTGCCGGATAGGACCGACGCCGGCCGGGGTGCCGGTCATGATCAAATCCCCGGGTACCAGCGTCACGGATTGTGACAGGTGCCAGATGGTTTCCGGGACGCCCCAGATTTGTTGAGCAAGATCGCCATCTTGTTTGATGGTGCCATTGATACTCAACCAGATGCGACCCTTGTCCGGATGCCCGATCTCGGTGGCAGGGCTGATCAGGGAACACGGCGCGGCATGATCGAAAGCCTTGCCGATTTCCCACGGCCTCCGCATTTCTTTCGCGTCGGCCTGTAAATCGCGACGGGTCATGTCTATACCAACGCCATAGCCAAAAACATGATCGAGGGCGCTCGCCTGCGTGATGCTGGTGCCACCTTTTCCAATGGCGACAACCAGCTCAATTTCGTGGTGAACGTCTTCTGAAAGTGGCGGATAGGGAAAGTCGCTGCCGCTTGGCAGAATGGCGTCGGCGGGTTTTTGAAAGAAAAACGGCGGATCGCGCTCATCGTTGCCCATTTCCCGGATATGGTCTGCATAGTTTCGACCGACGCAATAAATCCGACGAACCGGGAAGACCTTGTCTGTGTTATTGACGCCAAGGGTGATCCGGGATGGGGCGGGAATGATAAATTGTTCCATTGAAGGCTCCGTATCTTATTCCGCAAGCAGGGCCGCAATAACAGAATCCAGCCGTAACGTCCCCTCCGGCGTGGCTTTCAGGGTATGGGCATTCATCTCAAGAAACCCACCATCTGTCAGGCGTGCCAGGTTCTCAAGTGCAAAAGCATCGCTCAACGAAAGTCCTGTTGCGGTTTTGAAATCTCTTTGATCAATGCCATCAGTCATTCGTAAGCCCATCATGACAACCTCATCCCGGCGCTCCTCCGGGCTGAGAGAAAAAGTTTTGGCTGTCCCATGTCCGGCGGTCTCAACTGATTCCAGCCATCGGCTTGGATCATGGATGCGGTATCCCGCGTGCCAGCCGTCTTCGGCTCTATGCCGGCCATGCGCACCTGGCCCGATGCCTAGATAGGCTCCGCCCCGCCAGTATGTGAGGTTATGCCGGCTGGCATTGCCCGGCGCGGCGTGATTGGACACCTCGTAAGCAGGCATTCCAGCCGTACTCAGAATGTCTTGCGTGGTACGATACATAACCTCTGCTATTTCTTCATCAGCCGCGGGCACACGATTGCGGGCAAAGGCCGTTCCAGGTTCAATGGTTAGCTGATAGACGGACAAGTGGCCTCTTGTCAAAAGAAGGGCTTCGGTCAGCTCCGCCGTCCAGTCCGCAACGGACTGCCCGGGGCGGGCATAAATCAGATCGAATGAATATCTGGGAAAAATCGCGGCAGCAGAGGCTATCGTTTCAATCGCCACATTACGGTCATGGGCGCGCCCCAGGACGATCAGCTCATCATTGTACAGAGACTGAACGCCAACCGAAACCCGATTGACCCCCGCTGCGGCATATCCCAGAAACCGGCCAGCCTCTGCTGACGACGGGTTGGCTTCAAGTGTTATCTCTGCATCATCGGCCACGGGGAAAAGAGATCTGATTGCCTGCAAAATACCGGCGACGGTCTCAGGGTCCATTAGGGATGGAGTCCCTCCGCCAAAAAAAATGCTGGTGACGGTTGGCATCGTTTCAGATGGATCTGGATGTGGCGATTGAAGTGCCTGCGCCGACCAATCCAGTTCTGATCGATAGGCGTTCAACCAGCGGATCTGATCGACACGCCCGGCGGCGTGGCTGTTAAAATCACAATAGGGGCACTTGGATTCACAGAACGGCCAATGGACGTAGACACCAAACCCGGCGCGTGAATCGGCGTTCATCCCGGCGCACCGCCGAAACAGGCCTCAACCATCTGGCGAAAGGCGTCGGCGCGGTGGCTGATGGCGTGCTTTTCTTCTGGGCTCATTTCGGCAAACGTTCGTGTGTCACCGTCATCTCCGTCAGGCACGAACATGGGATCATACCCGAAGCCAAGCTCCCCACGCGGCGGCCAAGTTAGGGCACCATGAACAAATCCTTCGAAGATTTCGGTGTGACCATCCGGCCAACACAATACCAGGGCGCAGACAAAGTGTGCGCGCACTGTTTCAAAATCGGCTGTTGCTTCCATGATTTTCTGCATGGCAGCACCAAAATTCTTGTCGGGTCCGGCCCAGCGCGCAGAATGAATGCCGGGCGCGCCTCCGAGCACATCAACGGCCAGCCCGGAATCATCGGCCAAGGCGGGAAGCCCGGATGCCCGAGCCGAGGCTCGGGCCTTGATTAAGGCATTTTCTACAAACGTCTCACCGGTCTCTTCTGGTTCTGGCAAATCAAGTTCACCGGCAGAAGACACCGCGATGCCGAAGGGTGAGAGGAGGTCGTTTATCTCGCGAACTTTGCCGCTGTTGTGGCTGGCGATGACCAACCTGTCTTCGTTAAAGTGACGGCGGGCGGTCATTAAATTCCCAGCGCGGCGCGCTGCAATAGCGTTAACTCATTAACGCCTTTGCGGGCTAACTGCATTAGTTGGTCGAACTCGTCATGGCTGAAGGGCGATTCCTCGGCGGTTCCTTGAATTTCCACAATGCCACCGCCATGGGTCAGGACAAAATTGGCGTCGGCCTGGGCCGTGCTGTCTTCTGCATAATCCAGATCCAGAACGGCATTCCCTTGATAAAGACCGCACGACACGGCGGCGACTTCATCGATCAGGGGAATGGTTTTCAATATGCCGATAGATACCAGATGCTGCAGGGCCAGATGCAGCGCAACGTAAGCGCCTGTAATTGAGGCCGTTCGGGTTCCGCCATCAGCCTGTAACACATCGCAGTCAATTTTGATCTGCACCTCGCCCAATGCTTTCAGATCCGTAATGGCACGAAGTGACCGCCCGATCAGGCGCTGAATTTCCTGGGTCCGCCCGGATTGTTTGCCACGCGCGGCCTCACGGTCCGTGCGCGTTGATGTTGCCCTGGGCAGCATGCCGTATTCGGCGGTTACCCAACCTTTTCCTGAATCGCGCATCCAGGGCGGCAACCGCTGATCGACGCTGGCGGCACACAAAACATGGGTATCGCCAAAACGCACGAGGCAGGAGCCCTCGGCATACTTGGTAACGCCGGTTTCAAGGGTAATATTTCGGAGCTCATCAAACGCGCGACCGGAAGGTCTCATATGGGTTTCTACCTAGGGGTTGTTCAAATTCCGGCCAAGCTATCGCGTGCAGCAGGCGGCGTAAAGTCATTGGGTCCGTTGACGGCCCTATACGGCGAGACTAAATTCGCGTAGTACGCACATGCATGCAGGAAAGCCCGACGTTGCCATGATGTCAGAATTGAACGACAGGTCCCGGGAAATTTTTCGCCAGATTGTGGACGCCTACCTTGAAACAGGCGACCCCGTCGGGTCGCGCACCATTGCCCGACGCCTGAAGACCCAACTGTCGCCGGCGAGCATTCGAAATGTCATGGCGGATCTGGAAGACGCAGGACTTCTGTATGCGCCCCATACATCGGCGGGCCGCCTTCCCACAGATACAGGACTGCGCTTGTTTGTCGATGGCCTGCTGGAGGTCGGTAACCTGACGGCCGGTGAGAGGGAAAACCTTGAAGGAAGATGTGCGGCTACCGGGAACAGTGTGCGTGGCATGCTTGAAGAGGCAACGAATGCCCTGTCGGGGCTGTCGGGGTGCGCTGGCCTTGTCATGGCACCCAAAACACAGAAACCCCTGCGTCACATAGAATTTTTCAGCCTAAGCCCCGGTCGCGCCCTCGTTGTTTTGGTGACTGAAAACGGGGTTGTCGAAAACCGGGTTATTGAAATACCGCCGGGACTGCCCGCATCGTCACTGGTGGAAGCCACCAATTATCTGAGCGCCCGTCTGATTGGGCGAACCATTGCGGAGGCTTATGATGAGGTCATGATGGAGCTCGAAGACCATCAGGCTCGCCTCGATATTCTGACGACCAGTGTTGTTGAAAGCGGCCTTGCAAGCTGGGCCGGCGACACGACAGATGGCGGCACTCTGATTATCCGCGGTCAAGCCAATCTGTTGGACGACGTTAGCGCCAGCGCGGACCTGGAACAAATTCGCACCCTTTTCTCGGCCTTGGAACGCAAGGAAACCATGCTAAAATTGCTGTCGCTGGCCGACACGGCCGATGGCGTACAGATTTTTATTGGTGCTTCAAACAGCCTGTTCAATCTTGCTGGATGTTCGATAATTGTCAGTCCTTATCAGGATAGTCAGGAACAGATTGTCGGAGCCATCGGTGTAATAGGTCCAACACGGATGAATTATGCCCGGATTATCCCGATTGTGGACTATACGGCTAAATTGATTGGTAAGTTTGTCGGCTAAGCTATACAACCACCCAAATTTCAAGCTACAGGAGTTTCGAAGATTGATGTCCGATAAGACCGATACGACGGAAACAGAAGAACCGGCACCAGAAGAAAACGTCGCGGAGAGCGGCGATGGCGCAGAAAATGTGCCTGACGAGAGCCCCTCTGAGGACGAGACTTCTGACGACGGGCGACCCGAGAATGAAGCCGGCGATACGAATGCCGCCCCGGCCACACCGGAAGAGCAAATAGCCGGACTGGAAGCTGAGGTTGCATCCCTGAATGACCGCCTGTTGCGCGCTATGGCCGAAACAGAAAACATTCGCCGCCGCGCCCAACGGGACAAGCAGGATACCGCCAAGTACGCCATCGCCAATTTTGCCCGTGATATGTTGTCCGTTGCCGATAACCTTGGCCGTGCCCTTGGCAGTGTAGACGAGAATGCGCGGAAAGATAATGGCACTCTCGAAAACCTGATGATTGGGGTGGAAATGACAGAACGTGTTCTGATGGCGGCCATGGGCCGTGTTGGCGTTTCTCGCATGGAGCCACTGGGCACCCGGTTTGATCCCAACGTACATGAGGCCATGTTTGAGTATGACGACCCCAGCCAGCTTGCAGGAACGGTTGGTCAGCTCATTGAGCCGGGGTACATGATGCATGACCGTCCTTTGCGTCCAGCCAAGGTTGGTATTACCAAGGGCGGCGCAAAACCTGACCCTGCACAGAAGGAGAGTTCTGATGCAGACCCTTCATCGGAAGCCGCAGGGGCGACGGCATATGATCCGACCGGGGACAAGCCCGGCAGTCAGATTGATGAAGAGCTTTAGGCCGGCATGTGAAAAAAGCATCTTCAATTCATGTAGAGTTTAGGTTGCGGTATCCGCATGACCCACATATATAACGCTTCAGACGGGTAAGTCGGCGATTTCGCCGATACGCCATTGATAAATCTCAACGATCAGGATGATAAACTTGGTGGTTGATTGGGACCCCGACAAGCGCAGTGCTTTCAAAGGCTGCTCGGCGTCGATGCAACAGGGGTCGCCTAAAAGAAAGGAAATGAAATGAGCAAAGTAATTGGCATCGATCTCGGGACAACCAACTCCTGCATGGCCATCATGGATGGTGCGGATACAAAGGTTATTGAAAATGCGGAAGGCGCTCGGACGACACCTTCTATGGTCGCGTTTTCCGATGGTAATGAACGGCTCGTCGGGCAACCGGCCAAGCGTCAGGCCGTTACCAATCCGGAAAACACACTGTTTTCCATCAAGCGCCTGATTGGGCGTCGTTTCGACGATCCCATCACCAAGAAAGATCAGAAAATTGTGCCCTATAAGATTGTTGAGGGCGACAATGGTGATGCGTGGGTTGAAGCCAGCGGTCAGAAGTATTCTCCGTCAGAGGTGTCCAGCTTCATTCTTCGCAAACTGAAGGAAACGGCAGAAAGCTACCTGGGGGAAGACGTTACCCAGGCGGTTATTACCGTTCCGGCTTACTTTAACGACTCCCAGCGTCAGGCTACCAAAGATGCGGGCAAAATTGCCGGCCTTGATGTGTTGCGTATTATCAACGAGCCGACGGCGGCCGCCTTGGCCTACGGGATGGATAAGAACAATTCCGGCATAATCGCCGTTTATGATCTGGGCGGCGGAACCTTCGACGTTTCCGTTCTGGAGATCGGCGATGGCGTGTTCGAAGTGAAATCCACCAATGGCGATACCTTCCTTGGTGGCGAGGACTTCGACAACCGGATTGTTGATTATCTGGCCAGCGAATTTAAAAAAGAGAACACGATTGATCTGCGCGATGACAAACTTGCCTTGCAGCGCCTCAAGGAAGCCGCTGAAAAAGCCAAGATTGAGCTGTCCGCCACCATGCAGACGGAAGTAAACCTGCCGTTTATCACGGCAGACCAGAGCGGCCCGAAACACCTGAACATCAAGCTAACTCGTGCCAAGCTGGAATCGTTGGTCGAAGATCTGATTACCAGGACGGTAGAGCCCTGCCGCAAGGCTTTGAAAGACGCCGGCCTGACGGCTGGTGAAATCGATGAAGTTATCCTTGTCGGCGGCATGACTCGTATGCCCAAGGTTATTGAAACGGTGAAGGAGTTCTTTGGCCGTGAACCCCATAAGGGCGTTAACCCTGATGAGGTCGTTGCTATTGGCGCGGCTATTCAGGGCGGCGTGTTGAAGGGTGACGTCAAGGACGTTCTGTTGCTCGATGTAACACCTTTGTCACTGGGCATTGAAACACTCGGTGGCGTGTTCACCCGCCTTATTGAGCGGAACACAACAATTCCGACACGCAAAAGCCAGGTATTCTCTACAGCCGAAGATAACCAGACAGCCGTTACCATCCGAGTGTTCCAAGGCGAGCGTGAAATGGCTGCGGACAACAAAATTCTGGGGCAATTTGACCTAGTTGGCATTCCGCCGTCACCACGGGGCGTGCCACAGATTGAAGTAACGTTCGACATTGACGCCAACGGCATCGTGAATGTTTCTGCCAAGGATAAGGCGACGGGGAAGGAACAACAGGTTCGTATTCAAGCCTCTGGTGGCCTGTCCGATGAAGATATCGAGAATATGGTGCAGGATGCCGAAGCGCATGCTGATACGGACAAGAAGTCTCGTGAGCTCGTTGAAGCTCGGAACCAGGCTGACAGTCTGATCCACATGTGTGAGAAAAACCTTAACGAGCACGGTGATAAGGCATCAGACGAAGACCGGTCTGCTATCGAAGATGCTGTCGCAGCCTTGAAAGAGGTTAAGGACGGAGACGATGCCGACGAAATCACCGCCAAGGCAGAATCGCTGACTCAAGCCTCCATGAAACTTGGCGAGGCCATGTACCGCGCTGAACAGGAGGCGTCTTCTGGTGACGCGGGTGGTTCGGATGGCGGTGCTGAAGAGTCAACGGAAGACGCAACCGTTGTCGACGCAGATTTTGAAGAAGTCGATCCGGAAGAAGACAAAAAGAAGGACGACTAAGCCGTTCTTCCGGACTGTCACGTGGCATCAAAAGGGTAGTGAAGCATGGCCAAGGATGATTACTACAACATCCTCGGGGTTGACCGGGATGCGGACTCTGATGTCCTGAAAAAATCATACCGCAAGTTGGCCATGAAGTTTCATCCGGATCGTAATCCGGATGACAAAGAGGCTGAGCGCAAGTTCAAGGAGCTCAACGAGGCCTATGATGTCCTGAAGGATGATCAGAAACGGGCTGCCTATGACCGTTTTGGCCATGCCGCCTTTGAAAACGGCGGGCCGGGTGCCGGTGGTGGCGGCTTTGGTGGTGGCGGGTTCGCGGACATTTTTGAAGAAATGTTTGGTGGCGGTGGTCGCCAATCTTCAAATGTTAGCCAAGGATCCGATCTTCGTTTCAATATGGAAATCAAACTGGACGTCGCGTTTGCGGGTAAGAAAACCGATATTCGTGTTCCTACATCTGTGGCGTGCGATAGCTGTCATGGCTCCGGGGCGGCTGAAGGCAAGGCGGCGGTTGATTGTACCACGTGCCACGGACAGGGCCGGGTGCGGGCGCAGTCAGGGTTCTTCACTGTAGAGCGGGCCTGCCCCGCTTGTGGCGGCCAAGGCCAGGTCATCAAGGACCCCTGCCGTAATTGCGGGGGCGCGGGTCGGGTGCACAAGGAAAAGACTCTTTCGGTCAGTATACCGCCAGGGGTAGAAGACGGAACCCGGATTCGTCTTTCCGGTGAGGGCGAAGCCGGCGTTCGTGGTGGACCTTCAGGCGACCTTTATATTTTCATCTCTGTAAAGCCGCACCGTTTGTTTCAACGCGACGGTGCGAATATTCACTGCCGAGTCCCGATTCATATGACCAAGGCGGCTCTTGGCGGCACCATTGATGTACCAACAGTGGAAGGCAAACGAGCCCGCGTGGTCGTGCCGGCGGGCACTACGACCGGGCACCAGTTTCGTCTAAAGGACAAGGGCATGACAATCCTGCGCTCCAAGGCGCGGGGCGATATGTTTGTGCAGGTTTTTGTTGAGACACCGCAAAAATTGACACCTGAGCAGAAAGACCTGCTCAAAAAATTTGAAGGTGCGGGGAAGAATGACGAGACCCACAATCCTGAATCGGCTGGATTTTTCACAAAAGTAAAAGACTTCTGGGAAGATCTGACAGAATAGCTTTTCTGGATAGCTATCCCATAGGCTGATCCTCTGAGTTGCGAATTCGTCGCGGCACGCTTATGACTCAATCATGAGGGCTCAGGCGGCCGCCAGATGTGGGAGGAAAATATCATGAAGATCGGTATTGTTGGATGTGCGGGGCGCATGGGTCGCATGCTGATCCAAACGGTTTTGGCGCATGATACGGCAAGCCTTTCTGGCGGTACAGAACATGCAGGTAGCGACGCTCTAGGCAAAGATCTGGGCAGTATCGCTGGCGTCGAGATGACGGGGCTGACGGCCACGGAAGATGCCCAGGCGCTTTTTTTGGCGTCAGATGTTGTCGTGGATTTCACGACGCCCATGGCCTCTGTATTTCACGCAGGCCTTGCAGCGGAAACCGGCACGGCATTGGTTGTTGGGACAACGGGCATGGGGCTTGATGAAATAGCTCGGCTTTCTGATGCTGCAACATCGGCTTGTATCGTGCAGGCGGGCAATATGAGCGTCGGCGTCAACTTGCTGTCTGGATTGGTCGAGCGGGTCAGCGCGACCCTCGGGGTGGATTTTGATATCGAGATCGTAGAAATGCACCACCACCACAAGGTCGATGCTCCTTCCGGCACGGCATTGATGCTGGGAGAAGCCGCCGCCACGGGCCGGGGCGTTGATCTGGATGCGGTTTCACAGCGTGCCCGTGATGGCCATACCGGGCCGCGCCAGTCAGGGGATATCGGTTTTGCCTCATTGCGTGGCGGCGATGTTGTTGGCGACCATAGTGTTATCTTCGCCGGCGAGGGAGAGCGCATAGAGCTGACCCACAAGGCGGCGTCTCGGGCAATCTTTGCCAATGGTGCGATCCGCGCAGCGTTCTGGACCAAGGGACAGGCGCCCGGTCTATATTCCATGAAACAGGTTCTGGGCCTTGATTAAAGCAGGCACATAGACGCCCCTTACGCCGGAACACCCTATCTTATGGTCAAGAAAACAGACATTGACGAGTTCTACCGCCGCCTGTCACAGGTGAATTCGGCCCCAACGAGCGAATTAGAGTATCTCAATCCATACACTTTGTTGGTTGCGGTCGTCCTGTCGGCCCAAGCCACAGATATCGGCGTCAATAAGGCCACGGGGCCCTTGTTCAAGATTGCGGATACGCCGGAAAAAATAGTCGCCCTGGGCGAAGCCAGGGTAAGGGACTACATAAAAACCATCGGCTTGTTCAATACAAAGGCAAAAAATGTCATCAAACTCTCTCAAATACTAATTGATGAACATGAAAGCGCGGTGCCGCATGAGCGTGCCGCCCTGGAAGCTTTGCCGGGGGTTGGTCGAAAAACGGCAAATGTCGTTTTGAATGTCGCGTTTGGCGAGCCAACGATTGCCGTGGACACCCATATTTTCAGAATTGGGAACCGCACCGGGATGGCCCCGGGTAAAACGCCGCTTGAGGTTGAGCTTAAGCTGCTCAAATGCACGCCGGACAAATGGAAACAACACGCCCATCACTGGCTGATTCTGCACGGACGTTACATCTGTAAGGCCCGCACGCCGAATTGTACGGACTGTGTGGTCCAGGATCTGTGCCGTTTCAAGGGCAAAACATCCCTTTGATGATGGGCGGAGAATCAGGTTGCGGATGCGGCGGTCAGTTTTTGTTCAATAATGGTGCGAAGGCAATGTTCAATATCTGCTTTTGATACGATTGCTTCCCGAAATTCCAGATGTTCAACGCTGTAAACGCCGCTTGATCCTTCATAAAGGAACAAGTCGAGGGTACAGGTCTCGTTTCGGTACTGCCATAGCTCGGCCGGTGAGTCCTGTCGAGTGAACGATGGTGGCCCCAATAAATCTACGAGAGATGTCCCGTCATACCCGACAAGAGATGCCGGGTCGGGAACGGGGGTGGGCACAGGCATCAGGGCGGTCTGAGGCGGCGGCGTGACGGATGAGGCCGGGTCGTCGTCAGGAGCGGTGGTGGCTTGCGACGAGGATGATGCCGGCATTGTCGGCGCATCGGCAGAATTATTCGGTGCAGCACACCCGGATATAGCAAGCCCGGAGATGAAGCCGAACATCAACACACCGCGCCTGAATGTTACAGACAGCATTGATTTTCCGTCATCTTTCACGTTGCGTCGGAGAATGACTGCATTTCGCCGCTGATTTGTCCGCCGGGCTCGATAACGACGGTGCCATAGCAGACTTTCCCGCTGATGGAGCCGCTTTCCCGGACAATCAACCGCTTGCGGGCCGTCAACTCACCCTCAAAGCGGCCAGCAATAACCGCCTCGTCAACCTCCGCCTTGCCCTTAAAGGTGCCAAGCGTGGAAACCTCAAGGATTTGCGCGCCCGTCAATACGGCATCTTCAATCTGGCCATCAAGTGTCAGGCGTTTACAGGAAGATATTTCGCCCCCCTTCAGGTGAATGTCTCGCCCCATCAACAGGTGCTGGGGCTCAATTGGGGGCACACCCACAGCATCATTGGTCGGTTTTACCGGCATGCCGGGGATGCTCACGGCCCGCGCCGGGATATCCGGGTGAAAAGAGTTGCGAGAGGATGGCTGGGTTGCGGGTGCAAAGGGCTGAAGCGCCGGCGCGGATGAATTATCGGGCATGGCCTCAGGCGTTCCGTCTGATGCGTTGGATGCGGCGGCATTGTCTTTTTTATCATTGTGCATATCGCACGTCTCCTCCAGAGCACTTGTTATGGTTCCGATCCGTCATCTTTTTTCTTTATGCCTGTGACGGTTCAGGTAAGCCGTGTCTATATTTCTCAAACAGATGAATCATGGCGGCAGTTGCGACAATCGGCGTTAGCAAGTTGACCACCGGAATTGTGAGCAATAAAGCGATGCAAATACCAAAAACAAATAATGTGCCTTGATGCTGTTTACGCAGTTCGCGAGCATGAACCGGGTTCATGCGCCGTAATGACACCAGATCAAAATACTCCCGGCCCAGAAGATACCCGTTTACAGAATAGAAAACAAAAGGGAACACGGGCGGAATGATGAGAAATAATAACATAAATACATTTAAAATAACCAACATAACCACAAAGCGAAGGGAGGCGATGATCGTTTCGCCTACGCTGGAGCCGCTCGCGGGCGGCAGCCCCGGGTAATGTTTGGCTTCTACGGCTTTGGCAACGTCGTCAAGGAACAGGCCGATGATCACCGTAACAATGCCGGGGAACAAAAACCAGGTAATGACAAGCGTCGCCAGACCGCCCATGAAGTCAATAATGGTGTCGAGCCACCCCCACTCAAAGAAAGTGGTGCTGGTCAGCAGAAAGCCAATGACGAGCCACAGAGCCACGAACACGGCCATTGATGCCGCGATGCTTGATAACAGGGTCTTCTGAATGGCTTTGTCATTCAGTTGGGCAATTGCCTTAATTAACGCCTGGATCATCATGTAGCCTCAATAATTCTGGTCATTGTTTATCGGCGGGACAGACCGGGCGCAAGCGTCAAGAAAACGGCGGAGTATTTTACCGGCATACCGTTCAATGCCGACCCGCAAAAACTCTCCTCACAGGGTGTCTTGAGACACGGCGCGAGATCGCTATACTGCGCGGCTCGCCCTTATGGGACAACAATTTCATGACCCGTGAATAATAGTTTCACAGGCACTTACATATGTTTCTGGTCCGGCCAATGCAACCTGTCGCGACCACAAGGAGGACCGCATGAGCAACGCCCGTTTTGACGTGGTCGGCATCGGCAACGCAATCGTCGACGTTTTGGCAAAAACGGATGACGCCTTTCTGGCAACGCATGAGCTGTCCAAGGGCGCTATGACGCTGATTGATGGCGCCGCGGCCGAACGGCTTTATTTGGAAATGGCCGATCCTGTCGAGCAGTCGGGCGGATCAGCGGCGAACACCATAGCCGGCCTGGCGTCTCTCGGTGCGTCATGCGCCTTCATTGGCAAGGTTCACGATGATGTGTTGGGCGACCGGTTCCGCGGTGCCATTCGGGAAGCGGGCGTGACGTTTGAAACGCCGGCAACGAAAGAGTCTGCGCCTACGGCCCGATGCCTAATTTTTGTGACGCCAGATGCACAACGAACCATGCAGACCTATCTGGGGGCATGTGTTGAGCTGGGCCCGCGCGATATCGACCCGGCGGTCATACAGGATTCCAAGATTACCTATCTGGAAGGATATCTATGGGATCCCGAAGCGGCGAAGGAGGCCTTCATCCGGGCGGCAACGATCGCCCATGACGCTGGCAACCGTGTATCACTCAGCCTTTCGGACCCGTTCTGCGTGGATCGCCATCGGGGTGACTTCCTGAGCCTTCTTGAGGGGCACATTGATATTTTGTTCGCCAATGAGCATGAAATCACATCGCTCTATGAGGTCGATAACTTTGACGACGCTTTGCAATATGTTCGCGGCCATTGTGAGATTGCCGCCCTGACCAGGGGCGATAAAGGCTCTGTTGTTGTCTCAGGTGACGAAGTCCACGTGATCGATGCCGAGCCGGTTAATAAGGTGGTTGATACCACCGGCGCGGGCGATGCATATGCTGCCGGATTCCTTTACGGATTGACGCATCACCTTGATCTTCATGATGCCGCACGCATCGGCGGGGTTGCAGCGGCGGAGATAATCAGTCATATGGGGGCGCGACCAGCCGAACCACTCGGCTCGCTGATTGAGCACAAGCTCCATATCAACCTGTAACCATGTCACCTGACGCTGTCAGACCAGTGTTGTGGCGGCAACTTTTTGCGTAGGCTATTCCATGACGGAACTTCGTAACATCGCGATCATCGCTCACGTTGATCATGGCAAAACCACACTGGTAGACCAGCTGCTGAAACAGAGCGGCGCTTTCCGCGAAAACCAGCAGGTTGCAGAGCGGGCCATGGACAGCAATGACCTCGAACGCGAACGGGGCATTACCATTCTTGCCAAATGTGCATCCGTGGAATGGAAGGGCGTGCGCATCAATATCGTCGATACGCCGGGCCACGCAGACTTCGGCGGCGAGGTTGAGCGTATCTTGAGCATGGTGGACGGCGTGTTGTTGCTGGTTGATGCGTCCGAAGGCGCCATGCCGCAGACAAAATTTGTTACGACGAAGGCGCTGAAGATCGGGTTGAAGCCGATCCTGGTTGTCAACAAGGTGGATAAGCCTGACGGGCGGCCCTACGAAGTGCAGGACGAGGTTTTCGATCTGTTCAGTATACTCGAAGCAAACGATGAACAGCTGGACTTCCCGACGATCTTTGCCTCGGCGAAAGCCGGGTGGGCTGCCGATGCGCCAGACGGACCGCAGGAAGACATGGCCGCGTTGTTTGACGCCATCTTGAAACATGTTCCGCCGCCTAAAGCAGACGAGAGCGGCCCATTTTCCATGCTGGCGACCCTGTTGGAGGCCGACCCTTATGTCGGCCGCATTCTTACCGGGCGTATTCATACCGGAAAGGTAAAGATAAACTCTCCCCTGAAAGCCATCGACCGGGAAGGGAACGTGGTTGAGCAGGGACGCATTACAAAGCTGCTGGCCTTCCGTGGGTTGGATCGTGTGCCGGTGGATGAAGCTGGTGCGGGTGATATTGTCGCCATTGCCGGGCTATCAATCGCGACAGTTGCGGACACCTTGGGCGATCCTTCCATTGAAGTGTCGATCCCCTCTACGCCCATTGATCCGCCGACCCTGGCCATGACATTCGCCATCAATAATTCACCTTTGGCCGGAACCGAGGGCAGCAAGGTTACATCGCGGGTTATTCGCGAGCGCCTGATGCGCGAGGCCGAAGGCAACGTGGCCATTCACATTACGGAAACCACGGATAAAGACGCTTTCGACGTCGCCGGGCGGGGCGAATTGCAGCTGGGCGTGCTCATTGAGCAGATGCGCCGCGAAGGTTTCGAGCTGTCGATCAGCCGCCCACGGGTGCTCTATCGCAACAACCCCGAGACGGGTGGTCGTGAAGAGCCGGTAGAAGAGGCGGTTATCGATGTGGACGAGGAATACGCCGGTGTTGTGGTCGAAAGCATGAGCACACGAAAGGCGGAGATGATCGAAATGCGCCCCGGCGGCGGCGGCAAGACCCGTATCGTCTTTCTGGCGCCATCCCGCGGCCTGATCGGCTATCACGGCCAGTTTCTGACGGAAACACGCGGCACCGGCATCATGAACCGGGTGTTCCATGGCTACGTTCCCTACAAGGGACCGATCGGCGGACGACGGACCGGCGTATTGATTTCCAACTCACCGGGTAAAACCAACGCCTATGGCTTGTGGAATCTGGAAGAACGCGGCGTGATGTTTGTTGATCCGGGCGTCAAGGCCTATGCAGGCATGATCATTGGCGAAAACAGCCGCCCCGGGGATCTTGAAGTGAACCCCATGAAGGCCAAGCAGCTGACCAATATCCGGGCTTCCGGAACGGACGAGAATATCCGTCTGACGCCACCAAAGCGGTTTTCACTGGAACAGGCGCTGTCCTATATCGGCGAGGACGAACTGGTTGAGGTCACGCCCGAAAACATTCGCCTGCGCAAATACCATCTCGATCCCCATGAGCGCAAACGGGCCTCGCGCTCGGCAGGCGCAGCCTAAGGCCGCGGCTTAAGCAATCAATATCCGCAGGCTGGACTGTTTTGCGTCTGATCCGGAACGTCTTGTTCGGGTGCCGGGTGACGGGCAAATGACGGAACGCGGGTAGGGAAGACCCACCCGGCTTAAGTCTTTGATATTCAACAAAATGTAGACTTTTGTTCACTTTTGTAGACATTGCTTTTTCCTACCCATCTGGTTTTTGTTTGGTTTCAAGGGGTTAGGGTCAGAATTTTCCATAATAATGTAGACTTTTGTAGACACCCCTCTCGAAAAACACCGAAAACGGACAAACCGGACTCGGTCATCCGGTTCTGGACCGTAAGCAGTCATAGGCGATGGCCGTTAATGGGGTCCGCAACAGCCTCAGCCATTTGCGGACAATTCTTGACGTTAAACTGATCTTGGTTTGCCCATGCCAAGAACAGTTTTAGTTGCCGCCTGCAATTGTTGTGAGATTAAGTTCCATCGCCTTATAGGTTGTTGGCGAGGTAGTCTATAAAGGCTCTTACTTTCGGTGTCATGTAATGCTTGTGAGGGAATACAGCGTGAACATTATTATCTCTATATTGATATGAAACTAGTAGATGCACCAAGCGGCCCGTCGCAATATCCTCCTCAATCAGGTAGTCGGGCAACAAAGCAATACCCATTCCATCTTTGGCTATGCGATGAGCCGCATCGTAACTATTCACCTGCACTCGGTCTGTAACTGATACTACATGGATATCGGCATCCGATTGGAATTTCCATTCGAAACGGCGATGTCGGTCTTTGTAGGTTATGCAGGAATGTGAGTTAAGATCTGAAGGTAACGTGGGTTCTCCATGTTCACTGACATAGGCCGGTGAGGCGCAGGCATAGACTCTCGACCTCAGAAGTTTTCGGCTGAACAAGCTTGAATCCGATAGTTCGCCTATTCTGATTGCCAGATCAAATCCCTCATCGACTATATCAACGTATCGATTTGTAAGGTCCAATTGAACCGAAACACTTGGATACTGTGATAGGAATGGCGTTATCAATGGTGCTATTTTAACCTGACCAAATGTGTCCGGTACCGTAACGCGGAGTAACCCAATTGGTTTATCATTTAGGCTTCGCGTCGTTTCTTGGAGTTCTTCAAATTCTTCGAGTATTCGTTGACTCCGACTCAAATAGGCCACCCCAGCTTCCGTAAGACTCACCCGTCGCGTGGTCCTGTTAAGTAGTCTAATTCCCAGACTGTCTTCCAGGTCCCCTACGCGGCGGCTTACAACAGCTTTAGATATAGCTAAGTCTTGAGCTGCAGCTGAGAAACTATTGGTATGAGCAACTCGACAGAAAGCCTGCACTGAGGCGAAAATATCCATATCACTTTCTTTTTTGTTGCAAAATACACAACAGTATGTTGCTGAATTGGCTTATTAACAACACTAAAAAATACAATTAAATATCTGTCGAGTTAAACAACACGTGATGGAAAAACGAATTGCTTCTCCCATTTTCTCGATTAATCAACGCAAAACGGCTGTGTAAAAACGAAGCTATCTTCGATTTGTCTACAAACAGGCTTGTGACCAGCCAGAGTCTGCCTGCACTACGTAGCCTTAGTGATCAACTGCTTCGTGACGTGGGTTATGAACGAGGTTCGAACTATGAGCCTCAATGAATAGTGACTGGAGTACATAAAGTACTAATGAAAAACGTCCGATTTAATCTTATCTGTGTAGGCTTGTTTTTTGCCGCCGGTTTATGGGGTCTCTACTGGATACCCCAGCGCGCTCTGGAAGAAGCTGGTATGACGGGCGGCTGGGGAACGATCGCCCAATATCTGGTTTGTATCGTATTATTGACACCGATTGCCGTGTGGCGTTGGCGTAAGAATGAACAGACAGGACTTGATCTGCCGTTGGCGGGCCTTCTAATGGGTGGCGGTATTGTCTGTTATGCGAACAGTTTTTTGCTGACGGATGTTATGCGGGCATTGTTGTTGTTCTACCTGACACCGCTCTGGGCAACATTAATAGAGTTCTTATTTCTGAGGCAAAAGCCCGGCTGGCGACGGGTTATTAGTCTACCCATGTCGTTGATCGGTGTATGGGTCGTTATCGGGAGGGACGTAGGCTTACCACTGCCTCAGAATGCCGGTGATTGGCTTGCTGTCATGGGTGGCGCTATGTTTGCTGCAGGTGCCGCCCGGGCTGAGGTTTCACGCATTGATGGTGTGTTTCCGATGTTGTTTGCCTTTTTCATCTATGGCGGAGTTTTCGCCGTCGCCCAGTCACTATTCCTTTCCACCGAACTTGGCCCTATACCCGCAATAGAGACGTGGGTTATTCTTACGCCGTGGTTCCTGCTTCTTTGCGTTTTATTCTTTCTTCCGACAAACACAATGATCACCTGGTCTCCGACACAACTCGGTGCTGGTTTGTTCAGTATTCTGATTTTATCAGAACTCGTTTTTGGAACCATTAGTGCCGCCATTTGGGCGAATGAACCGTTTGGCTGGCATGAAATAATCGGCGGTACACTCATTCTGGTAGCTGGTGTAATTGAAGTTGTCCTTACACCACGCGAATTAGATCTCCAAGCAGCCTAGTTGCGGGCGCTATTCAGGATCGTTCATCCATCGTGTCCCGATAATCCGGTTGCAGCCCGAATGACCGTAATGGGTCATTAGGCGAAGTTACATTTGCCTTGGGCTATGGCCCGTTGTTGCCCTGTAAGCGGACGCCGTGAGGCGTTGTGATCCGCAACCCAAATCAATGCGAGTCGTGCGGGCGAATAGTGGTTAAACTGCCGCCTATGCGTGACTGGAGCCATTCTCTCTCGATCTATCTGGAGCGCCGGGTTGCGGTGATCACCGTGTTCGGCTTCGCCAGTGGATTGCCATTGGCGCTGGTGTACGCAACGCTCTCGGCATGGCTCAGCGATACCGGCGTTTCCAAGACCGCTATCGGCCTGTTTGTCTGGGCCAGCACGGCTTATTCCATCAAGTTTCTCTGGTCGCCTCTGGTGGACCGCGTCCCCCTGCCGTTTCTGACGCCGTGGTTGGGCCAGCGTCGCAGCTGGCTGCTTGCTTCCCAGATACTGGTAGCGGCCTGCATGGTGGGCCTTGGTTCCAGCAACCCTGCCCAATCGTTGTGGTGGACCGCTGTCTGGGCCATGGCGTTGGCGTTTGCCTCGGCCACCCAGGATATCGTGGCGGATGCGTACCGGGTGGAAAGTCTGGACGAAGAACAACTCGGCGCGGGTGCCGCGACCTTCGTGTTCGGTTATCGTATCGCCATGATGGTGTCGGGGGGCGGTGCTTTGATCATCGCCCACTGGGCCGGATGGTTCTGGGCCTATGCCGTCATGGCGGGATTGATGGGGATCGGCATGATGGCGACGCTGATCAGTCCGGAGCCGATCCGTTCCGGCGCGGAGAGCGCTGAGTCGGGAGAAAAAAACATGATCGTCTGGCTGCGCGCTGCCGTAATCGCGCCGTTTGCCGATTTTCTGCAGCGCCCCGGCTGGCTGGTTATCCTGCTGTTCGTGGGACTCTACAAATACGGCGACGCGTTGCTTGGCATCATGTCCAACCCGTTTTATCTGGAAACCGGCTTTTCCATGGCGGAGATCGGCGTCATCAGCAAATCCTATGGCATGGTCATGACCATCCTTGGCGGCATCCTTGGCGGCGTCCTGGTTGCCCGGATGGGCATTCTGAAGGCGTTGATGATTTGCGGCATTTTACAGGCGGCATCCAATCCGGTTTTTGCCCTGCAAGCGTGGATTGGGTATTCGGTTCCCATGTTGACCGTAACCATCAGCGTCGAGAACTTTACCGGCGGCATGGCAACGACGGCCTTTGTCGCCTATCTCTCAAGCCTGTGTAATGTGGCCTATACAGCGACACAGTATGCCCTGCTGTCCTCCTTTATGGGGTTCGCTCGCACGATCTTTGCATCCGGCGGGGGATGGCTGGCAGACAATATGGACTGGGTTTCATACTTCCTGATGACGACGGTGGCGGCGGTTCCCGGATTGGTTCTGCTGGCCATCCTCATCCGTCGCTATCCGCCCGGCGATAAGGTGCTGTCGCCGGACAAGACGAGCTGTTGATTGCATCTGTGGAAAATGTTGCTTAAAACCCGTGGCGCGCCTGGCGGGCCTGGTGTGGGGGAAAGGGCGGGCGTGACAAAAGGGTGCGGTTGACAACCACCGAGACAACACAGGAAAGCGGTATTATGGATCTGAGCAAAGTTCCCATCGGTCGGAATGTTCCCTATGAGGTGAACGTCATCATTGAAATTCCCATGGGCGGCAATCCCGTAAAATATGAGTTCGACAAGGAATCGGGCGCCATGTATGTGGACCGGTTTCTTCACACGGCCATGTATTACCCCTGTAATTACGGGTTCATCCCGCATACCCTTTCCGACGATGGTGACCCCATCGACGCGGCTGTTCTGGGGCAGATTCCGGTTCAGCCGGGGGTCATTATTCCGTCACGTCCTATCGGCGTTCTGATGATGGAAGATGAAAGCGGTCTGGATGAAAAGCTGCTGTGTGTGCCGCTGGATGATTTACACCCCTATTACGGCAATGTTGCCTCGTACCGTGATCTCCGGCCCGTGCTGCTGGAGCAAATATCCCACTTCTTTGAGCACTATAAGGACCTGGAGCCGGATAAGTGGGTCAAAGTGCAGGGCTGGGGTGAAACAGAAGAGGCGCTGGACCTGATCCGCGTCGCCATAGAGCGGGCCGACGTCAAAAAGCAGGGCTAAGTGCGCTCCACCATAACTCTGAGCCATATGGCAAGGTATTTTGGGCATTCCGTGAAATGTGTCATTATCCAATGACGGCAAGTCGCCGGTATTTATAGCACACATACGGGGGGGCTTGGATAAGCGTCCAGAAATTGTTCACGGGCTGCGGTTTGACAATCTCCACGATGATCTGTTTGGCGGCGTAACGGCGGCCATATTTTGCTGTCTCAGTTCTGCGTCGGCGTCGTATCATTGCTATACATTAAAAGCTGTTTGAGGGCTGGAATGAACGAAGAAACGGCCAGGAAAGAGCATCAGGGCGCTATTGACGGGGCGAACCATAACGGTGCGGATTCCTCAGATGGCACCTCCCCGGTCGATACCCCTATCAAAAAACCGGCGGCATCGGCAGGCGGCACGACGCCAATGATGGATCAGTATCTGGGCATCAAGCGGGCTCACCCTGACAGTGTGCTGTTCTATCGCATGGGCGATTTCTACGAAATGTTTTTTGATGATGCCGTTGCGGCGGCGGGCGCGCTGGATATAACCCTGACCAAGCGGGGAAAGCATCTGGGAGAAGACATCCCCATGTGCGGCGTGCCGGCTCATAGCCACGAGGTCTATCTGGAGCGCCTGATCCGAAAAGGATTCAAGGTTGCCATCTGTGAACAAACGGAAGACCCGGCCGAAGCCAAGAAGCGTGCCGGCAAGTCTGTCGTCAGGCGCGAGGTGGTTCGCATTATTACGGCCGGAACCCTGACGGAAGACACCCTGCTGGACGCACGAACGAACAATTACCTCACTTGCCTTGCTATCGCCAAAGGATCCTATGGCGTCGCATGGATCGACGTATCAACGGGTATTCTTGTCATGCAGCCGGTCGCTGTGGGTGAAATTTCCGCTGTGTTGGCGCGCCTCTCACCGGGAGAAATTCTTGTCTCGGAAATGCTGTTAGAGCGCGATGAACTTCAGAATATCATCGCCGAATGGCAAAAGGTGCTGACCATTGAGCCCGCTAGCCGGTTCGACAGTGAAAATGCCCGGCGGCGGCTGGAAAAATTGTTCGAGGTCGGCACGCTGGACTCATTCGGTGATTTTACACGGGCGGAGATCGCGGCTGCCGGAGCGCTGATTGATTATGTCGCGCTGACCCAGAAAGGCCAATTGCCCCGGATTGCGCCACCGAGACGGTTCTCACAGGGCGAGGTTATGGAAATAGATGCGGCGACGCGCCGGAATCTGGAGTTGAACCAGACGCTGGGTGGCGAGCGTCAGGGCAGCCTTCTTTCCGTGCTGGACCGAACCATGACCGGCCCAGGCGCACGCTTGTTGCGGGAACGCTTCAACGCCCCGCTGACGGATAAGGAGGCCATTGATCGTCGCCTTGATGCGGTACAGTATTTTGTTGATAACGAAATCATCCGCACGGACGTGCGGGAACAATTGCGCAGCACCCCTGACATGGAGCGCAGCCTGTCGCGCCTCAGTCTTGGGCGGGGCGGGCCACGCGATCTCAACGCCATTGGCGATGGGCTGGGGCAAACGGCATGCATAAAGGCGATACTGGCCGCAAGCGTCGGCATGCCGCCAAGCATTGCCGGCGAGCACGTCCGGCTTGAGCCCCATCATGATGTTCATGACCTGTTGGCCTCTGCATTGGACGATGATGCTCCCATACAGGTCCGGGACGGAGGGTTCATTCGTGCCGGATATTCTCCAGCCCTTGATGAGCTGCGCGCGCTTCGCGATGAAAGCCGGCGGTTAATCGCAAACCTTCAGGCGAATTATCAAGCCGACACCGGCATTTCCACCCTGAAAATCCGACATAACAATGTGCTGGGTTACTTTGTCGAAGTTCCGGCGAAACAGGGCGATAAAATGATGGCCGATGACACGGCGACGTTTATTCATCGCCAGACCATGGCCAATGTGGTGCGCTTTACGACGACGGCATTAAACGAGCTGGAATCGCAGATATCGAGAGCAGGAGACCGGGCCCTGGCGCTGGAGACAGAGCTTTTCGAAACCTTGGTCGGTACGGTGATGAAGTCGGTCTCTACGATTGCTGGCGCCGCCCAAGCCCTTGCTTCGCTTGATGTGGCCGCCGGGTTTGCTGAACTGGCCGGCGATGCCCGTTATTGCCGACCGATACTCAATGACAATCGCGACCTGAACATCAGGGGCGGGCGTCATCCGGTGGTCGAACAGGCTTTATCACGCGCCGAGGGTGAAAAATTTGTCGCCAATGACTGTGACTTGGTGGATGGATCACGCATATGGTTGCTGACCGGCCCGAACATGGCGGGCAAAAGCACGTTTCTGAGACAGAATGCCTTAATCGTCATCATGGCGCAGATTGGTTGTTACGTTCCCGCAACAGAAGCGACGATCGGTATCGTTGACCGACTGTTTTCCCGCGTTGGCGCCGCTGATGACCTCGCCCGCGGTCGCTCGACCTTCATGGTCGAAATGGTTGAAACGGCAGCGATCTTGAATCAGGCAGGTCCTCGAGCGCTGGTCATTCTCGATGAGATCGGTCGCGGAACAGCAACCTATGACGGGTTGTCCATCGCCTGGGCGGTGGTTGAGCACCTGCATGATCATAATGCATGTCGGGCACTTTTTGCGACTCACTACCATGAATTAACTGCGCTGAACGCTCGCCTCGATGATCTTAGTTGTCATTCCTTGCGGGTGCGGGAATGGGAGGGCGATGTTATTTTTCTCCATGAGGTAACATCAGGCGCGGCCGATAGATCTTATGGCATTCACGTGGCTCGGCTGGCCGGGCTTCCGGCGCAAGTAATATCGCATGCGGAACAAATACTAACCATACTGGAAAACAATGAACAATCTTCGTCCATGACTCAGTTGGCCGAGGATTTGCCGCTCTTCTCTTCTGTCGCCGCCAAGCGCTCGGGGCATACGGGGACGGCCGGAGCGGCGACTCCTTCGGAAGCGGACAGGGCCCTGGGCACACTTAACGTTGATGATCTGACGCCACGAGAAGCCTTGGAATTTTTGTATAAGCTTAAAGAAATGACCTTGAATAAATCGCCGCGTGAGGGAAGTTAAATGCCCGGGGCGCGAAACATGGGCCTGTCTCGTGAATGTGCCTGCTGCCACGTCAGGGTGGGTTCGGTATGACAAAGACAATTAATTCCGCCAGCATAATAAATAAAATCGAATTGGAAGCGCAGGTAGATGACATTGTCTCCTGGTCCGGGTATTCCAGTAAAACGCATCCTGAAATTTTTGCGCTCTACAAGAGCGCTCTGGAGGAAGGTCGGGCTGAGATCCGACGTCAATTTGAACAGGATGCCCGGGCAGCCAGCAAAACGATCGTTGATATATCCCTGTTAATGGATGACATCATCAGCAGTATTGCAACATTTGCCCAGCAATCTGTCTATCCGGCGGCCAACCCGACGCGGGGTGAACAGATATCAATCCTGGCGGCGGGTGGATTTGGACGCCAGGAATTGGCCCCGCACTCCGATATCGACCTGATTATTCTGGTCCCCTACAAAGTCACGCCTCATTCAGAACAGGTCATCGAGTTTATTCTTTATTTTCTGTGGGACATGGGCCTTACGGTCGGTCACGCCACACGGAGTATTGACGATGCCATCCGGCTTGCGGGGGAAGACCTGACAATCCGCACAAATATGCTGGAAACCCGTTGTATTGCAGGCGATCCGACCCTGTTTGATGAATTCTGGATTCGTTACGTTAAAGAAATAATTGAAGAAGGGCAGATTGCCTTTGTGGACGCAAAGCTTGCAGAACGGGACGCCCGGCATGAGCGCATGGGCGATACCCGGTATGTTCTCGAGCCAAACGTCAAGGAGGGCAAAGGTGGCCTGAGGGATCTTCAAACCCTGTTCTGGATTGTGAAGTACCTTTACCAGGTCTCGGATGTGGAGGAACTCGTCGCTCAAGGCGTTTTTACCCGCGATGACGTAAAACTGTTCGCAAAGGCATCGAACTTCCTGTGGACGGTGCGGTGTAATCTGCATTATCTCAGCGAACGGGCCGAAGACCGCCTCACATTCGATGTGCAGCAGGAAATTGCACAACGCATGGGTTATCGCGATCACGCCGGTTCACGCGGCGTTGAACGGTTGATGAAGCATTATTTCCTGATTGCAAAGGACGTCGGCGATCTTACGCGGGTGTTGTGCGCCGTACTGGAAGAGCAACACAAGAAGCAACAGCGATTTTTTTCGTTTTTTCCCAATCCGTTCAGCAAACAAAAGATCGGTGACTTTTTGATCGATAACGGGCGCCTGAACGTCAGTGGCGCAAAAGACTTTCGCGATCAGCCGATCAAGCTGCTGCAGCTATTCAAGGAATCCCTCAATAATGACATTGATATTCATCCACGGGCCTTGCGATGGATCCGGCAATCTCTCGGACGCATTGATGATGTTTTAAGATCTGACCCCACGGCCAATCAGGTATTTCTGGATATTCTCACGGCGAAAAAAAATCCTGAAAAAATTCTGATGAGAATGAATGAAGCCGGCGTCTTTGGACGGTTCGTTCCGGATTTCGGGCGTGTTGTCGCGCAAATGCAATATGACATGTACCATGTCTATACGGTGGACGAGCACACCATTCGCGCCCTCGGCATCCTGCACCGCATTGAGGCTGGTGATCTGACGCACGATCACCCCGTTTCGTCGCGGGTTGTTAAGGAGATACAGTCACGCAGGGTTTTGTATCTTGCTGTGATGATTCACGATATCGCCAAAGGCCGCAAGGGAGACCACTCTGAGCTGGGCGCCGAAATCGCGCTGCGCCTGTGTCCCAGAATGGGGTTGAACGAATGGGAAACCGATACGGTTGCGTGGCTGGTGCGTGAGCACCTGCTGATGAGCAGAACAGCCTTCAAGCGCGACCTCGATGATCCGCAGGCCGTTGAGGACTTTACCAAAATCGTCCAGTCGCCGGAGAGGTTGCGTTTGTTACTGATCCTGACTGTCGCCGATATCCGTGCCGTAGGACCGAAGGTATGGAACGCCTGGAAGGCAGAATTGCTGCGCGATCTCTATTACCGGTCACAGGAAACCCTGTCCGGCTCAGCGCATACAGACTACAGAAAATCGCGGATTATTGCTGCTAAAGAAGCCTTCGCAAGCCGCCTAGAAAGCTGGGACTCAGAGTGGGTCGCGCGCTTTATGGAGCGTGGGAGGGATACCTACTGGATCAATTTTGATACAGACACTCTGGTTCGCCATGCCACCATCGCCTGCGAAGCAGAGCGCGACAACCGGGAAATGGATGTCCGGGCGACCGTAGACACTGATCGCGATGTAACCGAAATCATTATCTATGCGGCGGATCACCCCGGGCTGTTTGCATCAATTGCGGGCGCCATGGCGCTCTCCGGTGCGTCCATTGTCGATGCCAAGATTGTCACGCTGTCAGACGGCATGGCAATGGATACGTTCTGGGTTCAAGATGGCAGTGGGAGCGCCTACGATGAGCAACGACGGATCGACAGGCTGTGTGATCGTATTGAACGCACACTCCGGGGTCAAATTTTGCCAGCTCGTGAACTGGCTGCGGCGCGTGACAAGGCTCTGCCAACCAGGATGCAGGCCTTCAAGGTCCCCCCCCGGGTTTTGATCGATAATAACGTAAGCAGCGAAAGCACGGTCATTGAAATCAACGGACGTGACCGCCTTGGCCTGTTGCTTGATCTGACGGCAATTATTACAGCCGAGGGACTGCAGATTTCGAGTGCCCATATTTCAACCTATGGTGAAAGAGTGGTTGATGTGTTTTATGTAAAAGACGGTTTCGGATTAAAGGTAGCCGGAGAAAGTCGGATTGAGGCCATTCGGGGGAAACTGCTGGAGGCCGTCGTCCAGGGAAAATCCGGGGCGGTTGTAAAAAAACAACAAAAAAAGAACACAAAACTTCCTCATAAGAAATCAAACGGGGGAAAGAAAAAAACGTCAGCGGGCGGCTCGTCGGCGGCGTAAGAGTCATCGTTCCAGGGATCGTATCATTCACCGAGAGCCTAGCGCCCTTTATGAAAAGTGGTTATTGAGTTTTTATGAGTCTTCTCCGAGCGATTACCACCGTTGGCAGCTTTACCATGATGAGCCGAATACTCGGCTTCGTTCGCGATATTCTGATTGCGGCGACCCTGGGCGCGGGCCCGGTTGCAGACGCCTTCTTCATTGCCTTCAAACTTCCGAACCTGTTTCGTCGGTTGTTTGCGGAGGGCGCTTTTTCGGCGGCGTTCGTGCCAATATTTGCCGGCGCCGTGGAATCGGAAGGGCGGGAACCGGCACGGGCCTTTGCCGAGCAAACAATGTCTGTGTTGCTTGTTGCCCTTTTGGGCATCACGATCTTGGCCGAAATCACTATGCCGTGGTTGATGCGCGTGATCGCGCCGGGGTTTCTCGATGAGCCTGAGAAATTTGATCTGACCGTTGCCTTTGCGCGGATAACATTTCCCTACCTTTTGTTTATCTCTCTGGTGTCGCTGTTATCAGGCGTCTTGAATTCCCTGGGGCGTTTTGCTGCCGCAGCGGCGACGCCAATCCTGCTCAACCTGTGCCTGATCGGCGCCATTATGGTGCTGGCGCCACTGATGCCGACGCCGGGACATGCCCTGGCGTGGGGCGTTGCCGCCGCTGGTGTTGTTCAATTTGTCTGGCTCTACGCGGCTGTTGTGCGGGAAGGTATCTGGCTACGCTTGCCACGGCCGCGCATTACTGATGAGGTCCGCACCCTGTGTCGCCGCGCTCTTCCTGTTGCCTTTGGCGCCGGGATTTACCAGGTCAATCTGGTGATCGACATGATTATCGCCTCGCTGCTGCCCTCAGGGTCAATCTCCTACCTGTTCTATGCAGACCGGGTTACCCAATTACCGTTGGGCGTTGTGGGTGTTGCTGTGGGTACGGCACTGCTGCCGATGTTGTCCCGTCAGGTACGTGCAGGGGACCATGATGTGGCAATGCAGAGCCAGAACCGCGCTCTTGAATTTGCTTTTTTGTTGACGCTGCCTGCCGCCGTCGCACTTTTTGTCATTGCAGACCCCATTATTACTGTGTTGTTTCAGCGGGGAGCGTTCGGGCCGGATCAAGCGTCAGCAACAGCAGCGGCATTGACAATCTATGCCCTCGGCCTTCCGGCCTATGTCTTGGTAAAATCCCTGGTGCCCGGGTTCTTTGCACGCGAAGACACAAGGACGCCGGTGATAATTTCTGTTATCGCCATGATCATCAACGTTGTGCTGAGCCTTATTCTCATGGGGCCATTCCTGCATGTGGGTCTGGCCATGGCCATGGCGACGTCAGCCTGGGTGAATGCGGTCCTGCTTGCCGGCGTATTGTGGCGGCGTGGGCATTTAGTTCCGGACGATCGCCTGAAAACCCGTTTTCTCCGGATATTGTTTTCTGCAGCATTGATGGGCATCTCAGTGCATTTTGGCTCAGGATACTTGTCGAGCCAGCTTTCAGGGGACGTGGCGGCCAAGACAATGGCGCTCGTTATTCTTGTTGGCGGCGGCGGCGCCGTGTTTGCAGTCTGCGCCCAACTGACCGGCGCGGCGCGTGTTGCCGATTTAAAGAGATTCATGGCCCGCACCACGACCATATCTTGACCACGGACCCGGCACGCGCCATAAAGCGGCGCTTTCGTGCCATGACTGCGGATTGATTGAAGGCGCCGCAAGGGCCAATTGAGGGACAGTTTATGCAACGCATTTTCTCAGGCGTACAGCCAACCGGAAACCTGCACCTTGGTAATTATCTGGGCGCAATCAAGAACTGGGTGCGCCTACAGAATGACTTCGAATGCATTTTTTGTGTTGTCGACATGCACGCGATTACCGTCTGGCAGGACCCGGCAGAACTGCGCTCCAGCACGCGCGAGGTAGCAGCGGCGATGATTGCCGCAGGCGTCGATCCGAAAAAACACATCGTGTTCAACCAGAGTCAAGTCAGCGCCCATGCGGAACTGGCATGGATATTCAATTGCGTCGCCAGAATGGGCTGGCTAAGCCGGATGACGCAATTCAAGGAAAAGGCAGGCAAGAACCGGGAGAACGCGTCTGTTGGGTTGTTTGCCTATCCGAACCTCATGGCGGCTGATATTCTTGCCTACAAGGGAACGCATGTTCCTGTTGGCGAGGATCAGAAGCAACACCTGGAGTTGGCCCGCGATATCGCCCAGAAATTCAATAATGATTTCGGCGTTGATTTCTTCCCCATTGTTGAACCGGTCATAATGGGCGAGGCAACCCGAGTCATGTCATTGCGTGATGGCTCAAGTAAAATGAGCAAGTCTGATTCATCGGAATATTCGCGTATCAACATGGTGGATGATGCTGATGAGATCGCCAAGAAAATCCGCAAGGCAAAAACCGACCCGGAAGCCTTACCGGATAGCAAAGACGGTTTTGAGGGCCGGCCTGAAGCCGCCAATCTGATGGCCATCTATGCTGCGTTGTCCGATACCGGCATTGAGGATGTCCTGACCCAGTTTGGCGGCGAGCAGTTTTCTAGCTTCAAGCAACACCTGTCTGATCTGGCGGTGGAGACTCTGGTGCCCATTCAAGACGAAATGCGCCGCCTGATCGCGGCACCGGATTATGTGGACGGGATATTGCGTGAAGGGGCAGAACGGGCCCGGGCGATTTCACAACCCATTATCCGCGATGTTCATGAAATCATCGGATTTCTACATGCTTCCAACACTTGATCTTTTCCCCGAACCCTCCCATGTTTCATAAGCGTAAGAGATAAGCGCGAACTCGGTTTAAGTGCGGCTCATCAGAGAAACAGTCCAATACGCTCTGATCCCGGCACCGCCACACAGGAGAAATTGGCCGCTATGTTTATTCAGACCGAAGCTACACCGAACCCGGCAACCCTGAAGTTTCTGCCGGGCAGCGCAGTTATGGAATCGGGAACAGCAAATTTTACGGTCAGTGACGAAGCAGCAAGATCTCCGCTGGCGCAACGACTGTTTGCCATTGAAGGCGTGGCGGGCGTTTTCCTTGGGAATGATTTTATAACGGCAACCAAATTCCCGGATACTGACTGGGATATTCTAAAGCCCCGAATTCTTAGCGCCATCATGGATCACTACACCTCCGGCGATCCGGTGGTGAATGCGGATGCCATGGAAAACGCCCATGCCCAGAATGATGACCAGGACGCTCTTGTCGCCCAAATCTGCGAACTGCTTGATACTCGCGTTCGCCCGGCCGTGGCGCAAGATGGTGGCGACATCATGTTCAAAGGGTTTGAAAACGGGATTGTCTATCTGACAATGCAGGGTGCGTGTGCGGGATGCCCGAGCTCCTCTGCGACGCTAAAACACGGCATCGAAAATATGCTGAAGTACTATATTCCCGAGATTCTTGAGGTTCGCGCGGCAGAATGATTATGGTCGTATGGAACGGCAGAGAAATATAGGACTCAGTACCCCAAAAGGGCATTAAGTCACTCTGGCCTAGCAGGAACACCTGTGATAGACATCACACCTTGTTAACCAAGATTTCACGTGTCGGCATCTAAATTAGCCGTACACGTGGATTGGTATAGAGAAACTGGTGCAGAGATAAAAATTGAACGATTCAATGACACGCAACGCCGTTCAAGATGTGCGGACTAAAAAGCTTCTTTCAGCTTTTGGGCCCACAACTGGATTTCAACGATTCGTGCTGGGCCTGATCGGTGGACTGGTCACGGTCGGGGCTGTGGCTGCATTGTTGATGCCGTCTGGCAGCGCTACCCGCGCGCCGCGCGCCAGTCTTGAAATGTTGGCGTCGATCGTTATTGATTCCATGCCCGTCATGTCGGTCGAGAGCGTTTCTCTTTCCGGTGTCAGCGCCCTGTCAACAGGCCCCGGTGTTTCTCAATTAGCCGCGAAACTGTCCTATGACCTGGATGCTGTTATTGATGGCGCATCTAGCGTTCCCCGAATTTTTCTGACGTCCATGCCGCACGATTTGAATGAAGTGCAGGAGACGTCGGAACGGAAGGCATTGTTCTTCAAAAGTGTTCTGCCCCTCGTTTTGCAAGTGAATGAAAAATTGCGTGCCAAACGGGCGCGACTTTTAGCGCTGGACCAGATTATGCGTGATGGAGGCAAGCCAAGGGCTGCAGACCGCCTCTGGCTGGCCATGATGAGCGATCGTTACGGTGTTGACCGAGATGATATTGCTTCATTGTTAAATCATGTGGACATTGTTCCGCCTTCTATGGCGTTGGCGCAGGCAGCGGCAGAAAGCGGCTGGGGCACATCAAGGTTCGCACGTGAAGGTAACGCGCTGTTTGGGCAATGGACATTTGCCGAAGGTAATTTGGTGCCGGAAGGTCGCGATGACGACAAAGCCCATATGATCAAGAAATTTAATCGTCTGATAGATTCGGTTCGCGGATATGCATTAAACCTGAACTCTAACCGCGCCTATCAGGAGTTTCGCGATCTTCGTGCGGATTTACGGCGCAAAGGAAAATCGCTTGATGGGCGGGCTCTTGTCGGGAAGATATATCGGTACAGCGAACGCGGTGTCGATTATGTGAACGAAATTCGCTCTCTGATCAGCTTTAATAAGCTGGACCGGCTTGACGGTGCACACCTGTCCGGGGGATCGGAACAAGACGTTTAAGTCAGCGCCGGATGCCTATCCGGATTTTTTGACATAAAACTGGCGGCCAAACCAATACCACCGACCCGAATTTTCCCCCCACCCCGGCATGGTGCAGTTCATCCGCGTGCGCCCTTCGGAAAAGGGGGTTGTTGCGCGAATCTCAAACCGGATATTCCCTAAGCTTTCGATGACGGCCTTGCCTTCATGGGACAGGAAGCAGCTGATCTCGGCAGCCCGCTTCATTGGCGTGCTCAGTGTGAAACCGATAGCCGGGGGGTTCGCGCCGACGATAATGGCGTCTTCCGGCGTCAGGTCCGCTGTCGGGAACGCCAAGGCATTAACGGCGGTCTTGAACCGACCCATGTCACCGTATTGCTCATTAAAGGGAAAGCGCGGCAAATCAAACTGATTATCTGTTGCGCTGAATGCGCCGGAATGTTGGCCAAAAGCAGCGATATACCCGGCTTCGGCAACGACCGATGCTATGGCTGATCCGGATTCGCCGTAGGGGTAGGCGAACAGGGTCGGCGTTGTGCCCAGTTCCTCCTGAAACCGTTTGTTGGACTGCAGGATTTCATCTTTTACCCGCTGGATAGGATAGTTGGGCATATGCAGATGAGAGGCCGTGTGTGCGCCAATTGTTACCCCGGCGGCGGCGAGCTCTCTGATCTGGTCCCACGACATCATGTCATCGTAGGCGCGATCAATTGGATTCGTGGATGCAAACAGAGTGAATGGCAATCCTGCATCACGGAGCCGAGGCCAAGCTTCGGAATAAACGCTTTCATAGGCATCATCAATGGTGATGCCTATGGTCCGGTCAGGCAGGCCTTCCCCGGCTTGCTGGCGACGAATGATCTCTGGCACGGGCAGCACCACATAGGGGCCGCTCTTTAGTTCGGCAATATGGGCTTCCAGCTGTTCGATCGTAAGGTTCGTTGCCGGATAACGGTCATCACCAAATCGATGGTACATCAACACGACAGCTGAATCGCCCGCATAAGACGCCGATACCGGCAGGACCAAACCTGTCAGGACAAGGACAATGATCAGGCCCTGTCGACCGTTGCCCAAGAGGCAGTTCAAAAAGGAGCAGGCGTGAGATGTAAATCTTGTCATAATCATTCTTGCTGTGATTGTTGTTGCTACACTGTTTCCCTCATACTGGTGAAAGTAACAAGGGGTCAAATGGAAAACAGTGCCGCCCATCACATCTATTGAACACGTATCGGATCATTTGCCCGCCCCATGTGCATGTGGCTTGCATTCATAGCCTGCTGTTTTATCGTTGTGATCGTCATGGCTTGTGGGAGGGCGGCGCTTCCCCACACTCAATATCTGACACTGAAAGTGATTAGGCAATGCGGGTTCTGGCCCTTGATACCTCAACAGCAGCTTGTTCAGCGGCGATCTGGGATACGGCGTGTGTATCGGGGCCGCTGGTCTCGCACCGTTATAAAACAATGGAACGAGGGCAGTCAGAAGCTCTTGCCCCCATGATTTATGAGATTTTGCGCGAGGCAGGCGCTGTCGTTCGGGATATGGATTTGTTGGCCGTAACAACAGGTCCAGGGGCATTTACCGGGGTTCGGATCGGGTTGGCTATGGCGCGTTCGCTAGGCATGTCAGCCGCGCGTCCTGTTCTGGGCGTTTCAACTATGGAGGCTGTTGCGCACGGTGTTTCGGAAGCGGAGCGCGCCGGGGCATGGGTGGTAGTCGTTATGGATACCAAGCGTGACGATGTGTACGTGCAGGTCTTCGATCCCCTGCTGGCGCCGGCCAGTCCGCCGGAAATTATTTCGCCCGGTGAGATAATGCGCGCACTGGATGGCATTCCCGGGAATGAAAACATTCTGGTAGCCGGAGATGTTGCGGGGCGGGTCGGTTCCTATCTGTCCGGGCCGGGACGGAACATCAGGGTTCTGCAAGACATTATCCTGCCGGATGCGGCGGTGATTGCCGCAATCAGTGCCGCGGGAGCCCCCCCGGCCCCGGGCGCGCCTTTCCCGACGCCGATTTATCTGCGGCCGCCATATGCAAAAATTTCCCCGACGGGCGGAAGGTTGCGGCCTTAATATTTCTGGACAATCAGCCTTTAGTTTTTCCGAATAACCAATCGATGAATGCCATCCTTTGGCATATCGCGGCTCTCCGGCTCGAGAGAGATAACATCGTGACCAAATTCACGCACGGAACGGGGCACATTATTCAGCGGCTCATGGCCCTGTAGACGAATTTCCGCCGTTTGGCCTGAATCCATCTTCTCAATCAATAGCTTTGTTTTGACAAATGTCATCGGGCAGATTTCATCTGTAATGTCTAAATAATAATCGAAGTCTGTATTCGGCTTGGTCAAGATTCAGAGTCCCCGGCAGTCAGTTACTGGTATACTGTAAATAATATTATTTGAATTAACGATTAACGTAATTATGATACACCTCGAATATATCGCTATGCTGTTCTCTGAAATATAGTTTCTGCGTCAGGAAATACAGAAATTAAATATACACCGGACAGGCATGCCAAATGACAACAGGCATAGGTTAGAAATGACAGATAAACCCACGACGACCGAACTGCTCGAGTTTACCACGGATATTGTTGCTGCTCATGCCAGTAACAACACGATATCACCTGCGGATCTGACGCAGCTGATTCAGAGTGTGTACAACACAATTGCTGGCATTGGCGGCACCTCGGAGCCGGCCGACAGACCGCGTCCGGCGGTGGCGGTCAACAAATCTATCTTCCCGGATTACATCGTCTGTCTTGAAGATGGCAAAAAGCTGAAAATGCTGAAACGTCATCTCAACACCGCTTATAATCTTACGCCTGAGAAATATAGGGAAAAATGGGGATTGGCAGCGGATTATCCCATGGTCGCGCCCAATTATGCAAAAACGCGCAGCCGATTGGCTAAAAAAATTGGCCTTGGAACGAAGAAGCGTTAACCCCGAGAAGTCGATAATAATAAGCGATCATACTCAGGCCGGGGCTTGATTCCTCTCATCTTACAACAAATATAGAATACCAGATCAGGTATTCTATATGATGCCACAAAACTTCGGGGAATGCTCAGCTCATGGCGTCGACACGAATTGAACAACTTTGCATCGAGCATGGAATGAAAATGACCGGGCAGCGCCGGGTCATTGCACAGGTTCTCTCAACATCTGGCGATCACCCTGATGTAGAGGAAGTCTACCGGCGGGCGTCGGTCAAGGACACGCGGATCAGCATCGCGACTGTTTATCGGACAGTACGCCTGCTCGAGGAAGCCGGTATCATAGAGCGCCATGATTTTGGTGATGGACGCGCCCGTTATGAGGAAAGTACGGACCAACATCACGACCATCTGATCAACGTGAATACCGGCGAAGTCTTCGAGTTTGAGAGCCCGGAAATTGAAGCATTGCAGAAAGCCATTGCAAAAAAATACGGAATGAAACTTGTTGGCCACCGCCTTGAGCTGTTTGCCGTTCCTATAGAAAACACCCAAGGCAAGAAGAGTAAGGGCTAGTGATGCGGATACATGACACAGGCACCTGGATGGTGTTTCTTGACAGGCGCATGCAGCCTGATAGTTTAATCAGGAACTTGCAGCGGAATTCTTTAGGACGCTTACACCGGTAATGACCATCGGTATTTTTGTGCCATTGACGGCAATCTGTATCAAAACACAGTGTCTGTTACCAAGCAGCATTTGGGCCTGCCGTGGCTAAATCCCTCTACATCAAAACCTATGGATGCCAGATGAATGTCTACGACTCTGATCGTATGACAGATTTATTGGCACCGTTGGGATATGGCGCAATAGACTCCCCGCTTGATGCGGACATGGTTATCCTGAACACCTGCCATATCCGCGAGAAAGCGGCAGAGAAAGTTTTCTCGGAACTTGGTCGCCTCAGAGACATCAAGGAACAGAAAGCGGCAGCAGGCAAAAAAATGATTTTGGCTGTTGCGGGCTGCGTTGCGCAGGCTGAAGGCGAGGAAATTATCCGACGCGCGCCTTATGTAGACATGATCTTTGGCCCCCAGACCTACCACCGCCTTCCTGAAATGGTTGCCCGCGCATCCCGGCAGACGAAAACCGTGCTGGATACAGATTTTCCAATTGAATCCAAGTTTGATCATTTGCCCGACTCTACGCACGTAGAGGGCAGCACAGCGTTCCTGACCGTACAGGAAGGGTGTGACAAGTTCTGCACGTTTTGTGTCGTGCCGTATACCCGGGGGGCAGAGTTTTCCCGCCCGGCTGCAGACGTTCTTTCAGAGGCGACAACCCTCGCCGGAGCGGGCGCTCGGGAAATTACCCTGCTGGGCCAGAACGTGAACGCATACCACGGTAAAGCCTCTGGTGGTGGCGAGTGGAATCTTGGCCGTCTGATCCGAGGCGTTGCTGATATCAGTGGCATTGACCGGATCCGGTATATGACATCATACCCGGCTGAGGTGGACGACGCCCTGATCGCGGCACATCGCGACGTACCCGAACTGATGCCTTTTTTGCACTTGCCGGTCCAGTCCGGGTCTGATCGAATTCTTTCCGCCATGAACAGGCGTCACAACGCCGGTCAATATCGAGAGTTGGTGACGCGCCTGCGGTCGGCACGTCCGGACATCGGTCTTTCATCGGATTTTATCATTGGGTTCCCGGGAGAAACCGACGAGGATTTTGAAGACACTCTGGCGCTGATCCGCGAGATTGGGTTTATCCAGGCGTTCTCGTTCAAATACAGCCCTCGACCCGGCACCCCGGCGGCTTCGCTGCCAGGACAGGTTGAAGAACAGGTGAAATCGGCCCGCCTCGCGGTGTTACAGAATTTGGTGGAAGAGCAACAGGCTGACTTCAATCAATCGTGTGTGGGCAAGGTCCTGCCGGTTCTGCTGGAGCAGCCGGGACGGCATGGCGGTCAACTGATTGGCCGAAGCCCGTACATGCAGGTTGTTCATGTAACGGCGCCAAATGAAAACCTTGGTATGATCCGATCCCTTCATATCGATTCATCGCGCTCGTACAGTCTTTCGGGAACATTGATTGATGATGCGGGAATGTCTGAAACCTCTGCACCTATGCGCCGTATTTCAGTATAAGGGGTATTATGAAGAACGCAGCGAACAAGCAACAACATCCATCCGGAAGCGATAACGTCACTGTTGATGTCCAGTTTGAGGATAATGCCCTGGCGCAGACGTTGTTCGGCTCTCATCACAGCAACCTTGCCCGGCTGGAGCAGCTGCTGGATGTAACCATCCATCCGCGAGGCAACGAGCTGACGATTGTCGGTCCTGTGAATAGCGTCAAGGATGCAGGCGATATCCTAGAGGCACTCTATGGCCGCCTTGAGAATGGCCTCCAGGTTACACAAGATGAGGTCGACGCTGCCGTTCGCATGTCTGGAGATGTCCCTTCAAAAAAAGGTGACGCCCAGGATGCCCAGACTGTTCACACACACAATCGTTCCATTACGCCTCGGTCCCGCAATCAGGCGGTATACTTCAAGGCGGTAGATGAGCATGATCTGGTCTTTGCTCAAGGCCCGGCAGGCACCGGCAAGACCTACCTTGCTGTTGCCAAGGCCGTTGAGCTTCTTGTCAGTGGCGCGGTGGATCGTATCATCCTTTCTCGTCCGGCCGTTGAGGCAGGTGAGCAGCTCGGGTTCCTGCCCGGCGATATGCGCGAAAAGGTCGATCCGTATCTTCGTCCGTTATACGATGCGCTCTATGATATGCTGCCCACTCCTCAGGTGGAGAAGCGCCTGGAAAGCGGGGAGATTGAAGTTGCCCCCTTGGCTTTCATGCGCGGACGCACGCTCTCCAATGCTTTTGTTATTCTTGATGAGGCGCAGAACACCACAGCGGTTCAGATGAAAATGTTCCTGACCCGCCTCGGCGAGAATGCCCGCATGGTTATCACCGGCGACCTTAGCCAGGTGGACCTGCCGCGTGGCATTCGCTCAGGCTTGCGTGATGCCATGGAAACACTTGGTGGCGTCAAGGGCGTAGCCTTCGTCGAGTTCACTTCCTCTGATGTTGTTCGCCATCCGCTTGTAGCCCGGATTGTAAAGGCCTATGACGCCGTCGAAAGTGATCGACAGTTGTCGGCGCGCTATGAGAAGGCGGATGATCGCAAAAAAACGACGGATAAGGGCAATGATAGCGTCTGACCCCGAAATGCCCGATATAAAGGATTTACTGGATATCGATATAATTGTTCGGGATTCCCGGTGGGAAGCCGCCGTGGAAAATGTTGTCGATATCAGTCGGGAAGCCGCCTGTGCCGCATTTGCCGTGGGCGTATCCAGACCATTGTCAGCGGAAGCCGCCTTGGTGCTGGCCGATGATGAATTTATCGCCACGCTGAACAAGCAGTATCGCGGTCGAGATGGCGCAACCAATGTTCTGTCTTTCGCCGCCACAGATTCTGATGATCCTTCCATGGATTTAGGGCAACCCATACAGGACGGCGTGCCTGTTATGCTGGGCGATATTATTGTGGCGTACGAAACAGCGGTTCGTGAAGCCGATGAGTCGGGGATTAGTGCAGAACATCACCTTCGGCATCTTGTGGTGCATGGTACGCTTCACCTGTTGGGCTATGATCATATGACGGATGACGAGGCTGCGGAGATGGAGCCATTGGAAACTCAAATTCTTGGCGCAATGAATGTTGCCGATCCTTATGATGAAGATTCCGGGCACGCTGAGGAGGCGCGGCCATGAACGGTGATGTAAACGGGCTCGGGCAAAAGCCACAGGACACTTCATCGGGCGGCGCACGGCGCAGCGGGGTCGCGGCGTGGATGCGATCCCTGTTCAAACCAAAGAACGGTGAAAGTACGTTGCGAGAGTCGCTCGATGAGTTGATTGATGACCGGGAAGATGCCGAATCCCCGATTAATGCAAGCGAACGGGCCTTGCTTGAAAATGTTCTGGAGCTGCGGAGTCGGACGATTTACGACGTGATGGTGCCGCGCGCAGACATCGTCGCCGTTGAGGAAGGTACCCCGTTCGAAGCCGTTGTTGAGACCATGACCGGTAAGGGGCATTCCCGATTGCCGGTTTACCGCGAAAGCCTCGATGATGTCGTCGGGATGGTGCACATCAAGGATCTGGTTGCCTGGAGGGGGCGGGTGAAAGATTTCACCCTCGCCAATGTTCAGCGAATCATACTGTTTGTCTCGCCATCCATGCAGGTTCTGGAGTTGTTGCTGGAAATGCGAGTCAAGCGATCACACATGGCAATTGTGGTTGATGAACACGGTGGGGTGGACGGCCTCGTGACCATTGAGGACCTTGTGGAAGAGATCGTTGGAGAAATCGAAGACGAGCATGATCGCGCGTCTGAGCCTGATTTTACAGAACGCGCCGATGGAACCTTTGAGGCAGATGCGCGCGTTTCCGTGGACATGCTGGAAGCAACCTTTGGTGTGCTGCTCGATGACGATGAACGCGAGGATATTGATACACTGGGTGGACTTGTTATCTCGTTGACCGGACATGTGCCGATCCGAGGCGAGCTGGTCAGGCACCCTGTCGGCATAGAATTTCAGGTTATCGACGCAGATCCACGGCGGATAAAACGTGTTCGGATCCGTTGGATTGAGACACCTGTCGTGGACGAGGAATGATTTCTTGATGGGGCGGCTGCGCGAGGGGTGCGTGACGCGGGGGAGCTTTGTGCGCCTGCTGCTTGCCGCCACTCTTGGTTGCCTGGCCGCACTCTCCATGCCCCCCGTTTACGCCATTCCTGTTCTGGCCCCATCATTGATAGGCCTTTACTGGCTTGTGCAGTCATCCCGGAGGCCTCGGGCGGCGTTGGGCATCGGTTGGGCATTCGGGTTCGGGTTTTTTCTTATCGGTCTGTACTGGATTGGCAACGCCTTCATGGTCGATGCATCTCGCCATGCATGGCTTGCCATACCGGCGGTTGTTGGGCTGGCGGGGTTTCTTGCCCTGTTCATCGCGTTGACGTGCTGGGGGCAACGTTTTTTTATCCGCAGTGATCAGGCGGGCCTCGGCGGGGTGCTGGTGTTTGCTTCCCTGTGGACCCTCTCAGAGTGGCTCCGGTCGTGGGTGTTGACTGGCTTTCCATGGAATTTGATCGGCAGTGCATGGGGCTTTTCCGATGCCATGATTCAACCTGCGGCCTATATCGGCACCTACGGGTTGGGTCTGGTGACCGTTTTCGCCTTTTGTTACCCCGCCGTTATGGGGGAGAAACATCGAAGGGGCGGCACGGCACATTGGCAGGTGGTATGCATAAGCGTCGGCGTTCTGGTGATTCTTTGGGCCGGTGGCGTTATTCGGTTGTCGGGCGTGGAAACTCTTTATGTGCCCGACGTTAAGCTGCGCCTCGTGCAGCCCAATATCCCTCAGGCACAGAAATGGCAAGGGGAACTGAGACGCGGGCACGTCCTGCGTCAACTGGATATGAGTCTGAACGGAAAGGATGAGGCGTCGGCACAGACAATGCAGGCGAAAGAAGGCCCGACCCATGTGATCTGGGCAGAAACAGCCATCCCTTATGTGCTATCACAAGACCCGGCACTGATCAGCCTCGTGGCGCGCGCCGCACCGGCCAATGGTGCGTTAATCACAGGCTCGGTTCGTGGTGAAGCCGCGACGAACACAGATGAACGGCCTAAGTACTGGAATAGTCTGTTTGTAATCGATGCCACGGGGGAGGTGATTTCAACCTACGACAAGGTGCATCTTGTTCCTTTCGGCGAATACATGCCGCTGCAGGATATCCTGCCGTTTGGAAAGCTGACGGCGGGGGGTGGGCAGTTTACCCCCGGGACCGCGCGATCTCTTGTGGATATTCCCGGCCTGCCACCGTTCAGCCCGCTTATTTGTTACGAAATCATATTTCCGGGCGCGGTTTCCACAGGTGGCGCAAGACCGTCATGGCTTCTGAACCTGACCAATGATGCTTGGTACGGTGTATCGTCCGGGCCCTATCAACATTTTGTTTCGGCCCGGATGCGCGCCGTTGAAGAAGGGCTTCCCGTCGTGCGCGTCGCCAACACAGGAATCAGTGGCGTTATTGATGGCTATGGACGCTCGGTTCGCACGATCGGGCTCGATCAGGCCGGCGTGATCGACGCCTTGCTGCCCACAGCGATTTCACCGCCGCCATTTTCCAGGTATCATAATTTTTTACCGATCATGATCTGCGTCATATCGTTTCTGATCGGCATGATATTATATAGGCGGGGTCCTGTTCTGGGCCGCTTAGGGTGAGTTTCCGGAGCAAAGCGGGCCCGCCGCACCATTCTAGGTTGCATAATATTGTATGCAGCCTATATATAAAATGTGGAGTGAGATTGCTTATCTCCACGTGAAGGGTAAAATGGGTGCAAGACAGCCTGTTCATATCAACTCAGCAGAACCAGCAAAGATAGACATATGACAAAAGCAAGTGCACAGAAGGGACGTAAAGTCCGTAGACTACCACCGGGAACCCCGAACCCTGTTGATGTTCATGTCGGGACCCGTGTCCGGCTGCGCCGGACCCTCTTGGGCGTCAGTCAGGAGAAGCTCGGCGATGCGGTCGGCCTCACGTTTCAGCAAATTCAGAAATACGAACGTGGCGCAAACCGGATTGGCGCATCCCGCATTTATGAGTTGAGTCGCATTCTCGACGTGCCCGTATCGTTCTTTTTCGACGATATGCCGGACGAGCTGAAGACTCATGAAGGTCGCTTTGAGGCCGGTTTACGGGACAAGGAGCAAGGTAATTATGAAACAGACCCCCTGGCTCGCCGTGAAACGCTCGAACTGGTCCGCGCGTATTACAAGATCACGGACCCCCGCATTCGCAAGCGTCTGTTCGAACTGACAAAGAGCGTTGCGAAGGCAGATACGGACGATTAGTCCGATACCGAAAAAGACGATGTAGCGGGATCTCCCTTTGCATCGTCCTCGGTTGCTTTGCTGGAATTCTCTTGACCTATTTTTCAAACCTTGCGAAAAGTCGACTGCCTCAACCGGCGTGCCCGGACGAGGTCGTGGATGGATTTCGACTGCTTGCCACCACGTTAAAAAAGAGGCTAAGTGGGCGCTTAATATCGGCGACGCCGATGTAGCCCCCTTGGAATTATTTGGTCGGGTTTTGACCCATAAAACAGGAGGGTACGTACGTGCCGAAATCAAACTATCTATTTACAAGCGAGTCCGTTTCTGAAGGTCATCCTGATAAGGTCTGTGACCGAATTTCAGATGCCGTTGTAGACGCGTTTATCGGCGCCGACCCTTATGCACGGGTTGCATGTGAAACCCTGTGCACGACAAACCGGGTTGTGTTGGCGGGTGAGGTACGTGGAACTCCGCCTCTGGTGGGTGAGAATGGTAACGTTTCAACGGGCCTGATCGAACAAATCGTGCGTGATGCTGTCAAATCCATTGGGTATGAACAGGACGGCTTTCATTGGGATAATCTGAATGTAGAGATTCTTCTGCATGCCCAGTCCGCCGACATTGCCATGGGTGTCGATGCTGCGGGCAATAAGGATGAAGGCGCGGGCGATCAGGGCATCATGTTTGGCTACGCCTGTCGCGAGACGGATGTCTTAATGCCGGCGGCCATCCATTTCTCACACCAAATTCTCAGCTCCTTGGCTGACGCACGGCATGGCAACGCAAATTCTGGCCTCGGGCCGGATTCCAAAAGCCAGGTTACGCTCCGTTATGAAAACGGAAAGCCGGTCGGCGCCACCAGCGTGGTCGTTTCAACTCAACACGCCGAGAATCTTTCCCAGGAAGATATCCGGGAAATTGTTCGCCCTCATGTTCTTGCTGTTTTGCCAGAGGGCTGGATGTGCCCGGAGGACGAGTTTTACGTCAACCCGACGGGCCGTTTCGTCATTGGCGGTCCGGATGGTGATGCGGGCTTAACCGGACGCAAGATCATCGTTGACACCTACGGTGGTGCAGCCCCCCATGGCGGTGGCGCGTTCTCGGGCAAGGATCCGACCAAGGTTGACCGTTCGGCGGCCTACGCGGCCCGTTACCTTGCTAAAAATGTGGTTGCGGCGGACTTGGCGGATAAATGTACCATTCAGCTGGCCTATGCCATCGGTGTTTCCAAGCCATTGTCGGTGTATATCGATACGGCCGGAACAGGAAAGGTCGACGAAGAAAAACTCGCCAGTGTGTTGGTTGATTTGGTTGACCTGACTCCTCGTGGCATTCGGGAACATCTGTCACTCAATAAACCGATTTATGCACGGACTGCGGCCTATGGTCATTTTGGTCGTGAGCCGGAGGCTGACGGCGGGTTTTCCTGGGAGGCAACCAGCCTGGTCGCCGATCTTAAATCGGCTTTCGGGGCAAATTGAGCACCAGTAATCACGATAACAAGGGCTATCAGTTTTACGGGCGCCGGCAGGGGCATACGCTTCGACCGGCGCGCCGAAAACTTATCGAGGGCCCGCTGACAGATATCCGTGTCGTTCTGCCGCCAAATAATGGGGAGATTGATCTCGCCGGTCTTTTTGGTGAAGAGAAACGAGCCTACTGGATGGAAATTGGCTTCGGCGGCGGCGAGCATCTGGCTGCCATTGCCGCAGAGAACCCTGATGTCGGGTTTATCGGGTGTGAGCCATTTGTGAACGGCGTTGTGTCGCTGCTGGCGCACATCAATGAGCGCTCATTGAACAATATCCGTATTTACGACGATGACGCCCGGGACCTGCTCCCTGCCCTTCCTGACGCTGCATTTGAACGCCTGTATCTGTTATATGCAGACCCATGGCCAAAAAAACGACATAACCGGCGGCGGTTCGTCCAACCCGATACGGTAGATGCGTTCGTTCGCTTGCTCGTGGATGGCGGTGAATTTCGGTTTGCCAGTGATTTTATGGATTATGTGCGCTGGACACTGGCCCATACGGCAGACCATCCCGCCTTGCAATGGTTGGCACAGGGCCCGTCTGATTGGCGGCAGCGACCCGAAGACAGCATTGAAACCCGATATGAGGTAAAGGCGAAAAAAACAGGATCAGCATGTGCCTATCTACAATTCCGGCGACGTCTGCGACCGTAACGATATATTTGGATATCCGGGCAGGTCGTATTTTCCTTGTCAATATAGGGCCATCGGGTGTATATCCCCCGAACGATTAACAGAGACTCGTTATTCCGATTTGATCGGTTTGGTGAGGTGGGCCGCGGCCCACCTTTTTTGTTACCCGGACGTCGCCAACTTTACCGCCCTCCGGCACCAGATTTGATGAAGTCTGAAACGACCGACGGATGAGTATTGATGGACCTGGCCCAACGGATACACGCCCTGATCGAGCCCACCGCGAATGACATGGGGTATGATCTGATCCGCGTACAGCTCAGCGGCGAAACGCGCATGATGCTGCAGATTATGGCGGAGCGGGCGAATGGAACGGGAATGGGCGTTGACGATTGTTCGAAGCTAAGCCGCGCCGTTTCTGCGTTGTTGGACGTGGAGGATCCTATACGGGGAAACTTTACGTTGGAAGTCAGCTCACCAGGCATTGACCGCCCGTTGGTGAAGCTTGCTGATTTTGAGCGGTTTGATGGTTTTGAGGCTCGCATAGAAACGCTGCGGCCCATTGAAGACAGACGGCGTTTCAAAGGGTTGCTAAAAGGCGTGGCGAACGAAACAGTTTCGATTTCAACGGAAGATGGAGACGTTACTATACCGTTCGTTGATATTTCCCGCGCCAAGTTAATACTGACCGACGAGCTTTTGGCGGCGGCGGCAGAAAAAGGATTGTCGTAAATACGGCGTTTCAGGGCAACGCCCAAAATACCGTAGTGACGATATTGGATTAAACTTACTTTAAGGATGGACTGAGACAAAGTCATGGAAACGGAAGCAGTCTACGCAAGACCCGAACTTCTGCAGGTGGCCGAGACGGTGGCCCGCGATAAATCCATCGAGCGCGATGAAGTGCTTGAGGCGATGGAAATGGCCATACAAAAGGCCGGGCGCTCAAAATACGGCCACGAACACGATATTCGTGCCACCATTGATCGAACAACCGGCGAAATTTCACTCATCCGGTATCAAGAAGTTGTTGAAAACGACGCCGAGATCGAGAATGAATCCGCCCAGATTACTCTGGATACAGCCAAGACCATGAAAGCTGACGCCGTTGTTGGCGAATTCCTGGCTGATCCGCTGCCACCCATTGATTTTGGCCGGATTGCAGCTCAAACGGCAAAACAGGTCATCGTACAGCGTGTTCGCGAGGCGGAACGTACCCGTCAATACGCAGAATACAAAGATCGCAAGGGCGAAGTCGTCAACGGTCTGGTCAAGCGCATCGAATATGGCAATGTAATCGTTGATCTGGGGCGCGCCGAGGCTCTTCTGCGTCGCGATGAGTCGATTCCTCGTGAGCACTTCAACAACGGAGACCGTATTCGCGCCTTAATTATGGACGTTCGCGAAGAATCCCGCGGGCCGCAGATTTTCCTGTCCCGGACCCACCCGGATTTCATGGCAAAGCTATTTTCTCAGGAAGTCCCTGAGATCTATGACGGCATCATTGAAATTATGTCGGTTGCCCGTGATCCTGGCTCACGCGCAAAGATTGCCGTGATGTCCCATGATTCCAGCATTGACCCCGTTGGACCGTGCATTGGGATGCGCGGGTCCCGGGTTCAGGCCGTTGTGGGTGAACTGCAAGGCGAAAAAATCGATATTATTCAGTGGTCGACCGATCCCGCGACCTTCATCGTGAACGCACTTGCCCCGGCCGAAGTCGCCAAGGTTGTGCTGGATGAAGAAAAACAGCGGATCGAGGTCGTTGTGCCTGATGAGCAACTGTCTCTCGCCATTGGCCGACGCGGCCAGAACGTTCGTCTTGCCTCGCAGCTTTCAGGCTGGAACATCGATATCATGACGGAAGCCGAAGAAAGCGAAAAACGTCAGGAAGAATTCCGCACCCGGTCCCAAATGTTTATTACGGCCCTGGATGTGGACGATGTTATCGCCCACCTTCTTGTAACCGAAGGCTTCTCCTCCATTGAAGAAGTCGCTTTCGTCCCGGTCGAGGACTTGTTGGACATTGAGGGCTTTGACGCGGATGTGGCGGAAGAACTTCGCATGCGCGCCCGGACCTTCCTGGAACAACAGGATGTGAAGTTCGCTGAACGCGCAACCGAACTGGGCATGAGTGAAGACATTCGTGAAGTGGCAGGCGTCACTTCCGCTATGCTCGTAGTGCTTGGTGAGAACGAGGTGAAAACCCGTGATGATCTGGCTGATCTGGCTGGCGACGAGCTGATTGAAATACTGAACGGGTCGTCTCTTGCAGTAAAACTGTCAGAAGATCAGGCAAATGAAATCATCATGGCGGCCCGGGCGCACTGGTTCGCAGATGAAGAGGGTGCCGATGTTACGGCTGAAGATACGGTCGAAGACACGTCAGACGAAACGGTGGCTGTTGATGAGGCAGACGCCTGATTGGCCATAAGTGAAGGAGAACGTCGCGATGGCGCGGGGTCAGACGCGCAACCGGAAAACAGATGATGATGCGCATTCGTCAGAACGAAAATGCATCGTCACTGGTGAGAACCGACCACAGGAGGAGCTCATCCGGTTTGTTGTTGGACCCGACGATAACGTGGTCCCTGACCTTGAATTGCGGCTTCCCGGGCGGGGATTTTGGTTGAGTGCCCACCGGGATATGATAAATACAGCTTGCGCAAAAAAGCTTTTTTCAAAAGCTGCGCGGCAACCAGTCAAGGTATCTGATACACTGGCTGATGATGTTGAGGCCCTGCTGGCACGGCGATGCCTGGATCGGATATCCATGGCGCGTCGGGCAGGACAGGCCGTCGCTGGGTTCGATCGGGTTGGAGAATGGCTCCGGCGACCGAACGCAAGGCGACGGGGAGGCGTCTTGTTCTCTGCATGCGATGGCGCAGCGGGGGGGCGGGATAAGATAGAACGCCTTGCAGAAGGTATGACGGTCGTTTCCATGTTCAACACCACTGAATTGGGTGGTGCCATAGGAAGCGAAAGAACGGTTCATCTGGTTGTCGCAGGAGGCGGGCTGGCTGAAGCGTTAAAGAGAGATGCCCGGCGATTGACCGGGTTTCGCCAATTCACCGCTAATGCTGGCGATGAACGGTAAACGGATTTGAAAGAGCGATATGACCGAGACCAATAAAACGGATGACAAGGACGAGAAGCAGGAATTGTCTCGACCTAAAAAGCTCGAGCTGAAGAAGACTGTTGAAACCGGGCAGGTTCGGCAGAGCTTCTCGCACGGCCGATCCAAGATGGTTCAGGTCGAGGTCCGCAAGAAACGGACCTTTGCGCGTGATTCTGGCGGCAAGATGTCCGAGGTCAAAGGCGTCAAACCGGAAGATGATGTGTTTAGCACTCCTAAGGCTGTGGCGGAGGAGCCAGCAGATCTTGGTAATCTGACGAACGAAGAGAGGGCGTCCCGGTCCCGTGCTCTTGAGGGCGCCGCTGTGGCTGCGGAGGCTGCGGCAGTGGCCGCTGCCGAGGCTGCAAAACGTGCTGCCGAGGCGCCCCCCGAGCCCGAGCCTGAGCCTGAAAAAGTAATTGAGCCGACACCTGAGCCCGTTGTTGAAGAACTGGTCGTTATTCCGGTGGTTGATCCCTCGGTCATGCAGGCCGTTCCGGACGGTACGGAAGAAGCCAAACGTGCGGCTCCAGTCAAGAAAGTACTCAAGGATGAGGCGGGCGCTGAGAAAAAAGCGCCGACACGGCGTGGTGAAGAGCAGCGCCGTCGGTCAGGGAAGTTGACGATCGCCGAGGCACTTGGTGATGGTGAGGAGCGGATGCGGTCACTTGCGTCCGTGCGCCGTGCGCGCGAGCGCCAGAAAGCCGCCCTGCGTCAGGGGCCGATTGAGACGACGAAAATCGTCCGCGAAGTCGTTATCCCGGAAACAATAACGGTTCAAGAGCTGGCGAACCGGATGGCCGAACGGGGCAGCGCCGTCATAAAAGCATTGATGAATATTGGCGTTATAGCAACGATCACGCAGACCATTGATGCCGATACGGCTGAGCTTGTCGTTGGCGAATTTGGTCATATCATGAAACGCGTATCGGAATCCGATGTTGAAGACGGCCTCCGTGGCATTGATGATGAAGCTGAAAGTCTGCGTCCGCGCCCACCGGTGGTTACCGTGATGGGGCATGTCGATCACGGCAAAACGTCCCTGCTGGATGCGTTGCGTGAAACGGACGTGGTTGCCGGAGAAGCGGGGGGCATTACACAGCACATCGGCGCGTATCAGGTGGCCATGGCTGGTGGCCAACGGATTACCTTTATTGATACACCAGGTCACGCCGCCTTTACGGAAATGCGATCACGGGGCGCAAAGGTCACTGATATTGTCGTTCTGTGTGTTGCTGCCGATGATGGCGTCATGCCGCAAACCATTGAAGCCATTAATCACGCCAAGGCGGCGGGGGTTCCTCTGATTGTTGCCATCAACAAGATTGATGTCCCGGGCGCTGATCCACAGCGGGTGAAAACTGAATTGCTGCAGCATGAAGTTATCGTCGAAGACATGAGCGGCGAAACCCTTGCCATCGAAGTGTCGGCAAAAGAACGTACCAATCTGGACAAGCTTGAAGAAGCTATTTTGTTGCAGGCTGAACTTCTTGATCTCAAGGCTAATCCGGATCGATCGGCGGACGGTGTTATTATTGAATCCCGCGTAGAACAGGGCCGCGGTCCTGTTTCTACGGTCCTTGTTCAGCGCGGCACGTTGCGTGTTGGCGACATTCTTGTTGCTGGAGCGGAATGGGGGCGTGTCAAGGCGCTGTCGGATGACCATGGCCTCAAGATCAATGTCGCCAGTCCCGGCCAGCCGGTTGAAGTGCTTGGTTTGAACGGAACGCCCTTTGCAGGCGACGAGGTGGCGGTCGTTGATTCAGAGCCCCGCGCGCGCGAGATTACCGAATATCGTTATCGGCGGATTAAGGAAACCCAGGCAGCAAAGATTGCCCGTGGGACGCTCGAGCAAATGTTTGAGAAAATCCAGCAAGGTGAGAAAGAATCACTGCCGGTTGTCATCAAGGGTGATGTTCATGGCTCCGTTGAGGCGCTTGAAGGCGCCATCGAGAAACTGAATACCGATGAGGTAAGCGTTCAGGTTCTGCACGGTGCCGTTGGTGCCGTCAATGAATCGGATATCACTCTGGCCAATGCTTCTAATGCCCTGATTATCGGATTTAATGTCCGGGCCAATCCACAGGCACGGAGCCTGGCCCGTCGCGATAACGTAGAAATTCGTTATTATTCAATCATTTATGATGCCATTGACGACCTGAGAAAGGCCCTCTCGGGCATGCTGTCGCCGGAAATTCGCGAAACCCTTATTGGCTATGCGGAAATCCGGGAGGTCTTCAATATCACCAAGGCTGGCAAGATTGCGGGCTGTGTGGTGACCGAAGGCCTGGTCAAGCGCGGCGCCAAGGTGCGCTTGTTGCGTGATAACGTGGTTGTTCACGAAGGCGAACTGAGTCAGTTAAAACGATTCAAGGATGACGTGAAGGAAGTTAAGGATGGGACCGAATGCGGCATGGCGTTCGCGAACTATCAGGACATTCAGGTTGGCGACATTATTGAATGCTTTAATGTAGAAGAGATCGCCCGCGAACTTTGATGTGCGGATTGATCGCGGCGTTAAGCCAGGAAAAAAGCTAGAGGATCTTTTATGAGTGGACGGGGTGAAAAAGCGCCCAGCCAGCGTCAATTGCGCGTTGGTGAAGAAATTCGCCATACACTGGCGATGGTCCTGGAGCGTGGTGAGTTACGCGATCCGGGACTTAAGGGAGTCTCCATCACGATAACGGAGGTGCGGGCGACGCCTGATTTGCGACATGCACATGTTTTTGTGATGCCGCTTGGCGGCGGCGATCGGGACGAAGCCTTGAAAGCACTGAACCGTGCCCGTCCGTATTTGCGTCGCCAGGTCAGCAAGGTGCTGGCGCTCAGGAATTCTCCCGACCTGCATTTTTCCCTCGATGAAACGTTTGATGAATCTGATCGCATCAGTGCCCTGCTGCGTGATCCACACGTGGCACAAGATACAATAACGACAGCCCAGGCTGAGTCAGATCCTGACTCCTCGGACGAATAGAGCCTATGGCGCGTCGGCGTAAGGGGCGACCCATAAGCGGTTGGGTTATTCTGGACAAGCCTTTGGGAATGTCTTCCAGTCAAGCCGTCGGGGCCGTCCGGCGTGTTCTAGATGCTCAAAAGGCTGGTCATGGCGGAACGCTTGACCCCCTCGCTACGGGCATCCTTCCGATCGCATTGGGCGAAGCGACGAAAACCGTGTCATACGCCATGGATGGATCGAAAACCTACCACTTCACGGTGCAGTGGGGCGAAGCACGAACGACCCTGGATCGTGAGGGCGAGATTACAGAGACCAGCACGGTTCGTCCGTCGCAAGATGAAATAACCAATATATTGCCGGAATTCACCGGCCAGATCGAGCAAGTGCCGCCGGTCTTTTCGGCCATAAAAGTAGATGGTCAACGCGCCTACCAGCTTGCGCGCGAAAATAAAGACGTGGAATTAAAACCGCGCACCGTATCCGTCCACCGAATTGAGCTGCTTGATGTCCCCGATGCAGACCACGCAACATTTAAAGTGGATTGCGGAAAAGGCACATATATCAGGAGCTTAGCAAGAGATATTGCGTGCTCTCTTGGAACGGTTGGCCATGTGTCCGAGCTCCGCAGAACCCGGGTTGGCCCGTTCAATGAATCAGCGGCGATTTCGCTGGATAAACTAAACACGCTGGGGCATAGTTCGCCGCCCGACGAAGCTATTCTTCCCATCGAGACCGTGCTGGACGACATCCCGGCATTGGCCCTGACTGAGGAGGAGGCCCGGCAAATTCGTCACGGACAAGCCATTTCGGCTCTTTCCGTGGCGACTCGTTCTCCGCTAACTGGCATCGAACAAGATGATGTCATTTGTGCCATGAACGAGGGACAGCTGGTTGCGTTGGTGCAGTTCGTGGGCGGCGAGATCCGCCCCGTGCGTGTTTTGAACCAAAAAGATACATTGGAGTAGACGATGTCGATTACACAAGACCGTAAACAAGAACTCATCAATGAGTTCGGTGTTAAAGATGGTGATACGGGTTCACCCGAAGTGCAGGTCGCGATTATTTCCGAACGGATTACCAATCTGACCGATCACCTGAAAACCCATAAGAAGGATTTTCATTCCCGACGAGGCCTGTTGATGCTCGTTGGTCAGCGCCGCCGCCTTTTGGATTATGTTAAAACCAAAGAGGTGAAGCGCTATGAGGATTTGATTAAACGCCTTGGCCTTCGCCGCTAAACGATTAAAGAAGCAGTGCGAAGGAAAAAACGGTTCCGGCGTAACAGGGGATACCCTGCGCCGGTATTTGCCGTTCAAGCACCATTGTCGTAACGCGCCGAGACGCTGTGTCTCGTGGGCCTGACGACAAAGATGGCGCAAGGGTGAAATCGGGCAGGCCGGTTTCGCCAGATGTATGTAAGGAAAGATGAATTATGTTTCAAGAATATCGTAAAGAAATAGAATGGGGTGGGCGGACGCTCACACTCGAAACGGGCAAAGTCGCCCGTCAGGCAGACGGTGCTATCATCGCTACCTATGGCGGAACGAAAGTCTTGTGTGCTGTTGTTGGCGAAAAAAAGCCAAAGCCCGGACTGGATTTCTTCCCGCTGACCGTTCATTACGTTGAAAAAGCCTATGCTGCCGGTAAAATTCCGGGCGGGTTTTTCAAACGTGAAGGCCGTCCGAGCGAAAAAGAAACCCTGGTTTCCCGATTGATTGATCGTCCTGTTCGTCCCTTGTTTGTTAAGGGATTCAAACACGAGACGATGATCATATGTCAGGTGTTGAGCCACGATACGGAAAATGATCCGGATGTCGTTGCCATGATTGCGGCATCTGCTGCGTTGACAATTTCTGGCCTGCCGTTTCTGGGCCCCATTGGTGCGGCCCGTGTCGGTTACATCAATAATGAGTATGTGCTGAACCCCCGCTCTGACGAAATGGAAGCCAGCGTTCTGAATCTTGTTCTCGCCGGAACGCAGGAAGGCGTCTTGATGGTTGAATCGGAAGCGAGTGAGCTTTCCGAAGACATCATGCTTGGTGCTGTAGCCTTTGGTCACAAGGCATTCCAACCCGTTATCGAGGGTATTATCGAGCTGGCGGAAGCCTGCGCCAAGCCGCCCATGGACCTGGCTGGTGAACCGGAGGGCAAGAGCGCTATTATCGATCGTGTTGCCGCCTCAGCCGAAGCAGACCTCCGCGAAGCTTACAAAGAGACCATCAAGCAGGCCCGGCAGGAAAAAATCAGTGCCGTTCGCAAGAGCGTGCAGGCCGAGTTGGAAGCCGATGAGTCCCTTGACAGTAGCCTGGTCGCTGCGGTCTTCGGTGAAGCATTTAAAGGTCTGGAAAGCCAGATCGTTCGCCGTGACATCATTGATACTGGCAAGCGTATTGATGGCCGCGATACCGTAACGGTCCGCCCCATCGCGTGCGAAGTCGGCATCTTGCCGCGGGCGCACGGTAGCGCACTGTTCACCCGCGGTGAAACGCAGGCCATTGTGGTGACCACGCTGGGCACCGGCCAGGATGAACAGATCATTGACGCGCTTGACGGTGATTATCGTGAGCACTTCATGCTGCACTACAACTTCCCGCCTTATTCCGTAGGTGAGGCCGGTCGCTTTGGCTTCACCGGACGTCGGGAAGTCGGGCATGGTAAACTGGCGTGGCGGGCCGTTCATCCGTTGTTGCCAGCCAAGGAAGATTTCCCCTATACGATTCGCGCGGTCTCTGAAATCACGGAATCAAATGGTTCATCATCCATGGCAAGTGTTTGTGGCGCATCGCTCTCAATGATGGACGCCGGCGTACCACTGAAAAGCGCGGTTGCGGGTATTGCCATGGGCCTGATCAAGGAAGGTGACGAGTTTGCCGTTCTGTCGGATATTTTGGGTGATGAAGATCATCTGGGCGACATGGACTTCAAGGTCGCCGGAACTAAGGACGGCATTACATCCTTGCAGATGGATATCAAAATCACTTCCATCACGCAGGAAATCATGAAAATTGCTCTCGACCAGGCTCGTGGTGGCCGGTTGCATATTCTGGATGAAATGGCAGCCGCGCTGACACAGGCCCGTGATGGAGTGAGTGAAAACGCGCCGCGGATTACCATTCTTGTGATCAGCAAGGATAAAATTCGTGAGGTCATCGGCCCGGGTGGCAAAATGATCCGCGAGATCTGTGAAACAACAGGCGCCAAAATCGACATCGAAGACGATGGCACGGTCAAGGTTGCTGCTGTTGATGAACAAGCTGCCGCTGCGGCGGTTGAGTGGATCAAGGGTATCACGGCAGAGCCGGAAATCGGCGCGGTCTACAATGGTAAAGTGGTTAAAACTGTCGACTTCGGTGCGTTCGTCAACTTCATGGGGACCCGTGACGGGTTGGTTCATATTTCAGAAATGAAGGACCAGCGCGTCGAAAAAGTCACCGATGTTGTCAATGTCGGCGATGAAGTCAAAGTGAAGCTTGTCGGCATCGATGATCGCGGCAAGGTAAAGCTTTCCATGAAAGTCGTGGATCAGAAAACCGGAAAGGAAATTTCCGGTGAAAAAGCTGAGGCTAAGTCCGAAGCTAGCTAGGCTATTTCCAATCCCCTGTCGGCATCCTTAATCAGGTTGTCGACAGGGATGGAAGACAAGGTTTATTCTTCCCCGGTATTTGGATATGATCCCGTTCGGGGGAGCCATGTATAAGTCTGATACATGGGGCATGGACGTGATCGCCCGAAAGGGCGCTGGTGGAAGGAAGTGGTTTCCTTGACGCAGAAAAATCAATATTCCAATGAAGATCTCCTGGCCTGTGGTCGGGGGGAGCTTTTCGGGCCGGGTAACGCGCAATTGCCGTTGCCTCCGATGTTAATGTTCGATCGTATCGTTACTGTTAACGCTGATGGCGGCGCGTACGGAAAAGGCCTGATTCAGGCAGAATTTGACGTCAATCCCGACCTTTGGTTCTTTGACTGCCATTTTCGGGGCGATCCGGTAATGCCGGGCTGTCTCGGGCTTGATGCCCTATGGCAGCTTTTGGGCTTCTATCTGGGCTGGACCGGGGCACCGGGCCATGGCCGCGCCCTTGGCGTTGGCGAAGTGAAATTCACCGGACAGGTACAGCCCCATTGCAAGCTTGTTACCTATCAGGTCGACGTTAAGCGTGTGATGAATCGCCAGATAACCCTGGGTATTGCCGATGGCGAAATGCGGGTTGATGGTGAATTGGCCTATGAAGCCAAGAGTTTAAAGGTTACCCTAGTGCCAGAAGGCGCTGCAGAAGAGTGAGATTATGATGAAACGTGTGGTCCTGACCGGAATGGGTGTCGTTTCGTCCATCGGTAACAATATTGCCGAAGTGACAGAATCTCTGCGCCAGGGGCGCTCTGGCATTACGTTCAGTGAAGATTTCCGGGATCGTGGATTTCGCAGCCAGGTCTGGGGTAGGCCCGATATTGATCTCGACGCATCGATTGATCGCCGCTGGCGCCGGTTTATGGGCGATGGCGCGGCATATAACTATATTGCCATGGAAGAGGCGCTTGCTGACTCTGGGCTGGAAGAATCAGACGTTTCCAATGAGCGAACTGGGCTGATCATGGGTTCTGGCGGCCCGTCGACAAGAAATCTCGTTCAGGCGGCAGATATAGCACGAGAGAAGGGACCGAAGAAGGTTGGCCCGTTCATGGTGCCGCGGACCATGTCATCGACGAATTCAGCGACTCTGGCAACGGCCTTCAAGATAAAGGGCGCCAGCTATTCCATCAGCTCCGCATGTGCCACCAGCGCACACTGTATTGGTAATGCAGCAGAAATGATCCAATTGGGTAAGCAGGACATTGTTTTCGCCGGCGGGGGTGAGGAGCTGGACTGGACGTTAAGCGTCCTGTTTGACGCCATGCCGGCCATGAGTGGTGGATTTAACGACACCCCGGAGAAGGCATCTCGCGCCTATGACGCCAACCGTGACGGTTTTGTTATCGCGGGAGGCGCGGGCGTCGTTGTTGTTGAAGAACTGGAGCATGCGAAGGCGCGCGGTGCGAAAATTTATGCAGAGCTTTCCGGATATGGCGCAACATCGGATGGTTTTGATATGGTCCAGCCCTCTGGCGAAGGCGCCGTTCGGTGCATGAAGATGGCTATGGAGCATCTGGACGGTCCGGTTGATTACATCAATACGCACGGCACCTCGACCCCGGTCGGGGACACGCGGGAGCTGGAAGCCATTCGTGAAGCTTTCAAGGATCGCAACCGGATTCCGACGTTCAGTTCAACCAAATCATTGACGGGGCATTCTTTGGGCGCTGCCGGTGCGCAGGAGTCCATTTACAGCCTTATCATGATGAAGGAAAACTTCATCGCGGCATCGGCAAATATTGAAGAGCTGGACGAGGGCGCGAAAGACATGCCGGTGGCTCTCGAGCGGCAGGACAATGCACAAATGAATTGTGTGTTGTCGAACAGCTTCGGGTTTGGCGGCACCAATGCAAGCTTGGCGTTTACGCGCTACGAAAGCTGAGACAGACAATTAACAGGCATTAATCGGATACGGACAACAGATCGTGTCGGGAACAGAAAGAATGAAAACGGGTGATCAATCGGCTGTCAGCGGCGCAGGCTTGATGGCGGGAAAACGCGGCGTGATTATGGGCGTCGCGAACGATCATTCCATTGCATGGGGTATTGCGCGCAAGCTCGCAGCGCAGGGCGCGGACCTGGCTTTTACCTATCAGGGTGACGCGCTGGCAAAGCGGGTTCGTCCGTTGGCCGAGTCCGTTGGCTCCGATCTTTTGCTTCCTTGTGATGTGGAGCACGATGAGTCAATCAACATGGCTTTTGAAGCCATTGCCGACACTTGGTCCACGGTGGACTTCGTGGTTCATGCTATCGCCTATTCCGACAAGGATGAATTAAACGGGCGATACGTGGAGACATCCCGTGATAACTTTCGACGGACCATGGATGTTTCGTGCTACTCGTTTACATCAACGGCACGCGCGGCGGCTGCGGTTATGCCGGAAGGCGGTAGCCTGCTGACCCTGTCATTTTCCGGAGCGACGCGGGTCGTGCCCAATTACAATGTAATGGGCGTTGCCAAGGCGGCTCTTGAGGCGAGCGTTCGTTATCTTGCCTCGGATTTAGGCGGGCAGGGTATTCGCGTGAATGCCATTTCTGCGGGCCCGGTCAGGACATTGGCGGGCAGCGCCGTTACGGGCGCGCGTCACATTTACCGTTGGAGTCAGGATCACGCTCCACTGAAGCGGAATGCTAGCCTGGAAGACATTGGCGGTTCCGCACTCTATCTCCTCAGTGATTTATCCAATGGCGTAACCGGCGAAATTCATCACGTGGATAGCGGATTTAATATTGTCGGGATCCCCGCCCCGGATGCCCAGGAATAGCCGGTATTCTTGGTGCAAAGAAATCATTACAACTAGAATGGTTTTATGGTATTGAAGCGGGATTAGTTTAAAAACATTATAAACTATAATTGATTGCAAGGATTAAAGATGGCTGCATCACGCCCCTATAGCCACATCATCGAACGCATTAGGAATGCCGGTCTGCGTCCGACGCGTCAGCGACTGGCTCTCGCAAAACTCCTGTTTGATAGTGGAGACCGGCACGTAACCGCAGAAATCCTTCACAGCGAATCCCTTCGCCACGGTATCAGCGTATCTCTGGCCACGGTCTATAACACCCTGAACCAGTTCACCGCGGCCGGATTGTTACGTGAAATTGTTGTTGATGGTGACCGTTCCTATTTTGATACCAATATCAGTCAACATCATCATTTCTATCATACCGATTCAGGCCAGCTGCAGGATATCGATGGCGATGATGTAGTGATGTCGCGCCTGCCCACGGCTCCGGATGGCATGGAAATTGAACGGGTTGATGTTATTGTTCGCGTGTCCTCCATTTAAAATCAATAGATATAATGGATTCATAATTTATTTATAATCATTCTAATTATTTGTTGACGGAAAGAATCTATCGCGGCATAGTCTGAACCATCAAATTATCTGGCGTGTGTGCCAAGGATTTCTCGCAGAAACCCCCGGCAGCTTACCCGTCGCGCTGACGCCAAACGAAATTACAATCTGACTAACCATAGGGAGAGATCGATGAGTCTCAAAGACAGTAAGACAGAAGAAAACCTGAAAGCCGCCTTTGCTGGCGAGTCCCAGGCAAACCGCCGCTACCTGTATTTCGCGCAGAAGGCAGATATCGAAGGATATAACGATGTTGCCGCCGTCTTCCGCTCCACCGCAGAAGGTGAAACCGGTCACGCCCACGGTCATCTCGAATTCCTCGAAGAAACCGGTGATCCGGCCACGGGCCTGCCCATCGGTGGTACGGGCGATAACCTGAAGGCTTCTGTCGCTGGTGAAACTCACGAATATACGGACATGTATCCGGGTATGGCCAAGACGGCCCGCGAAGAAGGCTTTAACGAAATTGCTGATTGGTTTGAAACGCTGGCAAAGGCTGAAAAGTCCCATGCCGGTCGCTTCCAGAAAGCCCTCGACAGCCTAGGCTCTTAAGACCTGGGGTCAATTTGTTGGAACGAGGGGGGCCATGATTGGCTCCCCTTTTCTTCTTTTCTCTCAATACGTTGATTAATCTTTGGCAGGAAAAAGCGATGTCACAGGAAGGCGGCCTTGGTGCCCCGATGCGCCACCCGATCCCATGGAACGATCCGGAATTCTATGATGCGGAAAAGCTCGACGCTGAACTACGCCGCGTTATTGATATCTGCCATGGCTGTCGCCGTTGTTTTAACCTGTGCGACAGTTTCCCCCTGCTATTTGATTTGATTGATGAGTCTGAATCCGGCGAACTGGATTCGGTAAAAAGCGCTGATTTCAAGCCGGCCATCGATGCCTGCACCCTGTGCGACATGTGCTTCATGACCAAATGTCCCTATGTGCCGCCGCACGAGTTTAATCTGGATTTCCCACACCTGATGTTGCGCGCCCGCGCCATTGAGAACAAGGAGAAGGGCACTGGATTTTTCGACAAGCAGCTGACGGAAACAGATCGGAATGGCAAGCTGGGCTGCTCCCTGTCCGGGATGACGAACTGGGCCAGCCGGTGCGGGAACAACCTGACACGGCCTGTGATGGAAGCCGTTGCCGGCGTTCACCGCGACGCCCATTTGCCCGAATACAGCAACCGCACGCTGGTTGACCAGGCTAATGATACGCCTGTCACCATCAATGCAGACGCGCCTGCTCATGGCCGGAAAGCCATTATCTACGCCACCTGTTTTTCTAACTATAACGCCCCGGTGATTGGCATGGCCGCGCGCAACGTTCTGGCCCGCAATGGCATTGATGCAGAGATCGTGCATCCCGGCTGTTGTGGCATGCCTCAGCTGGAGCACGGCGACATCGCGCGTGTCGCTGAACAGGCTAAAACCGTTGCCCATGCCTATCGTCCGTGGATTGAAAAAGGTTATCAGGTTATCTCACTGGTGCCATCGTGCTCTCTCATGCTGAAGTTTGAATGGCCCCTTATCCTGCCGGATGATGAAGATGTCCGGGCACTGTCTCAGGCAACCAGGGACATCAGCGAATATCTGGTTGATATCGCCAAAAATGAAGGCCTCGCAGATGGCCTTACGGCACTGGGTGGTGACATTACCGTGCATATCGCTTGTCATGCCCGGGCCCAGAACATGGGCCAAAAGGCGGCCGAGTTGCTGCGTTTGATCCCGGATACGAAAATTAATGTGATTGAGCGCTGCTCCGGTCATGGTGGTTCGTGGGGGATCATGAAAAAGAACTTTGAAACCGGCATCAAAATCGGCAAGCCGGTTGCACAACAAGCGGTAAAAAACGGTAACCAGTATATTGTTTCCGAATGTCCGTTGGCGCGGGATCATATCCTGCAGGGCATGGAGCGCCTGGAAGGCGATAAGGCCAAGGTGACTGATAACAAGCATCCCATTGAATTATTTGCTGCAGCATACGGCCTTTAGGTTTTCAGAATAACAAGCACCGGATAGTGAAGAGCACCATGAAAACAGAAATCACCCGCGACGATCTCATGCCCATGGCGGAATATACCGCAGTCCGCATTGAGCGACGTAAACGCATGAGCGAAATAAAGAAACATCGGCGGGTTCACGTTGGCCCCGATGCGACGTTCTACTTCGAATGCTACGAGACTATGTGGCACCAGATCCAGGAAATGCTGTATATCGAGGGCGGTGGCGATGAGCAGGTTGCAGACGAACTGACGGCCTATAACCCGCTTGTCCCAAACGGTAGTGAGCTGGTTGCGACACTGATGTTTGAGATTGATGATCCGGATCGGAGGGCTGCGTTTCTGGCTGGCCTTGGGGGTGTGGAGGAAACCGTTACCATCAATTTAGGCGGTCAAACTGTCTCGGCTGTTCCGGAGACCGATGTGGACAGAACGACGGCTGATGGAAAGGCATCCTCCATACAGTTCCTGCATTTCCCCTTTAATCTTGAGCAGATTTCACTGTTCAGGCAACCGGGTACACAGGTGACCCTGGGGATCGGACATGCGAAATACGGCCATATCGCCATCATGTCCGAGAATGTGCAGGCAGCCCTGTCGGGCGATTTCGCTTAGCCGGGCTCGGATTCCGGGCCGCAGGGCCCATCCCGACGAATTCGATAAAGAACGTGGTGCGCCAACGGATGATCTGCATTCAGGTCAGGATGCATGAAGTCACCATTCACATCCTGCGTCATGCCGATGCGAGCCATAACGGCCCGAGACCGATGATTGTCTTTGGCTGTAAATGACACGATCTCAGCAAGTTCCAGAGATCTGAAGCCATAATCTAAAAACACCCTCGCCGCTTCCGCAGCGTATCCTTTGCCCCAGTATTTTTGCGGAAGCCGCCAACCGATTTCTACAGCAGGGGTGAAGTGCGTGTCGAATTCCACACGTGTGAGACCGACAAAACCTGCGAAGTTACCCGTTTCTTTCTCAACGATTGGCTGGAAGTGGAAGCCGTGCCGCGCTGTAGCCTTTATGGCGTATTCCATGCTCGTGCGGCTCTCTTCAGGCGTCAGCATTGACGGGAAGTAACGCATGACAACCGGATCGGCATTCATTTCCGCAAAAGTCGCCAGAAACTGCTCACTCCAGTCCCGAATAGCCAGTCGTTCGGTTTCAAATTGAACCATTTTTTTGCGTGCTTCAGTCGAACACTTCGTTTTTGTAGGCGCCCCAGAAATCCACATGCCGAAGCCAGCCTTCCAGGCCAGCAATCTCGATGCGACACCAGCCATTCCCCTTTGGGCAATCCACGAGACGACCGATAACACCGGGCTCAATCCGTGCTTTGGCCTTGCTTTTGGCATCATCTTTTGTGCGAAGCGCGCGAACATCACCCGTGATCAGGATGGTACGCTTGCCGCTCAACATGCTTTGATGCACCCACCCTTGGGTCCCTTCCCAGTCGCGCACTTTTCGCCAGGTCTCGAATTCTGCAATAATTTCAACGGGCAGGTCTTTGCGGGCATAGACCCACTCTACCGGGTATTGAACACCGGGGCCCGTACGCATGTTCACTTCATCTGCGCGCAGACTGACAAACCGGGGCAAAGGAAGCCCGGATGAACCCTGTGAGGCGGCATGTGATTCTGTCACCGGGGTGAGAAGAAACAGAAATACCATCAGGGTGGAGACGAAAATGAAACCAAGAAAACTTTTCATGGCCTATTCATAAGGCTCGATAGGTTAAAAAATAACGAAAGACAGGGCCTAAAACACCCAGATTTTAACGGCGGGGGGACGACGTTCTCCCATTGCGGCTAGACAATTCGGGAAGCAGTTGCTATGGCGTGATCAAGTATACGGCTGATCGTAGGCGATTTCGCCCGATCGTCCCGGAGGAGGATTCATGCCCAACAAGAAGACACGCGTCGTCATCACCCGGAAACTTCCGGATGCCATCGAAACCCGGATGAGGGAACTGTTCGATGTGCAGTTGAATCTGGATGATGCACCGATGAGCAAGGCCGACTTGATTGAGGCCATGAAGACTGCTGACGTGCTGGTTCCTACGGTGACGGATCATATTGATGCCGGGTTACTGTCGCAGGCCGGGCCAAACCTCCGCCTTATTGCCAACTATGGCACAGGTGTTGATCATATTGATCTTGCCAGCGCCCGGCAGCGTAACATTACCATTACCAATACGCCGGATGTTCTGACAGAGGACACTGCGGATATGACCATGGCGCTGATCCTCGCTGTGCCGCGCCGCCTGACGGAAGGTGAGCGGGTTATGCGCTCGGACGATTGGAAAGGCTGGTCTCCGACATGGATGTTGGGCCACCGGATTTACGGCAAGCGTCTGGGGATCATTGGTATGGGTCGCATCGGTCAGGCTGTGGCGCGTCGCGCCAAAGGGTTTGGCCTCTCGATCCACTATCATAATCGGCGCCAGCTCCACGAAGAAGTGGAAAACGAATTGGAGGCGACCTACTGGGAGAGCCTTGATCAGATGCTGGCGCGCATGGACATCATCTCCATCAATTGCCCGCACACACCGGCGACCTACCATCTGTTATCTGCCCGGCGGCTTAAGCTGCTTCAGCCTCACGCCTATGTTGTGAATACGGCGCGTGGCGAGGTCATTGACGAAAATGCCCTGACCAGAATGTTGTGTGCCGGTGAAATTGCGGGTGCCGGATTGGATGTTTTCGAGCATGAGCCCGCGGTGAACCCTAAACTCATGGATCTCAGCAATGTCGTGCTATTGCCACATATGGGCTCGGCAACCGTTGAGGGGCGTATCGATATGGGTGAGAAAGTATTGATAAACATCAAGACTTTCGCCGACGGGCATAACCCGCCGGACCGGGTGCTCAGCGACACCTTCTGATACCACCAACGCCAGCTGACAGTTTCAGATAAAGACGATGGAGCCGCCTTTGGTGGCATTGGACAGAAACGTCACCAGACCGCCAGGTTCCACCGGAATGTCCGCGCGCAACTCATCGACTGACAGATGCCGAGCCTTCAGGCCCATCTCACATACCATGAATGTGACACCCAGTTCCACACAGGCCACCAGTAATTCTTCAAACGTGGCAATTTTCTGCGCCCGAAACTGATTATCCATGTCGATACCAGTTTTCACCCCATCTGCATCATTTGCCGGCAGGTCATGCCATCCTGGTTGTTTGCCATCCACTGACATCATGAGAGCCGCGCACGCATCCATGGTAAAGAACAACGTTACCGGTATATCCAGTGCGGCAGCAGACGCTGCCATGGCCAGAGCGTAATGAATTTTGTCAAAATGACCGTCATAGACGACCACGGACAAGCGTTCGATTCCGTTATCCGGGCGATTATTCTGTGCCACAGGTTACTCCCTGTACATCCATGTGGGCCGACAGATCCGTGATCGTGGGCGTTGTGCCACAAAGGGGGCAATCCGGATCTGCCTTTATGCTAATGCGAGTGAACTCGCTGGCCAATCCTTCATACATCATCAGGGTGCCGGATAAGCTGTCGCCGATTCCCAGCAATTCTTTCACGACCTCCGTCGCCTGTAATGACCCCATGACGCCACATAAGGCACCCAGGACTCCGGCTTCGGCGCAGGAGGGAATTTGGCCCGGTGGCGGCGGTTCGCGGAAAAGACACCGATAACACGGACCATGCAGGCCTTCGTCATCCATATCGTAGGCCCGATAGGTTGATATCTGGCCGTCAAATCGAAGAATGGCGGCAGAAACCAGAGGCGTGCGCGCCAGATAACAAGCGTCATTGATCAGGAAGCGGGTTTCGAAATTATCCGTTCCATCGGCGACAATGTCATAGCTGGCAACCAACGCCATGATGTTATCTGGCCCCAACCGATCGGCATGGGTTTCAAGCACCACGTCAGGATTGATGGCGGTAAGAGCCGCACGGGCACTATCAACCTTGGCAACGCCGATGCGGTCTGTTGTGTGCAGCACCTGGCGTTGCAGATTGGATAAATCCACGATATCAGGGTCAATGATACCAATGCGCCCGACCCCGGCCGCGGCCAGATACAGCAACACAGGCGAGCCAAGCCCCCCCGCACCGACGACGAGGACGCTGCTGTCGAGCAGTCGCGCCTGCCCTGTGCCGCCCACTTCGGGTAGCAGGATATGCCGTGCATAGCGTTGTATCTGGTCTTCCGAGAATTCCATTGCGCATTCCGGGGCTGATTTTATTCCAGCCCTAATCCTTCAAACAGGGCGGTGGACAAATAACGTTCGGCAAAGGACGGCAGAATAACAATGATATTCTTTCCGGCCATTTCTTCGCGATGGCCAACCTCAACCGCTGCGGCCAGTGCTGCTCCCGACGAAATACCGACCGGCAGGCCCTCCAGTTTTGCAACCTGCCGCGACATGGCCATGGCGGTCTCGTTGCCGATCTTGAGAACCTCGTCAATCATGTTGGTATTCAGGTTGGCAGGAACAAAGCCTGCGCCGATACCCTGGATTTTATGGGGCCCCGGCATACCACCGGAAAGCACCGGGCTGTCTTCCGGTTCCACGGCAACAACATGAAAGGCAGGGTTTTTCCCTTTTAAAACTTCCGATATGCCGGTCAATGTACCGCCCGTGCCAACGCCGCTGATCAGAACATCGGCCTTGCCGTTCGTATCTTGCCAGATTTCTTCGGCCGTGGTGACGCGATGAATCTGGGGATTGGCAGGGTTCTCAAATTGCTGGAGTAAAACGGCCTTTGGGTTTTCGGAGACAATTTCCTTGGCACGCTCAATGGCGCCCGCCATCCCTTTGGTAGCGGGGGTCAATTCCAGCTCTGCACCCAGGAATGCCAGCATTTTCCGCCGTTCAATGGACATGCTTTCCGGCATGGTCAGAATCAGCCTCAGACCCCTTGCGGCGCAGACAAAGGCCAGCGCAATGCCTGTGTTGCCTGATGTGGGCTCCACAATGATCGCGCCGGGCTTCAATTTACCGTCCCGCTCAGCCGCTTCAATCATGGCAAACCCGATACGGTCTTTGACCGAAGCAAGCGGATTAAAGAATTCGCACTTGGCGAGCAGCGCTGCCTTGCAGCCCTCCTCTTTCGCTAATCTATCCAGACGCACCAATGGCGTTCCGCCGATGGTGTCGAGAATGGAATCGTAAATTTTGCCCCGTGGCGCTGCTGGTGTGGCCATATGATTACTCCCTGTCCGTGCTCCGGCAAGCCGGCGGTCATGGTTTTTGGTTAAATGGTGAAATCCAGGTTTTGCCGCCCTTCGCTGTCGATATCGGCAGAAAGGGCGCGATTGCATAAATCATCTATGGTTGTTCCGTCGAGGTATTCCATCAGGTTTTCCTGAAGCTCGTTCAACAGGGGCCGAACAACCTGCTGACCCAGTTGAGACTCGCAGACCTCGGCTTCTTTCTGTTCGGCGCGCTCCATTTCGCGGACAACGCCGACAATATCGCCGATGGTAATGCGGCGTCGTTCGCGAGCCAGACGATACCCACCGCGCGGCCCGCGCACACCGATCAGGATATTGCTGCGGACCAGCTGTTGAAGCGCTTGTTCCAGATAGCGCTTTGGAATCCCCTGTCGCCGCGTGATCTCCTGGCTTTGTACAGGCGCGCTGCCAGCATGGTAGGCAATATCGAGAACAGCCTCGATGGCATACAACATTTTCTTTGATAGTCTAAACAAACGCCTGCTCCGTGTTTTACTGATCCTGTGCTCTGCTTCTTTGGGTTCGCCCCAGATTATCCTTGTGTGCCGGTAGACCCAAAACCACCGCTTCCTCTGTCACTGTCGTCGAGGGAAAGGCTGTCATGCCATTCTGCAATACTGACCGGCGCGATCACCAATTGCGCAATCCGCATTCCCCGTTCGATAACAAAGTCTTCCGGGCCGTGATTGATCAAGATGACACCCACTTCACCCCGATAATCTGAATCGATGGTCCCTGGGCTGTTCAAGACGGTGACGCCGTGCTTGGCGGCCAGTCCTGAGCGGGGCCGTACCTGGGCTTCAAACCCCTTCGGCAGGGCCATGGCAATGCCAGTGGGGATGATCTGAAAGGCCCCGGGCGTCAGGGTAACAGGGGCATCCACGGCCGCTAACAGATCAGCACCCGCCGCGGCCTCGGTCGCATAGGATGGCAAGGCAAGATCAACGCCATGAGGCAGCCGCTGGACGGCAACGGCAACGATGCTCATGTGGCGGGCTCCAGCGAGTCGGCAATCCTCGATGCGAGGCGATCTGCGACGGCGGCCTTGGTCAGACGAGGCCAGTTTTCGACCCCGGCGGCATCCACCAGATGAATGGTATTATCATCACCGCCAAACGTCCCGGAGGACCGGGAAACATCATTGGCCAGTATCCAGTCACAACCCTTGGACACCCGTTTGATGGCGGCATTCTCAATGACGTTCTCTGTTTCCGCCGCAAAGCCGATCAACAGGCCCGGTCGACGGTTTCCGGCAGCGCCAAGAGTGCGCAGAATATCCGGATTTTCTGTAAGCGTAAGGGACGGCAGCGTCTCCCCGGGCGCCTTTTTCATCTTTTCCGGCGCCTCGTCAGCGCAACGCCAATCGGCGACGGCCGCCGCGCAAACAGCAATATCCGCCGGCAAGGCGGCTTCACAGGCATTCAGCATGTCGCGGGCGGACTGGACCTGTACCACTAAAACACCTGGCGGGTCCGGCAGGTTCGTTGGCCCCGAGACCAGCGTTGTCTCTGCGCCCAGTGCGGCCAGTGCCGAGGCGATGGCATGACCTTGCTTGCCTGAGGAACGGTTGGCAATATAGCGCACAGGATCAATGGCTTCATGGGTCGGGCCGCTGGTCACCAGCGCATGACGCCCGGTCAGGCGTCCGGCATTGCGAAAAAAACGATTGATGGCGATTATGATGGCCCCAGGCTCTGCCATGCGACCCATACCATATTCACCACATGCCATATCACCCTCTTCCGGTCCGACCACATGGATGCCGCGTGCGGTCAGGGTCGCCAGATTTTGCTGTGTGGCGGCATGCTCCCACATGCGGACGTTCATGGCAGGTGCAATCAGCACCGGTTTGTCCGTGGCCAACAGGGCCGTCGTCGCCAGATCGTTTGCCAGCCCATGCGCCATTTTGGCTATGATATCGGCGGTAGCTGGCGCAATCACGACAAGATCGGCATCTCGGGACAGTTGAATATGCCCCATATTGCTTTCCTCGGTCAGGGAGAACAGGTCTTCATAGACCGTATCGCCGCTGAGAGACGCCAGAGACATAGGCGTGACGAACTGTGCCCCCGCCTGCGTCAGAATGGCGCGCACCCCGGTTCCCTGCTTGCGCAGTCCACGCACCAGCTCCAGGCTTTTGTAAGCAGCAATGCCGCCTGAAACAATTAATAGAATGCGATGATTCTGTGACACACTCTCAACCAATGCTTCTGTGCCGTTACGCGCGTTGTGGAATCAGGTTATTTCACGAAAATTTTGTGTGGTTACACTAATGCGGCGGACGCCCTGTCGCAAGGAATAGATTATATCTGTTTTGTAACAGGCAGTTAACTCAACGCGATAAGAGCGCTCAGCACAATTACCACGGCGGCCCAGACCCAGATCCCACGATAGGGTGAGGAACGATCATTCCCCCGGAGGGCCCGAACGGTTTCGGGATCAAGCTTTAAGCGCCCCTCGGCAATCATCGTGGCTCCTTCTTCGAGGCGATCGATGATACGAGGCAGGCGTTTTACCGTTTCCACCGTATCATTGACGATATCGCGGATACGAGCCTCTGGCCCCAGATTCTGGATGACCCAGTCTTCAATCAGGGGCCGCGCCATGAACCACATATTAGCGTCCGGCGCCAGGGAGCGTGCCGTGCCCTCGGCGACCAGCATGGTTTTCTGCAATAATAGCAGCTGTGGTTGTGCTTCCATCTCGAACGTCTTGGTGACCTGAAACAACAGGCCCAGCAGTCGGGCGATGGAAATCTCGTTTTGCGGTCGATCCAAAATGGGTTCGGCAATGGCGCGGCTGGCCTGGGTAAAGGCCTCGACAGATTTATGGGCCGGCACCCAGCCAGCCTCGAAGTGGACCTCGGCAACGCGGCGGAAATTTTTGGTCAGGAAACCCAGCAACATCTCGCCCAGATAGCGACGGTTCCGTATATCAAGGCGACCCATAATGCCAAAATCGACGGCAATGATGGTGCCGTCATCGGCGACAAACATATTTCCGGGGTGGAGATCGGCATGAAAAAACCCATCCCTGAAAACCTGATTGAAAAAAGCGTTGGCGGCGTATTCAAGCACGACCAATGGATCGTGACCTGCCGCCAGAACGGCCTCTCGATCATCAAGGGGAATGCCGGAAATACGCTCTGTTGTCAAAACCCGCTTACCGGTCAACGGCCAATCGACGGCAGGAACGTGAAATGTCGGATCATTTGAAAAATTTTCTGCCAGTTCCTCCGCCGCCGCCGCTTCAAATCGAAGGTCCATCTCCATCACAACGGCTTCCGCCATGATTTCAACGGATTCTACAGGTTTAAGACGACGGGTTTCCGGGGCAGCCTTCTCTACCAGCGAAGCGACCCACTTGAATAAGGCCAGATCGCGCTGGAAAGCATTCTCTATCGCTGGTCGCAAAACCTTTACGGCCACCTCACGGCCATCAACGGTGGTGGCGAAATGAACCTGTGCGATCGACGCCGCCGCAACGGGAATGTCGTCGAAGTCACGAAACAGGGTGTCCATAGGGACGCCGAATTCCGCCTCAATGGCGGCCCGGGCCTCGGCACCCGAAAAAGGCGTCAGGCGGTCCTGAAGATGCGACAGGTCTTCACACATCTCCTCGCCAAACAGGTCGGAGCGCGTGGATAAAGCCTGCCCTAATTTAATGAAGCTCGGCCCCGCCTGCTGCAGGGCGAGAGCCAACCGTTCCCCCGGCCTGCCCTGGCTGCGCCGAAAACTTCCCAGACGAGCCATCCAGCAGACCGCTGGCGCAATGCCAAGCTCATCAAGCAGAAAAAGCGCATCATGGCGAGCAAGAATACGCGCGACACGGAGGAGGCGCAGAACATTTTTAACATTTCCCGCCATGAAATCAGACTCGCCATGCCGAATGAATGGCGGCAATGCCACCGGACAGGTTATTGTAGCTCACTTCGCCGAAACCAGCGGCCCGTACCATGTCGGAAAAGGCGCTCTGGGACGGGAACCGGCGAATGCTTTCAGCCAGATACTGATAAGCGTCCCGGTCGCCTGCGACGGTTGCGCCAATGGCGGGCAGAAGCTTGAAGGAATAGGCATCATAGACTTTCTCGAGCCATGGCAGGGCGACATGAGAGAATTCCAGACACATAAACCGCCCGCCGGGTTTAAGAACGCGCCGCGCATCGGCCAGGGCAGCATCAATATGGGTTACATTGCGGATGCAAAAGGCAATGGTATAGGCGTCAAAGCTGGCATCCGGCAAAGGCAGGCATTCTGCGTCACCGTTCAGCCATGTGATATTTTCCAAAATACCCCGGTCCACGGCGCGGTCGCGTCCAACGCTGAGCATTTCCTCGTTGATGTCCACAACGGTAACGTCGCCACCGCCGCGCTCCAGAAAGCCGAAGGCGATATCGCCGGTGCCGCCGCCAACGTCAGCCAGGCGCATATTTGCCTGCGGGCGCAACCAGTCAAGAAACGATGCCTTCCAAAGCCGGTGAACGCCCAGGCTCATCAGATCATTCATCAGGTCATACTTCGGTGCGACCGCGTCAAACACGCCCCTGACCATACCGGCCTTGTCTGCCTTGGCGACAGTTTTGAAGCCGAAGTGCGTCTCGGCATCCACGTGATCGTGTGGGCGGTGTGAATTTTTACTATTCATGGCGCGTCAACATAGCCTAAGAGGAGCAGACACGCTAGATTAACGCATGCCTGAATTACCCGAAGTCGAAACTGTCTGTCGTGGCCTTGCGCCGGTCCTGGAAGGACAGCGTTTACAGCGTGTTATTGCCCGCAGGCCCGATCTCCGTTTTCCCTTGCCCGACGGCTTTGGTCAACGCCTGACCGGTCATCGGGTTATCAAGGTTGTCAGACGGGCGAAATACATCTTGATACACATGGATGATGGCACGGTGCTGATCTGGCATCTGGGTATGTCAGGGCGGGTTCTTATATATAAGGACACGCACCTGGATGGTGTGCCGCCGGAACAGCCTCACGATCATATAATTTTTGAAACCGATGCCAACGCGGTCGTGCGGTTTAATGATACCCGGCGGTTCGGATTTATGGACCTGACGGATGCGGCGGGCCTGAGTGTGCACCCCATGATTGCGCGGCTTGGGCCGGAGCCTCTTGAGGCGACATTTGATGCGAAGGAGCTGGCGGACCGTTTGAAGGGCAAGCGGACCCCTGTTAAATCAGCCCTGCTGGATCAAGGCGTTGTGGCGGGGCTGGGCAATATCTATGTCTCTGAAAGTCTTTTTCGGGCCGGGATTTCTCCCCGGCGGTTGGCGCATACGGTCCAGGGGCAGCGTGCTGGGCGGCTTGTTCCGGCGATCAAGGACGTTCTCAGAGACGCCATTCAGGCAGGGGGATCATCACTTCGTGATCACCGCCAAACCAATGGGGAGCTGGGCTATTTCCAGCACCAGTTTGCGGTCTATGGCAAAGCCGGCGAGCCTTGCCCCAACCAGGGGTGTGATGCAACAATCCGCCAGATTGTCCAGTCGGGGCGGTCGACGTTTTTCTGTCCCCGGTGTCAACGATAATTAGACGTCATCTTTGGCGTGCAAAGCGTGAGCCACAGCGATATAACGGCGGCCATGATGCGATTATTCACCGCCTTTCTTTTTCTTGTCAGCGTTCTGTGCGTCGGGTTGAGCCTGAGCGACGCTCGTGCGGGTGGCAATGAACCTGTGGCTGGATTTTTCAGCGGCATCGAAGACTTGCCCCTCATGCCTGGACTGAAGGAACTCCCCGAAGCGACGTTGGTATTCGACTCGCCATCGGGGCGATATGTTGAGGCCTACGCCATTGGGCGGATCTCGGGCGCTGATATTGATCGCTTTTATTCCGCCAGCCTGCCGCAATTGGGCTGGACGATCACCACCGGTCCTTCTTATCAACGCGAAGGCGAGGTCCTTGAGATTAAAATAATCGACCCTGCCGCCGCCGATGGATCGCGTACGGTCCGGTTTGCCATATCACCGGGTAAAGCCGGGACCAGCAGCGAATAATCAGTCGTCGCGAGACCCCCACAGGAGTAAAGACACCATGTACGAAACCATCATTGCCGAGACCCGCGATGCGGTTGGCCTCATCACCCTGAACAGGCCGGATGCGCTGAATGCGCTGAACGGGCAACTGATCAGTGAAATGGGGCAGGCGCTTGTTGCTTTTGAGGCCGATGACGCCATTGGTGCCATTGTCATTACCGGCAGCACGAAAGCCTTCGCTGCGGGGGCGGATATCAAGGAGATGAAGGATTTCTCCTATATGGACGCCTATCTGTCTGATTTTATCAGCGAGTGGGAGCAGGTGACCAGATGCCGCAAACCGGTCATCGCCGCCGTTGCAGGGTTCGCGCTTGGCGGGGGATGTGAACTGGCCATGATGTGTGATTTTATTCTGGCAGGCGACAACGCAAAATTCGGACAACCGGAAATCACATTGGGGATTATCCCGGGGGCAGGCGGCACGCAACGCCTTACCCGCCTGGTGGGAAAATCCAAGGCTATGGAAATGTGCCTGACGGGTCGGATGATGGATGCGGAAGAGGCTGAACGAGCCGGCCTTGTCAGCCGTGTGGTGCCGGTTGATGGCTTGCTGGAAGACGCCATAACGACGGCCTCGAAAATTGCGAAGATGTCCAGACCGAGCACAATGATGGCCAAGGAAGCCATAAATACGGCGTTTGAGACAACATTACGGGAAGGCGTGCGCTTCGAAAGGCGCCTGTTTCATTCGACATTTGCCACTGAAGATCAGAAAGAAGGAATGTCGGCCTTTTCCGAGAAGCGCAAACCGGATTTCAAACACCGCTAGAGCGGTAATCGGGATACGGTGAATTGGCGTCTGGGAAGCAGGTGAATTTCGTTGCAACGCAAGGGTTGACGCCCGGCGACGGCGGCTATATAACCCGCGCTCCAAAGCATTGACACTGATAATTCAGGACGTAAGCAAGATGGCTAACAGCCCACAGGCAAAAAAGCGGATCCGGCAGACAGCACGCCGCACCGAAGTCAACCGCACCCGGCGGAGCACTATTCGTACGCACCTTCGCAAGGTTGAAGATGCAATCGCTGGCGGTGATGCGACGGCGGCCAAGGCGGCCTTGCAAGCTGCAGAGCCACAGGTTGCACGGGGCGCACAAAAAGGCCTCTATCACAAGAACATGGCAGCTAGGAAAATCTCTCGGTTGACCACTCGGGTGAAGGCAATGGCCGTCTGATTCGTCTTCAGTTTTCGTATTCTAAAGCCGCGTTTTTCAGGACGCGGCTTTTTTCGTGAGCGAAGGGATTTTGAGTCATTCCGTCCCCGCCATTTTTTGACATTGAGAAAAAAGTCAAGGCCATAATTTTACAATTTTTTGCCTGTTCTCTATTCGATCACGTTGCCAGCGTGCACAGACATAACTAAGATCATTTTCATCGCAACTGGAAATTACGATAAAAAAAGAGTGGAACGACGGTTTGAATGATGGCCGTCACAGACGCTGGCAAAAAATACATCTACAAAGATAACAAGAATAAAATACAACCCAGGGAGACAGCAACAAACAACCACCTGAATTGACGCAAATAGAATGTCAGATGGAGGTTGTTTTTTTATAGGGTCGATTGATCCTCTCGAGGGGCGTGCCTGACCCTTGCAGTCGTCATTCTGGCGATTGACCTGGAGCATAACTAAGGACTGATGGAGCGGTGTTTTGTCAGCCACATAAATCAACATCTTCGCTGGCAGGGTGGCCAGTGACCGGGGATAGAATTTGATGACGAGTGAGCGCGCCGTTGATACGCAATGGACTGAAATCAGTGAACAGTTGCGTGCCGAAATAGGCGAAGCCGCCTTCCAGAGCTGGATTAAACCGATCACGGTCCGAGAAGTGGAAAAAGCCACGGTCCGTATCTCCGTCCCGACCCGCTTCATGCGAGACTGGGTTTTGGCCCATTACGCTGACAGGCTGGCCGAGTTATGGCGGTCTCGTGACGCAGACATCACCGACGTGGACGTCAGTGTGCAGCCGGATCGATACAGTTCTTCCAATGCCGAGCAAAGCCAACAGGGCCGCGATCATGCCGGGATCGTGCGTCGGGCCAGCGAGAGCTCCGATTTGAAGAAAGCGGAGTCGCACGATGACATTAGCGCACCGCTAGATCCCCGCTTCATGTTTGATAATTTTGTCGTGGGCAAGCCAAACGAGTTCGCCTATGCGGCTGCCCGGCGCGTTGCCGAGGCGGAAGCCGTGCCGTTCAATCCGCTGTTTCTTTATGGTGGCGTCGGATTGGGCAAGACCCATTTGATGCATGCCATCGCATGGCATATTCGCCACTCGACGCCAGCGCGAAATGTAATCTATCTTTCTGCCGAGAAATTTATGTACCGGTTTGTTCGCGCCTTGCGGGAGCAAAACACAGTCGATTTCAAATCTCAATTCCGTTCCGTTGATGTTCTGATGATCGATGATGTCCAGTTTATCAGCGGCAAGGACTCTACTCAGGAAGAATTTTTCCATACGTTCAATGCACTGGTGGATCAGGGGCGACAGATCGTTATTTCTGCGGACAAGTCTCCATCGGATCTGGCGGGCATGGAAGAGCGGTTGATTTCAAGGCTCAACTGCGGCCTTGTCGCTGATATCCATGCAACCACGTATGAACTGCGCCTTGGCATTCTTCAGTCAAAGGCAGAGCATATGGGTACAGAATTGCCGCCCAAGGTTCTCGAATTTCTCGCGCATAAGATTACCTCCAATGTGCGCGAATTGGAGGGCGGTCTGAACCGGGTCGTGGCGCATGCACAGTTGATTGGCCGTGACATCACGCTTGAGTCCACGCAGGAGGTCCTTCACGACCTGTTGCGCGCCAATGATCGACGGGTCACGATCGAAGAAATCCAGAAACGGGTCGCTCAGCATTTCAATATCCGGATATCGGATATGCATTCGGCGCGTCGAGCCCGTTCCGTCGCTCGCCCACGCCAGGTGGCCATGTATCTGGCCAAACAGCTAACATCGCGCTCTTTACCCGAAATTGGCCGTAAATTCGGTGGCCGTGACCACACGACGGTCATGCATGCGGTGAAGAAAGTTGACGAGCTTCGGGATCGCGATTCGGGGTTTGCCGAGGACGTTGAATTGCTGCGTCGCATGCTTGAGGGATAATTCCCTCCCGGTGCAAATAACCTATTGAAAACAAGCCTTTTTTTGATGCCCTTCCGGGTGGGAAAAAGCTTACCTTTCCAATGCCTTCTGTTATACTGCAATTTCCTATCAGGGGTTGCGCATTACGGGCTCTTGCCGCTCTGGCGAGACCTCGCGCAATGTAATATTTAATTCGCTTCCCGGTGGCCATCTCGCTGGTCATGGGGAGGGGTCGCATCTACATCTTTTTTGTAACGAGAACTCCTTCTACAATGAAATTAACCATAGAACGTGCCGCACTCCTTAAATCGCTGGGCCATGTGCAGAGTGTCGTTGAGCGGCGCAACACCATTCCCATCCTTTCAAATGTTAAAATGACCGCCGTGGACGGCCGGCTTGACCTGAATGCTACGGATATGGATCTGGATATCGTGGCGGCGGTCGAGGCCAACATCATTGAGCCTGGCTCGACGACGGCTCCGGCTCATACGCTGTATGAAATCGTCCGAAAGCTGCCGGATGGCGCGCAGGTTGAGCTTGATGCGACAGGCGGTGACGGCCAACTGGTTTTGCGGGCCGGGCGTTCTCGGTTTTCGTTGACCTGTTTGCCCACGGATGATTTCCCGGTCATGGCCGGCGGCGATCCTAGCCACTCATTCTCCATGGCCGCTGGCGAAATGCGGGCGCTGATAGATCGCACCCGTTTTGCCATTTCGACAGAAGAAACCCGGTATTATCTGAACGGTATCTATGTTCATGCGGCTGAACGCGATGGCGCCCCGGTGTTGCGCTCTGTAGCGACAGACGGCCATCGGCTTGCCAGCGTGGAATCGCCATTACCGGATGGTGCCGCAGGGATGCCCGGCGTTATCGTCCCTCGCAAGGCGGTTGCTGAGCTTCGCAAACTGATTGAAGACCATGCTGATGATGTCGATATCGCGCTGTCAGAAACCAAAATCCGGTTTACTTTTGATGGCGCGGTTATGACATCCAAGCTGATTGACGGCACTTTCCCGGATTATGAGCGCGTTATTCCGGAGGGGAACGACAAGCACATGGACGTCGACCATCGAATTTTCGGTGATGCGGTTGATCGCGTATCGGCTATTTCCAGCGAGAAATCACGTGCTGTGAAGCTGCATCTGGCTCCTGGTGTGCTGACGCTGACGGCTTCGAGCAGCGAGCATGGCAGTGCGACGGAAGAGCTGGAAGTTATTTATGACGGTGATGAAATCGAAATTGGCTTTAATTCCCGCTATTTGCTGGATATAGCTCAACAGATTGAAGGCGATACCATGCGGTTTGTTCTTGCTGATGCGGCATCGCCAACAATCATTCGTGAAATTGATGACGCCAGCGCGCTTTATGTTCTGATGCCGATGAGGGTGTGACGAGCATTAATCATGTGCGATCAAAAACAGGCGTTGTAGCAGGTATGTTTGGCGCTCAACTTCGGAAAAAGGTGATGGATACGGTGATGCCCGGCGCAAAAGGAGCACCTATTCAAACCGAGGCAACGTGCAGCGTGACGGGGGCTGCCCATGAGCCCTTTACCGCGGCAGTCGAGCGGCTGACGCTGACAGATTTCCGCTGTTACAGTTCTGCACGAATAGAAACCGGGGGACGTCCGGTTGTTCTTACGGGCCCCAATGGTGCGGGAAAGACCAATATTCTGGAGGCCGTTTCCTTTTTAACGCCCGGGCGCGGATTACGGCGCACAAGCTTGTCAGAGGTCGCCCGTCAGGATGCGGGAGGGCAACAAGGCGCCGGTGAGTCCTCGACGCGGGCATGGGCCGTGGCTGCCCGGATTTCCACCCGAACCGGGATAATGGATATCGGCACCGGACTGTCGGAGCCGGGGGCAGAGAAGCGCACCGTACGGATCAATGGTGAAAACGCCAGGAATCAGACGGCCTTATCCGAACATATGGATGCCCAGTGGCTGACACCACAGATGGATCGCCTGTTTATCGACGGACGATCAGCCAGGCGGCGGTTTCTGGATCGTCTGGTGTATGGGTATGATCCTGCGCATGCAGGACGAATAAGCGCCTATGAGCATGCCATGCGGGAGCGATCACGCCTGCTCCGTGGTGGTGGGGCTGATAAAGCCTGGGTTATGGCGCTGGAAGACACGATGGTGACAAAAGGCGTGGCCGTCGCCGCCGCGCGCAGTGAGCTGGTTGATCGCCTCGGGCGATTCTGCCGGACCCCGCACGGGCCGTTTCCGGGAGCCGAACTGTCGATTGACGGTGATGTGGAGCAGTGGCTTCAGGACGGCCCTGCACTGGAGACCGAAGACAGGTTTCGCTGTGCCCTGGTATCATCGCGTGCGCACGATGGTGCTGTGGGCGGTGCTCGGGTGGGGCCTCATCGTAGCGACCTGCATGTTCGCCACCTGGACAAGGGGCAATCTGCTGAGCAGTGCTCAACCGGTGAACAGAAGGCCTTGTTGATTTCCATCGTTCTGGCCGATGCGCGCATGGCAGCGGCAGAACGCGGACGTGTACCAGTCCTGTTGCTCGACGAGGTTGTAGCACATCTGGATCAACAGCGCCGCGAGGCGCTGTTTGCTGAATTGTTGGACATTGGCGCACAGGTCTGGCTGACGGGAACCGATAGAAGTTTATTTGAGCCCCTGGCCGGGAAAGCACTTTTCTTATCTGTTGCGGCTGCCACCGTGACCCCTGAACTGGAGATGGTTTAATCATCATGAGCGACGAACCCCAAAACCCGGAAGTTGGAGATGTAGCCGATGATGGTGTCTACGATGCTGATTCCATCAAGGTCTTGCGTGGACTCGATGCCGTCCGCAAACGGCCGGGCATGTATATTGGCGACACGGATGATGGATCTGGCCTGCATCACATGGTCTACGAAGTCGTCGATAATGCCATTGATGAGGCCCTCGCCGGGCATTGCGATATCGTCAAGGTGATCCTGAACGGGGATGGGACGGTCAGCGTCAGTGATAATGGTCGTGGCATTCCGGTAGATATTCATACCGAAGAAGGCGTGTCGGCCGCCGAAGTTATCATGACCCAGCTTCATGCGGGGGGTAAGTTTGACCAGAATTCCTACAAGATTTCCGGTGGACTTCACGGCGTGGGGGTTTCCGTGGTGAATGCCCTTTCCGAATGGCTCGAGCTCCGAATCTGGCGCGATGGAAAACAGCACGACGTTCGTTTTGAGGATGGTGATGTTGTTGCGCCGTTGAAAATAACGGGTGATGCACCCATAAAGGATGATGGTTCGGGCCCTATATCGGGAACAGAAATTACCTTCAAGCCGTCGCAAAAGACGTTCACGAATGTAGATTTCGACATCGGGACCCTTGAGCATCGGTTGCGCGAATTGGCCTTCCTGAATTCCGGCGTAGCCCTTCGCCTGACAGACGCCCGGAGTCCGGAAACGGTCGACGTGGATTTGCATTATGAAGGTGGTCTACAGGCGTTTGTGTCATATCTGGATCGTTCCAAGAATGCCATCACGGAAAAGATCATCACGGGCTCGGGGGAACGGGACGGCGTTATTATCGAATTTGCGATCCAGTGGAACGACAGTTATCACGAAACCACCCTGTGTTTTACCAACAACATTCCCCAACGCGATGGTGGAACGCATCTGGCAGGATTCCGCGGCGCACTGACCCGGACCATCAATAAATTCGCGAGCGAGAGTGGCGTGGCCAAGAAAGCCAAAGTCAACATCACAGGCGACGATGCCCGTGAAGGCCTGACCTGTATCGTTTCTGCCAAGGTGCCGGACCCCAAGTTCTCATCGCAGACCAAGGACAAGCTGGTAAGCTCCGAGGTCCGTCCTATTGTGGAAGGCATTATTAGCGAAGCGCTGGACCGGTATTTCGAAGAGCACCCGAATGAAGGCCGTAAGGTTATCAGCAAGATTATTGAGGCCGCCGCCGCCCGTGAAGCCGCCCGCAAGGCACGCGATCTGACACGACGCAAAGGCGCCCTTGATTTCGCGTCGCTGCCCGGCAAGCTGGCGGATTGCCAGGAACGGGATCCGGCCCTGTCCGAGCTCTTTATCGTCGAAGGTGACTCAGCTGGCGGGTCTGCCAAGCAGGGCCGCAATCGGGCCAATCAGGCTATTCTGCCACTCCGGGGCAAGATTCTGAATGTGGAGCGCGCCCGTTTGGACAAGATGCTCAGTTCGGCTGAAATCGGCACCCTGATAACCGCACTCGGCACCGGGATTGCCGAAGAATTCAATGCAGATAAGTGTCGCTATCACAAAATCATCATCATGACGGACGCCGATGTGGACGGCAGCCACATTCGGACTCTGTTGCTGACGTTCTTTTTCCGCCAGATGCCCGAGATTGTGGAGCGCGGTTATCTCTATATCGCCCAGCCGCCGCTCTACCGCGCTAAGCGGGGAAATTCTGAAGTTTATCTGAAAGATGATCCGGCGCTGGAGGGCTACTTGCTCAATACCGCGATTGACGAAGGGGCTGTGTTTACCACCTATGACGGTGGACAGATTGCTGGGATGGACCTGCGTGAGAGCGTGGAACGGGCGCGTGTGATGAAATTGCTGTTATCGCGACTGGCGCAACACGTCCCGTTACCAATCATTGAGCAAGCTGCCGTTTTGGGTGCACTGGACCCCGGCATTCTTGCTAACGAGGAAATGGTTGGCGCCGCTGCCGCAGAAATAGCCAAACGCCTTAACGCCCTGGCCGATCCCCTCGAAAGAGGATGGGAGGGAGCTCCCCTTGATGATGGTGGGCTTCAATTTATCCGCACGCTCCGGGGCGTATCTGAACGCCATGCCATCGATGGCGCCGTTGTGCGGTCGTCCGATGCCCGACGCTTGTTAGATGAGGCGACCGAATTGCAGAAGTTGTATCTGGGGCATGGCAAGCTGACCGTTAAGGAAAAAGAATATGTCATTACCGGCCCGGTTTCCCTGGTAGATGCGGTCATGGAAATAGGCCGTCGCGGTGTCGGCATGCAACGGTACAAAGGCTTGGGCGAGATGAACCCCGAACAACTTTGGGAAACCACGCTTGATCCCAATGTCCGTGCTTTGCTTCAGGTCCGCGTGGGCCAGCTGGATGATGCAGAAGAGGTGTTCTCTACCCTCATGGGCGATGTGGTAGAGCCGCGACGCGAGTTTATTCAACAAAATGCATTGAAAGTTGCCAATCTGGACGTTTAGGGCAAAGGGCGCTGTGTGTGGTTTGACTCATACTGTGAGAATGGTGACTCATAAAATGAGACAAGCCGGGTTTATGCCCCTTAGCAGACGCCCATTTTCACAGATAAATATGTCTGCAAATGACTGTGACCTCAAGCGGTCACTGCGACACAAGCACCAAACCTCTCTGCTTAACAAGGAAATCACCAGAGACGGGGTCGCTCCAGACTACGTCCACCACCACTCAGTTTCCGTTTATTGAAAAATCAACGTTACCTGGGCATCGCCAATAATGTTGCCGGTGATGTGATCCATACAATCATGAATGACCGCTTTCACTCTGGCCGCTATTCACTAGTGGTGCCCACCGGCCTCCTTGATTCCCAGGCCCGGTGGAATGGGCATAAAGGCCGAGGCCGTAAGAGCAATAAAAGACAGGTATTTTGCTGTTTCGTTAATCAAAACTCTTTAATGGTATTTGTGTCGGCAACGATACAATGTGGTGTAATACCGCTATGAGTTCGGTGGTTCATTAAACAGGAGGCCCTGATGGATAATAAAGAAGAAACCATTCAGGAGGATATCTCATCTGCCCGCAATTTATTTTCAGATGGGCACGTTCAGGATGCTAAAGACGTTATAGAACAGGCTGCCCTAAAGGATCCAGAAAACCCCATTCCCCTCCATTTACTTGGAGAAGCCGCTCTTGAGATGGACATGCTGGAATTGGCCGGGTCACTTTTCGAGAAAACGGTCGACATCAATACGTGCTATTTCTCCGCCCACTACAATCTGGGAATCATCAATCAAATTCTGGGCGACACTGACAGGGCAATTGAGTCCTATCATTCAGCCATCCAATACAATCCCGAGTACACCAGCGCCTTCTTCAATCTTGGAAATTTGTATGCCAACCGTGGGCAAATGGACGACGCTATCGATTGTCTCAAAAAGGCCGCTCAAACTGCGCCTGATTTTTTTGAAGCTTTTTACACCCTCGCCAACATTCTGTGTGTGTCCGGAAATCTTGAGGAAGCACTGGAGTGCTACCAGAAATGCATCGAACTCAATCCTAAGGAGAAGCACCTGGCCGAACTTCTCCATACGGCTCGTGATAAAAAGAAAATGCTCGAGGGCATGAAAAACAAAGATTTTATGAACACCAATGCGGTGGCGATCGATAGTCTATACAACACAGAATTCCTGCAGCACCATAAAAAATCCCTGGCGGCGACACGCGGTGATAACAAGATCGTCCTTATTGTATCGTTTCCAAAGTGTGGTTCCACGTACCTGATGAATACACTGTTAAATCTTTCCGATCATGGCGCGTACAGACTTTGTTACAGAAATGAACAGAACGATCATGACCTCTATTTGCCTTATTTATCCATGTGGAACCAACACGGAGTCATTTCCCTGGTTCACATGAAGGCAACGCTGCCCAATGTGGAACTGATCAAGCTTTTTGACATTCGCCCGATCATTACAGTGCGCAATATTTTTGATACCGTTGCCAGTCTGCTTAACAACCTCAACCAGGGAAAACTGGATTCCACCAAGGCATTGGGATATTCGTTTTTATGGCAGGACCAGACCATCATGGACATGTCGGACGAGCGTAAAATCGACTGTTTGATCGATTTTGCCGTTCCGTGGTGCATCAATTATTACGTTTCATGGATCTATTTCACCAGACAAGGCCAATTCGAGGCCAAATGGGTGCACTATGATGACATCATGGATAATTGGGAGGCGACAATCAGAAGCACCTGTGACTTTGTCGGCATGGGTCACAAGTGCACGGATGAGGCGTTGGTGCCTTTAAAACAATCAAGAAGCTCGCCGTATAATTCGACCAAACAGGGTGCGGACCTTAATCCGTTATCCATGGAACAAAAGAAGAGAATCGTTGATATGATATCATATTACCCGGATGTGGATTTTGCCGAATTTGGCTTTTTCAATCGGGCAGAAGACGGCAGCTATTCCCTTAATCCCTAATAGCAAGTGATGATGTGGGACTGGCCTTGTGTTTGTGGGTCGGTTCCATTTATTTCTTTTTTGCAACCAGTCGAATGACGACCGGATCTTCTTTCCCGAAGGTGGCCAAGCCCTTTGATTCCTCACAAGAGATAATATCAAAGCCTTTATGGTTTACGCTTTTCAGCAGGGCCTCTTGCACGATGAAACGTCTGTAATGACCGCATATTCGTTCTGTGGGGCTAATCACCTCGCCCTCTCTTGCAAGCGGGTCCAATATGGACCTGCATTCGAGAAGGATTTTTCCGTCCGCCTTCAGCAATTGCCATGACGAGTCCAGAAAGGCATCTTCTTCTTCAAATGTCATTGCATGTAAAACGAAGCGGGAATAGACGCAGTCAAATACAGCAGGGCTCTTTATTTTAAATTCGTCGATAGAGTTGCCCAGGAAAGCGACAGGAACATTCTTATGGACCTCTCGGCACAATTCTATTGCAGCCTCAGACGTATCCAGCGCAACAACCTGATGGCCAAGACTGGCGAAGTAGATGGAATCACGGCCGTTGCCGCATCCTATTTCAAGTATATTGTCCGTTCGGGTGATCATGCCGGAAACTGTTTGAGCGAATGCAGATGGTTCCAGGACACCGATGTTGTTTGAATAAAAGTTGTCCCAGTGCGCCGCTTTCCCCTTGTCCGCGCTTTGCTCTCTAGGCTCCAGATAGTGCCGTACAATTGTATCGGCTGCGACATCTGGATTCATTGGCGCATAATTTTCAATGATCAAATTTACGTCGGCTGGTTCGTCATAGAGATCCGAGAGCTTACTGAGCTTGCGATAAATCTGTTTTGTATTTTCATCTCGCCGGCGTCTTTCCTCCTCAGGCACCCTAAGATAGGCAACGAAGGAATTCGGGATAATGCTTTGTACCCAAGTGCGAACTTCATCGTACATGGCCGCTGCTGAAATGACGACGTGCATCCCCTGCGACACCAGATGACTGCACAGTCGGAAATACACATGGGCCAGTTCAACTCTGTCTTTTCGCTCATAGCCCCATTGATCGGCAAAGATTGATCGAAGATCGTCGCCATCAAGATGAATCGGGCGCACACCTCTTTCCTCCAGAAGAGCGATGACTTTTCTTCCCACAGTCGTCTTCCCTGATCCGGAATATCCTGTGATCCAGATAACGCCACCCATCTCGGATGGGATTGGCTGATTGTGAGTTTTTGACGCCATAGCAGGTCCCAACCAAGAAAAAATGACGCAACGGTGTACGCAAAATATCAGATTAATAGCCATAGAATAGGAAGAAGCTTCCTTTTTGGTTAAAGGCCGGCCTTAACCCAATTCTAACGGCCCTTGGGCCATAAGGGCCCATGAGCGTAAAGAGAAAACCCAAACCCCCGTCCCGCGCCACCAAAAAGCGTGGGGTACTGGTGCGCCTTGTCGGCAAACTGGTCTATTGGGGGCTGGTGGCAACGATCTGGGGGGGCATCATCAGTGGCGGTGTGATCGCCTATTACGCTTATGACCTGCCGAATGTGGATGATGCCTTCACCGCAACCCGGCGACCTGCCATTACAATTTTGGCGGCGGACGGGTCGGAACTGGTGACCGTCGGCGATCTTTACGGATCGGCCGTTACGCTTCAGAGCATTCCGCCGGCCTTGCCCCAGGCCGTGCTCGCCACAGAAGACCGGCGATTTTATCAACACTTCGGAGTCGATGTTATTGGCCTCGCCCGGGCCATGTGGGTAAATGTCCAGGCTGGGCGTATCCGCCAGGGCGGCTCGACGATTACCCAGCAGGTTGCCAAAAATCTGTTTCTCGCGCCCGACAGAACCATCAAGCGCAAAGTTCAGGAGGTGCTGCTGGCGATATGGCTTGAAAATAAATTCACCAAAGATGAGATCCTGACGGTCTATCTGAACCGGGTGTATCTGGGGCGTGGGACGTGGGGCGTGGATGCGGCGGCGCGCAAATATTTTGACCGCCCCGCCGTGGCGCTGTCCACATGGCAATCGGCGGTCATTGCGGGCTTATTGAAAGCGCCAAGCCGTCTCAACCCGATCAATGACCCGGATGCGGCCAGCGAACGGGCCAGTGTTGTTCTCAACAATATGGTCGCTGCCGGATACCTTACAAAAGAGGCCGCCACCGCCGCAAAACATGAAAAAACCCGACGTGTGGCAACCGGATCGGGTGGCGGCAGCCGATATTTTGTTGACTGGGTATTGGAGCGATTGCCCGATTTTGTCAGCGTGGACCGTGATATCGTCGTTAGCACTACCCTCGATCCAGTGATTCAGGGGGCGGCTGATCGCATCATGGGCCAGACCCTGGACGGGCCGGGAAAGCAGGCGGCGGTTCGGCAGGGCGCGCTCGTCGCCATGACACCGGATGGCGCCCTGCGTGCCATGGTGGGCGGGCGGTCATATGGGCAAAGCCAGTTTAACCGGGCGACACAGGCAAAACGCCAGCCGGGGTCAGCCTTCAAGCCCGTTGTCTATCTCGCGGGCCTTGAGGCCGGTCTCGGGCCGCGCAGCCTGTTGGAGGACGCGCCGATAGATATCAACGGCTGGAAGCCGCAGAACTTTGACAAACAGTATCACGGCCTCATGACCATGGAAGATGCCCTATCTGCTTCCGTCAACACAATTGCCGTCAGGATCGGGCAGCATGCGGGATGGGGCAACGTGGTCAAAACGGCGAGACGGTTGGGCATGACCGATGCGTTGGCGCCTAACCCCAGCATCGCACTTGGCGCGGCAGAGGTCAGCCTGCTGTCGCTTACCGGGGCGTATGCGGCCTTTGCTAACGGCGGCATGGGTATCTGGCCTTTCGGCATTACCGAAATCCGCGATCGTGGTGGAAACATTATGTACACCCGGGCGGGTGACGGACCCGGGCGGGCCATATCACCGCGTCATGCAGAAACCATGAACGCTATGTTAAGTCGCGTCATCAACGATGGCGGCACGGGCAATCGGGCCAGACTGGATCGACCCTCAGCAGGCAAGACAGGCACCAGCCAGGATTACCGGGATGGCTGGTTTATCGGTTATACGGCGAACCTCGTTATGGGGGTGTGGATGGGCAATGATGATGGCGCAAAGACAAAAAGTCTTACGGGCGGCGGCATCCCGGCGGATGTATGGCGCGATGTCATGCTTGTCGCCCATCAAGGTGTGCCCGTACGTCCGTTACCCGGACAGAAAGGAGCGGGTTCTGACGGCGGTGCCCCCGACAGTGGCGGGTCTATTTTCGGCCTGATCTCTGATTGGCTGTCAGGTAATCAATGATTTTATTTGGACAACTTTGAAATGGTGTTGGTCGTCGAATGGCCATCTTCGAGCTTGGCAAGCACGACTTTGCCGCCATATTTTTTGACAACATCCGAGCCGACAACCTGGCGGACAGAATAATCGGCACCCTTGATCAGGGCATCGGGCTTGATCGCCTTGATCAACTTGATGGGGGTGTCTTCATTGAACAGCACGACGGCATCAACGGATTCTAGTGAGGCCAGCACCGTCGATCGAGCGGTTTCGTTTTGGATCGGTCGGCTTTCACCTTTCAGCCGTTGTATTGATGCATCTGAATTCAGGCCGACAATCAACCGGTCACAGGTTGCGCTGGCCTGTGATAAAAGCGAAATATGCCCCGGGTGCAGCAGATCAAAGCAGCCATTGGTGAACCCGACCTTCAAACCTTGACGCTGCCAGCGCTGGACCCGTTCCAACACTTGATCAAGATTAAGAATCCTGGAATCAGTATCGTTGATGGTCTGCTGGTGCAGCGCCGCCGTTACATCGTTAGCATAGGCGGCCGCCGTGCCGACTTTGCCGACGACAATGCCCGCTGCAATATTTGCTAACGCCGCCGCATCCCGTAAAGGCGCTCCGGCCGCCATGGCGGTGGCAATGGTCGCAACAACGGTGTCACCTGCGCCGGAAACATCAAACACTTCGCGCGCCTCTGCCGGCAAGTGCGTTACTGCTCCCTCGGCAGTGACAAGCGTCATGCCATCTTGTGATCGGGTTACCAGAACGGCCCCCAGATCATAATCAACGATCAGCGACTTAGCTGCATCGACGATATCGCTGTCGACGCTGACAGGGTGGCCGACGGCTTCCGCCAATTCGGCGCGGTTGGGCGTTACCAAATCAGCGCCCTGATAGCGCCAGTACTCACGTCCCTTTGGATCGATGATGACGGGGCACCCTTGAGCGCGGGCGGTATCAATAATGGCTTCGATCACGTCAGGGATCAGCACGCCCTTGCCATAGTCAGAAATAACAACGGCACCACATGTTTTCATGACTTTCCTGGCGGCGTCGATAACGCGTTTGGCTATTTTTCCGTCAATGGACTGAATTGTTTCCCGGTCCGTTCGCAACATTTGCTGCGATCCGGCAAGATAGCGGGTCTTGATGCCCGTCGCTCGCGCCTTGTTGGTGATCAGGGCGCTCGTCGAAACGCTGTCTTCGGCGAGCAGTGATTTGATTTCGGCGCCGGCAGGATCGTCGCCAATGACGGCGGCTACAGCCGATGCGCCGCCGAGGGCCGTAACATTGCGAACAACATTTCCCGCCCCCCCCAGCATGCCGATTTCACGTTCTACATGGAGGATAGGGATCGGCGCTTCTGGTGAAATTCGATCGACCCGGCCATAGACAAACCGGTCGAGCATAATATCGCCGATGCACAGAACCCGGGCGGTGCCAAGATTATCGACCCAGGCGGCCAACTCACTTCGTTCGGTCATACCAATCCCAACTCGGTTTCTAGCGCACCACACAGCATATGGCCTAGGATAATGTGCATTTCCTGAATGCGGGAGGTTGTCTGGGAAGGAACGATCAGGCACACATCTGCTGACGCTTTCAGCGTGCCGCCGTCTTTTCCGCCAAGCGCAATTGTTGCACATCCCATTGCTCTGGCGGCCTCCAGCCCTTTCAGGACATTGATGGAGTTTCCTGACGTTGAAATGCCGATAACCGTATCCTCAGGCTTGCAGAGGGCTTCGACCTGGCGGGAGAAAACCCGATCAAAGCCCATGTCGTTGCCCGCCGCTGTCAGCGCCGACGTGTCCGTTGTCAGGGCCATAGCGGCGATGGGGGCGCGGTCTTTTATGTAGCGGATTGAGAGCTCGGTCGCCAGATGCTGGCTGTCGGAGGCGCTGCCGCCGTTACCAAAAAAAACAATCTTGCCGCCGCGCCGGGTTGATTCGACGCAATGAGCGAGCATCTGAGTAAAAGGTTCACGGAGGGCATCACGCGTCGTCTTCATAACGGCGGCGTGCTCGTCGAATTCAGCATCGAAAAATTCGTTTACGTCCATGATTCCTCGCGACAAAACAGCAGGGGAATATCCTCCGGGGCTAAGACGTTCTTTTACGCCACCAGACCGGCGAATGCAAAGCGGGAACACGAATCATCAGTTCATTCGCCTTTGAAATCAGGCGTGCGTTTCTCGGCCACGGCAGCCATTCCTTCTTTCAGGTCGTCGCTCCCGTATATCCGGCGGTAGGTTGCCGAGATGTGATCGGCGTCGCGTGGGTCGTCCCGGGCAATCCGATCGATGGAGTCTTTCATAGCCTGATGGGTCAGAGGCGCGCCGGCACAAATATCGGCAATCAGGGCATGGCAGGCGTCTGAAAACTGATCATCGGCAGCAAGTTGATCAATCAGGCCCCATTGCAACGCCTGTGCCGCTGTCACGGCATTGCCGGAGAATATCATCCATTTGGCCCGTGATGGCCCGATGGCGCGGACTATTCTTGTTGTCTGGTCCGGGGTGTACATGAATCCCAGCCGCGCGACGGGAATGCGGAACAGAACCCGTTCGGCGGCAATCCGGATATCGCATCCCATCGCCAGCGCCAGACTACCGCCCACCACATGGCCGTTCAGTCGCGCTATGGTTGGCTTCGGACAGCGCTCCATAGCCAGCATGGTCTGATCAAATGCGCGATCATAGGCTTCTGCTTCAGCCGGGTCGTGCCGGGTAGGCGGGAGCTCCTTGAGGTCCGCTCCAGCTGAGAATACCTTGTCGCCTGCTCCGGTCAGGATGATGGCGCGAACGTCTGGATCGACATCGGCCCGGTCCAGGGCAGCGCGGATTTCTGCGCCTGCGCCAAGGGTGACGGCATTGCTGGCGTGGGGGCGATTGATGGTGATCCATGCCGCGCCGTCTCGGACGTCATACAAAACGTCACCCGACATTTCATCCGTCGTACTCACCCGTGGTTACCTGTGCTCACTTGTGAATTTCCCTAGTGTGTAGCCAATGATTGAGCCGTATCATGGCCGGGCAGGCTATGTCGGGAAAGCGAAAAGTTTGTACACCGCCTGTTTGCGCGGCCTGCCTAAGCGGGTTTTTCCGCCGCAATAAAAACCCAGCCCATGGCGCCATCGCAAGCTTTGTCGCGGGCAAAGCGCCATGTATCAAGGTTCCAGTCAATCACGACGGGGTCAATGTCCCGGGCAAGGGCCGCGTAGTCAGATTCAAGACAAAGAACCAGTTCTGCAAAGTGCCGGGCCATATGAGACGACCAGTCCTGATTCGCCAGGATATGAAAGCCGGCCTGTTCGGCGGCCCGTTCAAACGCCGCTGCGTCAAACAGGTCCGGAGAACCGTGACGCTCGATGATGCGATCACAATCGGCCTTACTTAGTGTTTCCACCATCGTTGTCTGGTCCGTAAATACCATACGACCGCCAGGCTTGAGTACCCGGAAGGCTTCGGCCATCACGCGCGGCTTGTCCGTGGCATGCACCAGGGCCTCTTGCATGACGTAGGCGTCAAAATAGCCATCCTCGAATGGCATGGCGTGATAATCGGCATACGCACATGTTACCGATGCTGACATATTGGCCTTATCCGTTCGGGCTATACATTCGTGAAGATGCATTTCTGATATATTTGTCGCCGTAACATGACAGTCATAGGCGTTTGCCAGAAACCGCGCCGTTTCCCCAAGCCCGCTGCCTGCTTCCAACGCGTGTTGGTGTGTGTCGAGCGCAAGGGCTTCCCCGATTCTCATTTTACAACACAGAACAGCGTCTTCGATCGACGTTACGCCGGCCTCCCACCGCCCAAAATGAAAGCTCGACCCCCATATCCGCTGATACAGGCGATGAGCGTCCTCTACCCCATACCGTTCCACACCGGCAATTTTCCGGGAGGGCCGGGCCGTGACTCCGGATGCGGGGGGGGCAATGAATGCGGCATAAATAAAAATACCAGTAATTGCAATATGTTGCAGATTTACACTAGCACGTGCATTCCCGGCTTCCCACAACCAAAACATGATGTTATCTTAGGTATATCAACAGATTGGAAATACAACCATGAATACATATCCTGATTTGATTGCCGAGCCCGTTGCCGTACCTGTGTTGCCCGGTCCGGAACAACCGCTCTCCCCCGATGCCCGCTAAACGAAAATACCGGACACCTTCTCGGGGCCGGGCCGATTGACAGATCTGGTCGCGACTCGGAATGATCCCCTGGGGCGGGCGATCAGGGCGTGCCTTGATCGATATGAGGCCCAAGCCTTCGCTGCCGGTATCAGACTAGAGCTGCAAACGGACTTCCATCATCTGGCAGAAATAAATCCTCATCTGGAAAAAGCGCCGTTAACGCCCCAGTTCGATCCAGAAATTTCAGACATTGGCCCGGTTAACGGTTTTTGGCTAAAAGGGGTCGATACACGGGGCGAGGTTGTGCAGACACAGGCGGTGCGATTGGATAATCTGGATGGCACATCCCTTGCGCTTCACCTTAAGAGTTTGAAGGCATTTTACAGAAACCCAGCGGAGAGCGCCCATGCCCGGGAAACCTGTACCGTTGAGGCCCCTGCTGCATACGGGATAACCGGGCGCGTCGGTTATCACGGTGAATTCTGGGTCAAGGGCGGGCGTAGCGGATATCGTGGCCATGACCTTGCCGTCGTGCTGCCACGAATCGGTATGGCCCTCGCTCTCGCTCGGTGGTCGCCGGATTTCATGTACGGAACGATCCAGCCCGCCATCGCAGAAAAAGGAATCGTGGCCCGGTACGGCTATCATAACCTGCAACCGCATGGCATCATCTGGACATTACCGCAGTCAGATCAGGTGCTTGATGAATGGCTGATGTGGATGAGCTGGCGAGACATGGTGGACCTGATTGAAAGATCATAAGGTTTCCTGGCCGCACCATAGTATGGGTCTAAATCAGACGGCCTGATCGAGGGCGGCTTCCAGAAACGGGATCGATAAATTCTGGTTCCGCTGTGAACAGCACATGATCAGGGCCTCCCCCGATTTGGTTTTCCATGGCAGTAACAGGCGTTCGTAATTCAGCCACATGGGATCATCATCATCGAGGCGAAAATACGCCCGAATGTGGTCAAGCCTGGGTTCGCCGGAGGCCATTACCACAGGATAATCAGAACAGACTTCTGATTCATAATCGTCGTCCGAATAACAGCGGTCCGATGGCATCCCGAGCGCCATGTACCGCCAGTTTTGACCAAGCAGGGAACTGGCCATGGAGTGGATACCTGCCGATTTATACACCAGTCTTTCGCCTAGAGAATCATGCTCCAACAAAAGGCATAGATCATTTAATTCACCCAGCCCATTTTGTGGGTCATCGCCCAGCACACCATTCATTGTTTTCCATTTATCAAGGATTGAATGGATGATTGAATGGCTTTGCCCAATCAAATCAAGATCGACATTGGCAATCGTGATGGTTTCACCCGGAATGGCATTGGCATATTCGCTCAACTCGACCATGCGTTCCACGGCACGGCCGGGGGTTGTGTAAACTTCGGAATTCCATGCCCCGAAATAGAACTTCAGCGCCACCATTGTCTGGTCATTTCGGGGGGATTCCAGTGAAATCAGGTGATCGAGCAGGGCATTTAGCGCCCCCGGCGTGACATGCCGTACGTCCCAATGGCAATCAATTATGCGTAAATAGAATGTCACCTTCACCATACCCAGCATATCGAATGCGGGTCCGTGGCGATGTTGGGAATGTGGAAAATAACAATCAGGAAAACGGGCGGCATAGGCATCATCGAAGCTTAGCCACCGCCCTGTATCGTCGATCCACCACGTCGTCCCGTTAGGTGATTCGATTTTTTCCAAAACTATAACCCCCGGTTACAAATCATATTTTAACGCGACAAGATAAAAGTATGCCTGATTGTCGCGTATATTAGAAGCGGGGAATGCAACAGGCTTCGTCAAGATTGTACGCTGGGGGTGCTAAAATAAAGTCGCTGGTCCTGCCACAGCGCGGCGCAGCTTAACCGCCCCGTGGCAACGGCACCCGTATCCAGACCAAGGGCGTTTATGCGGACACTGGGCTCGCGGCTAACAGTATGGCCGTGGACAACGACGGCACCGAAATCCGCTGTAGACTGCGTGAAGTCCCGCCTGATCCACATCATGTCTAACGGGTCCTGGCGGTCGATGGCAATACCGGGGCGAAGGCCCGCGTGGACGAACAGATAGCCACCTGACTGGTAGGATAAAACGGTATGGGAAAGAAATGTTTGGTGTGCCCGGGGCACGGCGGCGCTAAGCGTTTGCCTGATAAATGCCGGGCTGGATTTGGATAGGGTGTCAATATTATCAACGCCATAGCATTGTAAGGTCGGGGTTCCACCATTTTGCAGCCAAATAGCCAGACCCGTACCGGTATTCAGAACCCGTAGCATCATGTCCTCATGATTGCCACGTAGACAGAGCATTTCAAACCCGTTCGGCGGCCCCGACAACAACAAATCGATGACGCCGCGAGAGTCCGGGCCGCGATCAATTATATCACCAAGAAAAACAATCTTTTTATGTGCATATGAATGGCCTGCGGCGTGCTCATCAATCCAATCCATGACCGTCGCTAACAACCATGGGCAGCCGTGAATATCACCAACAGCATACACGATCATATTGTCAGGAATATACACGCAACCAGCTCCTATGTGTTCCCGGCTCTGACGTGATGTTAAAACAAATGCAATTCATTGATGGCATACTCAGGAGATGAAAAAAGGGAAACATAAATATAATACCCTAATAGGGAAATCTTGGGCATATTGTACGCCTATCACGCACAGCATATGATAATGCATCTCGGGGCGAGAATAGCCCAAAGGAAGATCAGGGGTTCTCGATAGGGGCCCGGACAGATACGGAGGCTGAATTGGCCGAAACAGGTGGGCCGACTGCGTTAATGATGGACCGGTCGAGCGAAGAGGAGCTGTTACTGACGCAATTGACGCGGGTTCGCGACAATGCGTCCGGCTGCTTTGCTGTGCACCTGCACCTTTCAAATTTGCGGCCGGGAAACAAGAAGCCGCATTTCCTTGATATAGCGAGTCGATCGCTCCTGGATTTTGTCTCAGGAAACGATGCGTTGCTGTTTAGAATGTACAATCGCGATATGGTGTTGATCTGCCGTAATATTTCAATCGATGACGTGGACCCTATTGTAGAGAAGGTCAGGGTGCTGTTTCCGGAAGATCCCCTTACAGAGGCCCCGATGGGCAGCTATGATGATCATTTCACCACGTGGCATGATTTGTCTCAATCGGAGGATTTTCGGGAATTTCTGGCTGTTATTAATGATCAGGCGGCGGCGGCGGCGGTCGACCAGGCGAACGAAAAGGAAGAACTGGCAACGCGCGCGGCAACGGCCGATCTCGGCAAGCCACTGGCTCCAGATAATCTGGCAGCTATAGATCAGAAAATGAAGAGTACCCAGATTGCCGACCTGATCCGAAATCAGGCGGTTTACCGGGTTGTTCCCGGACAAAAGGGTGAAATTATTTGTCGTGAGTATTTTATTGCCATGACAGAACTGAAAAACCGTGTTGCGCCAAACGTTAACCTGTTCAGCAGTCCCTGGCTGTTTCAGTACCTGACGGAAACCCTGGATCGCAGAATGCTGGCGGTCATCAGCCGTCGCGATCTGTCTGCCTCGCCGGATGATATCAGTCTTAATATGAATATCGCCACCGTGGCGTCACGGGAATTTCAGCAGTTTCACGAACAAATTGAAGACAACACGTCCCGGGTCATTATCGAAATTCAGGTTATTGACATTTTTTCCGATATGAATGCCTTCAAATACGCTCGCGATCTGTTGCACGAGCGTGGCTATCGGGTTCTCGTGGACGGGTTGAGCCCGTTGAGCATACACTTTTTTGACCCATCATTGTTGCAATCAGATTATCTGAAAATCAGTTGGGGGCCTGAATTTGTAGGGGAGGAAAAGCAGGAAAAAATTGAGGAAATGCGGAACATTGTCCGCCACGCCGGAAAGGATGGTGTGATTCTGTCCCGCGTGGATTCTCAGGAAGCAGTTCAATGGGGCGCAACCCTCGGCATTTCGCGGTTTCAGGGATATTTTATCGATAAGCTGGTTGCTGCGATGCGTGCGCAAAAAACCGTCAAGAAGACAGGGTAGCGGAAAATGGCGGATGTAAGCGAAGCCAAGAAACGATTGCCCAGTCAGGAGCGACTGCTGCTTGATTATGTCCAGCGCCTGGAAAAGCATCGTGATGGTCGCTCAATGGTGCAGGTGCATCTGTCCGCACTGCGCCCTTTCAATCGACGCGAGCAGCATTTACGCGCCGCTGCCAATATTTTTGACTCCATCATCAAGGCCATGGCCGGGCAGTTGTTCGTAGTGAAGAACGGCGACATGTTTTTCTTTTTCAAAAATGATGTTCGTGGTGATGTTGAAACGGCGGTTCAGCAAGTGAAATACATGTTCAGCGATGATCCGCTGGTTGCTGACGAAGCAGAAGCCCGCACGGTCTTTGCGACATGGCTGGATGCCATTGGCGAATTTGAGGAAATCCAACGCATTATCCAGGTGCTCGCTGATGCCGAAGATCGCCGGATGGAAGAGGCTAAAAGCCGCATGGACGCGCGGGCCTCCCTGCGTGCTAAACAGAAAATGGGCGAGCCTATGACACCGGAGATTCTCGCCAAAATCGAGGACTCGTTAATGCGTGCCGACTTGTCAAATCTGCTCCGTCGGCAATTTGCCTGTTCGATTGATGAGAACATGGTGCCGGAACCACAATTCAGTGAATTATATATCTCAATTCAGGACCTGCGGGAAACGCTTATGCCCGGCGTCAATCTTCTGGCAAATCGATGGTTATTCAATCACATGACCGAGACTCTGGATCGTCGTATGTTGTCCATGTTAAGCAAAACGGATCGGGTCGGCCTATCGGGAGATATCAGTTTCAACATCAATTTACGGACCTTGGTGTCGCAGGATTTTTTGCAGTTTGATGACAATGTGGCGGCCAGTCGCCGGGGCGCCATGATTATTGAGCTGCAAAAGGAGGATATTTTTTCTGATCTCGGATCTTACCTTTTTGCCCGTGAATATATTCAGGCCAAGGGTTATCGGGTCAGCGTGGACGGGCTGACGTATGAGAGCATGCAGATTATCAATCATCGTCGACTCGGTGCGGATATGCTGAAACTGGTATGGAATACAGAATTAATTGACGGCGGTGAAAATGTCATGGCCCAGGTCCGCAAGATGACAGAAGATCTGGGGGGCGACCGCGTCGTCCTTTGCCGCTGTGATAATCGTGAAGCTATCGACTTCGGTATTGCTGCAGGCATTGGTCTTTTTCAGGGGCGGTATGTTGAAAACCTTATTGCCGAGGACGATCGCCGTCGAGATCTGCTGAAACTCAAGCGCCGGATAGAGCGATCCACAGAGCCCAATGAAGGGGATGAGGAAATAGGCGGCGGAGGTGAAAAGGAAGAAAAAGACGACTGGCTGAGTTAGAATATCGTTCCTGACAATTAGTCCTTGTCGGTAACGCCAGCCTCGGCGAACGTCGACATCCCGTTATGGCACGCTACAGCCGACCGGATGATGCCAATGGCAACGGCGGCGCCAGATCCTTCACCCAACCGCATATCAAGATCGAGCAAAGGAATCATGCCCAAACGTTCCAATAGTTTGCGATGGCCAGGCTCTCTGGACACATGACCGGCCCAGCAATGATCCAGTGCTTTTGGGTTACACATGGCAAGGCAGGCGGCGGCGGCGGTCGCAACGTACCCATCCAACACCACAGGAACCCGGAGCAACCGTGCGGCTGTAATAGCCCCGGCCATAGCGGCCAGCTCTCGCCCGCCCACATGGCGCAGAATATCGATGCCAGTATTCATGCCCGCACGATGATCTTCAACGGCCATGGCAATGACGGCGGCCTTATGGTCCAGTTCCTGACCGGAAACGCCAGTGCCGGGGCCGGTCCACTCAGCGGCAGAACCGTGATAAATTGCGTGGGCAATTGCGGCGGCGGCCGAGGTGTTGCCGATTCCCATCTCGCCGATACACAGCAGATCAAGATCGGCACTGACTGTATCCCATCCCGCCCGGAACGCAGTAACCAGTTCGGCCGGCTCCATGGCGGGTCTGAGAGAAAAGTCGGCCGTTGGCGTGTCCAGTTCGATGGGGAATACCTTTAAATTCGCGCCGTGCACCTTGCACAACTGGTTAATGGCGGCGCCGCCGGCCTCGAAATTGCCAACCATTTGTATGGTAACTTCCGATGGAAATGCCGAGACGCCCTGGGCGGTAATGCCGTGGTTGCCTGCGAAAATATGAACGGCCATGCGATCAAGCCGTGGTGGATGTGTCCCTTGCCAGCCGCAAAGCCACTGTGAAATTTCCTCTAGTTTCCCCAATGAGCCTGCCGGTTTTGTCAACTGGGGTTCCCGCGCATCAGCCGCTGAGATGGCCGCCGTATCGGCGTCCGGCAGTTCAGCTATAATGCCCAGAATATCTTCAAGACTATGGAGCTCGGGCAAGGCCATGGCAGGTTTCCTTGTGTTTTGTCATAACGAGACTTGCCCGGACGGTCGTCCTTACCTATAGCTCTAGGCTTATGGTACAGGATAACCCTGCCGAAGCATCATGGTTGCGGATTAAGACAGATGACGCTTGAAAGCAAGCACCACAGTGAAACGCCAAATGAAGCGCCTGCCACGGGCTTCAACCCATGGCGCGATGTTGTGCTCGTCATCACGTTTCTGACTCGCCTGCCCCTTCCCCTTTCGGGCCACGCGGCCCGTCCTTTGGCATCGGCGGCATGGGCATTTCCGTTCGCGGGCGTTCTGACGGGTGGCGTTGGTGGCGGTATTTTTCTGGGCGCGGTTTTTCTGGGCCTACCCCTGGTGATTTCCCTTATTCTTGGACTTATGGCATCTGTCCTGCTGAGTGGCGGATTACATGAAGATGGTTTGGCTGATGTCGCCGACGGGTTTGGCGGCGGTTCAACACACGACCAGAAGCTTGAGATCATGCATGACAGTCGCATCGGGGCCTATGGGGTGTTGGCGCTGATCTTTATCGTATCGCTTCGCATCACGGCTCTGTTTGCCATTGGGGCACAATCATCCACACAAATCGTGTTCGTCGTTTTCCTGACCAGTGCCATTTTCTCGCGGGGGATATTGCCTGCGGTGATGGCGGCCTTGCCTCCAGCGCGGGCGGGCGGCCTGTCAAAAGAGGCTGGTAGACCTGGGGTGGGCGGTGTCATTGTCGCGCTCCTCTTAGGGGTGGCCGGCGCCCTCGTGCCGTTTTGTTCTGATTACCAGCCCGTGACCATCGCCATGCTCAGTGCCGTTGGTGCGGTCATTATTCTGGGTCTGATCGCCAGCCGCCAGATCGGCGGCCAGACGGGGGATGTTATCGGCGCGGCGCAACAGATCGGTGAAACCGCCTTTCTCGTCGCCCTATCCGTGGCGATAGGAGGAAATCTGTGACGGACCGCCAACAGACAAAATTCGGATCATTCTCACCAACAGCTGCCGAGCAACCCACAGTAACGCGGTGGTGGTGGGTTCGTCATGCGCCCGTTATTGATGGCGAGGGCCGCCTGTATGGCCAGGAAGACCTGGATTGTGACATCAGTGATTTTCCAAGATTTCAGGCGCTGGCTCGCCACTTGCCCAAAGATGCTATCTGGATTGTTACCAACCTGAGTCGTACACACAAGACAGCGCAAGGCATCAGAGATGCCGGTATCAGCGGGCCAGAGTTCGTTATCGAGACAGATTTTGCCGAACAATTTTTTGGTGACTGGCAAGGCCTGACATGGGCAGAAATGGAATCTCTCAATAAAACGGCTTATGAGGAATTTTGGCAAAACCCTTCAGGAAATGCACCACCGAAAGGCGAAAGCTTTGCTGATCTGATCGGTCGCACGGCCCCCGCGGTGGAAAAATTGACCGCCCGTTTTACCGGGCGTGATATCGTGTGTGTCGCACACGGCGGCTCCATCCGTGCGGCTGTCGCCCAGGCGCTGGACTTGCACCATGAGCGCGGACTTTCCATTTCAATTGATACGCTCTCATTGACTCGCATTGATCATGTCGAAGGCGGCGTGCTGAATGGCAAGGGCAAGGTCTGGCGCGTTGGCGGGATCAATGCTGTGATCAGGTGACGGTTTTGCGTCAGTTCATGGCGGTAAGGGACGCGTAAAGAGAAGCGAAAGCTGCTGATTTAAGGCCCAGATAAAATGATACAGGTGACGATTCCGTGACATCGGATGTTAAAAACATTTCCTCGCTGCCGCCGTTGACGTTGGTTCTTGGTGGCGCTCGTTCAGGCAAGAGCGCCTATGCCGAGCGCTTGGTAGAGGGCGCAGGTGGCGGGACCTACCTTGCAACGGCGGAAGCCCTGGATCAGGAAATGCAGGATCGGGTGAAGGATCACAAAGAACGTCGAGGTAAAATGTGGCTGACAGTTGAAGAGCCTCTCGATCTGGCCGATGCCCTAAAAAAGAGTGCGATTAATAATGGATTGCCCGTTTTGGTGGACTGTCTGACGCTGTGGCTCTCCAACATCATGGCCGCGAGCCGTGATGTTGAAACCGAAATCGAAACCCTTATATCGACGCTGTCCGGGTGCAGAGCGCCGGTTATTATGGTCTCCAATGAGGTTGGCCTTGGCATTGTTCCGGACAATGCGCTCGCCCGCACATTTCGCGATGAAGCGGGCCGCATGAATCAACGTCTGGCGGAGGCGGCGGATCGCGTGATATTCGTTGCCGCCGGACTGACCCTGATTATGAAAGGCTAACGAATATTATGAAAATTCCCGCTACCGTCATTACGGGGTTTCTGGGTGCTGGCAAGACGACGGCCATCCGCCATCTGTTGGAAAACGCCAACGGGAAGCGCATTGCATTGATCATTAATGAATTTGGCGATCTTGGCATTGACCGCGATGTACTGACCGGCTGTGGCATTGAGAGTTGCTCGGAAGATGACGTGGTTGAGCTGGCAAACGGATGTATCTGCTGTACGGTTGCCGACGATTTCCTGCCGACGATGGAAGCCCTCATCAACCGGGACAATCCGCCGGATCATATTGTGATTGAGACGTCTGGACTGGCACTGCCCAAGCCTTTAATCAAGGCCTTTAACTGGCCGGAAATTCGCGCCCGCGTTACGGTTGACGGGGTCATTGCTGTTATTGATGCCCCGGCCGTTGCCGCCGGACAATTCGCCGATGACCCGGAGGCGGTTCAGGCAACCCGTGAACTCGACGACGCGCTGGACCACGACTCGCCATTAGAGGAAGTGTTCGAAGATCAGCTTCACTGTGCAGATATCGTCGTGCTGAACAAATCGGATCTGGTCAGTAAAGAGGAACTTGAGCGCGTTCGCGGTGAGCTCGCTGATGTAATTCAGTCGGGTGTGAAAATCATCTCGACCACCCACGGGCAGATTGATTCCGCAATTCTGCTGGGTGTGCAGGCCGGTGTGGAAGATGTCATTGAATCGCGCTGGTCGCATCACGACGGTGCGGACGGGGAGCATGATCATGATGATTTCGATAGTATTGTCGTATCGTTGAGCGATCTTGATGATCCTTCTGTTCTGGAAGACCGGATCAGGGGCATCGCCACGGCCCACGATGTGCTTCGGGTGAAGGGGTTCATCCATGTTCCGGGCAAACCCATGCGGCACGTGGTGCAGGCCGTCGGCCACCGCGTGCACCGTTACTTTGATCGGGAATGGCGTGACGGCGAGGTTCGTGAGAGCCGTCTGGTGGTGATCGGCCAGACCGGATTTGATCGTGACGCCGTAACCGCCGCTTTACAGGGATAGGGCAGCACCCACATGCATCTGCTGGCGGCACAACCGGGCGCAGTCTCCGATGGATCGGAGGCCATTGACCTTGACCAGACGCCGGGCGATATCGTTGTGCTGTCGGCGGCGGATACGGAGCTATCGCTGCTTGCACAGGCACGGGCTGGTATTGTGTCAACGCAGCCAGTCTTTCCTTCTCTCCGCCTCGCCAATGTCATGCATCTCGGGCATAACATGTCCGTTGATCTCTACGGCGAGGCCATCATCCAGCAGGCAAAACTGGTTATCGTGCGCCTTCTCGGTGGCCGTGGATACTGGCCCTATGGCGTCGAGCAAATAACCGGGATCTGCCGGGAAAACAATATCCCTGTGGCCTTCCTGCCCGGCGATGACCAGCCGGATGCAGAGTTGAGCGGGTTCACCTCGCTGGACGGAGAAAGCGCACACCGGTTGTGGCAGTACTGTATCCATGGCGGTACAGATAACGCGCTGTCATTCCTGGGCTTTGCGGCATCGCTGATTGGTGTGGACGCGCCATGGCAGGAGCCCCGACCGCTGGTTCGCGCCGGGTTGTACTGGCCGGGGGAGATCACGCCTGATCTGGACATGTTGAAAGCCCATTGGCAGCCCGGGCGTCCCGTTGCAGCCGTCGTGTTTTACCGTGCCCTTGTGCAGGCGGGAAATACGGGAGTGGTCGATGCGTTGGTCCAGGGCCTCGCCGGGGCGGGTCTGAACGCGTTACCGGTTTTCACCCAAAGCCTGAAAGACCCGGTGGCGGCGGCCATTCTGGAAGATGTCATGGCGGCCGCGCCGCCGGCGGTGATTTTGAACGCAACCGGGTTTGCTGTATCAGCCCCCGGGGCGGTGCGGTCTTCAACACCGTTTGATGAATCCGATTGCCCGGTTTTGCAGGTGGTTTTCTCAGGCGGCAATGAAACCGCCTGGCGCGAGGGCCTCACCGGACTGGGTGCGCGTGATATTGCCATGAACGTGGCCCTGCCCGAAGTGGACGGGCGAATTTTTACCCGAGCGGTTTCCTTCAAGGGCAGTGCCCGGCGCGACCCCCTGACAGAAACAGACATCGTTACCTATGAGCCAGTTGCCGACCGCGTCGAGTTTGTTGCCCGACTGGCCGCCGGTTGGGCTCGGTTGCGGGAGAAGCCCGTGGCTGATCGCCGCATCGCGCTGATTTTGGCCAACTACCCCAATAAAGACGGCAGGCTTGGTAATGGTGTCGGGCTCGACACGCCGGCGGGCAGCGCGGTCGTTCTGAATGCCCTACAAAAAGCGGGCTACAGTATCGTTGATGTTCCTGCCGACGGGGATGCGCTGGTCAACCGCATGCTGGACGGACCGACCAATAATATTGCCGCACTCGATACGCGTGAAGTGCGCGAAACGCTCGCCATGTCCGACTACCAGATTTTCTTTGCCGGACTGCCCGCGGCTGTTCAGGCGGCAGTCAGGGAGCGTTGGGGTGCGCCAGAAACGGACCCCTTCTTTCGGACGGGCGAGGTGGATTGCGGTGCCTTTTTGATCCCGGCGTTCTGTTGTGGCAATGTGGTTGTCGGTCTGCAGCCGGCGCGGGGTTATAACATCGATCCGGTTGAAAGCTATCACTCACCCGATCTGGTGCCGCCCCATAACTATTTTGCCTTCTATGTATGGCTGCGACAGGCATTCGGCGCGGACGCCATCATTCACATGGGCAAGCACGGTAACATGGAGTGGTTGCCGGGCAAGTCGCTGGCCCTGTCAGCGGATTGTTTTCCCGAAGCAGTGTTCGGCGCCGTGCCCCATCTTTATCCCTTTATCGTGAATGACCCCGGCGAAGGAACCCAGGCCAAGCGCCGCGCCGCCGCCGTGATCATCGATCACCTGACGCCGCCGCTGACCCGGGCCGAAAGCTATGGACCGTTGCGCGATCTGGAACAATTGGTTGATGAATATTATGAAGCAGCCGGCATTGACCCACGACGGTTGAAAGTGCTGAAGCGAGAAATCCTGACGTTGTGTGAGGCCACCGGCGTTGGGGTGGACTGTGGATTTTCCGAAGGCGAAGGGGAAGATGCTGCGCTTCAGAAGCTTGATAATTATCTGTGTGAACTGAAGGAACTACAAATCAGAGATGGTCTTCACATATTTGGGGAAAGCCCCGGTGGTGACCAGTTGACGGATCTGCTGGTTGCTCTCGCCCGTGTGCCACGGGGCAAGGCGGAAGGGGGCGATGCGTCGCTGTTGCGGGCGTTGGCCAGTGACCTGGATTTGGCTGGTGATGATTTTGATCCGCTCGATTGTGTCATGGCCGAGCCGTGGCAAGGGCCGCGCCCCGATATCCTGACTGATCTGCTGGTTGATGAGCCATGGCGCACGGCAGGGGATACGGTGGAACGGCTTGAGGCGTTGTCGCGCGCTCTTGTGTCCGGCGCATGCGAGGCCGGTGCTGGTTGGCGTGCAACGAGGGCTGTGCTGGAGACGATCCAGACCGAAATCGGCCCCGGCGTGGCGGCCTGTGGTGAGGCGGAACTGGCGGGATTGTTGACCGGCCTCGCCGGGCGCTTTGTCGCTCCCGGCCCATCCGGCGCACCGACCCGGGGACGCCCCGATGTTCTGCCGACCGGGCGTAATTTCTACTCCATTGATACCCGTACCGTGCCCACCCCCGCGGCATGGACGCTGGGCTGGAAGTCGGCCGATCTGCTGATTGAAACCTATCGGCAGGAGCACGGCGACTGGCCGCGCGCCATGGCGATCAGCGCGTGGGGGACATCTAACATGCGCACCGGCGGCGATGATATTGCCCAGGCCCTGGCCTTGATGGGTGTCAGGCCCACATGGGACGCAGCGTCGCGCAGGGTAACAGGGTTTGAAGTGCTGCCGCTCTCCGTTCTGGGCCGCCCGCGCGTCGATGTGACGCTTCGGGTGTCCGGGTTTTTCCGCGATGCGTTCCCGGCCCTGATTGATCTTGTGGATTCGGCCGCGCGTGATGTCGCCCGGCTGGATGAAGCGGAAGACGAAAACCCGCTGGCCGCGCGCGTCCGTGTGGATGCCGCTGAATTAATGGCAGGCGGGATAGAAGAGGGGGAGGCCCGCAAGCGGGCAGGCTACCGGGTTTTCGGCTCCATGCCAGGGGCGTACGGTGCCGGCTTGCAGGCCTTGATCGATGAAAAAGGCTGGGAGACCGATACTGATCTCGCCAAGGCGTATGTCGCGTGGGGCGGGTATGCCTATGGCTCAGGTAGCGAGGGCGAAAGTGCCCACGGTCTTTTCGAGTCACGTCTAAAACGGGTCGATGCCGTGGTCCAGAATCAGGACAACCGGGAGCACGACATTCTGGATTCCGATGACTATTATCAGTTTGAAGGTGGTATTACCGCGGCCGTTCGTGTGTTGTCGGGGGCTCAGCCTGCGGTCTATCACAACGATCATTCCCGCCCCGAGAGTCCCCGTATCCGAACGTTGGAAGATGAAGTCGGGCGCATCGTCCGCGCCCGGGTGGTGAACCCCAAGTGGATTGCCGGTGTGATGCGACATGGTTACAAGGGTGCGTTCGAGATGGCGGCGACGGTGGATTATCTATTTGCTTTTGCCGCTACGGCCCGGTGCGTGAAGGACCATCATTTTGATGCGGTGTTCGAGGCTTATCTGGAAGATGATGCGGTTCGTGATTTTATCGCGCAACACAATCCGGCGGCGTTGAAAGAAATGATTGAGCGCCTGCGGGAGGCGCAGGACCGCGGACTGTGGCGCCCCCGTCGCAATGATACCCGCGAACGACTGGACCAGATTGCGGCTTAAGGTAAAGAACACTGAAACGAGTGAGGTAGAGGGCTCCCAAATGACCGATACAGATGAAGACGCGCTGAACGCGCGGCACGCCGAGAAAATGAAAAAGAAGAAGGCGGCACGCGACAAGATACTGGCCACCAAGACCATCGAAAAAGGCCTGCTGATGGTTCATACCGGTAAGGGCAAAGGTAAATCCACGGCCGCCATGGGCCTCGCCGCCCGCGCTGTCGGAAATGGCTTGAAGGTGGGCATCATCCAGTTCGTCAAAGGGGTATGGGAAACCGGCGAACGCGTGGTGTTGGAAAAATTCCCCGAGTTGTGTGTGATGAAGGCGATGGGGGATGGCTTCACCTGGGAAACCCAGGACCGGGAACGTGATCTCGCCGCCGCGCGTCAGGCATGGGAGGCGGCTAAGGAAATGATGGCGGACCCGAGTTTTGATCTGGTTGTACTGGATGAATTGAATAT
>FLOH01000198.1_pt1 | contig 161739 bp, 156 predicted proteins | sample 756751 | NCBI WGS metagenome assembly FLOH01 (sample SAMEA4026879, study PRJEB14308) | marine metagenome | biome: coastal water; material: water | depth 74 m | reverse complement strand
TGCGGTTTTTTTGCGCCCGCATTTTGCTCAGGCGACGCATCGACAAACGGTTTGCCCCGAGTCGGAACAAAATTCGGCGCTGGCGACACGGCGACGCGATCCCCGGTGATGCCACCCGCCTATCCTGTCTCAAGCATCCGCCGGCAAAGGCCGCCTCAATCACGCCGGCGGAGAAACCAGAGCCAGCTCAGCACTTGCAGCCCCAGCAGTCCGCCAAAAGTAATCTGATAGGCGTCGCGGGCCGAATGCCCGCTTGCCTGCAAGGCGTCGACTGCGACTCCAAATCCCCACTGGATACCGAAGGCGCCGATGAATACCATCAGGTTCAAAGCTGTATTTACGCGGCCGGCCAGCTCTACATCGTAGTGGCGCTGCAGCAAGGCGTAGGCCAGGTTGCCGACCGAAAAGACTAGCCCCAGCGCAAACCATAACGGCGCGCTGGGACCCAGGCCAAGGACGATGAGCAAGCTGGAGAGCAGGCCCAGCCCGATGCCAACCACCAATAGCGTATGCGCCGAAACCCCCCGTCTGGCCAAAGGTGCGACGCCGAAGGCGATGGACAGAAAGCCGATCAACATGCCACCGCCCATCAGCAACAAATGGCCCGCCGCCTCGCTGCGCGCCAAACCAGAGAAATTCATCAGCCAAGGCAGCGCCCACAATCCCTGCAAGGCCATGAAACTGCCGATGATCATGGTCGATTGCGGCGCATAGCGCCAGAAAGCGCGGCTGGCCAGAACCGTGCAGAGGCCGGCGATCTGACTGCGCAGCGATTCACTATGCGCCGCGCCCGGCTTGTCCGGCGTGCTGAAAATGACGGCCGCAGCCGCGACACCCGCCACCGCGAGCGCAACGAACACGGCACGCCAGCCAAACTGGGGGATCGCCCAGGACAGCGGCGTGGTCGCGGTCAGCGCGCCGAGCCCGCCCGCCGCCATGATCGCTGCGTTGAGCGAGGCCTGCCGCTCCAAGCTGAACCATTGACTGAAGGCCTTGAAGGATGCCATCAGACAAGCCGACACGCCCAGACCGATCAGTGCCCGTCCGATCACCAGTTGCGTCAGCGACTCGCCCGTGGCGAACAGCGCGCAGCCGCTGGCGGCGATCAACAGCAAAAAAGCCTCAACGCGACGCGGGCCGTAGCGGTCCAGCGCCAGTCCGAGCGGCAATTGCACCGCGCCGAAAGCCAACAGATAGGCGCTGGTCAGCAGGCCCAGGCCGGCCGCTGAAACGCCTAGTTCGCGGGTCAGTTCGGGCGAGATCACCGCGTTGACGTTGCGCAGGAAATAGGAAAAAAAGTAGCCCGCGGCAAAGGGCAAAAAAATGCGGCGCCAGAGATTCAAGGCGAATTCCCCTGCCCGTTGTTGCGCAACCACTCTACGCGCTGAAGAATCTTTGCCGCCCATTGCGCGTCAAGTCCTCTGGCGTAAGCAAGACGGCACAGGGCGTCGATCGGTGGTCGTTGGGCGTGGATCACTCGCCAGAACTCCGCCAGCGACACGGCATCGGCGGGGCGGTCGACATGCTCCACGCCATCGCCCCCCCCCCGTTCTGCGTCAGATGTGTATAAGAGACAGGCCAGACCGTGTTCGCCAATGTAAGCCGAGACACCCTCGCAAGCCGTACGATTGTCGATTTTCCAGCAGGGCGTGCGCGGCTGCGAAACCTGGATGCGCGCAGTGCCGGCGCGAAACACGTCGCCGATGCAGACATTTTCTTCCATCATGCCCTGGGTCGACAGGTTCTCACCCAGGCCGCCGGGAGACAGATTCTGCGCCTCGGGAAACTGCGCCGCGAGCCGCGCGTAGTGCTCCGCCGGATACTGGTGCAGCGCCTTGCCCGCGCCACCATGCACCCGACGATCCGCCTGCATATCACCGACCAACCCGTCCTTCAGCAGTCGGCAACGCCCGCTTGCAGGCGTCTTGGCAATCGCGCTGCTGCGACTGTCGCCAGAGAGTCTGGCGACCTGGCCGACGAACAGGCCGTCGATTGAGATACGCGGATTCATGGCCACAACCATGCGGCGCCGCGCACGCCGGAGGAATCGCCGTGGCGATGCTTGAGCAGCTTCGTTGCCACCGAATCGGAAAACACATGGGCCGCCCACAGGTGCGGCACCGCTTCATAGAGGCGATCAATGTTCGACAAACCACCTCCCAGCACGATGACATCCGGATCGAGAATATTGATCACCTGTGCCAGCGCACGTGCCAGGCGGACCTCATAGCGCTGTAGGGTGGCTTCGCATTCGGCGTCGCCTGCCGCTGCCCTTTGGACTATCTGCGCGGGAGAAAAGTCGGCGCTGGCGATGCGGCGATGGTCGGCGCTCAAACCGGGGCCTGAGAGGTAGATCTCGACACAGTCATGGCGACCGCAATAGCAGATTTCATTGGAGTTTTCGCCCGGCATCGGGTTATGCCCCCATTCGCCGGCAATCGCGTTGGCGCCGGTGAGCAGCTTGCCGTCGACGACGATGCCGCCACCCACGCCGGTACCGAGAATCACGCCGAACACCACGCCCGCGTCCTTGCCGGCACCATCCGCCGCCTCGGACAGTGCGAAGCAATTAGCGTCATTGGCGATGCGTACCTCGCACTGCAGGCGCGCCTCAAGATCGGTCTTCAAGGATTGACCGATCAGGCAGGTCGAATTGGCGTTCTTGATCAGGCCGCTGACGCGCGATACCGCTCCCGGGATGCCGATGCCGATACTGACGGCCGTTGCCTTCCCACGGAGCGGGATCCCAGATACGCAGAGCGAGCCAGCGCAGAGTTTTGCCTTCGCTGCTGCGACCAGATCGGCGACCGCTTCAACGGTCGCCCGGTAGTCGCCCTGTGGCGTCGCCACGCGTTCGCGTAGCAACGCGCCGCCATCTTCGCCCAAAGCGATGACTTCGATTTTGCTGCCGCCGAGGTCGACGCCGAGACGAATCAAATGATGCCTCTGATCATTTGCCAAACAAGCCCTTGAGTTTGTCCTTCAGCTTGTCTTCGACCTTGGCCTTGATCTCTTCTTTTTTCTCCTCGACCTTGGCCTTGGCCATCCCCTCGACCAGGCTGCCGAACTCGATCTTGTAGGCCAGTTTGTCGAAGCTGCCACTGACGCGCACGGGTACGGTCAGCCCCTTCAGGTGCTGCAAATCCTTGCCGCCCTGCCCGGCACTGGTACTAACGACACTGGCCTTCGCCAGGTAGTTCATCTGGCCGGCGCCGATGTCGATGTCGCCTGCACCGGACAAGCGCAGAAAGGGCGATTTCATGGAGAGGTCTTCATTGTGAGCAACGCCATTGGCGATTTTCAGCGAGGCCGTCAACTCGGAAAAGTCCGTCTTGTCACCGGCATTGGCTTGCTGAGTTGAATCCTGTTTGGCGCCAAGCTTGCTCTTGAGATCGCGCAGGCTTTGCGCCAGATTGATGCCCTTGATCGCCCCATCCTTGAGGCTGAGGGAGGCACTGCCGCCGAGCGCCTTTTTCATTGCCACGACGCTGCCGCCACGGCTGTTGATGTCGAGCATGACGTTGCCGTGCCCTTCCAGCAGATCCTTGTTGGCCAGATCCTTCATCAGCGCATTGATGTTGATCCCGCTCAGATTCTGCTTCAACACGAGATTGTTGCCGGCAGCGTTCAGTGAGAGATCGCCGCGGGCCGTGCCCTCGTAGAGATTCATCGTCAGAGGCGACACATCCAGACGTCCGCCAGCCAAATTGATCTTCGCGTTCAGCTTGGCCAGTTTGAGCTTCGACACCTGCAAGGCGCCGATGCGAATGGCGCCGCTCACCGTGTGCCCCTTCAAGGCTGAGAAATCCAGCTTGTCGTCCGTCGCCGCCGGCGCATCGGCGGCTTTGGGTGGCAGGTACTTATCAACATTGAGCGTATCGATGTCGAGATCGAAGCCGAGCGCCAAAGGCGAAAACTTAGCCACTTTGAGTTTCGCCGCGATCTTCGACTCGTCGAACTGGGTACCAAGATTGAGCGCCGCAGACTGTTTCGCCAGATCAGCGCTCAAGCTGCCGGACAGCGGCAACTTGAGCTGTTTCATGGGCATTTGCGGGTTCGAGATATCGACGCTGCCGCTGAGTTTTTCCAATGCAACAGTCTGCTGCTTGAGATTGGCCGCGACCGGCGAATCGATATGTGCTGTCACCACTGTGTCGGCGGACTTGGCATCGACATCCAGCGTCAGCTTGCCGATCTTGAGCGCCTCAGTCGTGCCCTCAACGCCCGACAGCAGCAGCTTGGCGACGACGCTGCGGCCGCTGCCGGTGAGTGTCGCGGCCAGGCTCAGCGATTCGCCGGCGGCCTTGCCCGGGGCAACGACAAGCTTTGGCAGGTCAAGCTTCAGGTCGAAGGCGTCGGCGCCGCTCTTGCCCTTGACGGCCAGGCTCACGGCGTCCGCCGCGACGGTTTGCTTGGCGCTGTCAGCCTGCACGCGCCCGGTTGCGAGATCGATGTTGGAAAAGGCCGTGGTGCTGCCGCTTTTTTCATCGCGCCAGGTGAACTGCGCGTTGGCCACCTTGATGCCGGCGATATCTATCTGCAAAGGCTCCCGCGCCGTGTCGCCAGCGCCGACTTTTTGCGTCTCTTCGGAACTTTTTCGGTGCTCAGGGTCGCCGTTCAGCAGATCGGCGATGTTGAGCGTGCCGTCCTTGTGCTTGATCACGGTCGCCTTGAGTCCTTCGACTTCGATCCGCCGCAGCTGCACTTGCTTCGACAGCAACGGCATCACGGCCACCGCCACACGTGCCGAATCGAGAGCGAAGAACTCCGTCTTGCCGCCCGGCTCCGAAAGCGTCATACGGCCGAGCCGAATGCCGACATCGGGCCACACCGAGAGTTCAAGCTTGCCAGCGATATCCAGCTTGCGCTGGTGCTTGTCCAACATGGCGGCACTCAACTCGGCCTTGATCTTTTCGCCATCGAATAGCAAGTAGAGCGTGCCGACACCCACCGCGACCAGGGCCAGAACGATGCCGAAGACAATTCCGAGGATGCGCAGAGGCTTCATGAAGTTTTCCCGTTGGGATGAAATACGTTAGATTGCCGAGATTATCAGAGAGTGGGACATCTGCATGAAATCAGAATCGAGATCTGCTACACCGACACCGGTGCGCGCGCCCTGCGTCAAGGTGTGCAAGATGGATGAGCTCACGCAGCTTTGTCAGGGGTGCTTCCGCACCCAGGATGAACGCGACTGGTGGGTGGCCTACACCGATGAGCAGCAGCGGGAAGTACTGCGGCGCTGTGATCAGCGCAAAGTAGTCGCCGATTCTGGCGAAGGGGCTTTCGCGCCGAACATGGGTATTGTCGAGTCGAAACGCAAAACCGGCAACCCGACGGCCTGAACCCACCCGGGCAGGCGGACTCAGGCGTCGCTCAGTAGTTCGGTGTCCTCGTGCGCATAAGCCGGGCTACAGCAACAAAGAATGCGCAATGCCTCCGTACCGGTCGCCTCGATCCGGTGCGGCGTTCCCGGCGGGATCAGCACCGTGTCGCCAGCGCCGACTTTGAAGCAATCATCGCCCAGGGTCATGATGCCGCTGCCGGTCAAGATGAAATACAACTCCTCGGAGATTGCATGTCGATGCAACTCGGTTCGGGTGCCGGGCAACACCGTGGCCTCCGCCAGGCTCTGGTTGCAATTGCCATGCGCCGAAGGATGCATTAACTCGCGAATCTCGGAGCCATCCTTGGTGATGTAGGCGGCAATATCGGCGTAGCAGGTTTTCATATATGCCTCATTGCAAGACGGGCGCGCGCGCATCACTCATTTTGCTTAGCAGCAGACAATGCAGTAGGGCCTGCTCGTCGGGCGTCAATGCCGCATCTTCGTCGCTGGCAGTGAAATGCCGACGGAACGCCTGGCGTGCAGCTGACGGGGCATTCACGTCGTAGCCCAGCGCCTGCAGGCCCAGCGTGGCATCAAAGCCCTCCGGTGCTGGCTCCGTAGGCGTCTCGCACCACAGGCCATAGCCATGTTGAGCCAATCGTCGCCAGGGGAACAGGCTGCTGGGATCCACCTTCCGGCCAGGCGCGACATCGCCATGCCCGAGATAGTTTGCCCATGGAATGCGGTGGCGCGTGTGCAGTTCGTCCAGCAATCCCAGCAGCGCAAGAATCTGTGTTTCGGCAAATGCTTCTGCGCCGGTGTTGTCCAGTTCGATGCCGATTGAAGCGGAGTTGAGATCGGTATTGCCGCCCCACCACGACTTTCCCGCATGCCAGGCACGCTGACTTTCATCCACCAGTTGAATGATCGTGCCGTCACGTCCAATCAAGTAATGGGCACTGACTTCACGCTGCGGATCGGTCAGCGTTGCCAGGGCTCTGGCGACGGTATCGTTGCTGGTCTGATGCAGCACAATGAAATTCGGGCGGCGCTCATCATGGTTGGGCGATGGCTGCCATAGCGCGTCCCGGCTCTGTCCTGAGGGCAGCGGCGCACATGCCGCGAGCGCGGCGATCAGAACAGCGGCAAGAAAGCTTGTCAGCGCGCTCAAGTGCATCGACACACCGAAGCGGACCTCAGGATTCGACGATCGGCTTGCTAAGGCGCGCCCGGCTTTGCGCCTCGGACTTGTTCATCTCGGAAACCTGGCGGCCGTAAGCTTCGCGGGCCGCCTGACCTTGACGCGTCGCCTCGATGCTGCGAATGCAGCGCCAGCGTTTGCCGGCCTTGGTTTCAATCTGGCGCATCTCCGTTTTCGGGTGATGTTGCCGACAGTGGTAACAGAATGCAGTCTCAGCCATGGGTAGGGACTCGGTCGGTAAAGTGTGTAAATTGTAGGCTGTCTTGACAAAACGCCCGTCCAGCTACATGACGTATCGCTATTTCGGCAGCAGAAAGGATGCATTGCAGGCAGCATCCAACACCGGGATTTCTTACTGACTATCCAAAGAACATGGCCCAACCTTAACATGAGCTCCAATATCGCACCCGATTCAGAATTGCCGCCTTACGCCGGCGTGACACTGGCCGACATCATTCTCGTGCTTTCACCGCAAGCAGCGGCTGAAGCCAGCGAAGCGCTAATGACGCAGGACGTGATCGGTTTCGACACCGAAGCGAAGCCGACATTCAACAAGGGCGAAAAGTCTTCCGGCCCGCATTTGATCCAGCTGGCCACCGCAGATCGTGTGTATCTGTATCCCTTGAGCCGCTTGCCTGAACATCACGGACTCGAGGCAATCCTCGAGTCACCACGAATTCTGAAAGTGGGCTTCGGGCTAGGCAGCGATCTGGCACAGTTGAAGTCACGCATGGGAATCGAGGCGAAGAACATTCTGGATCTTTCCCGCGCCCTGAAGAGCGAGACGCACAAGCACAGCCTCGGCGCCAAATCCGCGGTAGCGCACTTTTTCGGCCAGCGCCTGCAGAAATCCAAACGGACAACCACTTCGAACTGGGCCAATCCGAATCTGACCGAACGCCAGATTCTCTACGCCGCCAATGACGCCCAGGTTGCTCTGCGGGTCTATCACGCAGCGCTAGCCTTGGGACATCTGCCACCCACCTGAGCAATCGGCATTGCCTGAAAAAATGGCCGGCGCTGATGAAGCACAACGCGGCAATGCGGCCGGACAAACACTACGCGCCCCGCCGCTGCGTATCCTCGCCATAGCGGTTGGCGGCGCGGCAACGATTGCCCATAGAATATTGGGCTTTCTCGCGCCACACCAAACCCCTCGTCAGCCATGTCCACATCCGCATTTCGCCTCGGCGCCAGCGCCGGCTTTACGGCTTTCCTGCCGATATCCGTCGGCCTGATTCCGTGGGCGCTGGTCACCGGCATGGCCATGATCGGCGTCGGCTTCACGCCATTTCAGGCCATGGGCATGAACCTGATCGTGTTTGCCGGCACCGCGCAACTCGGTACGCTGCCGCTGCTGGTAGCCGGTGCGCCAATGTGGCTGATCGTGGTCACGGCGTTGGCACTGAATCTGCGCTTCGTCATATTCAGCGCCGCCATCGCCCAGGGCTTTCGTGGCGTCAGCACGCCGCTGCGCTGGCTTTGCGGCCATCTGCTGACCGACGGCGTTTTCGCCTGTACGCTTGAAAAAATGCTGCAAGTCGAAGATCCGCGCTGGCGACTCGGCTATTTCCTGGCGCCATCGCTTTGGTGTTGGGTCCTGTGGCAACTCTTCACCTTGATCGGCGTGTTCGCCGCCGGCTCGATTCCAAAAGACTGGTCGCTGGAATTCATGGCGACGGTGGCCTTGCTGGTGCTGCTGGTGCCGATGGCCAAACAGCGGCCAATGCTGGTGGCCGCTGCTGCCAGCGGTGCCACAGCGGTGCTGCTGCGCGGCATGCCGCTGCGCCTGGGGCTGATTGTCGCCATCGCCGTCGGCATTCTTGCCGGCTTCAGCGCCGAGCGCGTACACAGTAAAGCGGAGGGCACATGAGCAACGACGCCCTGCTGTGGCTCAGTTTCGTGTTGATCGGCCTGGCGTCGACGCTGCCGCGCGCGAGTTTCATCGTGCTCGGCGGTCGGGTGCGCCTGCCGCCGGTTTTGCAACGTGCGTTGCGCTACGCCCCGGCTGCGGCACTGGCCGCCATCGTGGTGCCCGACATCCTGCTGGTCTCCGGTGAAGTCGCGCCGCTGAACCCGAAAATCACCGCCGCACTCGCCGCGATCGCTGCCGCCGCGCTGTCACGCAACCCCTGGCTGCCCTTCATCGCCGGCATGGCTGTGCTGGCCGGGCATCGCCTGCTGCTGGGCTGAAAAGTCGGCGCTGGCGAGACGGCGACGCCGGGACGCCGCCTGCGAAACTACTTGCGCCGCGCGCGGGGATGCGCCGCGTCGTAGATTTTCGCCAGATGCTGGAAGTCCAGGTGCGTGTAGATCTGGGTCGCGGCAATGCTGGCGTGGCCAAGCATTTCCTGCACGGCACGCAGATCGCCGGAAGATTGCAACACATGCGAGGCAAACGAGTGGCGCAGCATGTGGGGATGTACGTGTACGCCGACACCCAGCAATCGCGCCCATTGCGCCATCCGGCTTTGCACCTGACGCGGCGTCAGCCGGGTACCGTTGCGGCCGAGAAACAAGGCCGGCTGACCTGGGCGCTCGAACTGCGGGCGCAGCGCCAGCCAGGCCCTCAATGCCACGGCGGCCTTGTCGCCCACCGGAACCTTGCGGGTTTTCTGGCGCTTGCCGGTGACAGTGACTTCACCCGCATCGAGATCAATTCCGCCCGGCCAGTCGAGGCTGACCAGCTCAGACAGGCGCAGACCCGAGGAATAGAACAGCTCGAAAATTGCCGCATCGCGCACTTGCAAGGGGCCCTCGGCCGGAATGTTGAGCAAGGCAGCGGTTTGATCAATGCCCAGTGCTTTGGGCAAGGACCGTGGTCGCTTCGGTGCACGCAATCCGTCAGCGGGGTTCAGCGCAATGACACCGCGCCGCGCAAGCCATGCGTAGTAGCTGCGCCAAGCCGATAGTGTACGAGCGATGGAGCGAGGCGCGAGTTGCTGCGCGTGCAATTGCATCAGCCCACGACGCAATTGGGGAGTCTGCAACGCCGCCAGTTCGATGCCGGCAGACAGCACCGCCAGCCTTGCCAGATCGCGGCGATAGGCTTCAACCGTATGTGGGCTGGCCTGCCGCTGAATCGCAAGCTCGGAAAGAAAATGTTCGACCGAGCCGGTGTCCATATTAGAGTGAAATAACGCGTTCGGAGCGACGGGTGATAGTCGAGCGAAGCGAGCCGACCCGTAGCCCCCGTGAGGGGGATGGGGGGCGGGCCTTCAAATTGCTTTTTGCGTGTTTCATCTTCTGCGGGTGGAGCTTGCTGCCATGAGCGTCAGGCGGCAACGCGTAGCAAGGCCGCTGACGCCATGTCGCCGATTCGTTCCAGATACAGCGTGCCGAGTTCTGGATAGAAACGATGCGGCTCTTCGCTGGCCAAAATCAGCAGGCCGAAACACTCGCCGTCAGTATTGCGCAGCGGCACCTGGGTCATCGAGCGCAGGTGTGTTGCCGCCTCGCCAAACCAGCGTGTCGCTTCCTGCCCGTTTGTACTTCCGCAGTAGGGCCGGGGCAAGTTTGCGGCAAACGATTTAATGGCATCGCTGACGGCCTCGTGTTCGTTGCCGCTGCCCTGGCCGGTGCCCCACAAACGCAGCGTGACATGCGGCACGGCAAAGGCGCCGCCCAGATGCGAATACAAGGCACGCACCACACTGGCTGGCTCCGTGGCGGAAATCAAGGCCACGGCAAGCCCATGAACTTTGTCGGAAATGGCGTCGTTCTCTTCGCCGAAACTGATCAGTTCGACCAGCTTGGCCTCCAGCGTGCGCACCTTGTCGCGCAAGTTGAACAACTGCTTTTCGGTGATCGAAATGGCCCGCCCGGTATGCGGGTCCGGCAGCGTCACCAGAGCAAGCGTGTCAGCATACTGGTCGAAAAATTCCGGGTGATCGTGGAGATAGCGTGCGACGTCTTCTGATTTCATGTCAACTTTCATATCAGGTTGTTCGGTAGTTCGATTTCAGCACTAAAAACAGTGGTTGCCGGGCCGGTCATCATGACCGACTGGGTTCCCTCTTCACTCTCGCCACCCCAATCAATGGTGAGATTGCCACCACGAGTGTGGACGCACACCGGCGAATCCAGCAGGCCGCGACGAATTCCGGCAACAGCCGCTGCGCACGCACCGGTGCCGCAAGCCAGGGTTTCGCCGGCGCCGCGTTCATAGACCCGTAGGCGAATGTTGTTTCGGTCCATCACCTGCATGAAGCCGGCATTAACCCGTTGCGGAAAGCGCGGATGCGATTCGATCAGCGGACCGCGCGTCTCGACGGGCGCGGTATCAACATCGTCGACCACTTGAACCGCGTGCGGGTTGCCCATCGAAACTACGCTGATGTCGATTTGCGCATCGTCCACGGTGAGGAAATGCAACACCGCATCGACTTCGGTTTCAAACGGAATCTCGGCAGGCTGGAAACGTGGCGCGCCCATATCGACCGTGACCTGGCCGTCGGCCCCGAGGCGCGGGGTGATCAGCCCGGATTTGGTTTCGACGCGAATCTCGGTCTTCTCGGTGAGCCCTTGCTCGCGCACAAAGTGGACGAAACAACGTGCGCCGTTGCCACATTGCTCCACCTCGCCACCATCGGCATTGAAAATGCGATAGCGGAAATCGACTTCTGGCACGCTGCTGTGCTCAACCACAAGAATCTGGTCGCAACCGACACCAAAGTGGCGATCAGCGAGAAAGCGCGCCTGTTCCGGGGTCGGTACAAAGTCCTGGGTGATAGCGTCAAGCACGACAAAATCATTGCCGAGGCCGTGCATTTTTGTGAAGCGAATTTTCATAAACTTGAAATAACGGGTTTGAAGCGACGGCTGGCCTTCGAGCAAAGCGAGCCGATTGATAGCCTCCCCGTGAGGGGAGGATGGGAGGGGCGGGTCCACTTGCAGGGTTTGCCTTGTTTCATCGTCAGAGGTACCGCGATCAGCCACATGTAAGTTAGCTGAGCATACGCCGTGTCACCAGCGCCGACTTTTTGAAATTGAGGTCAATAAACCCCTTGTTCCCCGGGTGGACGCGTCTTGAAGCGCTTGTGCAACCAGTAGTACTGCTCGGGCGACTTCAGCACTTCTACCTCAATGAAGGCGTTCAGACGCCGGGCATCTTCAATGTCATCGCCACTGGGAAAGTCGGTCCACGGTTCGCCCACGCTGGCGACATAGCCATCGTCCGTAATTCGTGTAACAAGCGGAATCACCGTCGCCCCGGTGAGCCGGGCGAGGCGAGCCAGACCAGTAATGGTCGCGGTCTGCACGCCGAAGAAAGGCACGAAGACCGATTCTTTCGGGCCGTAATCCATGTCCGGCGAGTAGTGAAACAGGCTGCCCGCCTTCATGGCCTTCAGCGCTTTGCGCGTGCCCTCCTGGCGCGAGACCATTTCGAATTTGCCGAAGCGCATCCGGCCGTTGTTCATCGCCGCTTCAAAAACACGATTCTTTTGCCGGGTGAAAATTGCCACCAGTCCCTGTTCGATATCCAGCGACAGTCTTATTCCGCCGCCATCGATGCCGACAAAATGCGGCACCAGCAAAATCACCGGCATGCCCCGATAGGCGCCGAGCTGCTCCACGCCTTCGAGATGCACCAGGCGCCGGATGCGGGCCTGCGAAGCCCACCACCAGATGCCGAGCTCTAGGAAGCTGCGGCCAAAGGCATAAAAATGCCGTCTCGCCAGAGCCGACTTTTCGGCCGGCGACAGTTGCGGGAAACACAAACCAAGATTGGTCAGCGTCACCTGCCGTCGTTCGCGCACCAAGATGTACAGTGCAAGACCCAAGCCACGTCCGAACCATGCCAGCACCGGCAACGGCAGCCAGTGCATCAGCCACATCATGGCGAGAAAAACCCTCGTCATGAGGCGTTATCCGATGCGCCTTCCTGCCGCGCCCTTCCTGGGGAAGGAGGTGACCTTGGTTTGCTGCGCTCAAGAGTCTCGGCCAAGGCTGCAGCATCTGGCGGCGCTTCCGCCCCGGCCGGTACCTTGTAGCGGTTGTAGCCCCACAGATATTGTCCGGGGCATTGGCGGATCAAGATTTCAAGTTCCCGATTGAGTTGTGCAGCACGCTGAATCAGATCGCCTTCGAGCGGCGCGGAGAGTGGAAATACCTTGAAATGGTAGCCCGCACCGTAGTGCAGGCGTTCGCCGTAAGCCATCAGGACGGTCGCCCCGGTTTCTGCCAGCCGTGCCGCCAGCGTCATGGTGTAGGCGGGTCGGCCGAAGAATGGCACCCAGGCGCCTTCGCCCTGACCCGGCACCTGATCGGGCAGCATGCCCACCGCCTCGCCGCGCTTGAGTGCCTTGAGCAGGCGGCGCACGCCCGAGAGATCGGCGGGTGCCAGATTGACCTTGGCGCCACGCCCCCGTTCGATCAGGGGTGCCAGCCAGTCCTGTTTGGGCCGCCGGTACATCACGGTAAGAGGGTGTTGTGCCGCGCAGTACTGCGCGGTAATCTCGAAGCAGCCCAGATGCGGCGTGAGAAACAAAATGCCGCGCCCAGCAGCCCGCGCTTCCTCGACCAGCTCCCAGCCCGTAACTTTTACCACTCGCGCAACCACTTCCTCATGCGGTCGCAACCAGATTTTCGGCAATTCGAGCAACACCTTACCGGCTTCGGCGATGGCCGCAAACTTGGCTTCGGTCAATCCCGCCTGGACAAGTTGCGCGTTCAAGTTGCGCCGGTAAGTAGGCGACAACAGCCACACCAGCCAACCCGCCAGTGCGCCGAGGTTGTGCAGCAAGGGCAATGGCAAGCGGGCCAGCACTCTGAATACAAAGGGGAACAGGGACGACATTGAGAGCGGTAAGAATTCTCGAACAGGAAATTGGTGGAGGCTTGCGGCCGCGCCAGCGGTTCATGCCGAAAGCAAAGCAAGTAGAATTATCGCCTACTGTCCGCTTTTCAGACCACTCTACCGATTTCACCGTCATGACCAAAAAATTGCGCGCTGCCGTTATCGGGGTCGGCTATCTGGGCCGCTTTCATGCCCAGAAGTATGCGGCGCTGGCAGCGGCCGGCGGTGAAGTGGACCTGGTCGCTGTGGTGGATTCCGACCCAGAGACTGCACGACGTGTCGCTGATGAGCTGGGTGTAAACGCCTGCGCCAGCGTTGATGAACTGCTCGGCGATGGCGACGGCATCGACCTGGTCTCGGTCGCCAGCACCACTGAGACCCACCACGCGGTGGCCCGCGTCTGCCTCGCGGCGGGCGTGCATGTGCTGGCCGAAAAACCGATTACCGTCACCGTGGCCGAGGCCGACGAACTGATCGCACTGGCCGACGCCAACAAGCTGATTCTGCAGGTCGGCCATCTCGAACGCTTCAACCCGGCCTGGCTGGCGGTACGCGACAAGATCAAGCAGCCGGTGTTCATTGAGGCCCATCGGATGGCGCCGTTCAAGGCACGCGGTATCGATGTCTCGGTAGTGCTCGACCTGATGATTCACGATCTCGACTTGATCCTGCCCCTGGTTGGCAGCCCGGTGGCGGATCTGCGCGCCTCGGGCGTATCGGTATTGACCGACGGCATTGACATCGCCAATGCGCGCATCGAGTTCGCCAACGGCTGCGTCGCCAATCTTACGACCAGCCGCACCTCGACCGCCTCATTGCGCCGCCTGCGCGTCTTTCAGCATCACGAATACATTTCTATCGATTTCGGCGAACGCCGCATCGGCATCAGCAAGCGACGCGAGGCGCTGATTGACGCAGTTGACAATAATGAGCCCCAGATTGATACCGAGACCTTCCAGCAACCACAGGGCGATGCACTGATGACCGAAATTCAGGCCTTCATCGCCGCAGTCCGCAGCGGTAGCAAACCGGTGGTCAGCGGCCGCGAAGGCCGCGACGCGCTGGCCATTGCGCTGGATATCGACCGCATGATTGCGGTTCGCCACAAAACGTTTTCCTGAGGCCAGCCATGAACATCCCCATGCTCGATCTCAAGGCCGAATACGCGTTGCTGCGAGATGAAATCGAACCCGCCGTACTGGCCGCCCTGGCCGCCTGCCAGTACATCAACGGCCCCAACGTCAAGGCGTTCGAAGCCGAGGCCGCAAATTACGCCGGCGTCAAACACGCCATCGCCTGCGCCTCAGGTACCGATGCCCTGCTAATCGCGCTGCGCGCGGTCGGCATCGGCCCGGGCGATGAAGTCATCACCACGCCCTTTACCTTTGTCGCCAGTGCCTCGACCATCGTCATGTGCGGCGCCACGCCGGTCTTCGTCGATATCGATCCACGCAGCTTCAATCTCGATCTGAATCAGGTCGAGGCCGCAATCACGCCGCGTACCAAGGCCATAGTGCCGGTGCATCTGTTCGGCCAACCGGTGCATCTGGCGCCCTTGATGGCGCTGTGCGAAAAGCACGGCCTGAAACTCATCGAGGACGCTGCGCAGTCTTTCGGCGCCAGCTATGGCGGGCGCAAGTCGGGCGCCTACGGCGATATCGGCTGCACCTCGTTTTATCCGTCGAAAAACCTTTCCGCCTTCGGTGACGGCGGCCTGATGATCACCGACAACGATCTGCTCGCTGCCGAGTTGCGTGTGCTGGCCAGCCATGGCTCGCGCGAGCGCTATCACCACCACGTGCTCGGCTACAACTCGCGGCTCGACGAAATCCAGGCCGCGATCCTGCGCGTCAAGCTCAGGCACCTTGATCACTTCAACCATCGCCGTAGCACCATCGCCGACTTTTACAACCAGCTGCTCGAAGGCCTGGTCGAGACCCCTTTCGCCGACGCGTATGGTCACCACGTCTATCACCAATACACGATCCTTTCCGACCGCCGCGATGCGATACAAAAAGTGCTCGGCGACGCCGGCATTGCCTGCGCCGTGTATTACCCGGTCCCCTTGCATCGGCAGGAGATGTTTGCCGCGACGCATGGCCATCTCTCGCTGCCGGTCGCAGAAAGTGTGGCGCAGCGCTGCTTGTCCTTGCCAATCTCGCCAATGCTTAAAGACGAGCAGGTCCGGCGCATCGTCGGCGTGATACGACAGGCACTCGCTTGAGCATTCACCCCACCGCGATTATCGCCGCCGACGCCAAGCTCGGCGCTAACGTTCGCATCGGCCCCTATGCCGTGATCGAGGAAGACGTGACCCTCGGCGACGATTGTGAAATAGCTGCCCACGCCGTAATCAAGCGCCACACCCGCATGGGAGCGCGCAACCGCGTTGCCGAACACGCCGTGATCGGCGGTGATCCGCAAGACGTCAAATTCAAGTCCGACTGCCTTTCCTATACCGAAATCGGCGACGACAACTTGCTGCGCGAGGGCGTCACGGTGCATCGCGGTTCGCGTTCTGGTAGCCGCACACAGATTGGCAACAACTGTTTTCTGATGGCCTACAGCCACATCGCGCACGACTGCGTGGTTGGCAATCAGGTGGTGATGGCCAACACCGCCGGGCTTGCCGGCGAAGTGGTGGTGCACGACCAGGCCTTCATTTCAGCCGCCGTCACCGTGCACCAGTTCTGCCGCATCGGGCGCAACGCGATGATCGGACTGTCTTCAAAGGTGGTGCAGGACGCGCTGCCGTTTTGCATCACCGACGGCAACCCCGCACGCGCCCGCAGCCTCAATCTGGTCGGCCTCAAGCGCAACGGTTTCGCCCGTGCCGACATCGGCGCCCTGAAAGACGCCTACCGGCTGCTTTATCAACGCGTGCCGCTAACCGAGGCCCTCGCAAGAATGCGGGCCATGGAGAGAACACCGGTAAGCGAACTTGCCGACTTCATCGAAGGCAGTCAGCGCGGCTTCGCCCACCCGACGCGCTAACGTTTTCCACCGGCCAGTTTCACCGCCTCCGGTAGTTGGCGCAAACGCCAGATCACTACCGGCCCGAGCAAACCGCCCAGCCCCAGCGTGGACCACGCCAGGCCCCACACCACGTGATCCGGCAAGCCTTCGCCGGCGCGGCCCCAATCAAGTACCAGACCGAAAACCCAGGGCGCGATGGCGCCGGCGCCAAAACCCAGCACCGAGCGCAGCGAGTAGGCGGCACCGAGATAGCGCGGGTCGATCAGCTCGGTCAGCGTGGTCGAGTGGATCGAGGAATCGCCGACACCGGTAACGTTATAGAACACCGCAACGGCGACCAACAAGAACATCGGCAAGCCAATCATCCAGCCAAAACTGAAGGAACAGACCAGGCTGGCAAGCGCCATCATCAATGTCACTGTTGTGCGCCCCAAACGATCCGACAAGGAGCCCCCCAGTACGCTGCCGACAACGGCAGCTAGATACGTCAGCGCCGAAAGCGTGGCGCCGAGACTGACAGCCTGTGTTCCAGCGGTACCGCTGGCAATCGCAGCAGCCGCCAGAAAGGCCGGCAACCAGGCCCACATGCCGAGTAGTTCCCAAGCATGAAAGGTATACCCCCAGATCGAGAGCATGGCTGGTTTGTTGCGCACCACTTCGAGCAAGCGGCGTCGATTGCCGTGTCCGTCGGGCACGGGATGAATAATGTTTGGTACTTCTCGCAAGGCCAGGAAACCCAACACCATGCCCAGTAGCGGGAAACACGCGGTGACGATAAAAGCGCCACGCCAGCCAGCGAGTGGAATCATCGCGCTGGCGATGAACAGACCCACGGCATAGCCCAGTGATGCCGCTGCGAGGTAGTAACCGAGCGCACGCCCTTGTCGTTCGCGCATACGTTGCGCGATGATGGCCAGCCCCGGTGTGTAGGATCCCCCCGAGCACAAACCGGTGAGGCCATAGAGCAGCAACGCGGAAACGAATCCATCGGCGAACACGGCGAACATCAAGCCACTGACCACGGCTGCGAAACTGGTCAGCAAATAGATGCGGCGCGCACCATGGCGGTCGGATAAAAACCCAACAGAGAAGAGGGAGATCAGGAAGCCGACGTGGTAGGCGGATTGCACCATCCCGGCCTGCGATGCACTCATTTGCCAATCCGTGCGCAGCAAAGGCAACGCGGCCGACCATGCTGTGAACATGGTGGCAAACGCGGCACGCGCGGCGCAGAACTGGAGCAACCAAAGCATCGAAGCAGCTTAGCACCCAACTTGGCACCCGGATTTGACCATTGCCGGCTGTCGGCTTAAAATGCGCGCTGTTCCGCCGAGTTAACAAGACAACTTGCGAGGCGGAGAAGACCCCCTGAAAACAGTGGCGGTTGGAAAATAAATATCGCTAAAGCGTCGCCTGCTTCCGCCCCATAGCTGGCCTCGCCTGCTAGTGGGGCGTTTTATTTGGAGCAGCAAACATGGCACAAGAATATTCCTTCACTTCCGAGTCGGTCTCGGAAGGCCACCCGGACAAGGTTTCCGACCAGATCTCCGATGCCATCCTCGACGCGATTCTGGCGCAGGATCCGCATTCCCGCGTTGCCGCAGAGACACTGTGCAATACCGGCTTGGTAGTTCTCGCCGGTGAGATCACCACCAATGCCGTCGTCGATTACATCGGCATCACGCGCAGCGTGCTCAAACGCATCGGCTATGACAACACCGAATCCGGCATCGACTACAAAGGCTGCGCCGTACTGGTGGCCTACGACAAGCAGAGCCCAGACATCGCCCAGGGCGTGAATGCGGCCTACGACGACAACCTGAATCAGGGCGCCGGCGACCAGGGCCTGATGTTCGGCTATGCCTGCGACGAAACGGATGTGTTGATGCCGCTGCCTATCCATCTTTCGCACCGCCTGGTCGAACGCCAGGCCATGCTGCGTCGCGACGGCCGCCTGCCCTGGCTGCGCCCGGATGCCAAATCACAGGTGACCGTGCGCTACCTGGACGGCAAGCCGCATTCCATCGATACCGTGGTGGTCTCCACCCAGCATGCGGCGGACATCGAGCTGCCGCAGATTCGCGAAGCGGTAATTGAGGAAATCATCAAGCCCATCCTGCCCAAGGATTTGATCAAGGGCGAGATCAAGTATCTGGTAAACCCCACCGGTCGTTTTGTCGTTGGCGGCCCGCAGGGCGACTGCGGCCTGACCGGACGCAAGATCATCGTCGACACCTATGGCGGTGCAGCCCCGCATGGCGGCGGCGCCTTTTCCGGCAAGGACCCGTCCAAGGTCGACCGCTCGGCTGCCTATGCCGCCCGTTACGTGGCGAAGAACATCGTCGCCGCCGGCCTCGCCAGCAGGTGCCTGGTCCAAATCTCCTATGCCATCGGCGTTGCCGAGCCGACCTCGATCTGGGTCACCACGCAAGGCACCGGCAAAGTCTCCGACGTCACCATTGCTGAACTGGTGAAAAAGCATTTCGACCTGCGCCCGAAAGGCATCGTCACCATGCTCAATCTGCTGCGCCCGATCTACGAAAAGACAGCCGCCTACGGCCACTTCGGCCGCGACGAACCCGAATTCACTTGGGAGAATACGGACAAAGCAGACGTGCTACGCACGGACGCAGGCCTGTAAGGCCGAGGGCCGCAGGCCCTTTTGTCCGTGTTTCGTCGAAGGCTAAGCTGCCGGGTTTTGGCAGCTTAAGGCCCGCAGGGCCGGCCGGAAACAAAATATCCAGTAAGTATAAAAACCGGCCAATCAGGCCGGTTTTTCTTTGCCGCGTGGTTCGTTATCAGCACAACAAGATCGCCTCAGCACTCCCTCTTACACCAAACCCTCAGGCGCCCCCGATCCCAGCAGACTACGCGCCGCCAAGCCCTGTCGCGCAAAATGTTCCAGCAGTTCGTCCTGGTGGGCAAAGTCTCTTGTCTCGATCTGCAAAATCACTTGAGTCATGCCGACCGGTACATGAAGTTCGCCACGGCGGTGCTCGACGTGCTGCACGTTGATGCCGTGCTCTGCAACCGTACCCAGCAATGCGGCAAGGTGTCCCGGTGAATCGGGCATAGTGACCACCAGACTCATCAACCTGCCGCTTGAAGCCAGTCCATAGTCGATCGAACGACCGACCAGGCTCATGTCGGCATTGCCGCCGCTGACGACGACGGCAATCGACTCACCCTCGCGCGGCACCACCAGTCCCTTCATCAGCGCGGCCAAACCTACTACCCCGGCACCTTCGCCGATGGTGCGCGTGCGTTCCAGCATCGCAACCATGGCCTCGGCGATTGCGTTGTCGTCGACCACGACAATTTCGTCCACGTAGCGGGCAATTACCTGGCGGGTCAGTTGGCCTGGCGCCTTGACCTTGATGCCATCGGCGATGGTATGCGCACCGGGTAGCACCGTTTCCAGCGTGCCATCACGCAGAAAATTGCGGAAGGGCGCTACAGCGGCTGTTTGTACTCCGACGATTCGCGTTGCGGGACGCTGTAACTTGATCGCCAGCGCGATTCCCGAGATCAGACCACCACCACCCAGCGGTACGATGACCGTACCGACGTCGGGCAAGGCTTCGAATATCTCCAGGCCGACACCACCCTGTCCGGCGATCACATCCCAGTCGTCATAAGGATGCACGAATTCCAACTGGCGTTCCGTTGCGAGTGCGTCAGCCACTTGCTTGGCGTCTTCCAGCGTGCTTCCCGAAAGAATCACTTCGGCACCCAGTGTTTTGCAGGATTCGATCTTGGTCAATGGTGCGCTAACCGGCATCACCACGGTTGCCGGCAGGCCTGCCGCCATGGCTGCCCGCGCCAGGCCTTGGGCATGGTTTCCAGCCGAGGCCGCAACCACTCCGCGAATCTTTTTGCCGCTGGCGAGCAGGCGGTTGATCTTGTTGCTGGCGCCGCGCAGCTTGAATGAACCGGTGCGCTGCAGGTTCTCGAGTTTGAAGAAAATCTGGGCGCCGAACTCGCGGCTCATGAAATCATTGGCCCATAAGGGCGTTTCGATTACTGCGTCACTGATGCGCTGCCGTACGGTCCTGAGTTCAGCGAGATTCAACGGCAATTCGTTTGCGCTCATGTCATCTCCCCAGAATGGGAAACAGTTTTATCAACCCGTCAGACATGACTTCGACGGCAATGGCCGCCAGGATCAAGCCCATCAAGCGCGTCATCACATTGATGCCAGTTTGGCCCATGAAGCGTGCGATGCGACCGGCCATGGAAAGCGCGACCCAGGTTGCCAATCCGATGATCAGTCCGTATAGCAACAAGGTACCCAGATGCCAGAAACTCTTGGCCTTCTCGGCATAAATGACCACTGTCGAGATTGCCGCCGGCCCGGTCAGCAAAGGAATGGTCAGCGGCACTACGGCGATGCTGGCGCCGGAGTCCGCCCGACTCGCACCCTCATCAACATCGCTGGATTGCGACTCGGCCGGCTGCGCCTGTAACATCTGGATCGCACTCATCAACAGCAGAAGACCCCCTCCCACCTGAAACGAAGCCAAGGTGATGCCGAAGTACCCGAGCACCTTGAGCCCCATCAGTGCGCTCATCGAGATCACGACGAACACCGAAAACGCAGCGGTGCGAATGGTCTTGCGCCGCTGCTCGATGCTGAACGTTCGAGTAAAGTGAATATAGAAGGGAATAACACCGATCGGATTGACGATGGCCAGCAATGTGATCAGCGGTTTGACGGGAAAATCCATGGGTTTTGGTGCATTCGACGGCTTGCCAGTCTAGCCGTTTCCATTCGGCAGAGGGCCGCTGGCCTCGCATAGTGATAACCTAGTCGCATTCAGGAGAGCGTAATGAAAGACTTGGCAAAGAATGTTCTGGGCGGCGTCCTGCAAACTTGCAGCACCGACCCGATGACCGGTTTCTTTCGCACTGGCGACTGCCAGGTTACCGAAGAGGATATCGGCAACCATGGCGTTTGCATTGTTGCCAGCGCGGAGTTCCTGGCTTACTCGAAATCGCGCGGCAACGATCTGACAACCCCGCATCCAGAGTTCGAGTTTCCAGGAGTAAAACCTGGCGACCGGTGGTGCCTGTGCTCGGCGCGCTGGCAGGAAGCCTTGCAAGCCGGCATGGCGCCGCAGGTGGTGCTGGAGTCGACGTCGTTGGCAGCGCTGGAAGTGGTCCGCCTCGCCGACCTCAAACGCTATACCGCCAAACTGGACCAGGAGAAGTGATGAGCGCACTTTACAAATTGTCGGCCAAGGGCATCGACGGAAGCACGCGTTCGATGAAGGACTGCAAGGGCAGGGTTCTGATATTCGTCAATGTCGCCAGCGGCTGCGGCTTTACACCGCAATATGCCGGCCTTGAGGCCTTGTGGCGAAAATATGGCGAACAGGGATTGACCGTGCTCGGCTTTCCCTGCAACCAGTTCGGCGGACAGGAGCCGGGCAACGAAGCCGCGATCGGCGAGTTCTGCAGCCTGAACTATGACGTCAGCTTCCCGATGTTCGCCAAGGTGGATGTCAATGGCGATAACACTCACCCCATCTTTGCCTTCCTCAAGGCTGGCGCGCCTGGCGTGCTCGGTACCGAAGGCATCAAGTGGAATTTCACCAAGTTCCTGGTCGACCGCAAAGGTAAAGTGCTTGGTCGCTACGCTTCATCCGTCAAGCCGGAAGACATGGCCGCCGACATCGAAAAACTGCTTTAGCCGGACAGTGGCATTGAGCCGGTTTCAAACCGGTTATCCGGGAAAGACCTAGCTTACGTCGCATCAATTCAATTTGTAGCGACAGCATCTGCCTGCTAGGATGAATTAGGGGCTTGGGAATCCCGCCACGCCCAAGATTGAGGCTCGCCCTTTCCATGAATCACGCCTTGCCCACCCCCGAACTGGTTGCCATTTTTGTCGGCCTCCTGTTGGTGGCCGCCGCCACCAAGGGCTTGGCAGAACGTTTCCGCTTGCCGTTCACTGTCACGCTAGTTTTAGTTGGCATTGGTCTCAAGGAGCTGGGCGAAATCGGGCCCGACGCCCTGCACTTTCTGGCCGATATCCGGGTCGCTCCTGACGTCATTCTGTTTGTCTTTCTGCCGACGCTGGTGTTCGAATCGGCCTACAACATGGACGCGCGCCTGCTGCGGCGCAATCTGGCACCGGTGTTGACGCTGGCTGTGCCCGGTCTGGTGTTGTCCACCGGTTTGATCGGGCTGCTGGTCTGGGCCGCGACGCCGCTTGCTCTACCAGCGGCCCTGCTGCTAGGCGCGATTCTGAGCGCCACCGATCCGGTCGCGGTTATCTCCCTGTTCAAGCAGATGGGCGCACCGAAACGCCTGACCATCCTGGTTGAGGGCGAAAGCCTGTTCAACGACGCCACCGCGCTGGTGGTAGCCAAAATACTTGTCGGCGTAGTGCTGGCCGGCTACTTCAGCTGGGATGCGGCAATAACCGGCAGCGGAGAATTCCTCAGGGTATTTCTCGGCGGTATCGCGGTAGGCTGGCTGGCCGGGCTGGCCACTGGCTGGGTGCTAGGCAAGGTACAAAGCTCGCCGGAAATCGAAATTTCGCTGACCACCATTCTTGCTTACTGCTCCTTCCTGATCGCAGAGCATTGGCTGCATGTCAGCGGAGTCATGGCGGTGGTTGCTGCTGGAGTGGTACTGGGCGGCTGGGGCCGGGCCAAGATATCGCCCTCGGTGCAGGGCTATATGGACCACTTCTGGGAGTACATGGCCTTTGTCGCCAATGTGCTGATCTTCCTGCTGGTTGGCCTGTCGGTGGATTTGCAGGCGCTTTGGGATTCGTTGGCCTACCTGCCTTGGGTTGTGCTGGCGATGCTGCTCTCACGCGCCGTGCTGATTTACGGCCTGATGCCCCTGGTGGGCCGACTGCCTGGATCCCAGCCAGTGGGCGTCGCTTACCAGATGGTGATGTTCTGGGGCGGTTTGCGCGGCGCCATCGCGCTGGCCATTGTGCTCAGCCTTCCCGCGTTTCCCGGTTCCGACTTGTTTATGCCGCTGACCACCGGGGCGGTTCTATTCACACTACTGGCCCAGGGCCTGTCCATTGAGACACTAATGCGGCGCCTCGGCCTCGACCGCACGCCTCTGGCCGACCGACTGGCCTTGCTGGAACGCGACCTCGCCACTCAGGAAATAACCCTGGAACGCATCCCCGACCTGCTACGCGGCGGACTGTTCGGCCAGCACATCGCGCGGCGTCTGGAGCACCAATGCCAAAAGAATTCGGCGCGAATCCGACAGGCAATTACCGACTTGCGGCAAAAAGAAATGGGGCGGCACGAAGAGTTGATGCTGCTGTATTTGCGCGCCTTCTCTGAAGAGCACGCCTACTACCAGCGCTTGTACAACAACGGTCATTTGAGCGAAGGCGCCTACCGCGAGTTGATTGCGGTGCTGGTCCTGCAGATCGATGCAATCCGCTATCAGGGTCAGTTCGAGCACGTGCATTCGCACCACTTCACACGGCTAACGGAGCAAGGCCTGTATCGCTTGATTGACTATGTCGGCTGGGCCTGGCTGGTGGATTTCGGCGAGCGCATGCGCAGCCGCCGCATCGTGCGCGATTATGAAGAAGTGCTTGCTCACTACCAAGGAAATGGATGGGTACTGGCGAGTCTCGACAGAATTGCCACAGACGAAGGGGTTCCGGCGGAGGTCGCTGAAGAAGTGCGCGGTCGCTACCGTCGCTGGCACGAAGCGGCCCGCGTACAGCTCGATGGTGTTGGCGCGCAGTTTCCGGAATTCGTCAGTGCCATGCAAAAACGTCTGAGTCAACGCATTGCTTTGCTGGCCGAACAGGAAGCCACCGAAGCGCAGGTCGAGCACGGCCTGCTGCCGCCGGGAATCGGCGAGGCTCAACTTGCGCTGGTATCGCGCCAGTTGAACGCACTGCGCACGCCAGAGAACACTCGACTGCGAATAGACCCCGCCGAGTTGCTACATAAAGTGGCCTTCTTCCAGCGCCTGTCTGCCGAAGATTTTGCAGAGATCACGCCGCTGCTCAAACAGCGCACGGTCATAGAAAACGAAACCATCGTCACGCAGGGCGAGTCCGGGGACGCGCTCTACCTGATCGCGCGTGGCGTGGTTCGCGTGTTGCGCACCGAAGATGGAAAAGAGCACGCACTCGGCACGCTGCTGGCTGGCGATATTTTCGGCGAGCAGGCATTACTCCATGAAGAGCCGCGCAATGCCACCTGTCGTGCCGTCACTCCCTGCGTGATCTACTTTCTGCAGCGCTCCGATTTCGAGCAGCTGCGTCGCCGTTGGCCGGCCATTGATGCCGCAGTGACAGAAGCCGACCTCGCCCGGCAGGCCAATTCGTAAACTTGGTTTGACCGCACGGTTGTCAAGACAGATACTCGCGACATGACGTCACCAACTCCAACTCCAACTCCAACTCCAACTCGAGCGCCCGCGCCAGCATACCGCCATGCCTACAAAGGCGTGATATTCGACTTCGAAGGAACGCTGGTGGATTTTCAGTGGCAGTTGCGGCCGGCCGAAATGGTTCTGCGTGCGGCCTTCGCTACGCTGGGTTGCAGCGGCGGTGTATTCACCGACGGCAACTACGCGACGATGTGGAACGCAGCAGCCGACAGGTTTGTGTCGGAAGGACGCCTGAACGAGTTACGCCAGGCGCTGTGCCCGATCTACGACATATGGGATGCCGACGCGCTGGGTCGATGGGCGCCGCGACCCGGCGCCGCAGATCTGCTCGGTCGATTGCAACGCGGCAACATGTCCTTGGGCATGGTCAGCAACATCGGGCGAACTGCATTGAACGAAGCCTTGGAACGCTTCAACTTCGCCGACTGCCTGTCACCGATAGTGAGCCGCGACGATGTGAGCTACATGAAGCCACGCGCCGAGGGCATCCTGCGGGTGCTGACCGAGTGGCGGCTGACACCCGACGAGGTGCTGTTTGTCGGCGACAGCATGGCCGATGTTGCCGGAGCACGGGCCGCCGGTATTGCAGTGGCGATCATCCGCGGTGGCGAGTGTGAAGAATCCGTGTTTGCCTTCAATCTACCCGACCACATGATTTCGCAACTGGACGAGCTAGTCGAGCTACTTGCGGAACCGGCGGCGTCGAGCCCTTAGTCAGGTAGCGCGATTGCCCTGCTGCTCACTGCGCGCCGCGACGAAGGCCCGCACCGAACGGTCTATATCGTTCTCCGTGCTGGCCCAGGAGCACACGCTGATGCGGATCACTGGCTCGCCATTCCAGACTGCACTACCGCACCAGCATTCGCCGGATTCCTGGATGCGGGCCAGTGTTGCCTGGGTCGAGGCCGGCGTATCGCACGCCACCAGCACCTGATTGAACACCACATCGTTGAGAACGCGAAACCCTTGGGCAGCGAGTCCTGCGGCGAAGCGCCGCGCATGGCGACACAGCCTGTCCACCAGATCCTCGACACCACTTCGGCCGAGCGCCTTGAGCGTGGCCCAAAGTTCGATCGAGCGGGCGCGACGCGACATATCGAGCGAGAGGTGCATGCCGTCACGCTGTCCGCTGGCGAGCAGGTAGGAAGCGCTGGCCTGCAAGGCTTCCGTCAAGGCATCGCGTTGCTTGCAGAAAATGATGCCACAGTCGTATGGCGCGTTGAGTGTCTTGTGTGCGTCCACCGACCAGGAATCGGCCAGATCTGCGCCGCGCATCAAATACCGATATTTTGCTGATCCAGCCGCCCACAAACCGAACGCGCCATCCACATGCAACCAGGACCCTGCGTCTTGTGCCCGTGTGCCGATACTGGCCAGGTCATCGAAGGCGCCGGTATTGACATTGCCCGCCTGCGCCAGAACCAGGCAGCGATTGTCCAGCTTCGGCATCTGCTCCGGAATCATGCGGCCCTGGTCATCGGCGGGTGCCAGCTCAACCCGATTTTTGCCCAGCCCCAATACGCCCAGCGCCTTGCCCACCGAGGCATGCGCCTGCGCGCCCAGTACCACGCGCAAGGACGGCGCACCGAACAGGCCGTCAGCGTTGGCATCCCAACCCAACCGTTTTAGCAAGCTGTTGCGCCCGGCTGCAAGGCCGCACAGCGTGGCGCTTGATGTGCCGGTAACAAAGCCGGCGGCGGTGCCCGGCGGCAGGCCCAACAGATCCACCAACCAGTTCTCGCACACCAATTCCAGCTCCGCCGCGACGGGTGACATGATGGACAGCGCCGCGTTCTGGTCCCAGGTATCCGCCAACCACTTTGCGGCCAGCGCGGCAGGCAGAACTCCTCCGTTCACGAATCCGAAGTAGCGCCCGCCCGTGCTCGCCGTGGTCGCAGGCCCGCCGTTGTCGTGCAAGAGCCTCAGGATGTCCTCTGCAGCCGTAGGCTCCTGCGGCAGTGGTTCGCGGAACGCCTGCAAGCCAGCCAGCGCCTCTTGGCTGGGTGCGACGCGGCGATTGAGCGAATCGTCGAGGTACTCGCCGGCGTAGGCGCGCGCCTGATCGAGCAGCGTCTTGTCGCGCAGCGAATCGAACATCTGATCTTGCAAAGATTGATCATTCATTGGCAGGGCTACCTCTATTTGCTTTGGGATTTCTGGCGTGGCCCGGAGCTCACACCCGATGGACCAATTTCGCCGTCCACGTAATACCAGCGGCCGCCTTCACGTACAAAGCGGCTGATCTCGTGCAAGCGTTGCGCGCGTCCGCCGATGCGGTAACGGGCAACAAACTCAACGCTAGCCATGTCGCCCGCCGAGCTGTGTGCCTTGACGTCCAGCCCCAGCCATTTGGCCGCAGGTTCGTCGACGAGATCAAGCGCGGCAGGACGGGTTGAGGCATGCCAGGTAGCCAGCAGATAGTCCTCCAGACCTAGCACATAGGCGCTGTAGCGCGAACGCATCAGCGCTTCGGCGTCGGCGGCCGGTGCGCCCGCATGCAAGGCGCCGCAACAGGCGGCGTAGCTTAGCGGCTTGCCGCAAGGGCAGGCGCTGCCGGCATCACTTCGCGCCTTGCTCATACACCCAATCCAATAGCGCGTCTTGCGCCGCTTGCGCGTTGCCGGCGTTGGCGTGATTTATGAAGAACACCACGATCCAGCGCCGCCCGTTAGTGTCCAGCACATAGCCGGCAATGCTGCGCACGCCCTCGAGCGAGCCGGTCTTGATATGTGCCTGGCCGGCGATACCATTTTTCTTGAGGCGCTTTCTCATGGTGCCGTCGATCGCTGCCACCGGCAATGAGGACATCAGTTCCGGCATCACCGAGCTCTTCCAGGCCGCTTGCAACAAGCGGCCGAGACTGCCTGCTGAAATTTTCTCGCGGCGCGACAGACCCGAGCCGTTCTCCAGTTCCAGTTCCGGTATTGAGATGCCGCGTGCATCAAGCCAGGAGCGGATGGCAGCGTCGCTGCCTTGCGGAGTCGCCGGGCGCTGGCCGGCTTCCATACCCAAGGTGAGAAAAATCTGGCGCGCCATGACATTGTTGGAAAACTTGTTGGTGTCGCGCACCACCTCGGCCAAAGTCGGCGATGGCAACACGGCGACTGCCAACGCCTCGTCGGGAACGCCACCTTCACGCAGACCGCCAGTGAGCGTGCCGCCGAGTTCCGCCCACAACTGGCGAAATACACCAAGCACATACTGCGGATGATCCTGCACCGCCATGCTCCAGTAGCGCTCGCCGCAAGCCTGGGGAAAGACGCCGGTCAGCACGATACGCATCATTTCGCCGCGACTGAATACGTCAGCACGCAGCCGTTCCCGCCAGTCGCCGCAAGCTTTGCCATTGCCAAGCGACATTTTGTTGAGCACATCGAGATTGGACGACACTGGCTCGGTGATTACCGTCACGGCATGCTTTTCCGGATCAGGAATCAGTTGCAGGGTGGTGGCTTTGAAGTTCAGCAAAAGCGCATCGGGAGCCACGTTGTAGGGACGCATCGGCTTCGCGTCGAACTTGCCCGGATCGACACTGCTGATTTCGAACGCGCTGCGATCGATCACCAGATCGCCGCGAATATCCTTGATACCGCGCCCGCGTATCTGGCGCAGCAGGCGACCGAATTGCTCGTAAGTCAGTTTCGGATCGCCACCGCCGCGCAGATACAGGTCCCCGCTGAGCACACCGTCGCTCATCACGCCTTGGGCAAAAGCTTCTGTTTTCCAGACATAGGCCGGGCCGAGCAAATCGAGCGCGGCATACGTGGTGACCAGCTTCATGGTCGATGCCGGATTCATCGATTCGCGCTCGTTCCAGGCCAGGCGCGGTTTTGCTGCGTCGACCTCCTGTACCCAAAGGGCGGTTGCCGCCAACGGAATAGCAGCCTCCTTCAAGGCACGCGATACGGAAGCGGGGAAATCGCTCGCCGCCGCCTGCAGCGCCCAGAAACATATCAGGGAGAAAAGTACTTTGATCATTAAGCAATCTTATAGAATCAAGCGCAAAGCAAGTAAGAGATCAGGCACGAATAGTCCCGCGAATAGCTTACCGATGCTAGCGCAGAAATCACAAGAGCAATCCAGGAGCAAGGTATGCATCGCACCCAGTTCTCTCCCGAGGAAGCACGCAAGGTCATCGCCGGATTTGATCTGCGTAAACTGCCTGCCGATTTCTACGACAACCCCTACCCCTACTACCACGCTCTGCGCGATCTAGACCCGGTACATCGGATGCCCGATGGATCATTTTTTCTGTCCCGCTACCAGGACTTGCTGGCAGTGTACAAAGACACCGCAACGTTCAGCTCCGACAAAAAAACGGAATTCAAACCCAAACTGGGCGACTCGCCGATCTACGAACATCACACCACTAGCCTGGTGTTCAGCGACCCGCCTGCCCACACGCGCGTGCGGCGCCTGATGGCCGCGGCTCTGACGCCACGCCACATTGCCGCCATGGAAGCCGGACTGGAAGCCTTGGTGGATAGCCTGCTCGACAAGCTCGAGGCCAAGGGCGATGTCGATCTGGTTGAAGACTATGCGGGCGCCATTCCCGTTGAGATCATCGGCAATCTGCTCGGCGTGCCGCACGGCCAACGAGAGTCGTTGCGTGAGTGGTCGCTGCTGGTGCTTGGCGCGCTCGAACCGGTGCTGACGCCAGCGCAACTCGAACGCGCCAGCCGCGCCATCGTCGAGATGGAACACTACCTGGGCAAAGTGATAGATGATCGCCGCCGCAATCCGGGCGACCCCGACACCGACATGCTCTCGCGCCTGATCGCTGGAGAAAACGGAGAGCAACTGGAGCCGAAGGAACTCATGCACAACTGCATCTTTCTGCTCAATGCCGGCCACGAAACCACCACCAACCTGATCGGCAACGGCTTGGTCGCACTGCAGGCATGGCCCGAGCAGAAGGCGCGGCTGATCGCCGAACCGGAACTGATCAAGACCGCAGTCGAAGAGTTCTTGCGCATGGAAAGCTCCAACCAGTTGGGGAATCGTCTGGCCACCTGCGACACCGAAATCGGCGGGGTGAGGATTCCGGCGCAGAGCTTCGTCACGCTGGGCATCGGCGCAGCGAACCGCGATCCCGAGCATTTCGCCGAGCCGGACCGCATGGACATCACGCGCTCGCCCAACCGCCACCTGGCATTTGGTTCCGGCATTCACCAGTGCGTTGGCTTGGCGCTGGGCCGGCTCGAAGGCCGCGTCGCCATCGGCCGCTTTCTCGAGCGCTTCCCTAACTACACGCTGCTACCCGGCGTGCAGCGCGGCGGGCGGGCCCGCTTTCGAGGCTTCTTGCACGCCCCAGCCAGCATCAGGCCCTGATCGCCGTATCACCAGCGCCGAGTTTTTGGGATTCGGGTTTTCGGAATCTCAGTCTGCTGAAATTCTTTCAATAGGACATGCCTGCATTGAAAGACAAATCTAGCAGCGGCAAAAACCCTGGTTCGATCCTAAAGCGCAACTCGGGCGCCGAAGCAATGCAGGACGGCTCTCTGAGCGAGTACTGTCTCTGGATTTCAGAGAGCGGAGGGTACTTGGCGGAGCCTGCCGACGTTCGCCGGGATCGGTGTAGTTTTGATAAATGACAGCTATGCGGAAATCAGATGGACTCACACTTTCGGCCATCAGCGGACTGTGGAGGCGGGGAAACAATCCAGTTTTGAATGACGGGTAGCTGGCCAATACCTGCCGCACACAATGCCCAAACGGGAGCGTGCAGAACCTTATTAGCCAGGCACGAATACCGCCGGACTGATGTTGAAAAACTTGGCGAGTTTCCCAGCCAGGGTCGCGCTGATCTTTCGCTTGCCGGAGAGAATCGCTGAAAGGTTGCTCTGTGGGACGATTTCGCCGAGATCGCCTTGCTTCAGCCCGCGCAATTCGATCAGGTAGCGCAGAACCTCATTGGGCTCGGAAGCTTCGATGGCGAAGTGGTTGGTGTCATAGTCGGCCACCAGTTCGCTGACGAGATCAAGAAGCCCAGACAAGGCGTGATCCTCCTGGTCGCCGACCATGTCCAACAGATAGTTCATCAGCGAAACCGTACGGTCATACTCTTCTTCGGTACGAATCGGACGCAAATGGGCGATGCGATCAAACGCAGCCCAAGTCTTTTGCAGGGCCTTGATGTCCAGAGTAGCAATAGCAGTTGTCATGGTTATACCTTGCCTTTCCTGTATCGTTTGCACCAGTCGTCGTATTCCCGGTGAGCCATTACCCAACGCACGAACATCTTGCCGTCGCGGTAGCGAACGATGACAACGACCCGATAGTTGTTGCCGCCGACATCGAACACGGTATAAGGTGGAACATAATCCGCACTGCCAAAGCTCTGCCGTAGATCAGCAAAGTCAGTAAAGCGAGAATTCTCGGCGACGGTGTGCCAGTTGCGCAAAGACTGCTCGGCTTCAGGATGCCTGTGCCAGAAGTCACGCAGCATCTTTAGTGAAATGACGTGCATGGCCGTATTATATCGAAACGATATATCTGCTGCAAGCGCTACCACTTAACAGATTTTAGAGTTGGCTCCAGTCGGCCATCAGCCGTCGTAGGCCTGTGGCCGCTATGGGGTGATTCGAGTTCAGGGATTATTGCTTGACGTGTGGCCCAATAAGCTTACAATCCTCCCATATTGGGAGATATGTGATGCGGGTGGTAGCCAAGAGTTCGTTGGTCAAGTTTTGGAGTCAGCCCAGGCATGCCGATTCGCAAGGTGCTTTGCAAAGCTGGTACGACGAAGCGATCAAGGCTGAATGGAAAACCCCGCAGGACATAAAAGATCAATACAGCAGCGCAAGTATCTGCGCCGGCAATCGGGTCGTGTTCAATATTGCAGGGAACAAGTATCGATTGGTCGTGGAAATGCAGTATCGAGCGGGGATTGCCTGGGTGAAGTTTGTTGGAACCCATGCGCGGTATGACCAAATCAATGTGGAGACCGTCAATGAATATTAAGCCAATCCGCAGTGAAGACGATTTACGTGATGCGTTCAAACGTCTGGAGTGCGTGTTCCAGGCCGAGGAGGGAACACCCGAGGCGGACGAGATGGAAATTCTTGTCATGCTGATTGAGGCCTATGAACACAAGCATTTCCCGACGAGCCCTGCAGATCCGGTCGAGGCCATCAAGTTCAGGATGGAACAGCAGGGGCTTACCCCCAAGGATCTTGAGCGCTATATTGGGTCGAGTGGCCGGGTCTCTGAAGTGTTGAACCGCAAGCGTCGGCTCAGCCTGCAGATGGTGAAGCGCCTGCACGATGGATTGCACATTCCATACGAAAGCCTTCTGGCAGCGGCATAGGCGGGCCGGAGTGGCTGCTTCTGGTTGAGTAAAACCAACCTGTCTGTGACCGCTCCGGGCACGAAGCGGCCCTACGTCGGAACCAGCAGGGCAATGGCAATTCACTCGACGCAAGAGTTTTACAGGCGATTGATTGGACGTGGGGGTGGTGGTTCACGGACGCTCAAAATGGAGGACAATATGTGTAAAGATTTTTCTGCTTTCCGTAGAATTGCCCCGATAAACAATACGAAATATTAGACAATATGAATGGACAAGCCTTAAAGGAGGAGCGTCTGTTTCAGTCTTTGACTGGCATTTCACTCACTCACTCGCCTGCGACATTTTGTCGTAGGTGTATATAACCGTTCTGAGGACTAATCCTCGGTTCGTAAAGCAAAGTCGGCATCATTCAGTATCCAGTCAGCCCGCATCTAAGGCGGAAGTTATCCAAGAGCATCGCCGTTTCGCTGAGCGTTGAGGGTAATTGCTTTCCCAGCCTCTAGTTTTTTCACCTGGCTGATGAGGCCATTAAAGATCCGATCAGATACGACTCCGGGGAATTTTGCCGGAAGTTCGGAGTTCACAGACTCGATCACGTCCGGCGTGATGGCGATGAGCTTATGAATGATGGCTTCAAAATCCGGCCCTAAAGCATTGGCTTTTGCCACCTCGTTCCAATGTCTGCGTTTAATCTCGGCCATTCGGTAATGGGTATTCGTCGTGTGTAGCGCCATAGCCAGTTTGACTTTTTTCCAGTGGTACTCACGAGGACCCTCACCAATCACTGGCCATGCGGACATTACGTCGTAAAGCGGTGTCAGCCGAAAATGATCCTGAACCTCAATCGAAATACTGAAATTTTTTGCATGGCCATCAGGGGCTGCAAGCATCCAAAATAATAGCTGAGCCGTCAGAAAATTCGACCGGTCGGATTCAGCATTGTCACTTCCCCGTAAGGTGTCAAGAATGGTTGCAATCCCAGGTCCCCCATCCTGTTCATATTTGCGGCCGGGGGGCAGCCCTTTTGCCTGGCAAAAATCTTCCTGAGGCAGACGAGCCCACCACCCTTCGAGTAGGCGACGGTCAAACCGCGTGACCACCAACACCTTATGGCGACCAAATGTCTCGATAGCGCATTCCGCAGCCGGGAGTCCGTAGGCGCGTGCAAGTCGCGCACAAAGCCATTCGTTTTCGACGGAAGTGGAAAAGTCGGCGCGCATTCCGCCCACTTCGCCCAACGGCAGTTTCAGAATGTGCGTGGTAGGCGTGGTTCCGCGCGGACGACACCATCGGCCGTCATGCAGAAGCAATGCGGACTTTTCTTGTGCGCCGGCGATCGAGATGCGTAGCCCGTCCTCCATCGGCACGCCGATATTCTGATTACTTATAGTGTCATCGAGGATTCGCTCGATGCCCTCTTCAGACAGTGGCTCAGCATCAATCTGCCGAACCTCCGGAGCTGGGCTATTTGCAGGAAGCAACTGGATAGCGCCGACACAGTCGCGTCCAATCTTCTCTAACAATTGAAACCCTTGTGTCGAATCAGCGCCAAACTTTGAAGCTAAGCGTTTGCGGATGTCTGCACTGTCTGGAAGTAAGTTGTCGAAATAGGATTCGACGACATTGCCGTTAAATGGGGATATTCCTTGCGAGAGTGGTAGTGAAAGCGACATGGACCGCCGCTGCGGATTGTCAATCCAAGACGCGTCGTAGGAAAATGCGTGGCCAGTTTTTGGTGTAAGCGTCCAATGACCAACTAGCTCACCGTTCATCCATACATCGAGAGCCTTCTTTGTGGAATGACGCCCAACCATTACCAAGACTCTCTGGGCTTGGTCGTGAATTGTCCTGTAGCGGCTGATCTTATTGTTGCGTTAGCTGACAGAGAGTTGCGCTGTTCTATATGGAGTTCAGCATTTAGGGCCATTAATAGGGTAAGCAGCTGATTAATAGAACAGCTCTCTGGCTTCCCTTCAATTTTTGAGATGCGCTCCTGGGATAAGCCGATCTTCTTACCTAGCTCTGCTTGCGACCAGCCTTTCGATTTCCTTAGATGCTTTATGACCGGGCCTAGTTGGCCGGTGGTACGGATGACATTGATCATAGGAAATATTCCGTATCAAGAATAAATAGACAATATACTTAATTAGGAATACTGTCAATATATTCTTATTAGAGAATATATTAGTTATATTCCAGATAGCGTATATTTTGCAGGCATGTGTGAAGAGCAATTGTGCTCACTATTGCAAGCAAAAAACGATAGCTACTAACGACGATCATCATCATGACTACAGTAGTGATGACGATCATCAAACAGTGCCAGCGAAATGGTATTCCGTAGATTACGTAGGCGCGCATTGGCGGTCGAGGGCGAGCCAGCACGGTAATTTAATTACACTTTTCTAGCATTCTGATGACGGTTATTTCGTACCCCTCACGGGTCGCACGATGAAAAATCGGCGAAAAGTCGGCGATGGTGATACGGCACTTAATTGCCACTTGGTTCGGCTGCTTGCGCCTTGTTGCTGTGGCCAACCGAGGTAGCGAGGATCAGCTTGTCGCGATGCTCTCCGGCGGTTCGATCGGCAGCGAAATGCGGAACGTGGTGCCAACCCCAACCTCGCTCTTGACGTCGATTTTCCCGCCGTGTTTATTCACGATGCCGTAGGAAAGCGACAAACCCAAGCCGGTTCCTTTGCCGATGGGTTTGGTGGTGAAGAAGGGGTCGAATATCTTCTTCAGCGTGTCTTCCGGGATACCCGCTCCGGTGTCGCTGATCTCGACCCAGACGCCTTCCGGCTCCGTGCCGCAACGTATCGAGATGGTGCCGTGCTTGCCCTCCGGCGTGGCCTGGGCTGCATTCACCCATGCTCAAGCGCTGTCCAGGGCCTGGATTCTGCGGCGGGTTCCAGGCAAACAAGAGAGTCGGTGTCGATAGCGACGGTCAATTCCCGTCGCGAGCCATCGGGAAGCCCGATTCGGTATTGAAAATGACGTTGGTTTTTCATGGTCAAGCGTGCCTGACCGCCGTATCGCCATCGCCGACTTTTTGATTGGGAGGCGCAGTCGAGCCCACCCTCATTTTCGGCAAACGGGATATTCTTTCTTTGCAGGAACGCGGGATCAAATGCATCGGACAAGTATCCGGGACGCCAGCGCTGGAGTCAATGCAATGAGCGCAAGCCGCCTGCAGTCGGTTCGCAGAATATGCACGCGGTAGTCAGCAGGCATGCCGCGGAGCCGCGGCGAGGCTGTTAGGATGTTGCCAGTCAAGTGAGAACCATCAAGTGAACATGCCCGAGAAACTCAAACTTCTTTCGTGGCGCGATATTTTGTTTATCGCGCTGCCTTCGCTGTTGCTGGCCATCGGCGCGTTCTGGCTGGCGGCGCAGTTCATCAAGCCGGCGCCGCCCGACCAGTTGATCGTCACTACGGGCGGCGATGGCGGGGCCTACCGGGTTTTTGCCGCGCGCTACAAGGATGTGCTGGCGCGCTACGGCATCACTTTGGTGGATAAACCCTCGGCCGGGTCGAACGAGAATCTGCGTCGCTTGCGCGATCCTGGTTTCGAAGTGGATGCCGCGCTGATTCAGGGCGGTACGGCGCGCGTTGATGAAGAAGAGAAACTGGTCGCACTGGGTGATCTCTACTACGAGCCGCTGTGGATCTTCTATCGTGAGTCGGCGCTGCACAGCGCTGACAAGTTGCTTGATCTCAAAGGCAAGCGCGTCGCCATCGGCGGTGAGGGCAGCGGCACGAATCATCTCGCATTGGAAATGCTGGCCGCCAACGGTATCGATGCGTCCAACACCCAGTTGATCGCAATGGGTGGCCTGGGCCTTGTCGAGCGGCTGCAAAAAAAGGAGATTGATGCCGTATTTGCCGTCGGGCCGCCGCAATCTTCATTGGTGTGGTCGCTGCTCTACACACCGGGCATCCGACTGATGAATCTGGCGCATGCCGAAGCCTATGCGCGACGTTTCCCCTATCTCTCACGGCTGGTGCTGCCGCGTGGCGCTATCGATCTGACACTGGATATTCCGCCGCGGGATACCCAGTTGGTGTCGCCGCTGGCGACGCTGCTGGTGCGCGAGGACACGCATCCGGCCTTGATCGATTTGCTGATGCAGGCAACAAGCGAAGTTCACGGCGTGCCGGGCGTGTTTCAAAAACCAGGCGAGTTTCCTCGCGTTGGGCACAGCGAGTTTCCGCTGTCTAAGGAGGCCGAACGCTACTACAAATCCGGCAAGCCCTTCCTGCAGCGCTACCTGCCATTCTGGGCGGCAACGCTGATAGACCGCATGGTGGTGATGCTGCTTCCTTTGCTGGTGGTGTTGATCCCCCTGTTCAAGTTCGCACCGCTACTCTATGGCTGGCGAGTGCGCTCGCGCATCTACCGGCGTTACGGCGAGCTCAAGTTTCTCGAGAGTGAAGTCGATGAGAATCCCGGTCAGCATACCCGTGCGGAATGGCTGGAAAAGCTTGACCGGATCGACGCGGACGCCAGCAGCATACGTACGCCGCTGACTTACTCCGACATGCTGTATACGCTGCGCCAGCACATCGGCTTGGTGCGCGAGGGGATTATGCGTCGCACCGTTGAGTAGTTTGAGGGAAAAACTGGAAAGGCTTTCACCACGGAGGACACGGGGAACACGGGGAAAACCAAAGCATTGGTTTGCGTTTCCCTCCGCGTCGCCGCGCTCTCAGTGGTGAAATTGGAAGATTCTGAACCACGGCGGCACGGCTAAAGGACGAGTTTTTGATGCTCCCCGTGCTCCCCGTGCCCCCCGTGTCCCCCGTGGTGAATGCCCTGCTTTTAGATCTTGCCGTACCGCCATCGCCGAGTTTTACAGGCGGCGTATCTTGTCCATCAGCGCCGTCGTCGAGCGCTCGTGAATGAAGGGCAGCGAATGCACGCTGCCACCCCAGTCGCTGACTTCCCGGTAGCCGACGATTTTTTCGACCGGCCAGTCGCCGCCCTTGACCAGTATGTCCGGTCGGCAATCAACAATGCGTTGTAGCGGTGTGTCTTCGTCGAACCAGGTCACCAGCGAGACGCTTTCAAGTGCCGCCAGCAGCGCCATGCGGTCTGCCAGGGGATTCACCGGCCGGTCGTCGCCCTTGCCCAGGCGGTTGACCGATGCATCCGAATTGGCAGCGACGATCAGGGATGCACCCAGCGCACGGGACTGCGCCAGATAGGTGACGTGGCCCCGGTGCAGGATGTCGAAACAGCCGTTGGTAAATACCAGCGGTCGTGGCAATTGTGCGATCCGCTCTGCAAGATCCCCGGGCGCGGTGATCTTGGCTTCGAACGCAGGCACGGTGTTACTCATTCGAATGCGGCTACTTGCCCTGTTTTTGCGATCCGGGCGGCGGATTGTCCAAGGCCTTGGCCTGGGCCGGGCTGATGATTTCGAACACGCGCACCACTTTTTGCACGCCGCCGGTAGTTCGCGCAATCTCTACGGCGTCATCGGCTTCCTGCTGGGTGACCAGCCCGAGCAGAAAGACCACGCCGGCCTCGGTAATCACCTTGACATGGTTTGCCGCAAACTTGTCATGGTCGATAAACCGCGCCTTGATCTTGGAGGTGATGTAGGCATCGTTGCCGCGCACGCCGAAGCCCGACGGCCCGGCGACAGCCAGTTCATTGGTGATCGATTTGACGTTGGGCACGCCCGAGGCAATTTTTTCGACATCGGCTTTGGCCGCTTCGCTCGGGACTTCGCCGGTGAGCAGCAGCATGCGGTTGTAGCTAATTACATTGACATGGGCCTTCTCACCATATTTTTCGCTGATGCGGGACGATGCGCGTAGTTCCATGCCTTCGTCGCTGACGAAGGTTTCCGAATTGCGGCGGTCGGTCAGCATCAAGGCGCCGGTGCCGACACCCACCGCGGCAGCGCCGAAGCAACCGGACAGAACTGGAACGCAGAGCAGTAGGACAGCGAGATTGCGGAGCTTCTTCGCGGTTTCGGTTGGTAGCTTCATTGGGTTTCTCCAAGGTTCAAGGCGTCTATGCCGTCGCATAGACAATGAATGGTGAGCAGGTGGACTTCCTGAATTCGGGCTGTGCGTTCGGCGGGAACGCACAGGTGAATATCGTCCGCTGCGAGCAATGCGGCGATCTTGCCGCCGCCTCTTCCTGTGAGCGCCACCACGGTGATGCTGCGAGCATGGGCGGTATGAATCGCTTCGATTACGTTAGGCGAGTTGCCCGAGGTGGAAATGGCCAGCAGCACATCACCTTTGCGGCCCAAGGCTTGCACCTGCTTGGCAAAAATATCTTCGTAGCGATAATCGTTGGCGATCGATGTCAGCGTCGAGGTGTCGGTGGACAGCGCAATCGCCGCCAGCGGCGGGCGTTCCTTTTCGAAGCGGTTGAGCAGTTCGGCAGCGAAGTGCTGAGAATCGGCTGCCGAGCCGCCATTGCCGCAGGCCATGATCTTGCCTTCGGCTTTGAGGGAAGCGGCCATAAGGCGCACGGCCGCTTCAATGGGAGCGGCCATGCCGGCCAGGGCTGCAAGCTTGATCGCGGCGCTGTCGTTGAAGTGCTGATGGATACGGTTTGCGAGGGATAGAGTCATGTCAATTACGAGCGGGTTTCAAATTCAGTACGTGGAGGATACGGATGACACAGCGAGGAACAAGGAAATTGTTGTCATTTCAGTTCAAGTAATTTGTATCTTTTCAGCCAATTACTTTGCAGCCTAGGATAGCCGCCGTCGGCGCAGGCCCGAGGCTGGAATAGGCGGGCTAGAGTACAACAAATACTTCGATTGGCACTCGCTGCCTTTGGTTCCGGACTCGTCCCGAAAACCGAGTGTGCGTCCCAGGACTCGCGCATTCGCGGGAATGACGAGGGAGACCGGTAGTAGCGCCACGCTTAGTCAGCCGCAAACGCACCGCGCAGCCATTCGATGCTGCATGTTTCGAGGCCATCGAGCAGCACGCAGTCGAAGCGGCAAGGCGTTTCACCGTGGCGCAGCAGCCAGTGGCGTGCGGCGAGAATCAGCCGGGCCTGTTTGGCAACTGTGATGCTGGCCGCCGCACCGCCGAATTCCTTGCTGCTGCGTAGCCGCACCTCGACAAATACCGTGGTCTTGCCATCGCGGCAAATCAAATCGATCTCGCCGCCGCGCACCCGAAAATTGCGCTCGATGATCGAAAGGCCCTTGTGCAGCAGAAAATTCGCTGCCATTTGCTCGGCCGCTGCACCTTTGGCTTGCCTCGTGCTCATCAGACTGCAACAATCCGGGACATGGAAAATGCATTGTATGTCGTGGCCACGCTGATCGGAAATCTCGGCGACATAAGCCTGCGCGCGCTGGAAACCCTGCGCGGCGTCGATCTGGTCGCTTGTGAAGACACTCGCCACGCGCGGCAGTTACTCGATCACCACGGCATCAAGGTGCCTACATTGGCGTTGCATCAGCACAACGAGAACGAAGCCGCCGCCAAACTGGTGCGCATGCTGGGCGAAGGCCAGAGCGTGGCGCTGGTGTCGGATGCTGGCACACCGGGCGTTTCCGACCCCGGTGCGCGCACGGTCGCTGCGGTGCGCGCCGCCGGCTTTCGGGTGATCCCGCTGCCGGGGCCGAATGCGGCCATTGCAGCGATGTCGGCGGCGGGGCTGGCCGATGCGCGCTTTCTGTTTGTCGGATTCCTGCCGGCAAAAGTCGGCGCTCGCAAGACGGCGATTAGGGAACTTGCGGCCGTGGAAGCGGCGCTGGTGTTCTACGAAGCGCCGCACCGCGTCACGGAAACCGTGGCCGATCTCGTCGAACTGCTCGAACCGCAGCGTGAAATCGTGATTGCCCGCGAGCTGACCAAGATGTTTGAGCAAATCGAGCGGCTGCCGCTAAGCGAAGCCCCGGCCTGGCTGGCGGCCGACCCCAATCGCCAACGTGGCGAGTTCGTCCTGGTGGTTTCCGCGCCACCGGCGCGGGAAGGCCTGGATGCCGAAAGCGAACGCGTGCTGGTGGCCTTGCTCGCCGAATTGCCGGTCAAGCAGGCGGCCAAACTGGCGGCCGAAATCACCGGCCAGCCGAAGAACGCGCTGTATGCACGGGCGCTGCAACTCAAAGACGGCTAAAGACCAACCCTTATAATCGCCGTCATGGAAAAACTCACGCTCACCCGCCCCGACGACTGGCATTTGCACTTGCGCGATGGCGCGGCGATGGTCGCTGTGCTGCCCGATACCGCGCGGCGTTTCGCACGTGCCGTCGTCATGCCGAATCTGAAGCCGCCGGTGACCACCGTGGCACTTGCCGCCGCCTATCGCGATCGCATACTCGCGGCGCTGCCGGCGGAGCTGGATTTCACTCCATTGATGACGCTGTATCTCACCGACAACATGCCGCCGTCGGAAATCGATGCCATCAAGGCCAGCGGGTTCGTGCACGCCGTCAAGCTCTACCCGGCTGGTGCCACCACCAATTCCGACGCCGGCGTCAGCGATCTGAAGAAGTGCAGCGCCACGCTGGCGCGCATGGAGCAGCTGGGTGTGCCGCTCCTGGTGCATGGCGAAGTCACCGATCCGGCGGTGGACATTTTCGATCGCGAAGCTGTCTTCATCGACACCGTGCTGAGCCCCTTGCTGCGCGATTTCCCGGCGCTGAACGTGGTGCTCGAACACGTCACCACCAGCAATGGAATCGACTTCGTGAAAAGCAGCGGCGCCAACGTTGCCGCGACGCTCACCGCCCATCATCTTCTGCTGAATCGCAATGCGATTTTTGCCGGCGGTATTCGCCCGCACAACTACTGCCTGCCGGTGCTGAAGCGCGAAACCCACCGCCAGGCGCTGGTCGCCGCGGCGATTTCCGGCAACCCGAAGTTTTTCCTGGGTACGGATTCGGCGCCGCATGCACAAGGCGCAAAGGAAGCGGCTTGCGGCTGCGCGGGTTGCTACACCGCTCATGCCGGTATCGAACTGTATGCCGAGGCTTTTGAAGCGGCTGGGGCGCTGGACAAGCTGGAAGGATTCGCCAGTTTCTACGGTGCCGACTTCTATGGTCTGCCACGCAATACCGCGCAGATCTCGCTGCGGCGTGAGGCGATAAGTGTCCCGGCCAGCCTCGATTACATCGACGGCGACCGGCTGGTGCCGCTGCGCGCCGGTGAAACCGTAGCCTGGCGTCTGGAGTAATCGTCGCCATTCGGCCATGACCGCAGGCGCAGAGCTTCACCCGCTTTCGGCGTTTCTGCGCCCTTGGTATTGCGGCGAATTCCCTGAACTGTCGCAACTCAATGCCCTTGCTCTCAAGCATGGTCTGAAGGCCGGCAGTGATTCGCCGCTGAGTTTTGTCGAGCCGAGCGCGGTGGCGCAGGGCTACGAGGAGCGTGCGTTTCGCACTGGCGAGATCGCCACCCGCCCGCAAAATCGCCACGACATGTTCAATGCCCTGATCTGGCTGGCCTTCCCCCAAGCCAAGGCGGCGCTCAACCGGCGCCACTTCGCTGCGCTGGGTGTGGCGTCGGCACGCTCGACGCGTGGCCCATTGCGTGACGCGCTGACCCAGTTTGACGAATGCGGCGTGGTGGTGGCCGGAACCCGTATCGACCTCTGGCAAGCCATCCGCGCCCACCGCTGGCGCGAAGCCTTTGTTGATCGCCGTGCCGAACTGCTGGCCAGTACGCGCTTTCTGGTTTTTGGCCACGCCAGCCATGACGCTCTGGCCGCGCCCTTTGTCGGCCTGTGCGGCAAGGCCATGTTCATCGAGGTCGACGCGGCATGGCTAAAGCTGCCTGAGTCGGAAGCGCTGCCCGCGGTCGACGCGAAGCTAGCCGCCGTGTTCGACACTGCCGAACTCTCCCCGCGCGACTGGCAACCGCTGCCACTGCTCGGTATTCCCGGCGCCACGGCCGACAACGAAACCCCCGATTACTACGCGGACACGCGCCAGTTCCGCCCGGCGCGTACAATGCGCCCGGGAAGTTCGCCAGGCAATCGCTGAGCACGAAAGTGCTTGGAGGAAAGTCCGGGCCCCATAGAGCGGAATGCCGGTTAACGGCCGGGCGCTATAAGTCGGGCGGCGCAAGCCGCCTTACCCAAGGCGACAGACAGTGCAACAGAAAGATACCGCCTAAGTCCGACTTTGACGCCGCAAGGCGGCAAAGTCCCCTCCTGAAGAGGAGTGGAGAAGACCGGTAAGGGTGAAATGGTGGCGTGGCTTGTTTCGTCGCGAAAGCGATGCCGCAAGCTGCGTCAAGGTCGCGAAAGCGGCCTTGAGGTAAGAGCCCACCGCGGACGTGGTAACACGGACGGCATGGCAAACCTCATTCGGGGCAAGGCCAAATAGGGGAGTAATGGCGTGGCTCGCGTCGCTCCCGGGTAGGCTGCTAGAGGCCGTCGGTAACGGCGGTCCCAGAGGAATGATTGCCCACGACAGAACCCGGCTTATCGGCGGACTTCCCACCACCGCTTCGCGGTGGTGGGGTTTGATTGGCAATCCCCCCATCCCCCTTTCCATGAAAGAGGGCGATTACGGTTCGCCGCCTGCGGCGGACTCACATGAACAAGCCGTACTTTGATGTGCTGCTCGGGCTATCGGTGAAACTCGGCGCTCGCAACACGGCGTCAGTGCGACTCAAGTGCGGGATAGCAGGAGCTTGATGCCCGCCACGGCGAAGACAACAGCCAGCGCGCCTTCAAGCCAGCGGCGGGCGGCTCGGTATACCTGGCGCGCCAGCGGCGTAGAAAACAGCACCGCGTATCCACCGAACACCAATGCGCCAATGCCCATGCAGCCGGCAACAATCCACAGCGCATGGAAGGTGCCTGCACCAGGCGGTAGCGCAAGCGAGACAATCGCGACCCAAGCCAGGATCGCCTTCGGATTGGTCAGATGCAGGCCCAAACCGCGCAGATAAAGCTGTAGAGAAGATTCACCCCGGCTGGCCGTTGGTGCATGGCTGAGTTGAGGTGTCCACGCCGAGCGCGCAGATCGGAACGCCAGCCAGAGAAGATAGAGTCCGCCCATGATCTTGATGGCGAAGACCAGGTTTGAATAGCGCGTGAGCGCGGCAGACAGGCCCAGCGCAGCAAGCAGCGCCCAGACCAGCGACCCGGAAAGTACACCGGCAGCAAAAGTAATGGCCGACCCTCGGCCCGTGTGCATGGCGATGCTCATGATCGACAGATTGCTTGGTCCCGGGCTTGCGGTGGCAAGAAAATACACCGTGTAAGCCAGCAGGGCTTCGGGAGAAAAAAGCAGTGACTCGATCATGAGGTGGCTCCAGCTAGTGCTCAGCGTCTTGGTGACTGAAATGCTCGGCGTTGTTGAAACACCAGTGCCAAGGCTCGTATTGGTAACCGCTGAAATTGCCAACGGGATACGAGAGATAGTAGCCAAAGTCGGCAGCGCGTGCGCGAAGCCAGTCAAATGCGGAAGACTTGTCAAATTCTATTTCCAGCGCGCGGCGGCCTGGAGTTGATAAATCGACTGCACGCCCCGTGTGGTGCTCGCTGAACCCCGGAGGAGCGCACACGGCAAGTATGTCTTCGATGGCAGCACCGGCCGCCAATTTTTGGCGAACAATTTCAGATTGGCGTTCGATGCTGCGGAAGGCCGACACGATGAACAGTGAAACTTTGTCCTCAAGGGCTGCGGTTTTGAGGTTGCGCCACGCGTTCGCAGCGTCGGGAACCAGCAAGTGGTCCTTACCGTCGGCTCCAAATTCGGCAAATTCTAGGCAGGACGTTTCTTCGCACTCTCGTAATCCGCGCGACTTCAAAAGCTGACTTGATATGCCCAGCTCGGTACAAAGCAAAACAAGGTGAAGGTTCATCTCAGCCAAGACTAAACGCTGGTGATGTACGCGATGATCAGCGCACCAGCAGCACCGGCACGTTGGCCAGATGCACCACTTTCATTGCTACCGAGCCGAGTAGGGTGCCGGTGAGGCCGCTGTGGCCGCGGGTGCCGATTACGATTTGGGTGCAGGCGTGGTTGTCGGCAAATTCGGTGATGGTCGCGGCGGCAGCGCCCATCATCACGTGCAGTTCGGGTGCGTGACCGGCGGCGGCGAGTTGATCGCGCGCCTTGGCCAGCTCGGCCATGCCGGTTTCGAGATGGAACTCGCGGATGGTGTCGGCATTGATGAAGCGGCCGATGTCGTTGGGCAGGGTCGACTGCACATTGATCAGGAGAATTAGCGGCGGTTCACGCAATTCTGCGGCGTGCGCAATGGCCCAGTCCACCGCGCGCAGGGCGGTGTCGGAACCGTCGATGGGGAGCAGCCATTTTTGGGTGGTCATAGGGGGTTCTTCCTTGAGGTGCCATCGGTGAGTTCGACCGCGGCACGGAGTTTGGTGCGTGCTGCCAGCCATTTGCCGATGACTATCACCAACGCGGCGCCGGCAATTGCGGCGAGGGTTTTTGCAAAGGGGATCGGCGCCAGCAAATTGGCCGGCAGGGCCGGGTCGGTGACGATCATGCCGCCGCCGATCCAGCCCAACAATGCACCGCCTGCGGTGATGACGATGGGGTAGTGGTCCATCAGCTTGAGCACCAGTTGGCTGCCCCAGACCACGATGGGGATCGATATCAAAATGCCGAAGGTGACCAGCACCATGCTGCCGTTGGCGGCACCGGCCACGGCGATAACGTTGTCGAGGCTCATCACGGCGTCGGCGACGATGATGGTCTTGATCGCGCCGGCCAGGGAAGTCGAGGCGACGACGTCGCCATGTCCATCATCTTCGGGCAACAGTAGTTTGACGCCGATCCAGAATAAGAGCAGCGCGCCGACGATCTTGAGCCAAGGCACGGCGAGCAGTTGCAGCGCAAAGAAAATCAGCACGATGCGCAGGCCGATAGCACCGGCGACGCCCCAGAAGATGCCCTTCTTGCGTTGCTCGTCCGGCAGTTTTCGGCAGGCCAGGGCAATCACCACCGCGTTGTCGCCACCAAGCAGGATGTCGATCAGGATGATTTGCAGAACCGCGATCCAGAATGCGGCGGTGGACATGTCGATCATTAGCTTTGTCTGTGTCGAATACGGTATGCGGAAGCAGAGTTTAATCGGTGTTGCCAGCATCAAGGACTTCGTGTCGCTGTTCTGCCACGGCCTTTCTGGTAATGTCGGCGGATGATTACTCGACTCACCATAAGGCTTCCTGACCTTGATTAGCGGGGTATCCGGCTTATCCGGTGGACGTCATGTTGCATGTAACAGAAAAATCCTCTATATTGGTTACATGTAACAAAGGAGGTTTGATATGGGAACGCCTGTCACCGTACGAGTCCAAAAGCGCCGGGAGGCACTTCGCATGGCCGGGCTTCGTCCCGTCCAAATCTGGGTCCCTGATACTAGGCGCCCCTCGTTTGCAGACGAATGCCATCGCCAATCAGCCGCATTGATCAACGACAAGCACGAACGAGAAATACTCGAATGGGCTGCATCGGGTGCGGATCCTGATGGCTGGCGATGAGGAGGGGCGACCTGGTAACCGTTGCGTTACAAGGCGACTATGGCAAGCCGCGCCCTGCACTGGTGATCCAATCGGATTTCTTTGACGCACACCCATCGGTAACCGTTTTGCCAGTTACGAGCGAGCTTCGAGAAACGCCCCTTTTTCGTGTGACCATCGAGCCGACCGACACGAATGCCTTGCGAAATACTTCTCAGGTCATGGTCGACAAGTGCATGACTGTGGCGAAAGAGAAAATTGGCGATGTTTTTGGTAGGCTTGATGGCTCGCATATGCTTGAGGTGGAGCGCACATTGGCAGTATTCCTTGGAATCGCCAAATAGGCCGCCCACCGGATAATCCGGATACCCGATTTGTGTATGGTTTTTCAGGCAGAGACAGCATGAGTGCGCGCCCGACGGTTCTGCTCGGGCTTGGTGCTGCGGTGGTCGCTTATATGCTGTCGTTTTTTCATCGCGTTGCGCCGGCGGCGATTTCGGGCGATCTGCAAGCGACGTTTGCCATCGGCGGCGCACAACTTGGCACGCTGGCTGCGACCTATTTCTACGTTTACACCCTGATGCAGATTCCCACCGGGGTGCTGGCCGACACCTTGGGTCCACGCCGCATCCTGTTCTGGGGCGGGTTGGTGGCGGGAGTCGGGGCGATCCTGTTCGGCCTCGCGCCGAGTTTCGAGTTGGCCTTCGCTGGCCGCACGCTGGTTGGCCTGGGTGTCTCGGTGACCTTCATTGCCATGCTCAAGCTGATCGCGCTGGGTTTTGAAGAACGCCGCTTCGCCACCCTGGTTGGGGTGTGCATGTTGCTCGGCAACCTCGGCTCGATTCTGGCGGGCGCGCCGCTGGCGTGGGCGACCCAGGCGGCGGGTTGGCGCCAGGTATTTGTGGTGGTCGGGCTGTTGTCGTTTGTGCTGGCCTTTGTCAGCCGGGCCTGGGTCATCGACACACCTGCCGGCAAGGTGGATCGCACGGCCTGGCTCAGTGGCTTGCTGATAGTGCTGAAGAATCGTGCGACCTGGCCCGGCTTCTTCGCCAATGCAGGCTTGTCCGGTGCCTTCTTCGCTTTTGCGGGGCTATGGGCCGTACCCTACCTGACCCAGATGCACGGCATGACGCGGGCCACCGCATCGAGTCATGTGAGCATTTACTTTCTTGGCTTCGCCTTCGGTTCGGCTTTGTGGGGACGTGTGTCCGACGCCATCGGGCGACGCAAGGCGGTTGCCCTGGCGGTGTCGGGGCTGCATGTTCTTGGATGGGCGACTTGGCTCTGGGCAACCTGGCAGGACGGCAGCAGCTTGCCCCTGTGGGCCACCTTTACCTTGTGCGTCGTCATGGGCCTCGCCTCGGCAGGATTCACCCTGTCGTGGGCCAGCGCCAAGGAAGTGAATCCGCCGCTGCTGTCGGGGATGGCGACCAGCGTGGTGAATGTCGGCGTCTTTCTTGGTCCGGCAATCCTGCAACCCATGGTGGGCTGGCTGATGGAGCGCACCTGGGATGGCAGAATAGAGTCCGGCATACGCATCTATTCGGCGGCGGAATGGCGCAGTGGAATGTTACTGATGACGGCTGCCGCAATAGGCGGCTGGTTGGCGACGCTTTTGGTTAAAGAGACGGGCTGTCGCAATATCTGGAAGGCAAAGGACGAGAATTGAAAGCAATACTTCTGTTTGGTCACGGGGCCCGCAACCCCGAGTGGGCGCAGCCGTTTCATCGAATTCGCGATGCAATTCTGGCGCGCGAACCGGAAACGCTGGTTGAGCCTGGGTTTCTTGAATTGATGCGGCCGAGCTTTGACGAAGGCGTCGATTGTCTGGTGCGTCAGGGCGCGACGGAAATCATGGTGGTGCCTATATTCATGGCGGCGGGCAGCCATGTCAAAAAGGATCTGCCGCAAATGGCGGCCACGGCCATGGATCGCCATGAGGGTCTGGTGATTTCGCTGGCGGCACCGGTCGGCGAAGCCGAGCCGGTATTGGCGGCGATGGCGGACTACGCGATAAATGCGGAAATCGATCCAGTTCAGGAGGTCGCCGACTGATGGGTTCTGCGGGGCCTTAGTATCTGAGGAAACCGGGGGCAGAAAAACAAACAGGGGCTTGCGCCCCCGTTTGTTTTGCAACTAAGGCACGTGGATCAATACACGTCGTGCTGGGTATTGTTCACGTTGAACTTGCCAGTAGGCGTGATCAGCTTCGGATCCTTGATCACGGCCTTCAGCGCGCGCGTCTTGTCATCGACGACAACGATGGCGGAGATTTTGTCCTTGGCGCTCCAGACCGAGAACCAGACTTCATCGCCGGCCTTGTTGTACTCGGGCTGAACGATGCGCCGGGCGCCGTCGTCCTTGATGCCCGACCAGTCCCCGATCGGCAGTACTTCGAAGCCCTCGTCCAGATGCTTGATGTTGAACACGGCGATCGACTGGCTGATCTTCGAATCGGGATTCAGCGGCGTATCCACCCATAGGTTGCTCGATTTCGGATGGGTCTTGATGAACAGTGAGCCACCGCCCTGGCCCTTGAGCGTTTGCACCACCTTCCATGCCTGGTTCTTGTGCTTCACCGGGTCGGTGCCGATCAGGCTGATGCCTTCGTCGCCGAGGTCGCTGGTGGCCCATACCGGCCCGAACTTGGGATGCACGAAGTTGGCGCCACGACCGGGGTGCGGAACCTTACCCACATCAATCAGTGCCGTCAGCTTGTCCTCTTTGGTATCGATCACACCGATCTTGTTTGAGGCATTCGCCGCGGTCATGAAGTAGCGCCCGGTGGAATCCATGCCACCATCGTGCAGGAACGGCGCTACGTTAATGCTGGTGATCTTCAGGTTTTGCAGGTCTTTGTAATTCACCACCAGAACCTTGCCGGTTTCCTTGGCATTAACGAAGAACTCAGGGTTGTAGTGAGATGAAACGATTGCGGCTACGCGCGGCTCAGGGTGATATTCCTGCGTGCCAACCACCATGCCGCGGGTTGATTCGATGCGCAGCGGCTTGAGCGTATCACCTTCCATGATGACGAACTGCGGCGGCCAGTAGGTGCCGGCAATCGCGTATTTGTCTTCATAGCCCTTGAACTTGGAAGTTTCAACCGAACGCGCTTCGAGGCCGACCTTGATTTCGGCGACGCTGAATGGGGTCTCCATCCACAGATCGATCAGGTTGATGCGGGCATCGCGGCCGATGACATAAAGATAGCGGCCGGATTGCGACATGCGCGAAATATGTACCGCATAGCCGGTCCTGATGATGGTGACAATCTTCTTGGTCTTGCCGTCGATCAGCGCGATCTCGCCGGCATCGCGCAAGGTGACGGAGAACAGATTGCTCAGATCCAGGTCGTTGAGCTTCTTCTTGGGGCGTTTGCTCGGCGGTACCAGGACCTTCAGCGAGGCCAGCATGTCCTTCATGCCCCATTCGGGCGGTACCGGAGGCTCCTGCTGGACATAACGGGCCATCAGATCAACTTCGGCGTCGTTCAATTCGCCGGAAGTACCCCAGTTCGGCATGCCGCCGGGAGAACCGTACTTGATGAAAACCTTAAGGTACTCGGTCCCGTTGGGGATGGTCTTGTCCGTGGTCAGGGGCTTGCCGGTGGCGCCTTTGCGCAGCACACCGTGGCAGCCGGCGCAGCGCTGGAAGTAGATGTTCTTGGCCGTGTCGAATTCGGCCTTGGTCATCGGCGGTGCTTTGGGGTTGATGTTGTGGTGCATTTCCGCCGCGCCGATGGGCGACGAGTCACCGGCCTGATAGCTCCTCTCGGCCGGGGATCGTTGTTCGTGAGTCTTTTCCGGAGTCTTTTCCGCCGCCTTGTCCTGAGTCTTCTCCGGGGCTTTTCCCTGTGCGGCGACATTGGCCACCGCCAGCGGCAGCGTCAATGCGATGATCAATCCGGCTTTGCGCCATGCGGCGTAATTGCTCTCCACTGTGCTTCCTCCAATATATTATTGATATTTAAATAAAAAATTATTATTGCGAGCGCGAAAGGTGCCCGACTTTGGCTTGCCAAGCATTGATCAGGGTCAACTGGGCCGGAATAGTTGGCAACTTGATGTGCTGGGCTGGCTTGGCTATTTGTTTAAGTGAAAATCTTTCTTACAGACGTATTATCTGCAATCCTTGACTTGGAGTGGCTCTAGCTGCTTTCGGCGGAGTATTTTGGACGAAAGACTTGAATTTTTTAAATATAAGCATATACTAATATACATTATGATGACTCGCAGCAGTTTCCTCATCAAGGGCTTTCTCCTCCTCCAGACTGCCCTTGTTTCAGTGCTCGCCGGCCTGGTGCCGGCGAGCATTTCTTTCGCTGCGGATATTTCGTCCACCAGTGTGCTGGTCAAGCTGCGGGAAGTGGATCTCGGCTTCCCGGTCGAAGCGACAGTCGAAGCGGTGAAACAGGTGACGGTGGCGGCACAGATCCCGGGCCGGGTCATCGAAATGCGTGTTGATGCCGGGCAACGGGTCAAGCGGGGTGAATTGCTGATGAGGATCGACGCGCGCGAAGCGGCCGGTGCCGACGCGAGCGCTCGTGCCTCACTGGTGCAGGCAAAAGCGGCCTATGAACGGACGAGAAATCTTCATGCCCAGAAATTTGTCAGCCAAGCAGCACTCGATCAAGCCAGTGCGGCGTGGCAGGCGGCACAAGGTGCGGCTGGCACGTCCGCAGCAGCGCTGTCGCATGGTGCTGTCACGGCACCGATCACCGGCGTAGTGGCTCAACGTCATGTCGAGCAGGGCGAGATGGCGGCACCGGGCGTTCCGCTGGTTACCATTTTCGATCCCAAAAGCATGCGGGTGATCGCCAGTTTGCCGCAGTACCGATTGGCGGAACTCAAAGAAGCTACCAGAGCGCGCATCGAGTTTCCGGAAACCGGAAAATGGGTTGACGCGACGCGGGTGGAGATCCTGCCAACAGTAGATGCGCGCAGCCACACTGCAACGGCGCGACTCTACCTGCCGGAAAATAATGATGGAGTGGTGCCCGGAATTTTCGTACGCGCTCATTTCACCATCGGCAAAGCGCAAAAACTTACCGTGCCACTTGCCGCTGTCATTCGGCGCGGCGAAGTAACCGCCGTGTATGTGATGGATGAATCTGGCGCTGGTCGGCTGCGTCAGGTGCGCCTGGGCGAGGCGGTTTCCGGTGGCGAACTGGAAGTGCTGGCCGGAATAACCTCCGGCGAGCGCGTCAGCCTGGAACCGATAAAAATGGGGATTGCCCTAAAAGCGGTGCGGTCAAAATGAGCGCCATAAACTACCGCGATGATTCCAACTGTCCAATAAATGCCCATGATTAAACTGTGGTCTGATAATCTGTTGTTTTTATTCATAACAAACAAGGAGACATCATGGCCCACGTTGTAATTCTAGGAGCCGGCATCGGTGGTATGCCTGCAGCCTATGAGATGAGTGAGAAGCTTCGTCCAGGTGACAAGCTGACGGTGATTTCAAACTACGCCAAACACCATTTCACGCCATCGAATCCGTGGGTTGCTGTCGACTGGCGCAAGCGGGGCGACATTGAAGTGGATATCGCTCCCTTGTTGGCGAAGAAGAAAATCGATTTCATTCCGGTTGGCGCCAAGCGCGTGCATCCCGACAAGAACCAGATCGAATTGGACGATGGTCAGGTTGTCGACTATGACTATCTCGTCATCGCCACAGGCCCCAAACTGGCCTTCGAGGAAGTTGAAGGGCTGGGTCCGGATGGACATACCCATTCAATCTGTCACGTTGATCACGCAGTTGAGGCCGAAAAAGCCTGGCAGGAGTTTGTCAAGGATCCGGGTCATATCGTGGTGGGGGCGGTGCAGATGGCTTCCTGTTACGGTCCCGCCTACGAGTTTGCAATGATCATGGATACCGATCTGCGCAAGCGCAAAATCCGCGACAAGGTGCCGATGACCTTTGTTACTGCCGAACCCTACATTGGCCATCTGGGCCTGGGTGGCGTTGGCGACTCGAAGGGCCTGATCGAGTCGGTGATGCGCGACCGTCACATCAAGTGGATCTGCAATGCCAAGACCACCAAAGTCGAAGCCGGCAAGATGTATGTCACGGAACATAATGAAGACGGCACGCCGAAGAAGGAACACGTCCTCGAGTTCAAATACTCGATGATGCTTCCGGCATTCAAGGGTATTGATGCGGTTTTTGGCATCGAAGGCCTGACCAATCCGCGCGGCTTCATTTTGATCGACGCCTTCCAGCGCAATCCGAAGTTCCAGAACATCTATTCGGTGGGCGTTTGTGTCGCCATACCTCCAGTGGAGGCGACCCCGGTACCTACCGGTGCGCCGAAGACCGGCTACATGATCGAGTCGATGGTCAACGCCACGGTGCTCAACATTCGAGAAGCCATGGACGGCAAGGCGCCCAGTCACAAGGCAACGTGGAACGCGGTTTGCCTAGCCGATTTCGGCGACAACGGTGCCTGCTTCGTGGCCTTGCCGCAGATTCCGCCCCGCAATGTGAACTGGTTCTCGCAGGGTAAATGGGTGCATCTGGCCAAGATAGCATTCGAAAAGTACTACATGCGCAAGATCAAGAAGGGTACCAGCGAGCACGTATTCGAAAAGATGGTGCTCAACGCATTGGGCATCATGAAATTGAAGGACAAGTAAGTAGACTGCAAATAGTAAACGCACGCAAACGCGAAGACGCCGAGAGACCCAGACCGATGAACGGAGAGACCTGACACAGGGGACCTACGCTCTAAGCCGCACCTCTGCGTCTTCGCGTCGAAATTGACGATCGCAGTAATTTCAAGAGGTGATGGTGGGTATTTCAGGCCGTATCGCGGAGTATTTTCTCAGGAATTCATTGACGCCCCTGATAGCGCTGATCGCGCTATTGCTGGGTGTAGGCGCGACCTTGATCACGCCGCGCGAGGAAGAGCCGCAGATCAACGTCACCATGGCCAATGTCTTCGTGCCTTTTCCCGGCGCGTCGACCAAGGACGTCGAGGCCCTGGTGACGCGGCCGGCTGAACAAGTGCTGTCGCGGATTGCCGGAATCGAACACATCTATTCGGTCTCACGTCCGGGTATGTCGGTGATCACCGTTCAGTTCAAGGTCGGTGAAGACCCGATCCAGGCCTTGGTTCGCCTCTACGACACCATTAATTCACATCGCGATTGGCTTTCGCCCAATCTCGGCGTGATGGATCCGATCATCAAGCCCAAAGGCATTGACGATGTGCCTATCGTGACGCTGACCTTCCACAGCGCCGATTTCGACAAATCGGCTTTTGAAATGCAGCAAGTGGCTCGCGCCACAGAGATTGATCTCAAGCGCATCGTCGGGACACGTGACGTCACCACCATCGGCGGCCCCGGGCATGTGATTCGCGTTGTCATGGATGTTGATCGCATGAATGCACACGGCATCACGGCGCAGGATCTGAAATCCGCCTTGCAGGTATCGAATGCCTCGCAACCTGCGGGCAGCCTGGTCAGTGGCAATCGTGAAGTGCTGGTGCAAACCGGTACTTTCATCGAATCAGCCGCCGACGTAAAACGATTGGTGGTTGGAGTATTCGAGCGCAAACCGGTGTACCTGGCCGATGTCGCCAAAGTGATCGATGGCGCCGATCAGCCGATCAGCTATGTCTGGCATGGTGATCGGAAGAACGAATTCCCCGCAGTCACGCTCTCGGTATCGAAAAAACCCGGCGTTAACGCGGCCGACGTCGCAGAGGCGGTCATTGCCCGAGCAGAGGCATTGAAAGGCACGGTAATTCCCGAGGGTGTCGAATTTAGCGTAACGCGCAACTACGGTGCGACGGCGACCGACAAGGCGCAAAAGTTGATTGGCAAGCTGGTATTCGCCACGGCCTTCGTTGTGCTGCTGGTCCTGTTTGCGTTGGGCCGGCGCGAGGCGGTAATCGTTGGCACTGCGGTAACCCTGACGCTGGCGGCGACCCTGTTCGCTTCCTGGGCCTATGGCTTCACGCTGAACCGCGTGTCGCTGTTCGCGCTGATCTTCTCCATCGGAATCCTGGTCGACGACGCTATCGTGGTGGTCGAAAATATCCACCGCTGGAGCCTGCTGCACCCAGGCAAGCCGCTGTGGGAAATCATTCCGCCGGCGGTAGACGAAGTCGGCGGTCCAACCATACTGGCCACATTCACCGTGATTGCAGCCTTGCTGCCGATGGCTTTTGTTACTGGATTGATGGGCCCTTACATGAGCCCGATCCCGATCAACGCCTCGATGGGCATGTTCATTTCGCTGGCGATTGCCTTCATCATCACGCCATGGCTGGCGTTGAAGATGATGAAGCCAGTGGCGCATGGTGCAGAAGGCCATGGCGAGGACAAACTCGCCGGCAAGCTTGACAGTTTCTTCCGCCGCTTGATGACGCCGCTGCTTGATCCGCACACGGGTCGTGCAACGCGGCGCAAGTTGTGGATTGGTATTCTGGTAGCGATTCTGGCATCGGTCAGCCTCGGCTTTGTCAAGCTGGTGGTGCTCAAAATGCTGCCTTTCGACAACAAGAGCGAGTTTCAGATCGTGCTCGATATGCCGGTGGGTACGCCGCTGGAGGAAACCGCACGGGTGCTGCGCGAAATGTCCGCAGAGATTGCGCAGGTGGAGGAAGTCGCCGACTATCAGGCCTATGCCGGCACCGCCAGCCCGATCAACTTCAACGGTCTGGTGCGTCAGTACTATTTGCGCACGGCGCCCGAGATGGGCGACATTCAGGTCAACCTGGTGGACAAGAAGCATCGTCATCGCCAAAGCCATGAGATCGCAGTTTCGGTGCGAGATAGAGTGACGGCGGTTGCCAGAAAGTACGGCGGCAATGCCAAGGTCGTGGAAGTGCCGCCGGGACCGCCCGTGATGTCGCCCATCGTGGCCGAGATTTACGGGCCGGATTACGCCGGACAGATCGCCGTCGCAAAACGAGTGAGAGCAGCATTCGAGAGCACCGAGGACATTGTCGGCGTCGACGATTCAATCGACGAGGATGCGCCAAAACTGGTACTGCGTGTGGCGCAGGCCAAGGCTGCTTTGCTTGGCGTGGCGCAAAAGGATATCGTCGATGTGGTGCGCCTTGGGCTGACTGGGGAGGATGTGACACCGGTGCATGATGGCGACGCGAAGTACGAAATTCCGGTGCGCATCGTTTTGCCCGCCGAGCGTCAGAACAGCATCGACCAACTGCTCAAGCTCAAGCTGCGCGGTCGCGATGGTCAGATGGTCCCGGTGTCCGAAGTGGTTGAAGTAAAGCGCACGCTGCGCGAGAAGGTGATATTCCACAAGGACCTGTTGCCGGTGGTGTTCGTTACTGGCGACATGGGCGGCAAGCTCGATTCACCCTTGTACGGCATGTTCGACATTCGCAACAAGTTGGCAGGTGTCGCGCTAACGCAGGGCGGCACGCTGGGTGAATATTTCTTCAAACAGCCCAAGGACCCCTACGCCCAATACTCGTTGAAATGGGATGGCGAGTGGCAGGTGACCTTCGAGACCTTCCGTGACATGGGTTTGGCTTATGCTGTTGGCCTGATCCTGATTTACCTGTTGGTGGTGGCGCAGTTCAAAAGCTATCTGGTGCCGCTGATCATCATGGCGCCGATTCCGCTGACCATCATCGGTGTGATGCCCGGCCACGCGCTGTTCGGCGCGCAATACACTGCAACGTCGATGATCGGCATGATCGCGCTGGCCGGCATCATCGTGCGCAATTCCATCCTTCTGGTCGACTTCATCAACGAGCAGGTCGCCGGCGGTATGGATTTCGCCGAGGCCGTGATCCAGGCCGCAGCCATTCGCGCCAAACCCATTGTGCTGACCGGACTCGCGGCCATGCTCGGCGCGCTATTCATTGTCGATGACCCGATCTTCGCCGGTCTTGCGCTATCGCTGATCTTCGGCATCTTCGTGTCCACCGCGCTGACGCTGGTGGTAATTCCGGTGCTGTATTACGCCGCGATGAAGAATCGAATGCAACAACCTTAACCCCAATATTTCCAAGGAGTTTTCAATGACTGTCAATCAATACGTACGCATCATCGCCGGTTTTTTCATCATGACATCGCTGGCGCTGGCCCATTTCAATGCCCAGATCGACATGAGCACGCTTTCCTGGATGTGGTTCACCGCTTTTGTCGGCGCCAACTTGTTCCAGAGCGGCTTCACCAAATTTTGTCCGCTGGATATGTTCCTGAAAAAGCTGGGCGTACCCGTTTCATCAAGCGGAACCAGCTGCGCCTAAGCGTTTGACGCGTCGGCGCATAGCGGAGACGGCAACAAATCGCCGTCCCACCATCTCCGTCCGCAAGGTATACCGCCTCCGGCTCTGCCGGAGGCATAACTTTTCAGGCAAATAGCCTGGCCAGTTCGACGCCGGGTGAAGGCGCGCGCATGAAGGCTTCGCCGACAAGAAACGCGTGTACGCCGTGGTCGTGCATCAGCGCGACATCGTCGGGTGTGAGAATGCCAGATTCCGTAATCACGATGCGATCTGTCGGAATTCGGCCGAGTTGCGACAGCGTGGTGTCGAGGCTGACTTCGAAGTTACGCAGGTTGCGATTGTTGATGCCGATCAACGGCGTCTTCAATTGCAAGGCGATATCCAGTTCGGCCGCGTCGTGGGATTCGACCAGCACGGCCATGCCGAGACTTTCGGCGATGGCTTCCATTTCCTGCATTTGCAAAAGAGTCAGTGCCGCGACGATCAGCAGGATGGCATCAGCGCCCATGGCGCGAGCCTCATACACCTGGTAGGGATCGACCAGGAAGTCCTTGCGCAATACCGGTAGCGAGCAGGCTGCCCGCGCTTCGCGCAGATAGACTGCGTCGCCCTGGAAAAACTCGCGATCGGTCAGAACCGAAAGACAGGCGGCGCCGTGCTTCTCGTAGTCGGCAGCGATTTCGCCGGGTCGAAAATCGGCCCGGATCACGCCCTTTGACGGACTGGCCTTCTTGATCTCGGCGATGACCGCCGTTCCCTGACCGCGAAGCGGATTCCCAGGGACGCAGAGCGAACCAGCTCCGATTTTCTTTCTCATGGCGGCGACGAAGCCGCGTGCGGGCGTTTGCGCCTCGGCTTCGGCGCGAATTGCCTTCAGAGGTTTCGCTGCCGAGGCTGCCGCAACTTCCTCGCGCTTGACCGCGAGGATTTTGTCAAGAATGTCCGACATCAGTCGAATTTGCTGGTGAAGCTCACAAATTCGTCGAGCTTGTTGCGTGCCGCGCCGCTGGCAATGGTTTCGCGCGCTTTGGCAATGCCTTCGCCGATGGAGTCCGCAAGATTCGCCGAATACAGCGCGGCGCCGGCATTCAGGGTGACGATTTCGCGCGGCGTGCCCGGTGTGTTGTCGAGAGACTCGATCAGCATGGCCTTGGATTCGGCGGCATCGGCCACGCGCAAGCTGCGGTTGGACACCATCGACAAGCCATAGTCTTCCGGATGGATTTCGTACTCGGTGATCTTGCCGTCCTTCAACTCGCCAACCAGCGTGGCCGCCCCCAGCGAGATCTCGTCCATGCCGTCCTTGCCCCAGACTACCAGCGCATGATTGGCGCCAAGCTGCTGCATCACGCGCACCTGAATACCGACCAGGTCGGGATGGAACACGCCCATCAGCGTGTTCGGTGCGCCAGCAGGATTGGTAAGCGGCCCGAGGATATTGAAAATCGTTCTAACCGCCATTTCGCGGCGAACCGGTGCAACATTCTTCATCGCCGGATGGTGGTTGGGCGCAAACATGAAGCCGCAGCCGATGGTCTCGATACATTCCGCGACTTGCCGTGGGTTCAGCGTGATCTTTGCCCCGAGCGCTTCAAGCACATCGGCGGAGCCCGACTTGGACGAGACGCTGCGGTTGCCATGCTTGGCCACCGTGGCGCCGGCGGCTGCCGCGACGAACATTGAAGCGGTGGAAATGTTGAAGGTGTGGGCACCGTCGCCGCCGGTGCCGACGATATCGACGAAATGCGGGTTATGTGGTGTCTCGACCTTGGTCGACAGTTCGCGCATGACCATCGCCGCAGCAGAAATCTCGCCGATGGTTTCCTTCTTCACACGAAGGCCGGTAAGGATGGCGGCCACCATCAAGGGAGTGATCTCGCCCTTCATGATCTGCCGCATCAAGTGCAGCATTTCGTCGTGAAAGATTTCGCGGTGTTCGATGGTGCGTTGGAGCGCTTCCTGTGGTGTGATCATGTTGCCTCCGATGGGCCGCCCCGAGGCGACGACGAGTTATTAATTGAAAGCCGCACTGGCGGCTGAACCATATTCCCCCCTTCCTCGGGAAGGGGGGAAGGCAGTCAACTGGAGCTTCCCTTCAAGAAATTGTTCAGCAGCTCATGGCCGCAATCGGTCTGTATTGATTCAGGGTGGAATTGGACGCCTTCCACGTTCAGGTCACGGTGGCGCACGCCCATGATTTCGCTGTCGTCGGTCCATGCGGTGATTTCCAGGCAGGCAGGTAGTGTCTCGCGCCTGATCGCCAGCGAGTGGTAACGGGTCACGGTCAATGGATTCGGCATGCCGGCAAACACACCCTTACCCTCGTGAATCACCGGCGAGGTCTTGCCGTGCATGAGTTGCTTGGCGTGCACGATCTCGCCGCCGAGGGCTGCGGCTATGCACTGGTGGCCAAGGCAGACGCCCAACAGAGGTATCTTGCCGGCGAACTCCGAGATTGCCGCGACAGATATTCCGGCTTGTGCCGGCGTGCAGGGGCCGGGAGATATGACGATGCGATCCGGCTTCATCGCGGTAATTTCCTTTACCGTAATGGCATCGTTGCGAAACACCTTGACGTCTTCGCCAAGTTCGCCGAAATACTGCACCAGGTTGTAGGTGAAGCTGTCGTAGTTGTCGATCATTAGCAGCATGGCAGCCTCCTGGTCAATCGAAACGCGTATCGAGGCCCGCTTCGGCCATCTCGGCGGCGCGCAGTTGAGCGCGCGCCTTGCTCAGCGTTTCCTGCCATTCCGAATCGGGATCGGAATCGGCGACGATGCCGGCGCCGGCCTGGACATGGATTTGTCCATCCTTGATGACGGCGGTGCGGATCGCGATGCACAAGTCCATTTCGCCGTTGAAGCCTAGGTAGCCGACGCTACCGGCATAGATGCCGCGCTTCGAGGGTTCCAGCTCATCGATGATTTCCATTGCCCGCACCTTCGGTGCTCCGGACACCGTACCGGCGGGGAAGGTGGCCTTGAGCACGCCCAAGGCGCTTTCATCGTCTTTCAGCTCGGCTTCGACGTTGGACACGATGTGCATCACATGCGAATAGCGTTCGACGATGAACTGGTCGTTAACCTTGACCGTGCCGATCTTGGCCACGCGGCCGATGTCGTTGCGGCCCAGATCGAGCAGCATCAGATGCTCGGCGCGCTCTTTCGGGTCGGCCAGCAAGTCGGCTGCCAGCGCCTCGTCTTCAGCAACCGTGGCGCCACGCTTGCGCGTGCCGGCGATGGGCCGCACGGTGACGCGCTTGGTGCCGTGTACCTGGCTATTTTCTTCCTCAACGCGCACCAGAATTTCGGGCGAAGCGCCAACTACGTGAAAATCCTCGAAGTTGAAATAAAACATGTAGGGCGAGGGGTTCAGCGTGCGCAGCGCCCGATAGAGCGCCAGCGGGCTGGCGGCGAAAGGCTTGCTCATGCGTTGCGAGAGCACCACTTGCATGATGTCGCCCTCGACGATGTATTCCTTGGCACGTCTAACAGCGGCCTTGAAGGCCTCTTCGCCGAATTCGGAAACTGCGGGCGCGGAGTTGGTGTGCACTTCGGCTGGAATCGTCACCGGTGCGCGCAACTTTGCCAGCAGTTCCTTGAGTCTTGCTTGGGTCTGTTTCCAGGCGCCAGGAAAGCCCGGTTCAGCGTACACCACCAGCGTCAGCTTTCCCGAGAGATTGTCGACAATGGCGATTTCTTCGGAAAGCAGCAGCAGGATGTCGGGCACGCCGAGCGGATCGGGACTCTTCGTTTGCGCCAGCTTGGTTTCGATGTAGCGCACGGTGTCATAACCGAAGGCGCCCACCAGTCCGCCACAGAAGCGCGGCAGCCCGGGCAGGTCGGGCACCTTGAAGCGGGACATGAACTCGCTGATGTAGCTCATCGGATTGGTATGGTCGCGCCGCTCGGCAACGCGGTTGCCGGTGAGCAGCATGATGGCGCCGTCAGCCACAGCAATGCGCGTGCTGGCGGCCAGGCCGATGAAGGAATAGCGGCCAAAGCGTTCGCCGCCCTGCACGGATTCGAGCAGGTAGGAGTAGGGATCGTTGGCCAGCTTGAGGTAGATCGACAGCGGCGTGTCGAGATCGGCAAAAGTTTCGAGCGTCACCGGAATACGGTTATAGCCCTCCGCCGCAAGGCGGTTGAATTCGGATTCAATCATGGGAACTCCACAAGTACGACTACTGCAATGACATGGGCGCAGACGGCAAGGGCCGCCGCGATGGAAATCAGGCGCTTAGATAGCGCGGGAGTGCCAGGGCCGCCAGGGCCAGGCCTCCGCCCCGAGGGCATGTTTCCGTGTCATGTGCAAATTGCGGTGGAGCATGTCAGGCAGTTTTCCGTGTGTCGTAAAAATCGGCGCTGGGGCTTTGCACGCCGGGGATTCAGCTTCGCTGGCCGGGGCTCTGCACGCCGGGAATTCAGCTTCGCTGGCCGGCGATACGGCGAGCGGCCTCGGCCAGCGACGCGACTATAGCATCGCAATCGATTCCTTGCACGTCCTCGCCCTCGTTGTAGCCGTAGGGCACGAGGAACACCGGACAACCGGCGGCGCGCGCGGCGGCCGCATCGTGCTTGGAGTCACCGATGTGCAGGTTTTCTTCAGGCGTGGTGCCGAGTCGTTGGCATGCATGCAACAGCGGCAGGGGGTGTGGTTTTTTCTCGGGCAGGCTGTCGCCCGATACCGCGAAATTGAACCAGATGGACAGGTGTGTCGCGCTCAGCAATGGCTCGGTGAAGGCGGCAGCCTTGTTGGTGATTACCGCCAGCGGCAAACCTGCCGCGCGCAGCGCCTGCAGGCCTTCGAGTACGCCGGGGAAGGGCTTCGAATAGCGGCCGTTCTCAATGGCGTAGTACTTCTTGAATATGCTCTGGGCCTGTTCCAGTGCGGCGGCGTCAAGATCGGGCAGGCAGCGTTCGACCAGCTTGGGAATGCCGCGACCGACAAATGCAGCAACAGTTTCTATTTCAAATTCGGGCCGTCCGAGTTCGCGCATCATGCCGTTGGCGGCGGCGGCGAGATCGGGGACGGTGTCAAGCAGGGTGCCATCGAGATCGATGGTGACGGAGCGGATGGTTTTCATGGGCGCGACGATAGCACGGCTTTCCGGCACTGCCCGAAAGGGTGTGGATGCCCTGATAGCGCGGATTTATCGGTGTTCGACTTGGGGTTTTACGCCCCGGCGAGCCCCAGCGCCACGCGGGCTTCGGCGGGGCTGGCGATTTCGCGTCCGGCGTTGTGCGCGCAAGCGGCGAGTGCTTCGATCAGCGCACCGTTGCCGGCAGCGCGGCTGCCGTCCGGCAAATAGAACGTGTCTTCCAGGCCGCTGCGCAACATGCCGCCAAGTTCTGCTACGCGCTGATGCAGCGGCCAGATTTCGGCGCGCCCGATCAGCGTGGCCTGCCATTTCGAATCCGGTTCGATCCAGCGCAGCAGCAATTGCAGCAGATCGGCGTCGATCGGCATCCCCGAGGCTACGCCCATGACGAAGTTGTATTCGGTGTGATCTTCGAGCTGGGGTGACATCGCGGCGGCACGGTACATTCCAACCGAGCGCACGATACCGACGTCGAAACATTCGAACTCGGGACGGGTTCCGGTTTCCGCCATCACGTCGAGAAAGGCCTGCACCTTCTCCACGGGGTTGTCGAAGACCATTGGCGGCCAGGCCCAGCGGCCGTCATTGCGCAGTTTTAGATAATTCAGCGTGCCGGCGTTGCAGGCGGCGATCTCCGGCTTGACGCGCCGGATGCAGGCGGCGGGGCCGGAGATGTCAGCACCGATCACACCGGTAGTGAGGTTGATGATGACCCCGGGGCAGGCAGCGCGAATCGCGTCTACGATTTCAGCCGCAACGTCCGGGTCCCACGAAGGCAGGTGACCCATGCCCGCTTCCTGGCGGCGCAAATGTACATGCATGATGGCGGCCCCGGCGTCATAGGCTTCACGTGCGGCGGCAGCCATTTGCGTGGGCGACACCGGTACCGGATGTTGTTGCGGGTCGGTCAGCACGCCGGTCAGCGCGCAGGTAAGAATAGCTTTGTCGGTAGCTTGCATTACGTCTCCTCAATTTCCAGTTCGACCAGCACTGCGCCGGCTTCGATCTGATCGCCGACTCGCGCCCGGACCTTAACGACCGTGCCGGAAGCGTTTGCAACAACGCGCATTTCCATTTTCATGGCTTCGACGATGGCCAGCGTCTGTCCGGCAATCACCGTATCACCAGCGCCGACTTCCAGCCTGGCAACGGTGCCGGCGACGGCGGCGCGAGCGATTCGCGGATCGTGGGTAGCTTCGACGATCGGGAAAGGCGACGCCTCGGTAAATACGAAGACAGCCGCATCGCTCGCCAGATGCAGCGTGGCACCGTCACAGTGAACCACGGCATGGCGCGTAATGCCGTCCAGCGTATAGCGCTGCCGGCCATTCGTTGGGGCGCGCAACTGCACCGGCGTTGCCGTATCACCATCGCCGACTTTTGTCGTCTCGCCGGCGAACTCGATGCGTAGCGTTCTTCGTTCCTCAGCACAAGTCAGCGTCAGGTCGAAACTTGCGGCGCTGGTTGCGCGCCAGCCGACATTGCCGGCAAGCATCGCGGCAGCAAGCTTCCAGTCCGACTCGTTCGGTTGCGGCTGTTGGAGTATCGCTTCGCCGTTGATGGACCATTCATCGAGCAACGCGGTGTGCATCTGTGCGGCGCGAAAACGGTCGTGGTCGACCAGGTCGCGCAAGAGACGTCCATTGGTCGCAAGACCCAGCAAAGGCGCATCTTCCAGCGCCGCCATGAGTCTCCGGATCGCATCGTTGCGGTCGCGCCCGTGAGCAATCACTTTCGCCAGCATCGGGTCATAGTAAGGTGTGACCGTGTCACCTTCGACAATGCCGGAATCGATGCGCAGGCCGGGTCGCAGTCCATGCTCGGGCTGGAAATGCAGTATTCGGCCAGTCTGCGGTGCGAAGTTTGAGTAGGGATCTTCAGCGTACAGCCGCGCTTCGATGGCGTGGCCGCTGAAAATGATTTCGTCCTGGCGCAAGGGCAGTGGCTCTCCTGCCGCGACGCGCAACTGCCATTCGACCAGGTCCAGCCCGGTGATCATTTCGGTGACGGTGTGCTCGACCTGCAGGCGCGTATTCATTTCGAGAAAGTAGTGGCGCAAATCCCGATCGACAATGAACTCGACCGTTCCTGCGCCACGGTAGCCAACCGCCAGCGCTGCCGCCACGGCATCGCGCCCCATGGCTTCGCGCATGGCGGGCGTGACGATGGGCGAGGGCGCTTCTTCGATCACTTTTTGCCGCCGGCGCTGCGCGGTGCAGTCGCGTTCGCCCAGATGCACCGCGTTGCCGTGGGCGTCGGCAAAAATCTGGATCTCGATATGCCGGCTGTCGACGATCAAGCGTTCCAGCATCAGCGTCGCGTTGCCGAAAGCAGCCCGCGCCTCGCGCCGGGCACCGGCCAGCGCTTCGGGTAGTTCTGTCGCATTGAACGCCGGGCGCAAACCCCGTCCGCCACCGCCGGCAACCGCCTTGACCAGCAGCGGGTAGCCCAGTTTTTCGGCTGCTGCGTGCAGGCCTGCGTCGCTTTGATCTTCGCCCAGATAAGCGGGCGCTGTCGGCACCCCGGCGGCCAGCATGCGCCGCTTGGCATCGGCCTTGTCGCCCATTGCGGCGATGGCTGCTGGCGGCGGGCCGATGAACACCAAGCCGGCATCAAGGCAGGTTTGCGCAAAGCCGGCGTTCTCGCTGAGGAAGCCGTAGCCTGGATGTACTGCGTCGGCACCCGTGCGCCGTGCGGCATCGAGCACGGCGGCGACATTGAGATAGGAATCGACTGCCGGTGCACCACCGATGCGCACCGCTTCATCCGCCAGCTTTACGTGCGGCGCATCGACATCAGCGTCGGAGTAAACCGCGACCGTGCGGTAGCCCAGCGTTCGCGCTGTGCGCATGATGCGACATGCGATCTCACCGCGATTGGCAATCAGTATTTTGCGAAAAGTGTTCAAAATCAAACCCTATTAACCACGGAGGACACGGAGATCACGGAGGCAAGCTTTGCACTTCTCTGTGCTCTCCGTGTCCTCTGTGGTATTCATTTGAATTACTCAACCATTGCGCGGCAGCGTGCCTTCGAGCTTGGCAATAATGCCGAGCATGACTTCGTCGGCGCCGCCGCCGATCGATACCAGCCGTCCGTCGCGCCAAGCGCGTGATACCGGGTTGTCCCAGGTATAGCCCATGCCACCCCAGTATTGCAGACAGGCGTCGGCCACCTCGCGATCCAGACGGCCGCATTTGAGCTTGGCCATCGAAGCCAGTTTGGTGACGTCCTTGCCCGCCACATAGTCCTCAACAGCGCGGTAAGTCAGCGAGCGCAGTGCTTCGACTTCGGTGCGCAGTTCGGCCAGGCGAAAATGCACCACCTGGTTGTCGAGGATGGATTTGCCGAAAGCCTTGCGCTCGCGGGTGTACTCGATGGTCTGGTCGATCATGTTGTCCATCATGCGCAGGGAACTTGCCGCGCCCCAAAGGCGCTCTTCCTGAAACTGCAACATCTGGTAGGTGAAGCCCATACCTTCCTGGCCGATGATGTTGGCTTGCGGCACGCGCACATCGTCGAAAAACAGTTGTGCGGTGTCCGAGGCATCCATGCCGATCTTGTGAATCTTCTGGCGACTGATGCCGGGGGCGTCCAGCGGCACCATGATCAGCGACTTGTTCTTGTGCGGTGCGCCTTCGGAGGTATTGGCCAACAGACAACACCAGTCGGCCTTCATGCCATTGGTGATCCACATCTTGCTGCCGTTGATGACGTAGTCGTTGCCATCTTTCTTGGCCGTAGTCTTGATCGCCGCGACATCGGAGCCGCCTCCGGGCTCGGAGACACCAATGCAACCCACCACGTCACCGGCAATCGCGGGCGCCAGAAATTCGCGCTTGAGCGCTTCCGACCCGAAGCGAGCCAGAGCCGGCGTGCACATGTCGGTTTGTACGCCGATGGCCATCGGTACGCCGCCACAACTGCAGTCGCCCAAAGCCTCGGCCATCACCATCGAATAGGAAAAATCCAGTTCCTGCCCGCCGTATTCCGCCGGGTACTTGAGGCCCAACAGACCCAGATCGCCAAGCTTCTTGAACACCTCATGCGAGGGAAATTGCTCGGCGGCTTCCCAGGTGGATACATGCGGGTTGAGTTCCTCGCGCACAAATCGGCTGACGGTGTCGGCAAGCTGGCGATGCTCGGTGGTGAATTGCATTGGTTTACTCCTGTAAGAACCTCTCGGTCAGAAAAAGCGAAGAGCAGTTACCACGGGGGGCACGGGGAACACGGGGACAAGCGATGCTTTGTTTCACCCCGTGCTCCCCGTGTCCCCCGTGGTTATAGGTCTGGATTGAATCGGCCTTCACAGCCGCGCGACGCCGAAGGTATTGGGGCGCAGGGTACGCGCCGCGCCTTCGGCGACGATATCGAGGCAAAGGCCCAGCACCCGGCGGGTATCGCGCGGATCGATGATGCCGTCGTCCCATAGGCGCGCCGTGCCGAACAGCACCGACGATTCCTTTTCCAGGCGTGATCGCAAGCCTTCGCTCATCGCCGCCAGCGCGGCCTCGTTGGCGGGTTGGCCGGCGCGTTCGAGCTTGGCGCGGCCGACAATTTCCATTACCTTGGCCGCCTGCGCCGCACCCATCACGGCGGTGCGCGCCGAGGGCCACGAGAAAATGAAACGTGGATCGAAACCGCGCCCGCACATGCCATAGTTGCCCGCACCAAAAGAGCCGCCGAGCACGATGGTAAGTTTGGGCACACGGGCATTGGCCACAGCCTGAATCATCTTCGAGCCGTGCTTGATCGCCCCGGCGCGCTCGGCCACCGAACCGACCATGTAGCCTGTGGTGTTCTGCAGAAAAATCAGCGGCGTGTCGCTTTGGTCGCACAGCTGAATGAACTGCGCGACCTTGACCGAACCATTGGGCTGGATCGGCCCGTTGTTGCCGAGAATTCCCACCGTGTGTCCATGCAGGCGGGCATGACCGCAGACCGTGTCGGCTGCGTAGTTGGCCTTGAATTCGAGAAAGTCGGAAGCGTCGACCAGGCGGGCGATGACTTCGCGTACGTCGTAGGGTTCGCGCTCATCGGCGGGGGCAATACCCAACAATTCTTCAGCAGGATGGCATGGTGGCTGAAAAGTCGGCGCTGGTGAGGCGGTACTCCAATTGAGCTTGTCCATCACGTCGCGCGCCGTCGCCAGCGCATGAGCGTCGTTTTCGCAGAGGTATTCACCGAGGCCCGTAACACTGGCGTGAGTCTCGGCACCACCGAGCGATTCTTCATCCGTCTCTTCGCCGATGGCGGCCTTGACCAGTGGCGGGCCGGCCAGATAAATGCTGGAGCGATTGCGTACCAGAATCACATAGTCGGAGAGCCCCGGCAGATAGGCACCACCGGCGGTGGATGCGCCATGCACCACCGCAATCTGCGGAATGCCGGCGGCGGAAAGGCGTGCCTGATTGGCAAAACTGCGGCCACCCTCGATGAAAATTTCCGACTGATAAATCAGGTTGGCACCGCCACTTTCCACCAGATAGATCAGCGGCAGCCGGTTGTCGCGGGCGATCTCCTGGGCGCGCAGGCTTTTCTTCAAACCCATCGGCGGGATGGTGCCGCCCTTGATCGCGCTGTCGCTGGCCATCACCACGCAGCGCTTGCCGCTGACAGTTCCAATGCCGATGACGGAACCGCCGCCCAATACTGACTTGATGCCGTCGTCGTCGTGCATGCCCAGTCCGGCAAGCGTGCAGAATTCGATGAAATCGCTGCCGCGATCCAGCAGTCGCGCGACACGCTCACGTGGCAGCAACTGGCCACGCTTTTCGAATTTTTCTCGTTTCGATGCCGATTCATCACGCACTTTTTGTTCCAGCGCACGAACTTCCGCCAGCCGTTCGCTCATACGCGCGACGTTGGCGGCATAGGTGGCCGAGCGCGAATCCAGCGCGGATGTCAGTTGCGGCATCTCAAGATTCCTTCAGTACATCCGGCATCACGCTGCGGTGAAAGCCGTCGAAGGCGGGTGCGCGTTGGTGATCGGGAATCGGTACCAAGGCAGATTCGAGTGGTGCGCCACCGTCAATTGCCAGCGTGACGCCGGTGATGAAGGCCGCTCCGGGCGAGAGAAGAAAGCAGATCGCCGCGCTGACTTCGGATTCGGTACCCAGGCGGCGCATTGGCACATGCTTTTTCAGTTTTGGAATCATTTCCCGTACCGGACCTTTGTAGCTGTCCATGCCCGACGAAGCAATCCAGCCCGGCGCCACGGCATTGACCCGCACGCCGCTAGCCGCCCATTCGACGGCGGCGGTTTTGGTCAGGTTGGCCATGCCCGCACGCGCAGCGCCTGAATGTCCCATGCCCGGCATGCCGCGCCACATGTCGGCGGTCATGTTCACCATGGCGCCACCATGCTGCTGCATCGATTGGGTGTAGATCTCGCGCATCATCAGAAACCCGCCGGTCAGGTTGTTGGCCAGCACGGTCTCGAAGCCCTTTTTGCTGATGACCGCAAGCGGTGAAGGAAACTGGCCACCGGCGTTGTTGACCAGGCCATGGATGCGGCCGTGCCGACTCACGGCATCACTCACGGCGGCTTGCAGTGCCTCTTCGTCACGGATGTCAAAGGCGGCAATCTCTGCCTTGCCACCGTCTGCCCTGATCTCGGTGGCCACCTTCTCAAGTTTCTCGGCGGTGCGACCAGTGAGAATCACCGTAGCGCCCAGTGCGGCCAGCTCATGCGCAACGCAGCGGCCGATTCCGCTGCCGCCGCCCGTGACCCAATACACTTCGCCGGCAAACAAGCCGGGCCGCAGCACGCTGGCGTAGCGGGACGTGCTTTCACTTTCGGTAGTCTGGACACTGCTCATGCACGGGGCTCCTCGCCAGCTTGGACACGGCCATGCTACCCAGTGCTTACGTTAACGTCAACAGCATGTCTAAAGCGGGAGAATTGTCTTGAGTATGTGACATTGGCTTGCTAGGATGGCGCGCTATGAAAGCCAACATCAAGCGCAAGGCAGTCACTCAAAGCACGGAAGCCACGAGCGACGACGAGCTTTTCGGTATCACCGAGCTAGCCCGCGAATGCGGCATTTCCTTGCGCGCGATCCGCTTCTATGAAGACAAGGGGCTGCTGGCGCCGCGCCGCATCAATGGCGGTCGTGCCTATACGCGGCGCGACCGGGTGCGACTGGGGTTGATCCTGCGTGGCAAGGCGGTGGGCATGTCACTGGCCGAGATCGAGCACATTCTGTCGCTCTACGGCGATCACGGTGAGGGCCACACAGAGCAACTTGATTACGTCATTGCTCGCATCGATGCGGTTGTGACGGAGCTTGATAACCGGCGGCGCAACATTGACGCCATGCTGGGCGAACTCGGCGACGTCCGCGTCCAGCTAAAAAAAGTGCGCGCGGCGAAGGTAAAGGCGGCGCAGGTACCGACGGCAAAGCGCCGCGCGGCGAAAGCCTGATCAGGCTTTCGCCAATTCGGCGCGTAGCGCCTTGATCACCGTGTCGTAGCGATTCGGGTCACTGTCCTTTGCCGCGCCGAACACCGCCGAGCCGGCAACAAAGGTATCGACGCCGGCCTGCGCCACTTCCAGAATATTCGCCGGACCGACGCCGCCGTCGATTTCAAGGCTGACGTCGAGGCCGCAGGCATCGATCATCTGGCGCACTTTGCGGGCTTTGTCGAGCACGTAAGGAATGAACTTCTGGCCGCCGAAGCCGGGGTTGACGCTCATCAGCAGCACCATATCGAGTTTGTCCAGCGTGTACTCGAGTACGTCCAGCGGCGTCGCGGGGTTGAACACCAGACCGGGCTTGCAGCCGCATTCGCGAATCAAGCCGATGGTGCGGTCGACATGTTCGGACGCTTCCGGGTGAAAGGTAATGTAGGTGGCGCCGGCCTTGGCAAAGTCGGGGATGATGCGGTCGACCGGTTTCACCATTAGATGCACATCGATTGGCGCGGAGACGCCGTGCTTCTTCAAGGCTTCGCAGATCAACGGGCCGATGGTCAGGTTCGGCACGTAGTGATTGTCCATGACATCGAAATGGACGATGTCGGCACCGGCTCTGAGAACGTTGTCGACTTCTTCGCCGAGTTTGGCGAAGTTGGCAGAGAGAATGCTCGGGGCAATCCTGAAAGCTTTGGACATGGCGCACTCCTTGAATGGGTTGGGGAGATTCTACCGGTGGCCCGGCGCGCTGGATTCAGGAAAGTTGATGGTGGTCATAAGCAAGAGGCGCAATGATGCCCGTCGGCTAGAATTGCGGGCATCCAACGAGGGAAGTTTCCAATGATTTTGCTTACCGGCGGCGCGGGGTATATCGGCCTGCACACTGCTGTGGTGCTGATCGAGGCTGGGCATGATGTTGTGCTGTTCGACAACTTCTGCAACAGCAAGCCGGCCGCCGTGCGGCGGCTGGAGGCTATCGTTGGCCGGTCGGTGCGCAGCATCAAGGGCGATGTTCGTTCAAAGCAGGACCTGGACGCTGTTTTCGCCACCTATCAGATCAGTGCCGTGGTGCATTTCGCCGGGCTCAAGGCGGTGGGCGAGTCGGTGGAACAACCCTTGCGCTACTACGACAACAACGTAAGCGGCAGCGTGGTGCTGCTTGACGCCATGGCGCGGGCGGAGGTGAAGCGCATCGTCTTCAGTTCATCCGCCACCGTGTATGGCGAACCGGACACCAGCCCGATACACGAGACAGCGGCATTACGCCCGGCCAATCCCTACGGCCGCTGCAAACTGATGGTCGAGGAGATCCTGCGCGATTTGCATGTCGCCGCGCCGGACTGGTCGATCGCCTTGCTGCGCTACTTCAATCCGGTGGGCGCGCATGCGGGAGGGATGATCGGCGAAGACCCCAGCGGTATCCCCAACAATCTGATGCCCTTCGTTACCCAGGTCGCGGTAGGGCGTCAGGCGGAACTCAAGGTTTTTGGCGGCGACTACCCGACGCCGGACGGCTCGGGCGTGCGCGACTACATTCATGTCATGGATCTGGCTGAGGGTCACAAGGCCGCGCTGGATTGGGCGCTGGGCGATCCGCAGGAGGTGCTGACGGCGAACCTGGGCACCGGGCAGGGCTATAGCGTGCTCGATCTTGTTCGCGCTTTCGAGCAGGCCAGCGGACAAAAGATTCCTTACCGCATCGTCGCGCGTCGGCCGGGCGATGTGCCGGCTTACTGGGGTGATCCCTCGCTGGCTAAACAGCGCCTGGGGTGGACGGCACAGAGAACACTGGAAGACATGTGTCGCGATTCATGGAACTGGCAGCGCAACAACCCGCAGGGCTTTGCCTGAGTCGGTTGAGTCGCCGTATTGCCAGCGCCGAGTTTTTTGCTGCGGGATGGTTTCCGGCTTACGGCAGTCTGCCTGCGGTGACCAGGCGGTTGAACAGGGTGTTCTTCGAAATCCAGATCATCTGATCATCAGATGTCGTGCCCTGCGCTGCGTTGATAAAGGCGGGATCGGCCGCGATTGTGGCAAGAGGGTTCGGGTTATGGGTTTCTTCCGTTCCCGCCCCGCCGGAACCGGCATTCTTGCCTAGTGAGTAGATGATCGCGACGGCATCCGTGGCGAGTGATGTATTGGCGGCGCAAGCGGCATTTGCAGCGCCGGGATTGCTCATGCCTGCGCCTGTGCTGCAGACAATCAGGTTTGGCGTCAATGTCGTCATTCCGGTATTCTTCATGCCCTGCGAGGTCGAGAATGCACTGGTGTTTGACGAGGTGATCGCGTAGCGGATTCGATTGGCCGCTTCTCCGCCCCAACCGTCTACGAAATAGCCCTGCGCGTCGACGGGGGAAAGTCCGAGAGTGACGGCGGGTAGAAAGCCGTCATACGGGTGATTGCAGACTACGCCATTTACCGGGTCTTCAACCCCATTGCTGGCGCTCGATGCCGGACAAGGTAGCCGGTCATTGGCCATGGCGAAGCCGAGCAGGGCGTCGCGTGCCTGGTTCAGGTTTTTTTGCGTTTCGGCAAAGCTGCGGACATCCTGCTGCGCCGACAAGGGCAGCAGCATCCCGCCCAGCAGCAACGCGACGATGAACATCACGATCGCAAGTTCGATCAGGGTGAAGCCGCGCTGTGAGGAATCCGGTGTTTTCAGGGTTTCTCTCCTTGTTGTATTCGCACCCAGTTCGACACAAGCTATGCCGTCTTCGTTTAGCGCAGCCTCAATCACGTCACGGTTTGCCATGAGTAAATTCAGAATCGCCGTTTTCGACATATTCTCGCCCCTGATCCAGATAACATTTGGCGGGGAGCCATGGATCGTGGACAACTCTTCGAAGTCGGCATCCCTTGTAACGATTACATAGCCGTGATCTCTTGCGTGGGCCCATATCGCCAGATCGGTGGCGCGCTCCAAACCAGCTAGAGCTACCTGGGTACTATCGGGAAATTCCGCTTGCAGGAATGGTACGAGTCGACGAGAAAGGTTCTCATCGAGCAGCAGTTTCATCACGCCGACACCTGGCGAACCGAGTGCTCCCGAGTCGCTGCGTAGGCGAGGCTGGCCCGTATATCGGCTAGCTCCAGTTCCGGGAAGTCCTCAAGTATTTCGCCCTCAGTCATGCCCTCGGCAAGCAGTGCGAGAACGTCATAAACGGTTATTCTCAGGCCACGTATGCAAGGGCGTCCGCCCCTTTTGCCGGGTTCCAGAGTAATGCGATTGGTGTCGTTCATGGATGTCTTGCTCCAAAGCGATGGAACGGATTGATCAGGGTCTTCAATTTAGTCGTATTGTGCGTGAAAGTCGGCGCTGGCGACACGGCGAGTTTCAAGGCAGCCATGTGGTGGTGAAATCCGAAATGTTGATGACCTGATCCCGCGTACTCTGGCTGTTGGTAAAGCCCAGACGCATGGTACGGAAAGCAGGACTGTAGCAGTTGCTATCGATTCCGCAGAATTCGCCACTGGAACATACCAGCGAACTGTCGCAAGTGGCGCCCTTCAGGTCATACACGGTAGAGGTATCAGACAGCAGCGGCAGATGGGTAGCATCAAGCAGCGACAGCGGACGCGAGGTGAGTTTCATTTTTGCGATCTGATTTGCGCTGGTGACACTGTCCGGCAGCTTCCAGACCTGGGTTTTCACGGTTGCAAAATAGATGGTGTTGTCGGCCGAGCTGACGAGGCTGATACTGATCGCGGCAGCACCGCCGGGGCTGGCATCTGCCGTGGTGTGCCAGAAACTGCCTGCGCTGCCGCCTTCCGTTACGTACCAGGTCGCGCCGGCTTTCATGCCAGCGGCTGTGCTTTCCAGCGTGGCACGCGTCCAGCCGCCGGCACTCGCCGTGTAGACGCCGTTTTGGCTGGCGGTCGTCTGGGCGCTCAGCAAGACACGGTCTCCACTGGCCAGCGCAACGCCATTCACGGTTTGCAAGCCGGAAAGCGTCAGATTGCTGGTCGCCACCGTACGCACCGGGTCGCGGTATTTCGCAATGTTGATCTGGCTGCTACCAACCACTATCGCCTCGGTATTTTGCAATCGCCACAGCGTGCCCTTGTAGGCGCTGCCTTCATTGACAAACCAGCTGCTGCCCACCGGAAACTCCATCCCTTCGTTTTCGGTCGTGGCGCGCGTCCATGATCCGGCAGCCGCGATCCAGACCCCATTTTCCTTGGCATCGGTTTGAGCGGGCAGCAGCACACGGTTTCCTGTGGCCAGTGGAATCGTGTCTACGGTCTGAAGGCCCGACAGCGCGAGGTTGCTGGTTGATACGACCCGTACTCGTCTGGCGTGGTCGTCGCGGCCCGCGTTGCTGGTACGGTCGATTTCGACACGCACATGGATTTCGCCGTGAGGCACCGAACTCAGGCTGGGATCCAGCTTATAGACTCCAGCAGGGGCGGCCGGCACTGCTGCAAGCGCGAAGGGGTTGCGCGGGTGCGGACGCGAGACTGGAAGAGTGATGATGCGGCCATGAACGTTGTCATCTTCCTCTGGATTGAGGTGGCAGTAATTGCCGGCAGCGAATGTGCCAGTGTAGCCGGCAGGGCGGGAGGCGACCGCTTTGCAGAACATCGGTGAGGGGCAGGTGGAAACCGCGCAACTGCGATCTGAAAATATGTCATCTTCGATACCCCAATACATGATGCCAATGTGTCCGCCGGCGTAGTTCGGGTCGGCGCGACCATTGTTCAGATGGCTGGTCGATATGGGGGAGGAAAGCAGGTATCCAGGATCGAAGCCAACGGGGTCGGAGAACCCATAAGATGATCCATCCTGGTAGCTTCTGAGGGTGTCGAACTCAATCCCGATTTTCGGATGGGCAATAATCGGCGTAAAGGTGTTGTCGCCAGAGTAACCCATATGCTGGACAGATGCTCCGCAAACTGCGGCTCCGTTGCGGTCACCATCGATCGCGGCAAAGGTAAAGCCCTCGCCCGGCCACCCTGTATTTGTTATCTGGAACTTGAAATAGCCGCGCACGCCGGAATCGGTGGCGTGAACTTCCGGGGTCCAGGCGCAACCGAAGAGCGCGCTCGCCGAATAGCCCAGGTCGGACTCGATGCCTATCTTTCCAAGCGTCAGGGTGCTTGTAGCAGGATCGTAGCTCGCGATTTCGGCTCCTGCTGGTAATGCGGAAGGCGCTTCAGTAAAGCTCTTGGTCGACGGAATGCAGCGCACGATGTCCTGCTGCGCGGATTGGTTTTGTGAGACCTGTGCGAACAGGCTCGGGCCGGCGAAACTGAGAGCGCTGGCGCCGGAGGTGGTGAAGCTGGTCAGATTGTTGTCGGTTAGCGTGGCTGTGCCGTCTGCCATGTTGTCGTTTTCGAGGTAATTGGCTGGCGTGCCGATCTCGGCTGCGGTGCTGCGCGTCTGGCTGGAGCTGCGCTGGCTGCCGAAGATAAGGGCCGCGGGGCAGGTCTGGGCGGCGCCATCAACGGTCACTGTGAAATCGCTGCTGATGCGTGAGGCGACAAAGATCTGGTCGTTGTAGTGGCTGAAGTAACCCAGCGGATCGTGCGTGTCGTCATAGCAGGTGTCGCTCGGTACGCGTCCGGCGTTCTTGTCCGCGGGCGGCGTGAAACCGGTCATTGCTGCCGGTGTGATTCCGGTTCCAGCCGCCTGCTGATCACGCAGACAACTGACCATGCGGTCGAGCAGGGTGTTTATATCCGCGCGGAAAAAGCTTGATCCGCGCAGCGGGCGAAACAGCATTTCGCTGCTTATCCCGACACCCGCGTCGTTGGCGACGACAGAGCAGGATGCAGAGCTGCCGGAGGAACAGTTTCCGGACCAAAGGGTTCCGTCACCGCGGCGATTGACCAGACCACCCGCAGATAACTTTTTGTCGGCACCCGAAGTATCGCCACTCGCACTGTATGTGCTTCCTGCAAAATAATTGGTGATATTCACCAGATCGGTGGTGACCTTAGGATCGAGGTAATTGCTGACTTCGTAATTGCCCCCGCATTCGGTGACAGTGTCCGTCGCCGAAGCACTCCTATCCTGGCCAGACAGCGGTGGACCGGGCGAGAAAATCACGGCAATGGGCCGGTCGTGTGCTGAAGTAATGGCGCTGGCCAAGGCCGCTGAACCATTGGCGATGACTACGTCCAGCTGACTCAAGGTGTCCCAGTTCATCAGACTGTTACGCTGGATGCTCTGATGGCTGCCGGAAACAGCGTACCAAAGACATTCGCCGCTGCTGTCTCGTAGCGGTCCGGTGCCCAGCTTCCCCCATGGAAAACGGCCAATTACCGTAAAGTCCAAGCCGTTACCTGAGAAATTAGCAGCGTCGCATCCTTCGCTAGTACAGCCGGTATTGTTGTTACGCGAGCTACCGAGATCTGGCAGCGGCAAATAGCCGTAGACAAGCCCGGAAGTACCTGTTGACTGCTGATCCTCCCGGTATCGCAGGGCGTAGCCGATCAACGCTTCGCGCGCCTGGGTCAGCGCGTCACCAGTTTGCTGCTGCGCTCGCGCCCGCTGATTTTCCGGTGAAAGATTGCTGACAAAAAAATACAATGCGCCCATTGCCAGCAAGGCAATCAGCCCGATCAGCACGAAACCCTTGTGCCTTCGGTCCAGCGACCGCTGTCGCCGCCTCATCATCTGCCCTCTCAGCGTCGGGCTGCCGAAGAGGCCGGCGTTACCACTACACCCTCGCCCAGTCGCGTATTGCGCTCGCCGGTGGCCCGGTTGACGGTTTCGCCAACCTTGAGCTGCGTCGGTGTTTCTTCTCCGGGTGTCAGCACTGCACTGCCGGGGGTCTTGCGGAAGATTTGCGCGCTGACGCCGGTACGGGAGCTTTCATTTTCGGTCTGAGCCTGCTTGTTGATCCAGACCGTGGCTTTGCCGCTGGACCGATAGACGACGCCGTCAAGGCTCATGGTGGTGCCCTGCAGTGTTCGCGCTTCCTCTACGTTCTGGGTGCGCTGGCGTTCCATTGCCGCGCGGCGCTCCGGGGTAAAGAACAGCCGACCGAGTTCCTGTGCCTCTGCGGCAAAGGCAGGGACCAACATGGCCGTGCCGACAATCCCCGACAATATTCGCATGGAGAAAATCATTTGCCTTCCCTCAGCGTTATCCATTCCAGCGTGCAGTCGGCTTTGAGTTGGGCGTTGTTTCCGCGAATAGCGCGATCCGTAATGGGTTCAATTATGCAGGATCGGACCTGAACCATGGCCTGCACTGCGTTGCGAAGTTCGGCAAGAAAGTCGAGTAACTCACCTTCATGCAGCAGGTTGAGCCGCAGCTTCATCTGGCTGGAGACGATTTCGTAGCCACCGGCGGATGCGCCGCCGGGCAATATGCTTGCGTCCACGAGTCGTTGCGGTGCGAACTCATAATCCAGCTTGCTCAGGCGACGTGCAGCCTTGATTCGGGCGATGATTTCTACCCAGTCCAGGCGCTTTTCCTCCCCAATAAAACCACGGTCCTTGAGTGCCTGGAAGCGGCCGATCTTGTCGCGAAGCTCTTGCTCTTCGTCACGCGCCCGTGACAGTTTGCCTTGAATCTCAAGGCGCGCAGCAGAGGCTTGCTTAATGTTCTTTTCGCCGCCTTTTTGCAACATCAGGACGCTCCACAGGGAACCGCCACCAATCAGTGCCATGAGGACCAGAAAGGCGATGGACCATTGCAGGCGTTTAAAGTCCTTGGCGTCCAGCTTCATGCGTCAATCACCGATTTCTTCGCCATATTCTTCATTGGGTTGATTACAACGGGCGAGCGATACGCAATGCGAATTTAGGGGCAGATGCGAGGTCGATCCTGCCTACTTCGCCAGCACTCTTGAGTGGTTTGTCCGATTCAATGTCAAAGGGCCTGTCGAGTATGTGGACGTCTGTGTCGGGACGGCGTAGTCCAGCGGCAAAGGCTTCGATCATTTCGATCTGGCCGCGTCGGTCACTGAGTAGATCAAGCGGAAGGTGCGCCTGGATGTCAATGGTCACCCAGCTTCCTGGTTTGCCCGAAGTACCGACCGATGTCACGGGCGCATTAACGGTTTTGGGTGCAGCGCCGCTTCGAGGCTTTCCACCCGCAGCGAGACTATCGACAACTTTCCAGTCGAGGTGTGTAATTTCAATTCGCGGGTTGCTATCCAGCGCCTGGCTTAGATGGATCAGCAACGGTTCCATAGCCGGAGTGCGTTTCTGCAGTGCCTCAAAACGTCCAATCAGGGCGCGCAATTGGTCGGGCGTCAGGCTGGTTTTTGGTAATCCATCGAGAATGGCGTTGTAACGCTGGGTATCTGCTGTTGTAAGGGCCTTGGTAGCTTCGGTTTTGCCTTCGAGATCGTAGAGGTTTAGGGCGGTTTTCCCGGCAAATAGCAGGCAGGCGGAGAGCACGATCCACCCCACACTATTTAGCGCGAAGCGGATTTGCCACAATTTGTGAAAACGCGTCTCGGCTATCGGGGCAAACTGCTGCGTCGGAGGTTTCGCCGCCAGGCAGTGGATGAACAGCTTGTCGGCATTGCTGTCGTGTGGGACCTCCTTGAGGCCTTGCTCTTTAGCGGTGACGGTTAGGTCGACGAATTCGAAGTGAAGCTCATTGGTGTCGCGACAGAACTCCTGCAAGGCCGAGGTCTGCTCGCCATGGGCCAGAACTATGGTGCGCAAAGCCGAACCCCGTGGAATCTGGCGCTGGGCAACGAGGTACTGGAAAATTTTGGAGGAGTCGTTGGCGCTCGTGCGGCCTATCTCCTCAAGGCTGTTGGTGGCGAGCTGCGACAGGCGCGAAAAATGCAGTTTGCCCTTGTCGAAGAACGTCTGGCGAACACCGCCACTGCTTTGACTGACAAACAGTACCGGCCCGCCTTCGCCCACAAGTTTCGGAGCCCACGCGGCAAGCACTAGCGGTACTGAATAGACGCCGGCAAGAATGGACTCGTTCTCTCGCAACAGATCCAGCCATGGCGAGAAATATTCCATACGCGTTAGCGCGGCGAACAACAGTTTTTCGTCGCGCCGGCCATCCTTGGCACGGCCCAATGAAATCGTGGTCGACAATTCAGTGTTGTAGTAATACTGACTTAGACGTCTTCGCAGCAGGGCAGTGCGATCGCTGCCCTGGACAAACGGCAGGTCTTCAAGCTGAAAGCCCTCTTCGGCGATATCTGCCAGCAGGTAGAAAAGGCTGGAGCGGTGCTTTTTGAGATAGCCGGCGAAAGTTTCAAGGCCTACGGGCTCATTGCTGAATTCGCCCTCGCTCTTTATGCGGCCGGCACTCCAGTAGTGCGCCGTCAGAAGCCGGCCGTCGAGCAGGAGGATACGTTTGGCCGCCATCAGGTTTTCATCTTGGTGATGATGTCGTAGATCGGACCCAGTACGGCCATCATGATCCAGCCAAGTATCAGGCCAATGGTCACGGTCATTACTGGTTCGATCATTGACTGGACTCTCTCGATGGACTCTCGCACATCGCGATTATAGAAGTAGCTGACATTGGATAGCGCGGTATCGAGCGCACCGGTACTCTCGCCTACGCGCAGCATTCTCAACACCAGTGGCGGGAACATTCCGGCGTTCTGGAAGGCGACGGTAACATTCTGGCCTTCGGCAATCAGCTCCCCCACTTTTTCGAGACTCTCTTTGATCACGAGGTTGCCAACCACCATTTCGGTGGTCTTGATCGAGTCGAGAATGGTGATGCCCGAGGAGTACATCATGGCAAACACCGAAGCAAAGCGCGACAGAATAATCTTGCGCAAGATTTCGCCGATGTAGGGAATCCGCAGTTTGAAATCGTCAAACCGATAGCGCGCGGCCGGACTTTTACTGACCAGAAACGCAACAATGGCGGCGACCATCAGAGGTAGTCCGAGCACGACATACCAGTAGTGTACGAAGAAATCCGAGGTGGCGATCAATATCTTGGTCTGCATCGGCAATTCCTGTCCGGTGCTGCGGATGAAGCCGGCCATTTTCGGCACCAGGTAAATCATCATGAACAGTGTGATGGCGACAACTACTACCCCTAAAAAGGCGGGGTACATGATCAGTTTCTTGGTGTGGGCCGCGAGTTCGTCTTGCCACTTAAGCGACTCAAGCATGTTGTTGAGTACCTGCGGCAAGGCGCCGGTCTCTTCACCGGCGCGGATCAGGCTGACCATGACTTCGTCGAAGGTTTGAGGATGCTCGGCGAGCGCTTGTGAGAGTGTCTTGCCGCCCTCGATACTTTCCACCATGCCGGCAATGACTTCGCGAAAACGCGGATTTTCTATGGTGTCGCGTAAATCGGTGAGACTTTCGATCAGGGACACACCAGCGCGCGCAAGCTGCTCCAGATGGAAACAGAAATTGATCAACTCCGGGCGAGTGATCTTGGCTTGATTCATCATGCCGCCCTGTTTCACTGTATCGCCGTTGATGAAATCAAGGTCCATGCGCTTCAGGCGCATTTCGAGATCGATCAGATTGATGGCTTCGAGGCGACCCAGCACGGACCTGCCCTGTGCATTCATTGCTTTATAGGCGTAGAGAGCCATGTCGGATTCTTGGGAGCACTGCGCCGTGAGGCGGCTACATGCGCTCTGTCAGGTTGATCACACGGCCAATTTCCTCGATTGAGGTAGAGCCGTCGAGTACGCGCCGCATTCCATCTTCGGACAAGGGACGGAAACCCTTTTCCATCGCCAGTGTTCGAATCTCGCGCTGGGTTGCGCGTCGACTGATGAAATCGTCTAGATCATTGTCGAGTCGTAGCATCTCCATGATCGCAATTCGTCCGCGATATCCTTGGTATTCGCAGCGATCACAACCCGCCGCCCTATACACGACGGGCGCAGGTTGGCCGCTGGCGACGCCCATCAGTTTGCATTCATGGGTTTCTGCGGGATAGGGTTTGCGGCAGTGGGTACACAGTCGGCGCACCAGTCGTTGCGCAATGATTCCGATGATGTTGCCAGCGAGGATGTCCGGCAGTACGCCGATATCAAGCAAGCGGGGGATGGCCCCCAATGCCGAGTTGGTGTGCAGTGTCGAGAAAACCTGGTGGCCGGTCATGGCCGCGCGAAAGGCCATTTCGGCAGTATCTGCATCGCGTATCTCACCAACCAGAATGATGTCCGGATCCTGGCGCATCATCGAGCGGATACCGTTGGCGAAATCCAGTTTGGCAGACTCGGCGACTGAGGTCTGGCGGATCATGGCCATCGGATACTCGACGGGATCTTCGAGGGTCATGATGTTCACGCCCTCCTGGTTGATGTGGTTGAGTACCGAGTAAAGGGTGGTCGTTTTGCCGCTGCCGGTTGGACCCGTCACCAGAATGATGCCCTCGGGACGCGCAACCATCAGCTTCATTAGTCCCATCTGGTGATCATCAAGTCCCAGCTTGTCAAGTGGCACGATGCCCTTTTGCCGGTCAAGGATGCGCAGGACGATATTTTCGCCGTGGATGGTCGGCTGTGAGGCTACGCGGAAATCGACGGCACGGCCGCTGATGTTTAGCGAGATGCGACCATCTTGCGGTGCACGGGTTTCGGCAATGTTCATGCCGCTGATGACCTTGATGCGCACCGCCATGGCTGCCCAGTAGGTTTTATGCAAGGCGCGGATCTGACGCAGGATGCCGTCAACACGATAACGGATGCGCAAGAAGCTGGCCTCCGGTTCGAAGTGCACGTCGGAGGCATCACGCTTCACCGCATCGGTGAGCAGCGCATCTACCAGGCGCACTACTGGTTGGCTGTATTCGTCGAGTGATGAGGACAGGCTGCGATAGTCGATCTCGCCGGTTTCGATTTCTTGAAGGATGCCGTCGATCGAGAGTTCGTGACCGTAATACTGATCGATGGCTCGGGCGATTTCGGATTCGCCCGCCAGCAAGGTTTCGATCACCAGTTCCGGGTGGATTAGCGTGCGCAGTTTGTCCAGCGCGACAATGTCATTGGGATCGGAGATGGCAATCTTGAGCCTTTGATCGCGCTGGGAATAGCTGAGCGCCAAAAACAGGTGTCGCTTGGCGAGTTCGCGCGGAATCAAGCGCAATGCCTCTGCATCGATAATCGAGTTGGTCAGGTCAACCGCCTTGTGACCTAGCGACTCGCCCAGCGCATCGCGTAGCGTAGCTTCAGAGACGAAACCCAAGGCAACCAGCAATTTGCCTACCGGTTGATTGGACTTCATCTGCTCAAGCAGCGCAATGCGAAGTTGATCCTCGCTAATCACACCTTGCGTGATTAGGATTTGACCAATGGGGCGTTTGACTACCGGTGCATTCATACTGGCATCATTATCCCGCATCTACCCGCAAGGGCAAGTCCCGTGACAAGCGACACTGCTTAGGGACGCAGGGAACGCAGCCTTGCTGCAGCCTGGGCGGTATCGAATCCGGCAGGGTGTCTCTGGGCAGCAGCAATGGCCTGACTGTAGTATTGCGCGGCGAGTGTGTTTTGCCTCAAGTGCTCGAGGCTGATCGCCAGGTTGTAGAGAATGTCTGGATTGTCAGGTTCGGCACCGAAGGCCCGAAAGTAGGACTGTTGAGCGTCGCTCCAGCGGCCATGGCGCGCATAGAGGTTGCCTAGAGAAAAATGAGGGGCCGCCAAGTCGGGCTGGCTCGCAGATAGCGATTTCAGGCGGCTTTCGGCCGCATGCGGATCAATTTGCCCGCGGCTGTTAATCAGTGCGGAAATTGCGACCGTATCCTGAGGATTGAGTTCCGTGATCTGCTGATAAAGGTATTCGGCCTGTTCAGCGTTGCCTTGGCGCACGGCGATAGCTGCCAGTCCGTGCAGGGCATCGGTATTGCGTGGGTCTGATTTCTGAGCACGTTCGTATTCGATCTGCGCCAAGGCAAGTTCTCCCCGATTGAACGCGTCAAAACCACGCATTAATGAAGGATCAACCTTCAGCGGTGCTCGGGTCACCCGTACCGGGCTATCAGGCACTGAAGCATTGTCTGTGGGGGGGGGCGCGCGCCGGGTGCGTACGGGTGCTTTGGGAATCACCGTAGCCGCCGCTTCCGCATCATCGTCAGCTCCATCTGAATTTTGTGGGGCAACAGTCAGCGGACTGATGGGGACAACCGCCGGTGCAGCGGCAAAAGTCGGCGCTGGCGATACGGCAACGGAAACTGGCGCCGAGGCAGGTGGTGCGATGGCTCTTGGCGCCTGCATCACGGGTTGGCTGGCGACTAGGCTTGTCTTCGGCTGCAATTGCCACCAGAAGTAACCACCGATACCGCAAACCGACAAAAAGGTGATTACACCGATCGCAATCGTGAAGGCTTTTCGCGATGATGGTTTTTCGGGCTGCTTGGCAGCGAACACATTCTGCGCGGCAGCCATGTTTTGAGGTGCGGCATGCTCCACCGGCTTGCGTCTGATGTTCGCTGACAGTGGTGCTTGCGGTTCAGCTGTCGCCAAAGGCGGACGTTCGATTGGCGTTTCTTCGACGGGTGCTGCCGCCGCTTGTTTCTTTAGTCGAATGGACGCAGCCTGTGTGGCCTCGGCAAGAAACCGTTCTTCAAGCGCTTCGAGGTGTGGAGGCAGGTGGGGTAGTGTTTCCGCGGATGGAGTAGCGTCCCTTGCTGACTGGAGAGCATCTGTTTCTGCCGCCTTCGATATTGGGATCGGTTCCAGTGTCAGTCCTGGCAAAGACTCATTTTCGGAAGATGCGGTCGGTTCCTCCCTCAGCCCCTGGCGCTTGGCCAGTTCGGCTTTCTTGAGAGCGTCCATGAGCAGGCTCATTGCGCGTCAGCCCCCTGAGCTTCAGACTTGACTTGTTGAGCTTTGGGCTTGTTTGCGAAAAACTCCCGGCTGGGCAATTGGTTGCGAAAACTGCGATAGTCTCCATTGATGCTCGGATCGCGAATGATGGTGGGCTTGAGGAAGATAACCAGTTCGGTCTTGGTACTGGTGTCACTTCGATTTCGGAAGAAATTGCCAATTCCGGGTAAATCGCCCAGGCCAGGAATCTGATTTGTGGTATTGCTGATCTTATCTTCCATTAGGCCGCCCATCACGGCGATCTCGCCATCTGTAAGGCGCAGCATAGATTCCATTTCACGGGTCTGGATAACCGGAACATTATTCGTTGCTCCAAGATTTGGAGTCGGGTCCTGCACATCGCCTGTTTTACTGGAAATGGTTGGGCGGACATTAAGCAATATGCTGCCGCTTTCACTGATTTGCGGCGTCACGCTCATCACCAAACCTACGGACACAGACTTTGCCGTGGCGGTGAAATTATTGGTCGTTCCGGTGGTAGTGGTCGTCGAGTCGTTCTTTACCTCGAAATAGACAAGATTGTTGACCACTTTAAGCGTTGCCGTCTGGTTATTAAGTACGCTGATTTTCGGGCTGGACAGGACTTTTACCTTGCCGAACGTCTCCAGCAGGGTGAGCGTCGAGGACAGCCCCAGCCCGGGAGCAACAAAATTGAGCAGGAAGGCGAATTGTCCCGCCGATGCGCCAAACGCAGGTGCAGTAGTCGGGGTTGCAAAAGAGCCTGACGTCGTTGCTACAGGATTGGTCGCTGTGGTTGGGTTTTGTGCTGCAGAAAATCCGGCCAGTGGCGCACCTGGGCGCAATGAGCGCAAAGACTGCCAGTTGATGCCCTGCTGGTAGCCGTCGCTCAGCGTGACCTCGGCGATGGTGGCCTCGATAACCACCTGGCGTCGGGCGCTGGTCAACACCAAGTCTAGATACTCCTGAACTCTTTCATGTTGCCTGGCAGTGGCACGAACCACTACAACACCGGCTTCCGGATTTACGATAATTGATGCTGCCTCGCGGTAGGTGGTTCGCTTTACAACAGTGGTTCCCTGTTGCTGGAGGCTGGCGGCATTTGGGCTTCCAGCCAGACTGGTTGCTGCACTGCCTGCTTTTCCAGATTGCCCGCCTTGTGCACCAGTCCCGGTTGTGGCTTGTTGATCCGAGCGCTCGGTGACTGTTTCGCTGGATCCTTCCGGCAGTATCTTGTCGCTTTCGCGCAATATGTCCTTCAGGTTTTTTTCCAGCGATTGCCAGAAATTGTTTTGTGCAGAACTTTTTACCGATGTGCTCGAATTGTTTCCGCCACCCCCCCCCGAAGATCCTCCGGTCGCGCTGGTGCTGGTCGAAGCGATTTGTGTGTTTATTGAGACCGTGCCCGTCACATCGCGCGACATATTGACGTAGTCAACTTTGTAGTTGCGTAGAAAAGGTGAATCCGGCATCACTAACAGGTTGGGGCCGTCCAGTTCCCAGCGCATATCAACCTGCTTTGAGATGCGCGTCAGGATTTGCTGAAGCGTCTGGTCAATCGCGTTGATGGTTACGATGCCTTCAATCCCGGGATGAACATCGACATTTATCTTCGCGTCACGAGCAAGGGCGAACAGCAGATCCTGAACCGGAATGTTGCGCACTGAGACTGAGTAGGATTCAGTTTTTGCCGCAGGTTTCGGGCGCGGCAGCATTACCGTGGCTGCTACCGGTGGTGGTATGTCTGGAGTAGGGGCGACCTGGGCCTCGGCACGTATATGCCCGGCAGATGGTGGCTGTGGTTGAATGCTGTTACACGCTGTCAGGATCAAGCTGGCAGTCAGTGCAGCAAGGAACGGCGGAATCTCTAGTGGGCGCAATCGAGTCCCCGATCAAATAAATGGGCTTTAGTTAGCATAACACATTATGTTTCTTATGCAAGTCAATGATTTAATTGACTCGACTCCTTCATGGCTACACACCAATGATCGACCTAACGAAGCCGGACAATATTGCGTGGGTAGGGTTTATTCGCCAGCACAGACTTAGGTAATTTACGCATTACGGCAGAAGCCGCGGCTCTCGACGGGTAGTCGCCGAACATAATGCCATAGCGTGCTTCTCCGCTAAGTTCTGAATAGTAGACATGAAGCTTGGCCATTTCAATTTTTTGAGATGACAGCCTTCTTAGCATGGTTTCGATTTCTGTGTGTCGATCAGCTTCGGTGGAAAAAATTTGAATAAACCAACGATCGTTGGTCATTTCTTCCAGCCAGGCGTTGCCGGCTTCCAGGCGCTCGAGGGTCAGCTTTCCAACTTTTCGATTGACTGCAGGTAATTGCGGCCCGGTTACCGCTGGCTCAGCGGTTGTTGTTGTATTGGTTGTGTCAGATGACGGCAGTGTGGAAACTGCAGTTGCGGAGGAGGCTGTGGCTAGCGGAGGCGGATCAATTAGCGTTTTAGGCTCGACTGATGGCTGCGGCGGGTCGCTGGATTGGAGTGGCGCAGTGGCCGGTTCATTGGGTGGGACCCCGGCTGGCGTGGTGGATGTACTAATTGCTGAGCTATCCACTGCATCGGTAGCCGGTACTGCCGCGAGCATGCTCGCTGGCGTGTCGGTGTCGATTTGCGACAAGGGCAGCCAATTGCCCGGCCAAACAATACCTGCCAATGCGCCTACAGCAAGCAGTGCCACGAACCAAATAAGCCGGGTTTTCCGCGGGGGTTTACCACCATAAGTTGCGTCACTGAATTCACAATCACGAATGGCGGCTTTGACCTCGTTCGGACCGATTTGGTGGCTACCTGAGGAGAATGCCGCAAGCAGAGCTTTGTCGGCAAGTATATTGATGCGACGGGTAAGGCCAAGCGAGCTTTGCGCAATCATTTTCAGCGCTGACGCAGCAAATACGCTGGGGCCACGATACCCGGCGGCGCGCATGCGAAAATCCAGGTACTGGGTTATATCGTCACGAACCAGTGGTTCAAGGGAGAAATTGTGAGTGATTCTCTCCTTCAGTTGCCGCATATCCGGACGAGCAAGGACATCATTCAGTTCAGGTTGGCCGAAAAGCACCAATTGCAGCAGTTTGGCGCGCTTTGACTCGAGGTTCGACAACAGGCGGATTTCTTCGAGCGTATCCACCGGCATGGCGTGAGCTTCGTCGACCAGTACAACGACCTGTCGGCCTTCTCCGTAGGATTCGATCAGATGATCATGCAGGGTGCGCATCACAGCTGAAGTGCGGGCGTTTGCCGGCACGTCGAGGCTCAGTTCGTCCGCAATGGCGAACAGAATGTCGTCGCGTGACAGAGACGGGTTGGCGAGATAGATGATTGTGACGCTTTCCGGCAATCGCTCCATCAGCACGCGGCAGAGCATGGTTTTTCCACTCCCGACTTCGCCGCTGACTTTGACAATACCTTCGTCGTGCGTAATCGCGTAAACCAAGGCGTCAAGCGTTGCTCCGCGATTCGCCCCGTCGAAGAAAAAGTCGGTATGGGGCGTGATGCGGAAGGGAGATTCGTTGAGTCCGAAGTGTTCGAGATACATTTTGGTCAGGCGATCCAGTCGCTTATTGCGTAGATGAGCGCTTCTCGCGCGCAAGAGTGTCAATGCGATTGTAAAGCGTGCTGCGGTTTACTCCGAGCAAGCGTGCGGCCTGGCTCATGTTGCCATGGGCGATTTGCTGAGCCGCTTCGATATAGGCTTCTTCCCAGCGGCGCAGCGTGGAATTGAGGTCAAAATCATGGCGGCTCTGAATGTCGTTAAGCGCAATCGCCAGCAATTCTGCTTTACCTTCCAAAGTCGGTGCTGGTATCGCGCCGAATTGCATTGACTCATTGCCAAGGTCGAGCTCGTTTTCGAGATCCCGTGTGCTTACTTCTTTACCCGCGAGCTTGGTTGTCAGCCGAATTACGATATTGCGCAGTTCGCGGATATTTCCTGGAAACCCATAAGCCAGCAGGCGCTTGGCCGCATCTTCGGTAAGGCGGAAGGGTGGTAAATCGGCTTGGGCGGCATATACCGCACGGAAATGCACCAAAAGACGAATTCGATCATCACCCAGTTCGCGTAACGGCGGGATGGCGACAGTGAATACCGATAGCCGATGATAAAGATCAGCGCGGAAGCGCCCTTCGCGGACCTCTTTTTTCAGATCGCGATTGGTCGCAGCCACGATACGCGCCGACGAATACCGTGCTTGAGTTTCGCCAATCCGCTGAAATTCTCCATTTTCAAGAACGCGCAAGAGTTTTGGCTGTAGATCTAGAGGAAGCTCACCTATTTCATCAAGAAACAACGTGCCATCCGAAGCATTCTCAAAATAGCCAGCGCGGGGGCCGGCGGCGCCGGTGAACGCGCCCTTACTGTGGCCGAACAAGGTCGCTTCCACCAGATTAGGCGAGATTGCCGCACAATTCAGTGCCAGATAGGGCTTCACGGCACGCTCTGACTGCGTATGGAGCGCGGCAGCGGCGAGCTCCTTTCCGCTGCCAGATTCGCCTTCAATCAACACTGGAAACGGTGAATTCGCGAACTGCCTGAGTTGCGCTCGCAGCCTTTGAAGCGGTGCGCTTTCGCCTATTAGTCCGTCATCTACTTCAGCTGTTGTGTCTCTAAAAGACAACACTCGGCGAATTAGGCTACGCAGATAGTCCGGATCCGCCGGCTTGGCGACAAAATCCGTAGCTCCAAGAGCACGGGCATGTCGGGCGTTAAGTTCGTCGCTCTGGCCAGAGAGAACCACGATTCGGGTCTCCGGCGCGTGCGCGAGAATGTCAGCAATAAGTGCGAAACCTTCATCAGGGCGATGAGGCGTGGGCGGCAGGCCGAGATCAATTAGAGCCAAAGCGGGAGAGCTTTTGCCACTGCGCAGGAGCTTAACGGCTTCAGCGCGGGTAGGCGCCGAGTTCACCAAATAGTCGCGCCCGAGAAAATAGCCCAACGCGTCGGCGATCAATGGGTCATCGTCGACAATCAGCAACTCGATTTTGCTGTTATGGGTGGTCAATTAGAGATTTAGAGTATGTTGATCTTTGCATAATAGCGGAAAGTCGGTGTGGCCCAATCCGCTAATAGTAGGGGTTTACCCCGCTCTTCGCTGGCTGACACAGTTTGATCGGCGGGTGGGTTCTGGTAAGATTCCTCGCTGTGAATTTGACCGGGATTCCCGGCGTGAATATGTCCCAGGAATCACTTGTTGAAATCCGAGATCTGAACTTTTCCTACGACAATCGCCCGATCCTTACAGGAATCAACATGAAGATTCCTCGTGGGAAGGTCGTTGCGGTAATGGGAAGTTCAGGGTGTGGCAAGACCACGACTCTTCGTTTAATCGGTGGCCAACTGAAGCCCACCTCTGGTGAGGTAAAGGTTGCAGGTCAGATTGTGCATGAGCTTGATTCCGGCGGCCTCTACAATCTGCGGCGTCGTATGGGAATGTTGTTTCAGTTCGGCGCCTTGTTTACCGACATGTCGGTGTATGACAATATCGCATTCCAAATGCGTGAGCACACTGATTTGCCTGAAACCCTGATTCGGGATCTGGTGATGATGAAACTGCATGCGGTAGGTCTGCGCGGCGCTCATGGTCTGATGCCGGCAGAACTTTCCGGTGGCATGGCGCGACGAGTTGCTCTGGCACGCGCAATCGCGCTTGATCCAATGCTGATAATGTACGACGAACCCTTTGCTGGTCTTGACCCGATTTCGCTGTCCATTGTCGGGGAACTTATTCGTAAGCTCAATGACGCCTTGGGCGCAAGCTCCATTGTTGTAACTCATGATGTGCAGGAGTCACTAAAGATTGTCGACTACGTCTATTTTGTTTCCGAAGGCAAGATTGTTGCAGAGGGCACTGCTGAAGAGATGAAGCACTCGGAAGTGCCCTACGTTCATCAGTTTGTTTGGGGTGAAGCTGACGGCCCGGTACCTTTCCAGTATCCTTCGCGTCCGTATGGAGAAGAACTGATGGAAAGCGTGGGACATCGTGGATAGCCGCGTTACAGGAGCGCTGCGTAGTCTCGGGCAGCAAGTTACTGGGCGAGTCTGGCGGCTTGGCTATGCCAGTCGCTTTTTTCTTGCCGTTCTAATGCATTCGGGTACTTCGCTGCGGCGCCTTCATCTGACAATACGGGAAATATATTTCACCGGTGTCTTGAGCCTGATCATCATTCTGGTTTCTGGCATGTTTGTTGGCATGGTGCTGGCCCTGCAGGGTTATGACACCCTTCAGCGCTATGGCTCGACCGAGGCCCTTGGCGTTCTCGTTTCATTGTCGCTGGTACGCGAACTTGGCCCCGTGGTTGCCGCACTTCTGTTTGCCAGTCGCGCCGGTTCGGCGATCACGGCAGAAATCGGCATGATGAAGGCGACCGAGCAGCTTTCCGCCATGGAGATGATGGCGGTCGACCCCATTGCCCGTGTGGTGGCTCCGCGTTTCTGGGGCGGAGTGATTTCAATGCCTCTTCTGGCTGCATTGTTCTCGGCGATGGGTATCTTTGGCGGCTATCTGGTAGGTGTGCAACTGATCGGAGTCGATGAGGGCTCGTTCTGGTCTCAAATGCAAGCATCGGTTGATTTTCGCGAAGACATTCTTAACGGCGTGATCAAAAGCTTTGTGTTTGGGATTATTGTCAGCTGGGTTGCGGTGTTTGAGGGTTACGATGCCGAGCCAACTGCCGAAGGAGTTTCCGGCGCCACCACGCGTACCGTTGTAACATCGTCGCTGGCTATTCTGGCTGCCGATTTTATTCTCACCGCCTTCATGTTTACAGGGACATGACATGAGTCGTACTACTCTTGACCTTTGGGTCGGATTTTTTGTCGCCGTCGGTTTGGGCGCTTTGTTGTTTCTTGCCCTCAAGGTTGGAAATATGGCGTCGACGAGCGGCGGGGATACTTATGCAATTCACGCCAAATTTGATAACATCGGTGGCTTGAAGGTGCGCGGCGCTGTGAAGAGCGCCGGAGTTGTAGTCGGACGTGTAACAGATATCCATTTTGATGCCGAGGCTTATCAGGCCGTGGTGACGATCCGGATCGATGCCCGCTATCAGTTCCCGCGCGACACCTTTGCGACAATCAATACGTCGGGTTTGTTGGGCGAGCAGTACATTGGTTTGGAAGTGGGAGGTGACACGGCAATGCTGAAGGAAGGTGACAAGATCAAAAAGACCCAGTCGGCTGTGGTTCTTGAGAAACTGATCAGTCAGTTCATGTTCGACAAAGCTGCCACTGATGACGGCAAGAAGTAGTCAATAGGTGCTAGAAAAACAATGAAAACCGTACTCCGAGCTCGTATGAAAAAGATCGCTGTCGTGATGGTGACGGCCGGCCTGTTGGCCGGTTGTGCAACATCCGGAAATCCAAAAGATCCAATAGAGGGTTTCAACAGGGCGATGTTCGCATTTAACGAAGGTCTCGATACGGCGATCGTGAAGCCCGTAGCGACCGGCTATGAGGCAGTTTTACCATCGCCCATCAGAACCGGCGTTACCAATTTTTTCAGCAATATCGAAGATATCTTTATTGGCGTGAATAACCTGCTGCAGGGCAAGGTTCCGGCTGCCTTCAGCGATCTTGGGCGCGTCGTGATCAATTCCACGATCGGTTTGCTCGGCGTAATCGATTTCGCGACCGATGCTGGGCTGGAAAAGCACGACGAGGATTTCGGCCAGACTTTCGGGCGCTGGGGTGTGGGTAACGGCGCCTATGTAGTGGTGCCGGTTTTCGGGCCGCGCACTGCGCGCGACACGGTGGGCTTGATGCTTGATGTCGCCGCTGATCCGGTGGCAAATCATGAGCCTGCGCGAACTCGAGATCTGGCCATGGTACTGCGCCTCGTAAATGATCGTGCTAATCTTTTGGCGGCTGACAAGGTTATTGAGGAAGCCGCGCTTGACAAGTACACCTATGTCCGAGATGCATATCTTCAACGTCGCCGCAAGTTGATCCACGATGGCAATCCGCCACGCGAAATCGAGGCGGATGCTTGGCAGATTGAAAGTACGCCAACCGCGGGGAGGGTTGAAGGCTTGCAGTCTGATACAGCAGCCTTGACCGCTAATCACTCGTCCGTACAGATTGCGGATGTGGACCGCGCACTGCGGAACTAGAGCTCCGATTCGGGGTCTGTCGCTCTGTGTTAGGTAATTTCAGGAACTCACAATGAAATTTGTTTTCGCTTTTATCAGTAGCGCTGTGATCGCATCGGCGGCGATGGCTCAGGCGGCTGCACCCGACGTTTTGATCAAGACGGTTACCAATGACGTCCTCGAAATAGTTCGCAAGGACAAGGATATCCAATCCGGCAACACCAAGAAGGCGGTCGATCTTGTCGAAGCCAAAGTATTGCCGCATTTCAATTTTGAGCGCATGACGCAATTGGCGATGGCCCGTGATTGGCGTAAAGCAACGCCGGCGCAAAAGAAAATTCTGATAGATGAATTCCAAAATCTTTTGGTCCGTACTTACTCCAAGGCTTTGACTGAATACAAGGACCAGACTGTCGTGTTCAAACCGTTTTCGATGAAAGCCGGAGAAACCGATGTCCGCATTCGCACCGAAATCAAGCAAGCGGGCGCCGGGAAAAATATAGGAATGGACTACTACCTTGAGAAATCAGGCTCCGCCTGGAAGGTCTATGACATCGAAGTCGCGGACGTCAGTCTGATTACCAATTACCGTAGCTCCTTTACTACCGAAGTGTCGAACGGTGGCATCGAAGGCCTGATCAAGACCTTGCAGGCCAAGAACAAGTCGATTGAGCCGGTGGTAGCAAAGAAGTGATCAGTCAGTCTGGTAATCGTGTCGAGGTTTCCGGACCGATGACCATATCGAATGCGAAAACCTTGCTTGCAGAAGGTGACGCGGTGATTGCCACCCATGGCGCTGTATTTGATCTCGGTGGCGTGACCGATCTGGATTCTTCGTGTCTGGCGGTGGTTTTTGGCTGGATGCGCACGGCAGGTACCATCGGAAAAACCCTTAGCCTGCTGAATCCACCAAAGAATATGCTGAGCCTCGCCGCCGTTTATGGCGTCGCTGATCTGCTTCCTCAGCATTGACCACGTCCTGTTTTTCTAGTTTGGCGGCCTTGTCGTCAACTGTGAGCCGTGGACTTTCAGAGCCTTGTCCGCCTCTTGGGCTGGATATCGATACACGGCCTGCTTTCGGGTAGCCTTTATGTCGCCAGCCATTCGCGTTAATCAAGTATCAAAGAGCTTCGGTAGTACCCGAGCTCTCGATAACGTCGACCTTGAGATCGAACAGGGAGAATTCTTCGGTTTGCTGGGTCCCAATGGGGCTGGCAAGACCACCTTGATTTCGGCACTTGCCGGTCTGGTTCGAGTCGATACTGGCAATTTGAGCGTGATGGGCTACGATGTCCAGTCCGACTATCGTGCGGCACGCCGCCATCTCGGAGTTGTTCCCCAGGAACTGGTTTTCGATCCCTTCTTTACTGTTCGCGAGTCATTGAAAATCCAGTCAGGCTACTTCGGCATCGGCGACAACGATGACTGGATAGACGAGATTCTTGACAACCTCGGACTTGCATCGAAAGCGGATGCCAATATGCGCATGCTGTCTGGCGGTATGAAGCGTCGCGTGCTGGTGGCTCAGGCGCTGGTTCATCGGCCGCCGGTGATAGTGCTCGACGAGCCGACGGCGGGCGTTGATGTCGAATTGCGGCAAACCCTTTGGCAGTTCATCAAACGGCTCAACGAGGCGGGGCACACGATTGTTTTGACCACGCACTATCTTGAGGAGGCGGAAAATTTGTGCAATCGTATCGCCATGCTGCAGGATGGCCGCGTGGTTGCGCTGGATACCACGGCGCGGCTGCTGCGCCGCTTTTCCTCGCATGCTTTGCGTTTGCGCACCGATGATGCGCTTCCCAGTGATTTGGCGGGCGGCGCCACAGAAAGCGGCGGTTGGTGGTCCCTGCCTTTCGACGGTTTTGACGAAGTCGAGCCCTTACTGGGGCGAATTCGTGCCGCCGGTTGCCGGATAGATAGCCTGGAAATCGGCTCGCCAGATCTCGAAGAAGTTTTCATTCGCGTCATGCAAGGATCAACCCAAGGGCAGGCAGGCTGAGATGCGTTTCGGTGGGTTTAAGACACTTTGCTACAAGGAAATCCTGCGCTTCTGGAAGGTCGCTTCGCAGACGGTCGCGGCACCTGTGCTTACGGCGTTGTTGTATCTGCTGATTTTTTCGCACGTGCTGGAAGGCCATGTAAAAGTCCATGGAGTCGCCTACACGGCTTTTCTGATTCCCGGGCTGGTGATGATGTCAGTGCTGCAAAACGCCTTCTCCAATTCCTCATCCTCGCTGATTCAGTCCAAAGTGACCGGAAACATTGTCTTTGTCTTGTTGCCGCCGATTTCCTATATGGAGTTTTTCGCTGCCTACGTCGCCGCTTCAGTGGTACGCGGATTGGTGGTAGGGGCTGGTGTTCTTTTTGCCACTTTTTGGTTCGCGCCGCTCACGTTTGTTGAACCCATCTGGATACTTGTGTTTGCTGTGATGGGAGGAGCTATTCTCGGTAGCCTAGGGGTGATCGCCGGTATTTGGGCGGACAAATTCGATCAGCTTGCGGCATTCCAGAACTTCCTGATCATGCCGCTCACTTTTCTGTCGGGTGTGTTTTACTCCATCAACTCGCTGCCACCGTTCTGGCAGCAGTTGTCGCACTGGAACCCGGTTTTTTACATGATTGACGGCTTTCGTCACGGCTTTTTCGGCATCTCCGATGCCTCGCCCTGGCTTAGTCTCGCGGTTGTCAGCGGATGTTTGGTACTGCTGGCGACATTTACCCTGAACCTGCTGAAACGTGGCTATAAGCTGCGAAATTAAGGAGCAAGCACATGCTGGATCCACAACAAATCGAGAACTGGATTTCATCGGAGATGCCATGCGAACATTTGAGCGTTGAAGGCGATGGACATCATTTCGCCGCCGTCATCGTCAGCACCGAGTTTGCAGGGCTGAATCGGGTCAAGCGTCAGCAGCGCATCAATGCAATCCTCAAGGCGCGATTCGACTCTGGTGAGTTGCACGCTTTGTCCATGCAGACGTTGACGCCCGAGGAGTGGAAGGCCAATGGATAAACTCCTGATCACGGGAGGCAGGCCGCTCTCGGGTGAGGTGGCAATTTCCGGTGCGAAGAATGCTGCTCTCCCATTACTGTGTGCGGCACTTCTGACGAAGGAGCCGGTGACATTCACCAATGTGCCGCACCTGAATGACATCGGTACCATGCTGAAACTGTTGGCGCAGATGGGCGTGACAGTCTCGCGCGAGACTTCAAAACTCGGCGCTGGCGATACGGTGACGCTGGACGCCTCAGGCCTGAACAACGCCGTTGCGCCCTATGAAATGGTCAAAACCATGCGCGCTTCGGTTCTGGTCCTCGGACCGCTGGTCGCGCGCGCAGGTGAAGCCAGGGTGTCGCTGCCCGGTGGTTGTGCCATCGGTGCGCGGCCCGTGGATCAACATATAAAGGGCCTGACCGCGATGGGTGCCGAGATCAGTGTCGAACATGGTTATGTTCATGCCAAAGCGCTAAAGTTGAAAGGTGCCCGACTCTTCACCGATATGGTGACCGTCACCGGTACAGAGAATCTGATGATGGCGGCCTGCCTCGCGCAGGGTGAAACCGTGATCGAGAATGCAGCGCGCGAACCTGAAGTGGTTGATCTGGCCAATTGCCTGATATCCATGGGCGCCCGGATTTCGGGCGCAGGAGGCGACGTGATTCGCATTCAGGGCGTCAGCGCCTTGCACGGTACGACGCATCGGATCATGCCGGATCGGATAGAGACCGGAACGTATCTCTGTGCCGCAGCTGCTACTGGCGGCGAGATACGTCTGACAGGCGCTTCAGCCGCCAATCTGGATGCGGTGATCGACAAGCTGATGGATACCGGTTGCGAGATCATCGCCGAGCGTGATGCGATTCGCCTCAAGGCGCCGCGGCGGCTCACCTCCGTGAGTATTCGCACCGCACCCTATCCGGCCTTTCCTACCGATATGCAGGCTCAGTTTATGGCGATCAACGCTGTGGCAGAGGGAACTGCGGTGATACGCGAAACGATTTTCGAGAATCGTTTCATGCACGCGGTAGAACTGATTCGCCTTGGCGCCGATATCAAAATCGACGGCAATACCGCGTTTGTCACGGGGCGGCCGACGCTCGACGGCGCCACCGTCATGGCCACCGATTTGCGCGCTTCAGCCAGTCTCGTTATAGCCGGCCTGGTTGCACAGGGTGAAACGCTGATTGAGCGTATCTATCATCTCGATCGTGGTTACGAGGGGCTGGAGCAGAAGTTGGCGGCATTGGGCGCAGACGTTCGCCGGGTTCACTAAGTTTTCTCCCATCTTGTTTATCAAGAAGGGTGTGCCGGATATTCGCAGTAAATGCCCGCTCGAATAGAATAGCGCCATGAGCGGAATCACTATTGCCCTGTCCAAGGGGCGCATCTATGAAGAAACACTGCCTTTGCTGGCGGCGGCGGGTATCGTGCCGGCAGAAGACCCTGAGAAATCACGCAAACTGATTCTCGACACCAGTCGCGATGACGTTCGTGTGGTCATTGTGCGTGCGTCCGACGTCCCGACCTATGTTCAGTACGGTGCTGCCGATCTGGGCATTGCAGGCAAGGATGTGTTGCTCGAGCACGGCGGAGAAGGCTTGTACCAGCCGCTCGATCTGAACATCGCCAAATGCCGCATGTGTGTCGCGGCGCCAGCCGGTTTCGACTACGAAGCAGCCGTGCGCCGTGGCGCGCGCTTGCGTATTGCCACCAAGTATGTCGCCGTGGCACGCGAACATTTCGCCGCCAAGGGCGTGCATGTCGATCTGATCAAGCTCTATGGTTCGATGGAACTGGCTCCGCTGGCAGGATTGGCCGAGGCCATTGTCGATCTGGTGTCCAGCGGCAGCACGCTCAAGGCCAATAATCTGGTCGAGGTTGAAGAGATCATGAGCATCTCTTCGCGGCTGGTGGTAAATCAGGCCGCACTGAAAATGAAGCGCGATCTGTTGCAACCGGTCATTGCAGCGATTGCAGGTGCGATAAAGTGATTCGCCGCTGGTCGACCCGCGACCCTGATTTTGCGGCCGCGCTAGATTCGCTGCTGCATTTCGATCATTCGACAGATGACGCCATCGAACTGACCGTCGCTGAAATTCTTTCGCGGGTGCGGGCCGAGGGCGATACAGCAGTACTTGAATACACGCGCCGCTTTGATCATCTCGATGTCGCCACCATGGCCGAACTGGAATTGTCCGGAGGCCAACTGCGCGAAGCACTGGATCGGCTGCCGGCGCCACAGCGTTCCGCGCTGGAAGCCGCCGCGCAAAGAGTGACTTCCTATCACGAGCGGCAGAAGCTCGAATCCTGGAGTTTTACCGAAGCTGACGGTACTCGATTGGGCCAGAAAGTCACACCGCTGGATCGGGTCGGACTCTACGTACCGGGTGGTAAAGCGGCTTATCCAAGTTCTGTGCTGATGAATGCGTTGCCGGCGAAAGTCGCGGGTGTGGGCGAGCTGATCATGGTCGTGCCGACGCCGCGCGGCGATAAGAACGCGCTGGTGCTGGCCGCTGCCTGTCTGGCGGGTGTCGACCGGGTTTTTTCCATCGGCGGGGCGCAGGCTGTGGCGGCGCTGGCGTATGGAACACAGACACTGCCGCAGGTAGACAAGATTGTGGGACCGGGCAATGCTTATGTGGCCGCAGCCAAGCGCCGCGTGTTTGGTATTGTCGGTATTGATATGGTCGCGGGCCCTTCGGAAGTGCTTATTATTGCCGATGCCTCTGCCAATCCTGATTGGGTGGCGATCGATCTGTTCGCCCAGGCTGAGCATGACGAGTTGGCGCAGGCGATTCTGTTGAGTCCCGATGCCGAGTTCATCTCGCGGGTTGCGGCCAGCATTGAGAAACTGTTGCCAACCATGCCGCGTCGTGAGGTCATCGCCGCCTCGCTCAAGGGACGCGGTGCCTTGATACAGGTTACTGACCTGGAAGAGGCTTGCGTGCTCGCCAATCGGATTGCACCCGAACATCTTGAGCTGGCGCTTGCCGATCCCTCGCCGCTGGTGGACCAGATTCGTCACGCGGGGGCTATTTTTGTCGGCCACTTTTCGTCGGAGTCACTAGGCGACTATTGCGCCGGCCCAAACCACGTATTGCCGACATCCCGAAGTGCTCGATTCTCTTCGCCGTTGGGCGTTTATGACTTTCAGAAGCGAACCAGTTTGATTGAGGTTTCCATAGCCGGCGCTCAAACCCTGGGACCGATCGCCGCAATCCTCGCGCATGGCGAGGGGCTTACGGCGCATGCCCGCGCAGCGGAACTGCGCACTAAAAGCTAGTCGGTGGAGCTGCGCTACAAGAACTAATCGGCAGCTTGTACATCAGCCATAGGCCAACCTATCGGCGTATCAAATCCTAAGCAGATCCAGTTGATTCGATAAGAATTTCCTTCAGCGCAGTGACAAGTTTTTCGCATTGCTCGTTCGTGCCTATCGTTATCCGCAGGAACTGGTCGATGCGAGGTAGCCTGAAATGGCGCACGATGATGCCACGTTGCCGTAGCGCCAGCGCCGACTTTTCGGCATCGTGCTGCGGATGGCGCGCGAATATGAAGTTGGCTGCTGAAGGCAGCACTTCGAAGCCAAGGGGTTTCAATTCGGCGATCAGCTTCTCGCGTGAAGCAATGACGGTCTTGCAGCTTTTTTCGAAATACTCGCTGTCCTCGAAAGCTGCCGTGGCACCCGCAATTGCCAGTCGACCCAGCGGATAGGAGTTGAAGCTGTTTTTGACTCGCTCCAGTGCTTCGATCAGACCAACGTGTCCGACGGCAAAACCGACACGCAGCCCGGCCAGCGAGCGGGCCTTGGACAGAGTTTGCACCACCAGCAGGTTGGAGTAATTGGCGATCAAAGGGATAGCGCTTTCACCGCCGAAATCGACATAGGCCTCATCGATCACCACGACCGAATCGGGGTTCGATTGCAACAATTTTTCTATCTCGGCCAGTGGCAACAGGCAACCGGTCGGCGCGTTCGGATTTGGAAATATGATTCCGCCATTGGGCTTGGCGTAGTCACTGATCCAGATCGAGAAATCATCGGCAAGCGGAATGGTTTCGTAATCCACTTGATAGAGCCCGCAATACACGGGATAGAAGCTGTAGGTGATGTCTGGGAACAGTATAGGCCGTGCGTGCTTCAACAGACCAAGAAAGACGTGAGCCAGGACTTCATCCGAGCCGTTGCCGACGAAGATATTTTTTTCATCAACCGCGTGATATTTGCCAATGGCAGCTTTGAGCTGCTCGGCATTAGGATCCGGGTATAGCCTCAATGCATCGTTGGTTGCGTCAAGAATTGCCGCCAAAACGCGCGGCGAAGGGCCGCAGGGATTCTCGTTGGTATTGAGTTTCACCAAATTGGCTAGCTTGGGTTGCTCTCCCGGTACATAGGGGCTGAGCCCCTTGGCGACTTCGCTCCAAAAGCGGTTCATGACGGATTAAATTGGCAAGTGAGAAAGTGGAAAACGTCGTACCGGGCTCGCGTGCAGGCTGCGGGGCCGATGGTATCATGCAGGACTCAACCCTTAGCTTGATACAGACTGCCATGCGGCAAGCCGAAATTTCACGCAACACCCTTGAAACCCGGATCCATGTCGCTCTCGATTTAGACGGCACGGGAGTTTCCAAACTTGCTACCGGCGTGGGTTTCTTCGACCACATGCTGGATCAGGTCGCACGTCACGGCATGATCGATCTGACCGTCGAGGCGGAGGGTGATCTGCACATCGATGCACATCATACGGTCGAGGATGTCGGCATCACGATTGGGCAGGCGTTGGCCAAGGCGCTTGGGGACAAAAAGGGATTGCGTCGCTACGGGCATGCCTATGTTCCGCTCGATGAAGCATTGTCGAGGGTGGTGGTCGATCTGTCGGGCCGGCCGGGGCTGGTCTTCAATGTGCCTTTTACCCGGGCTGCAATCGGTGAGTTCGATGTCGATCTGGTGCGCGAGTTTTTTCAGGGGTTGGTGAATCACGCTGGAATGACTCTGCACATTGATGCTTTACGTGGCGACAATTCCCACCATCAGGCCGAAACGGTATTCAAGGCCTTTGCCCGGGCGTTACGCATCGCGATAGAGGCCGATCCGCGAGCTGCGGGTGCCATTCCTTCGACAAAGGGCGCGCTCTGACTCTTCCATGAGTATGGTAGTGGTAGTCGATTACGGCATGGGCAACCTGCGTTCTGTGGCGAAGGCCATTGAGCACGTCGCCCCGGAAGCGGATGTCCGAATCAGTTCAGACGCTGCCGAGATTGCCTCTGCCGACCGCGTGGTGGTGCCCGGCCAGGGCGCAATGCCGGATTGCATGCGTGAATTGAACGTGCGCGGCTTGCGCGAAGCGGTGATTCGCGCTGCCGCAGAAAAACCTTATCTGGGTATTTGTGTAGGCTTGCAGATGTTGTTTGGCCACGCCGAAGAAGGCGGCGTAACCGGTCTGGAAATTCTGCCCGGCAGCATTCCACGGTTTCCCCAGGCGGCAATGCTTGCCCCCGATGGCTCGCGACTCAAGGTTCCGCACATGGGCTGGAATCGGGTGCAGCAAGCTGAAGCGCATCCACTATGGGAGGGGATTGAAGATGGCGCCCGCTTCTATTTTGTGCATAGCTATTACGTCGAACCGCAGACTCCCGATCTGATTGCGGGTTCAACGCATTACGGCATACCCTTTACCAGCGCGGTTGCTCGCGCTAACATCTTTGCTGTTCAATTTCATCCGGAAAAAAGCGCACAGGCCGGTTTGCGGCTATTGGAAAACTTCATGCGCTGGAATCCTTAATCCGTTACCACCGACGTTCTTGCTAATCTCCACATATTCCTATGCTGCTGATACCTGCGATTGATCTTAAGGATGGCCATTGCGTTCGCTTGAAGCAGGGCGTAATGGACGATGCAACCGTATTTTCGGAAGATCCGGCGGCCATGGCCCGGCACTGGATCGACCAGGGTGCGCGGCGCTTGCATCTGGTTGATCTGAACGGCGCATTTGCCGGCAAGCCGAAGAATGAAAAGGCCATCAAGGCCATTCTGGAAGAAGTTGGTGACGAGATTCCGGTCCAACTGGGAGGCGGTATTCGTGACCTCGATACCATCGAACGCTGCCTCGACGACGGAATAAGCTACGTCATCATCGGTACCGCCGCTGTGAAGAACCCGGGCTTTCTGCATGACGCCTGCGGCGCGTTTCCCGGGCATATCATCGTCGGACTGGATGCCAAGGATGGCAAGGTCGCAGTGAATGGCTGGTCCAAGATGACCGGGCACGATGTTGTCGACCTGGCAATAAAATTCGAGGACTACGGCGTAGAAGCGGTGATCTACACCGACATCGGGCGCGATGGCATGTTATCAGGCGTGAATATCGAAGCAACCGTGAAGCTGGCGCAGGCGCTTCGTATTCCCGTAATTGCCAGTGGTGGGATCGCCAGTCTGACTGATGTCACAGCACTCTGTGAGGTGCAACTGGAAGGTATTTCAGGGGCCATCACCGGTCGTGCCATTTACGAGGGTTCGCTCGACTTCCGCAAGGCGCAGGCTGAAGCAGACAAGCTTTCGGGCCGCTGATGCCCGCTTGCCATGCTCGCTAAACGCATTATCCCCTGCCTTGATGTCAACGCCGGTCGCGTGGTCAAGGGTGTAAATTTTATTGAACTGCGCGACGCCGGTGATCCGGTCGAGATCGCGCGTCGCTACGACGAGCAGGGCGCTGACGAAATCACGTTTCTCGACATCACCGCCAGCTCCGATGACCGGGACTTGATACTGCACATCATCGAAGAGGTTGCTGCGCAAGTCTTTATTCCGCTGACCGTGGGAGGCGGCGTAAGGCAGGTGGACGATGTGCGGCGTTTGCTGAACGCTGGCGCCGACAAGGTCAGCATGAACACAGCGGCGGTGAACAATCCTCAACTGGTGGCCGACGCCTCGGCCCGGGTCGGTTCGCAGTGCATTGTTGTTGCGGTCGATGCCAAGCAAACCACGCCAGGACGTTGGGAAGTGTTTACCCACGGCGGGCGCAAGAACACGGGGCTTGATGCCATCGAATGGGCGCGAAAAGTTGAGAGTCTGGGGGCAGGCGAAATCCTGCTTACCAGCATGGATAGGGATGGCACCAAGGCGGGGTTTGATCTGCAACTGACGCGATCAATTGCTGATGCGGTAGGTATTCCGGTGATCGCCAGCGGTGGGGTCGGCAACCTGCAGCATTTGGCCGACGGTGTTACTGAAGGCAGGGCTGATGCGGTATTGGCGGCCAGCATCTTCCACTATGGTGAATACACCGTGCGTCAGGCCAAGGAATTTATGCGCAGTCGCGGCATTGAGGTCAGGCTGTGAGTGTGGCAAAGGGCACACCGTGGCTCGATGAGATCGTCTGGGATGCGCAGGGCCTGGTTCCGGCGATCGCCCAGGATGCTTCTACCGGTGAAGTGCTGATGTTTGCCTGGATGAACCGCGAAGCGCTTGCACTTACGGCCGAAACCGGCCACGCCGTATACTGGTCCCGGTCGCGTGCACGTTTGTGGCACAAAGGCGAGGAATCCGGTCACACGCAGAAAGTGCTTGAACTGCGCGTTGATTGCGACAAGGATGTGGTGCTGCTGAAGATCGAACAGATCGGTGGCATTGCCTGCCATACCGGCCGTCGCAGTTGCTTTTTCAACCGGCTTGAAGATTCGGGCTGGCAAGATGTCGAGCCGGTGCTCAAGGACCCGAAGGAGATTTACAAGTGATTGATCTGGAAGTTATTCATCGAGTTCAGGCGACGCTGCTTGAGCGCAAGGGCGCTGCACCCGAGACATCCTATGTCGCCAGTCTGTACGCCAAGGGCACCGACGCGATTTGCAAGAAGGTTGCCGAGGAAGCTGCCGAGACCATCATGGCGGCCAAAGACGGAGATCGCCTGCACCTGGTGCGCGAAGTCACGGATCTTTGGTTTCATAGCCTGATATTGCTCACGCAGTTCGGCATTGGTGTTGATGACGTGATGGTTGAGTTTCGCCGTCGCGAAGGCATTTCGGGTATCGACGAGAAGAAAAGCCGAGGGACCGAAGCATGAGTGAATGTATTTTTTGTCGGATCGCGAGTGGCGAGATTCCGTCGAAGAAAATTTACGAGGATGAAGATATCTTTGCCTTCCACGACATTAATCCGATTGCGCCGGTGCATTTCATGATTGTGCCGAAACAGCATATTCCCTCGCTGATGGAAGCAGATATGAGTCACCAACTGGTGCTTGGTCGCTTGCTCGCCAAGGCCAACGAGTTGGCCAAGGGCCAGGGCCTCAACGAAGGCTTCCGCACCATCATCAATACGGGGAGGATCGGGCATCAGGAGGTGTATCATCTCCATGTACATATTCTGGGTGGCCCCGAGCCATTGGGGTCCATGCTAAAGCGCAAGGCGCCCTGAAACTAACTGAGCGCAAGGAGAGAAATCAATGGGAGCTTTCAGCATTTGGCACTGGCTGATCGTGCTGGTCATAGTCATGTTGGTGTTTGGCACCAAGAAGCTGCGTAACATGGGTGCCGATCTCGGAGGTGCGGTCAAGGGCTTTAAAGACGGTATGAAGGAAGCCTCAGCCGACAAGCCCGCGGATCCACAACAGGTTACTGGCGAGACCATCGACGTCGAAGCGCGTCGGGAGCAAACCAAGACCTGAACCCCAATGGGTGAGGCGGTCTGGCGGTTCTAGTCGCGGCCGCCAGTTTGCCCGTATTTCTTCTCACCCCACATTCCACCGACGCCATGTTCGACATTGGCCTTTCCGAGTTGATGTTTATCGCCGTGGTCGCTCTGGTCGTCATCGGCCCCGAGCGTTTGCCCAAGGTCGCTCGTACGGCTGGGCATATTTTGGGTCGCCTGCAGCGGTATGTCACCGATGTCAAAGCCGACATCAGTCGGGAGATGCAGCTTGACGAGCTGAAAACTCTGCAAAAGCAAATGACCGAGCAGGTCAACAGCATCAGCAATTCTGTGTCGCACGAAATGCGCGAGGTTGAATCCTCGGTGAGCAAGGCGGTCGAGCCGTTGGTCGGAGATTCCGCCGTGTCTCCCAGTGAATCTTCCTTGGAGGTGTCGCCCACTCCACCCGACGAGTTGCCGCAGAGCATGACTTCGGAGGCGGGCTCTGAAGGTACTTCACAGCCAGCACCTGCTCCAGAGCCGAAGCCAAAGGCCGTGCGCAAGAAGGCGGTGCGCAAAAAGGCGCCTGAATCCTGATGGCGGAAGAACAAGAGACTTTTCTCTCTCATCTGGTTGAGCTGCGCGACCGCTTGATTCGCGTTCTTATCATCGTTGGTATTGCATTTGTACCACTGGCCTTCTTCGCCCGCGAACTGTACTCATTGCTTGCCGCGCCACTGCTTACCGTGCTGCCTGCAGGCGGCCAGATGATTGCAACCGACGTGGTTGGTGTGTTTTTGGTGCCGATGAAAGTTGCATTGACGGTCGCTTTTCTGATCGTCCTGCCCTATGTGCTGCACCAAGTGTGGGCCTTTGTCGCGCCAGGACTTTACACACACGAGAAGACCCTTGCGCTGCCACTTTTGGCCGCCTCGGTGATATTGTTTTTTGTCGGCATGGCCTTTGCCTATTTCGCCTTTTTTCCGATGGTATTCGGTTTTATGTCGAAGATTGCGCCTGAGGGTGTGGCATGGATGACCGACATCGAGAAGTACTTCTCTTTTGTTCTCACCATGTTCTTGGCGTTTGGTGTCACTTTTGAGGTGCCCGTAATAGTGATCGTGCTGGTCAAGATCGGCGTGGTAGAGGTCGCCAAGCTAAGGGAAATAAGGCCCTATGTGGTAGTCGGCGCATTTGTGGTTGGTGCAATATTTACGCCTCCCGATGTTATTTCACAGTTCATGCTGGCGATGCCGATGTGGCTGCTTTACGAAGCGGGGATTGTGATCGCAAGCATGATGGTCCGTCCCGGTCCGGTTTCTGAGGGGGCTTCGGATTATCAGCCCCCTTCCAATTCGGAAATGGACCAGGAACTTGATCGCGCTGAAGAGCAGTCGCGCGACCAGAAAACCTGACCGCATCCGTGGCTTGGTCAGCACCCACTCGAATTTCCAGTGATGCGGAGGTTCGCAGTCTCGCCGCATCTTCCCTGGTAAAGCTGTTCGACAGTCTGTACGAGGGCGCCGTTGTCATCGATCAGGAAGGCCGTATCACCTGGATCAATGACAAGTACAAAGCGCTGATTGGCTGGAACGGCAGTGAGCAGATTGAGGGGCGACTGATAGAGGAAGTGCTACCCAATAGCCGCTTGCGTAATGTGATGGAGACGGGGCAGGCAGATCTGCTCGATGTCTTGACGCTTGGCAGGCGTCAGATGGTGGTCTCGCGGATCCCATTGCATGGGGAAGCCGGCAACATCATTGGCGCATTGGGCGTCATCCTCTTCGATCGACTTCAGGCGCTGAAGCCCATCGTCTCCAAGTTCCAGCAAATGCAATCGGACCTGGCGGGCGTGCGCAAGCAATTGGCGGAGGGTCGGCACGCCAAATACCGGTTTAGCCAGTTTGTCGGTGCCAGCCGCCTGGCGCTAGAAACAAAGGAACAGGCGCGGCGAGCTGCCGAGCGAGAGGGTGCGGTGCTGCTGCTGGGTGAGACCGGAACCGGGAAGGAACTCCTTGCCCACGCCATTCATGCTGCGAGCCGTCGTGCCGAGGGACCATTGGTCAGTCTCAACGCGGCGGCCATTCCCGAGGCGTTGCTGGAAGCCGAGTTGTTTGGGGTTGAACCAGGTGCCTATACCGGCGCCGGTCAGAAGAAGCGGATGGGCAAATTTCAGCTGGCTGATGGAGGAACCCTGTTTCTCGACGAAGTCGGGGATATGCCGCTTTCCCTGCAGCCCAAACTGCTAAGGGTGCTGCAGGAGGGGGAGCTTGAGTCGCTGGGTGGCAACCAACTGCGCGCGGTCAATGTCCGCGTGATCGCCGCAACCAGCCGAGATCTCAAGGCCATGATCGAGGCCGGTAGTTTCCGGGCCGACTTGTACTACCGTCTCAATGTATTGCCAATTCGCCTGCCACCCCTGCGGGAACGACGCGAAGATATCCCCATGCTATGCGAAACTCTGCTCGAACTGATTGCCGAGCAGAGCGGGGAGGCCTCCTGCACTCTTTCCGCAGACGGCTTGGCTCGGTTGGCGGGGTATGAATGGTTGGGCAATGTCCGCGAATTGCGCAACGTACTTGAACAGGCGGTTGCGCAGTCAGCGAATCGCCGTCTCACCAGCGCCGACTTTCCAATGCTGCCGGAAGTTGCCAGTCTTCCTGGGGCATCCCCGAATTTGGCAAATCAAGCGAGGGTTCCGGTTCGTTCCCTGCGTGAGGCGGTGGCCGCTGCAGAGCGCGTAGAGATTTTGCGAGCGCTGGAGGCCACTGGTTGGGTAAAAATGACTACGGCCAAGTTACTGGGAATCAGCCGGGCGAAGCTCTACGAAAAACTTGGCGCACTGGGGATAGCGTCCGAAAATAAAGACACATCCGGTGATGTCTGAAAATCTGGACAGTAAAATAATATAATTATAAACATGATGTTATGTGTTGTTACTGATGTGTGTGTCTATATAACTGGACAGTTGTTGTAAATGCGATCGGGGTTGTGATTGGTTGACTATAAGACTTCCCTGTGTTTTAGGGGGGTGGCACGTCTTCTGCTAGGTGATGTTGCACCCGTTTGCGCGGGGAATCATTTCATAAACGGAGGACTACCCATGAAATCGAAGGCATTGGCTTTTGCAGCCCTGGCGGCAACAGCCGTCACCCTGACCGCTCCGGTCAGCGCACAGGAACTCAAAATCGCGCTTATTGCCGGAAAGACCGGTGCTCTTGAGGCCTACGCCAAGGATACTGAGACGGGCTTCATGATGGGGCTCGAGTACCTGACCAAGGGGACTATGACCATCAATGGTCGCAAGATCAAAGTTATCGTCAAGGATGACCAGAGCAAGCCGGATCTGGCCAGAGCCGCATTGGCGGAAGCCTACGGTGACGACAAGGTGGACATCGCGGTCGGCAGTACATCCTCAGGAGCCACGCTGGCCATGATGCCGCTTGCCGCAGAATACAAGAAAGTGCTGGTTGTTGAGCCCGCGGTAGCCGACATAATTACGGGCGCCAAGTGGAATCGATACACCTTTCGTACCGGTCGTAACTCGTCACAGGACGGTTTGGCTGCGGCAGCAGCTTTGATGGGCGAGGCAAATGTTGCATTTCTGGCGCAGGACTACGCCTTTGGCCGTGACGGTGTCAAAGCCTTCAAGGATTCCCTCGCTGCAGTGAAAAGCAAGGCAAAAGTGGTGCATGAAGAATATGCGCCGCAGACCGCGACCGACTTTACCGCGTCAGCTCAGCGGATTTTTGATGCGCTCAAGGACAAGCCCGGTCGCAAAGTGCTTGCAATTTATTGGGCAGGCGCAAATCCGCTGACCAAGATTGCCGATATGAAGCCGGAGCGTTATGGTATTGAACTGGCAGCGGGTGGCAACATTTTGCCGGTGATGAAGGGCTGGAAGAACCTGACCGGCATGGAAGGAGGTATTTACTACTATTACGACTTCCCCAAAAACAAGATGAATGACTGGCTGGTTGCAGAGAATCAGAAGCGATTCAAGCAGCCGCCTGATTTCTTCACCGCCGGTGGTTTTGCGGCTGCCAGTGCTGTTGTAACGGCGTTGACCAAGGCTGGGTCAAGCGATACTGAAAAGTTGATTGCAACCATGGAAGGTATGGACTTCGATACGCCCAAAGGCAAGATGACCTTCCGCAAGGAAGATCACCAGGCCATTCAGCCGATGTTCCACTGGCGCATCAAGAAGACTCAGGCCAATGAATGGGACTTGCTGGATCTGGTACGTGAAATTCCAGCCGCAGAAATGCCGCTTCCGATCCGCAACAAACGTTGAAGATTTGGTAGCAGCATAGTCAGGTCGACCACGGGAGACGAGGGAGAATGGTTCAATTGCAGGAACATCGTCGTTGTTTCTGTAGCGGTTCCGGCGGCAGAGAGGTTTGTCGCTGCAAGCCCGACAGTTTTTCCGTGGTCTCAGCAGTTTCCATAGCGAAAGATATTTGATGACCAGCGGCGAGCATCCTGTCCTCTCGACTCACGGCTTGAGCATCCGTTTTGGCGGACATGTCGCCGTCAACAACGTGAGTTGCGAATTCCGGCCGGGGAGCCTGACGGCAATTGTTGGCCCTAATGGGGCGGGCAAAACCACCTACTTCAATCTGATGTCCGGGCAACTGTCGCCGACTTCGGGATCGGTGCACTTGTATGGCGAAGACGTGACCCATCTGGGAGCACCGCAACGCACCAAGCGCGGCATTGGCCGCGCATTTCAATTGACTAATCTGTTCCCCAGTCTGACGGTGCTGGAGAACGTGCGCTTGACAGTGCAGAGCCGGGCCGGACTGGGACTAAACATGACGTCGATGTGGTCCAGCCATGTCGAACTGATCGAGAAGGCTGATCACTTTCTACATGCCGCAGCACTCACTGATCGGCGCAATGAGTTGGCATCCGCTTTGCCGCATGGCGACAAACGCAAACTCGAAATCGCAATTCTGCTTGCGCTGGAGCCGGATATTTTCATGTTCGACGAACCTACCGCCGGTATGAGCGTGGACGAAGTTCCCGTGGTGCTTGATCTGATTCATCACATCAAGGCGCAGGGTGACAAGACCATATTGCTGGTCGAACACAAGATGGATGTGGTGCGCTCGCTGGCTGATCGCATCATCGTGCTGCATAACGGCTATCTTGTGGCCGACGGCGATCCGGATGAGGTGATGGCCTCACCGATCGTGCAGGAAGCCTATCTCGGAACGGGGATGGCAGAGCATGTCTGAACCCTTGCTGAAACTCGAAGGTGTCCATACGCACATTGGCCAATATCACATCCTTCAGGGTGTGGATCTCGATGTACCAAGAACCGGCATCACCGTCCTGCTTGGGCGCAACGGAGCAGGCAAGACCACGACGCTACGCACGATCTTGGGCCTGTGGCACGCATCAAAAGGCGTCGTGCGCTATGACGGCAAAGACATCACGCAGAGTCTGACGCCCGATATCGCTTCTGCCGGAATCGCCTATGTACCAGAGAGCATGGGAATTTTTTCAGACCTGACGGTCAGGGAGAATCTCTTTCTGGCTGCTCGCAGCGTGAAAAGCGTCGGCGAGATGGATGAAAAGCGCCTGGAGTGGATTTTCGGTTTCTTTGGCGCTTTGAAAAAATTCTGGAATCAGCCTGCGGGGACGTTGTCCGGCGGCCAGAAGCAAATGGTCGCAATTGCCCGCGCCATTGTCGAGCCGCGCAAGCTGCTGCTGATCGACGAGCCGACCAAGGGGCTGGCACCGGCCATCATTCAAGGCATGATCGCCGCGTTCAGCGAACTCAAGGAGACCCAGCCCATTTTGCTGGTCGAGCAGAATTTCAGTTTCGTCAGCGCGCTGGGTGACACGGTGGCTGTGATGGATGGCGGACGCATTGTTCATTCGGGTTTGATGGCCGAACTCGCTGATGATACGGATCTGCAGCACCAACTGCTTGGGTTGTCGCTGGATACCCATCAATAGGCCGATCTCTTATGACAAAAATCTTGAATGTCGCACCGCAGGATGCCGCACTTCCCAAAGTGCGGGTCGATATGGTGCCGTTGCTGCTGGTACCGGTGCTGGCGCTGCTGATGTTGCCGCTGGTCGGCAGTTTCCCGACCTGGGTGACATTGACGGTTGCTGGTCTGGCCATGGGAATGATGGTGTTCATGATGGCCAGCGGCCTGACCTTGATCTTCGGCCTGATGGACGTGCTTAATTTTGGTCACGGCGCCTTCGTTTCGGTAGGCGCCTTCACCGCCACTTTGGTCCTGTTACCGATGAGAAACTGGGTGGAGGCCGATTCGGTCTGGATGAATCTGTCGGTCGTGGGCCTCGCCATCGTGTTGGCGATGGTTGTCACTGGCCTTCTCGGTTGGGCCTTTGAGCGCATCATCATTCGACCGGTGTATGGCCTGCACCTCAAGCAGATCCTGATCACCATGGGCGGCATGATCGTCGCAGAGCAGTTGATCCATGTGATCTGGGGAGCCGAGCAGATTCCCCTGCCACTGCCGACCACTTTTCGTGGCGCGTTCATCATAGGTGATGCCGCGCTTGAAAAGTACCGCCTGATCGCCGTTGCAGTCGGACTGATCGTGTTCGTCAGCATGTTTCTGGTTTTGAACCGGACCAAGGTGGGCTTGCTGATTCGCGCCGGCGTCGAGAATGGTGAAATGGTCGAGGCTCTTGGCTATCGAATCCGAACACTGTTTGTCGGCGTCTTCATGGCCGGTTCCGCTCTGGCCGGACTCGGTGGTGTGATGTGGGGTTTGTACAAGGAAACCCTGACGGCGACAATCGGCGCCGAGATCACCGTGCTGGTTTTCATCGTCATCATCATCGGCGGCCTGGGTTCGGTCGGTGGATGCTTCATTGGTGCGATGCTGGTGGCACTGGCGGCCAACTACGCCGGCTTTCTCGCGCCCAAGGTGGCGCTGGTATCGGACATTCTGCTGATGGTCACGGTGTTGCTGTGGCGTCCGCAGGGGCTGTATCCCGTGGCGAAGCGCTGAGGTCGGCGATGATTATCAAGACTCTGCTCTCTGGTGATTTGCCCCGCAGCCGCATCTTGTCGGCGATGCTTTTGCTTGTCTTGTTCGGACTCATCCTGGCGCCCTTTGTTTTTCCCGGCGCACGTGCGCTGAATGTGGCGGCCACCATCTGCGTGTTCGTGGTACTGGTGGCCTCCTATGATCTGCTGCTGGGTTACACCGGCGTCGTATCGTTTGCGCACACCATGTTTTACGGTATCGGCGCCTACGGCGTCGGGTTGGCGCTCAACGGCATGGGTCCGAGTTGGTGGGCGGTTTTCGTCGGAACCAGTGGAGCACTGGCGCTTTCCCTGGTTCTGGCCTTGGTGATTGGCCTTTTTTCGCTGCGGGTCAAAGCTATTTTCTACGCCATGATTACCCTCGCTGTGGCTTCGGCCTTTGCCGTGCTGGCTTCACAACTTTCCGACTTCACGGGCGGAGAGGATGGCCGCACCTTCCGCGTGCCGGAAATGTTGCAACCGGGGTTTCGTCTGTTGGACACCGAAATTCTTGGCCGCGCTATCGATGGCAAGCTGATTACCTATTACCTGGTGTTTTTCTCGGCTCTGGCGCTGTTTCTGTTCATGCTGCGCATTGTCAATTCGCCTTTCGGCCGGGTCTTGCAGGCGATCCGTGAAAATGATTTTCGCGCCGAGGCGCTGGGTTACCGCACCGTCGTTTACCGCACGCTGGCCAACTGCCTCGGCGCCCTGATTGCCACGCTGGCCGGCGTCTTGATGGCGCTATGGCTACGCTATGTCGGACCGAAAACCATGCTTTCTTTCGAAGTGATGACCGACATTCTGTTGATCGTGGTGATCGGAGGGATGGGAACGGTCTATGGTGCGGTGATTGGCTCGGCGCTGTTCATCCTGGCGCAAAACTATCTGCAGGTGCTGATGGGCAAAGCCTCCGTGGCAATGTCCGGAATTCCATTTCTGGCCAGTTTGTTTCATCCGGATCGATGGCTGTTGTGGTTGGGTGTGCTGTTTGTGCTCTCGGTGTACTTTTTTCCAACCGGAATCGTCGGCCGCCTGCGGGCCAGGGCGCTGACCCGAGAACGACCGTGAAGCAGGTCCGGATCGAGCGCGCTGATGGAGTGGCGCGGGTGGTGCTGTGTCGGGCACAGATGCACAACGCATTGGTGCCCGAACTGCTGACCGATCTTCTCGCCGCTCTTGAAGAATTGAAGCACGATGCAGATACACACGTCGTCGTACTTGCCGCTGAAGGGCATGCGTTCTCGATTGGCGGCGATATGCGCCGGTTCAAACGGGAGCGTGAGCAAGGCGAATTGCGGGCCTATGCCACGGGATTGGTCGGGCAGCTCAATCAGGCGATTCTGGCGCTGATCGACTTGCCGCAGCCTGTGGTGGCCGTGGTGCATGGGCTGGTGACGGGCGGCTCGATTGGACTGGTGTTGGCGGCAGATATTGTGATGCTCGCGCCTCAGGTCGTGTTCAAAGCACACTACGCGACCGCCGGTTTCGGCCCCGATGGCGGCTGGACAGCGTTGGTGGGCCGTCTTGCCGGGCGTCGTCGGGCGGCTGAAGCACTGTTGCTGAACCGCAGCATTCGCGCCGAAGAGGCGGTGAGTTGGGGCTTGGCCAACGAGATTGTTCCGGCCGATGCTCTGCATGACGAGGCCGCGAAAGCGGCAGGCAAGATGGCCCGCTATCCCCTGGGCACCATGCGCGCCGCGAAACGGCTGTTATGGGGCGATCGTGAGCAACTGGCAGCGGATCTGGAGGCTGAGCGTGCTCATTTCGTCGAACTCATTGCCGGGTCGGAAGCCCAGGCAGGCGTCGACGCCTTCCTGCGCGATTTTGGCGACTACCCCGATTCACCGGATTAGGAGAAAGCACCATGTTGATACCTGACTGGTTGGTCAAACACGCGAGACAATTTCCCGAAAAGATCGCCCTGGTTGATCTGCACAGCGCGCGCTCGGTTAGCTACGCCCAACTCAATGAGCGCGCCAGCCGTTTTGCCGAGTTCATGCGCGATCGGTGGCAGATCAAGCCCGGCGACCGGATTGCCGTCCTCGCCCACAGTTCATCCGACTACGTCGAGATGCTTTACGGCTGCGGCAAGTTGGGCGCAATCATGGTTTGCCTCAACTGGCGTCTGGCGCCCTCCGAACTGACCGGCATCGTCGACGACGCGGCACCGGTGGCGATTGTCTGGGGCGAGGAGTTTGATTCGACCGGCGTCGCTCTTGCGCAAGCGTGCAAGCTCACGCAACAAATGGTCGTCGGCGCGGCGAGGGAGGGTGTTGTCGGGTATGAAACGGCCCTTGGCGAGATGTCCGGGGCATCCATTGAAATGCCCTGGCGCAAACATGAGGACGTCTGGTATCTGCTGTACACGGCCGGCACCACCGGCAAGCCCAAAGGAGTGTTGCAGACCTGGGGTATGGCTTTCACCAATGCGGTGAACGGCATGCTTGCCGCGGGTCTGCGCCGCGAAGACAAGATGCTTTCCGTGCTTCCCTATTTTCATACCGGGGGACTGAATCTCTACATGAACCCCATGATCATGTGCGGCGGTGCGACGCTGATCATGCGTCAGTTCGACGTGGACCAGACCATGGACCTGCTGGAAAGCGACGTCACGGTGATGTTCGGCGTACCGGCCATTTACCTGTTTCTGAGTCAGCACCCCCGTTTCGCCAGCGCCGACTTTTCACGGGTGCGCAACTGGGCCTGTGGCGGCGCCCCGATTCCGAAAACCCTACTGGAGCAGTATCTGGCCAAGGGCGTCACTATTTGCTTCGGCTTTGGCATGACCGAAACCGGACCGACCGTATTCCTTACCGACGAAGCCACAGCGCGCAAGAAGGTCGGCACCGTGGGCAAGCCGGTGATGTATGTCGAAGGTAAAGTCGTGGATTCCGCCACGCGCCAGAGCCTCAGCGCCAACCAGCGCGGCGAGTTGCTACTGCGCGGCCCGGGCCTCACGCCCGGCTATTGGCACAAGCCGGAGGCAACCGCCAAGGCCTATGAGGATGGCTGGTTGTGTACCGGCGATATCGCTTATTTCGATGACGATGGCGACTACTACATTGTCGACCGCTCCAAGGACATGTACATCTCCGGCGGCGAAAACGTCTATCCGGCCGAAGTGGAAAACGTCATCTTTCAGTTGGAAGGCGTGGCCGAGGTGGCGGTGATCGGTGTTCATGACGACAAATGGGGCGAGGTGGGCAAGGCCATCGTCGCCCTCAAGCCGGAGGTGCAGGTGAGCGATGCCGATGTAATTGCACATTGCAAGGCCAGGCTGGCCGGCTTCAAGGCCCCCAAATTCGTGGTGTTCGTTCCCGCCGTGGCGCGTAATGCGGCCGGCAAGCTGGATAAGCCGACGCTGCGCAAGCAGTTTGGGGACCAGACGGGATGAGCAGTTACCAGCGTGTCCTGTTGCAAGCCGATTTCGATCGCTTTGCCAAGCTCACCGGGGACGACAATCCGATCCATTGCGATCCGGAATTTGCGGCAAAGAGCCATTTCGGCGCGACTGTCGCGCACGGCATGCTGCTCTATAGCTGTATCTGCAAGGCCCTGACTGAATATATCGGTCCCGGTGTGGTGCAACTGGAGCAGACGCTGATGTTTCCCAACCCGACCTACAGCGGCGACCAGCTTCAAGTCGGCTTGCAAGTCGAGGCTGAAGAAGATGGGGTGCTTGACATCGTTACCGTAGTGACAAAGCTCGACAGTAGCGGCAGCGTCTGGAAAGTCGGCGCTGGTGGTACGGCGACTCCAACCGCCACAGGGCGTTGTCGCGTTGTGGCGCCCGACGCCGCCTTTCCGGTACTGGTTGCCGTGGAGCAAACGGCTGAACCTGGCGACGCCGAACTGTATGGTCTGCGACTCGGCATGACCGCCAGCAGCACTCGAAGCTTTAGTGTTGTCGATGTTGAAGAATATGGGGACTTGACCGGCGACCGCAATCCGATTTTCCGCGACGATGCCCAAGCCCGGGCGCGCGGTTTCAAGCATCGCATCGTGCCCTGGCCGCTGCTGGCCGGAATGTTCTCCGACTTGCTCGGCACGCGCTTGCCGGGACGAGGCACGGGCTGGATGAAACAGCAACTACGATATCCGTCCTCAGCGCATCCCGGTGAGGCGCTGACTGCGACGGTGTCGATCACACGGCTACGCGCCGACAAAGAGCTGGTCAATCTGGCGACCCGCGTCAGCGCCGACGATGGCCGTGTCGTCTGCGATGGTGAGGCACTGGTGCTGGTACGCAACCTGGAGAACAAGTTGAAAGGAAAGCTGGAAGACACATCGGAGGCAATTTCAGGATGAGCGACGTCGGTATCCTCGGATACGGCCTGTATCTGCCATCGCGGAGCATGAGCGCTGCCGACATTGCCGAGGCGACCCAGGGTCGCTGGTCTGAATCCGCAGTGCGCGAAAAACTGGGTATTGCCGGAAAAACCATACCCGGCCCCGATGACGGCACCCAGGAAATGGGCGCTCGTGCCGCGCTGGATGCGCTGGCGCGCAGCGGTATCGATGCCATGGAAATCGACCTGATTTTGTGCATGGGCGAGGAGTGGAAAGAGTATCCGCTGACTACCTCGGCTATTTACATTCAGGAACGTATCGGTGCTCGCCACGCCTGGGGTATCGACCTTCAGCAACGCTGCAACACTACACTGGCAGCGATAAAAATTGCCAAAGACATGATGGTGGCCGATCCGGATATCGCCACAACGCTGATCGTCGGTGGCTATCGCAACGGTGACCTGATCGATTACACGGATCCGGACGTATCCTTCATGTATGACCTTGCCGCGGCGGGCGGCGCCCTGATTCTTCGTCGCAGCCTGCGCCGCAATATTGTGCTCGGCAGCCACATCATCACCGACGGCTCGTTCTCGCGCGATACCGGCGTTCGCTACGGCGGCACGGTGCAACCGATCGAATCCCTGCCCGAGGAAACCTTGCAAGACTTGCGCGTCCGGGGCAATCGCAGTCTAAGTGTGTTTGATGCCGAGCACATGAAGTCAGGGCTGAACGAAGTGTCGATGCCCAACTGGCTGAACTGCATCGACCGGGCGCTGGCAAAGAGCGGAGCAACACGTGACGACATCGATTTTCTCAACGTGCTGCACTTCAAGCGTTCCATGCACGGCGGTCTGCTGGAAACCCTTGGCCTTAGAGACGATCAATCGGTGTATCTGGAAGACTATGGCCATGCCGGGCAGGTCGACTTCATGATTTCCCTGCATGAGGGACAGCGACAGGGGCGTCTCAAGGACGGCGACCTGATGGTCGCGATCGCCGCCGGCATCGGCTATGTCTGGGGTGCAACAGCGGTGCGTTGGGGCCCTGCCACATGAAATTGGTCGCAAACTGATGGGGATGTCCGGTAGCGTCGACGGCGGTTTCGCTACAGAGTGGCTCTGCGGACGCGGCCAGTGAAAGTGCTTGAAAACCGGGCCGAGCCTCTCCAAGCTGGCTGAAGATTTCATCTATCCACTCAATGCCTTCGCCCGCGCTCCGGCGGAACTTGCTACATTCCGTTCCATGAGTGTAAATATTGCCCAGTTGTTGGTGCGTACCGCGCGTCTCGATCCGCAAAGGCCAGCGCTGGCGCAGGGTGAGCGAATGCTTGCGAGCTATGCCGAGCTGGCGACGCGTGTCGCCGCACTTGCCGCAGGCATGGCATCACGCTTGGCAGCCAACGATCGCGTCGCGCTGGTGATGAAGAACTGCCCGCAATACGTCGAGCTCATGTTTGCCTGCTGGCACGCCGGTCTGGTTGTGGTGCCTATCAACGCCAAACTGCACCCGAAAGAGGTGGAATACATTCTCGCCGACAGCGGCGCGCGACTGTGCTTCGCCAGCGTTGATCTGTACCCGGTACTCGCCGCGCATGCCTTGACGGGTCTGGACGAGTTGATTGAGGTCGGCAGTTCCGCCTACGCTCAGCTTGGCAGCATCGGGACGATGCCGGTCGCGACACGCGCGGCGGACGATGCGGCCTGGCTGTTCTACACCAGCGGCACCACCGGACGACCCAAGGGTGTGATCCTGAGTCAGCGCAACCTGATGGCAGCAACGCTCAACTATTTCGCCGACGTTGACACGATAACGCCGGGTGATTCGATCATCCACGCGGCGCCGATGTCGCATGGGTCGGGCTTCTACATGCTGCCTCATGTCGCCCGCTCGGGCCTCAACGTCGTGCCGGAATCGGGCGGCTTCGACCCTGCCGAGATCTATTCCTTGCTGCAGGTTCATCGCGGCGTGACACTTTTTGCCGCGCCGACCATGGTGAAGCGCATGGTCGATCATCCCGGCAAGTTCGATACTTCAGGGCTGAAAACCATCGTGTACGGCGGTGGCCCGATGTACGTGGCCGACTGTAAGGCAGCTCTGCAGCGCTTCGGCTGCAAACTGGTGCAGATCTACGGCCAGGGTGAATCGCCGATGACCATCACTTGTCTGGACAAGGCCCTGCACGCCGATACCGCGCATCCACGCTATGAAGAGCGTCTGGGCTCGGTCGGCCATGCTTTTACCGGCGTCGAGGTCCGGGTTGCTGGCGCCGGCGATCTTCCGCTTGCCGCTGGCGAGATAGGCGAGATTCTGGTGCGCGGCGACGTCATCATGGCCGGCTACTGGAACAATCCGGCGGCTAGCGCCGAGGCCTTGCGCAATGGTTGGCTGCACACGGGAGATGTGGGCAGCATGGACGAAGACGGGTTTCTGACTTTGAAAGACCGCAGCAAGGATGTGATCATCTCGGGTGGTTCAAATGTCTATCCGCGTGAAGTCGAAGAAGTTCTGCTGAGGCATCCGGCCGTGAGCGAAGTCTCGGTGGTGGGTCAGGCCGATGCCGAATGGGGTGAAGTCGTCGTCGCCTTTGTGGTTGCACAGGGAAGCCCGCCCGACAGCGAGGAACTCGATGTTTTGTGTCTCGACAATATCGCGCGTTTCAAGCGACCCAAGTCATATGTCTTCGTTGATACGCTGCCGAAGAACAACACCGGGAAAGTGCTGAAAACCAGCTTGCGTGAATTGCTGCCGGATGGAAAACAGGTAACTGTGGCTTGATTGGCGACCTGTCGCAGGAGAGAGCGCATGACAGCGATTGATCTGTATCATCTCCGCAGTTGGATCGGACGATCACGTACCGATGAGGATCTGATCGCTGTCCGTCACGCGCTATTGATGGCGGCAACGTTGGATTACTCCGAGACGCCAAGAATTCGCGAGGGCGAGCGCTTGCCACCGCTCTGGCACTGGATCTATTTCCTTGAGGCTCTGCCGCCTGGCGAGCTTGGTCCGGACGGACATCCGGCGCGAGGTGAATTCCTGCCGCCTGTGCGCTTGCGGCATCGTATGTGGGCTGGCGGACGAGTGTCCTTTGCGGCGCCGGTACCGATCGGCTCGATCGTTCGCAAGGAATCGTGTGTTCTTAAGCTTGATCACAAAACGGGCCGCTCAGGTGAGCTTGTGTTCGTGACTGTTCTTCACGAGATGAAGACCCAGCAAGGCAGTTTGTTGATCCGGGAGGAGCACGACATCGTCTATCGAGGTGATATGCCGCCGGGCGAGCGTTCCGGCGCTCCGGTGACGGCACCGGCCGCGCAGTTCACCAAGGTATATACGCCAGATTCGACATTGCTTTTCAGGTACTCGGCGCTGACATTCAACGGGCACCGGATTCATTACGATGCGGACTACTGTCGCGAAAAGGAAGGCTACGAAAACCTGGTGATTCACGGCCCACTCGTTGCGACTTTGCTGGCGGTTTTTGCCGAAGAAGTGAGCGATCGCCAGATTCGTGAACTCAGCTACCGCGCCATCTCACCTGCGTTGTTGGGCGGTCCGGTTACACTACACGCCAGCATGCACGAAGAGAACGTTGCGCTTTACGCAACCACCGAGTTTGGCGCCGTATGCATGCAGGCCGATGCCGTACTTGGGTAAAGCCGAAAATTCAAACCTTTGGTGTTTTCCTGTTGATCGGAAAATCAATATTTATCTGGAATCGAATATGAAAACTGTTGTGAGAATGTTCTTCAGGACTCTACGTATCGTCATTGGACCCTTCATGTCACTTTGGGAATATATGACCCGCCCAAAAGGCCTGGTGCGCGAGCCCAAACGGCAGCAGGAAGTTGATCAGCAGTGTCAGCAACTGACACTGTACAAATACCAGACCTGCCCCTTTTGCATCAAGGTAAGACAGGAAATGCGGCGCTTGTCTTTGCAGATAGATCAGTTGGATGCTCAACATGACCAAGGCAATCGGGCGGACTTGATCAGCGGAGGCGGGCAGGTCAAAGTGCCCTGCCTGAAGATAACCGACACTAACGGAAGCAGTCAGTGGATGTACGAATCCGACGCGATCAATCAGTATCTGCGTGGGCGCTTTGCGGTGGCGTAGCGGTAGCCGGTAACGCCGCTGAGGCCTGTTTCCTCGGATTCAGACCTAAAGGCGACGGCAATTCGTGAGCTGCCTGGTCAACTTCGTTCTGCGGATCTTTTGCTTAGGTCTTTTTCCGGTATCCAACTGCTGCGACCATAGAGCCACTTCATCGCCAGCGGCGGTAACAGTGTCGTTAGGGCGATCACGATGATCATCCCGGCATAGATGTCGTTATTCAGAATGCCGCTGACCCGGCCAAGCTCCGCGAATATCAGGCCGACTTCGCCACGCGGCACCATTCCGATTCCTATCATCCAGCGAACCGGCCGTGGTTCACGGATCACGAACGCGCCGGCCATCTTTCCCAGCACCGCTACGATCAGCATGGATAGCGAGAATACCCAGATGAACGCTGAACTCCAGTCGATCTCGCGCAAGTTGAGCGATAGGCCGACCATGACGAAAAAAATCGGCGTGAACAGGTGAACAATGGGCTTCATCTGACGCTCTATATGGTGCGTGAATTTCTCGTTGGAATGCAGTGCGGCACCGAAGGGCAAAAAGAACCTTCTCGATAACGCAAGACCTGCAGCAAAACCACCCAGCAATTCCGGCGCGCCTACCGCATGGGCCAGCCAGGCAAAAAACAGGACGAGGGAGACAATGGTGGTCGGGATCAGGCCAGGTATTTCGCTGACCTCGTCCGCGCGCTGGATTACCAGAGCCATAATTTTTGCTGCCATTGGCGCGAGAATGAAAAAAGTGGCGACGAACAATGGAATCCTGCCTGCGTTGGCGAGACTGACGTCACCTGCGATTGAGAATTCATACAGCACCGCCAGAAGAATCACTCCGAGCACGTCATCGAGTACGGCAGCACCAAGTACAACCTGACCTTCCTGTGAATGTTGGCGCGACAGATCGGTCAAAACGCGTACGGAAATGCCTATGCTGGTCGCGGTAAGGGTTCCTCCAGCAAACAGCGACACCAGAAGCGGCAGCTCAAAACCCCAGAACGCGACCGAGAAACCGAGCAGAAGCGGCAAAAAAAATCCTATTACCGCAACGGTTGCGGACTTTCTTCCGGCATGCGCCAGGCGTTTAACGTCGGTTTCCAGCCCGACTTCAAACAGCAGCAGGATGATGCCGATTTCGGCCAGCAGCTTGATCGCTTCAACCGGATGGACCCAGCCGAACAGGCTGGGGCCAAGCACGACACCGGCGAGCAGTTCGCCGATCACGGCCGGCGATCTCATGCGAGTCGCCAGCTCGGCAAACACCCGCGCTGTGATCAGAATTGCCAGCAGGGTCAAGAAAAACTGATGGGTGGGCATGTGAAATTCGTCTGCTTTGGTAGGTGCAGGACATACACCAGCAAAGTGTCAGACCGATCAAGAGCCAACAGCGATACTGAACAATAGCAGCGTTTCCAGGTAGTCGAGCGAGAAAATAGATTCATGGCGCATTTTTCTACACGCCCCTGTAATTGTTGTACTTTCAGGCGCACCAATGAATGGTCAGCGGACCCAGGCCACGCTTAGAGGTCGGCGGAAATTGTGAGTCGCCAGCTTCTAAACGGCCACTGCGTTGGCATTGATATAGGTCAAAACACGCCGAGGCGACGGAGAAGATACTGAGCCGATCCCCACTGGGAGATGCGTTTTGAATGATAGTGATTTGAATCCTGCATCAAGGAAACCGACATCATTGCCCTCGTGCAGTGTCGTCTTCCGGGGATGCTATGGACTAAATTCCGGCAAACCGAACGATGGAATTGATCCGCCTCTCGGCGGTGCTGGCGATAGTCATCTGCTGAATCCCGGCAAGTATCAAAATATCCTGACTAAAAAATCGGCCAAAGTGAGCTCGCCATGCTGAAGCCTGCTGCCATGTCCAACTTCGAGATTGTGGCTCGGGAGGATTTCTCGGAGGTCACCTACCTGCTTGAGATTCTCCATCCCCTGATGGCCAAGGCGGCCAAGCCCGGACAATTCGTGATCGTCATGCTGAATGAGCACGGTGAGCGCATTCCACTCACCATTGCCGACTTTGATTCCGAGAAGGGCACCATTACCCTGGTAATCCAGGCGGTCGGCAAGACAACTCGGCAGATGCAGCAGGAATGCCGGGTCGGTACATCGCTTTACGGGATGGTCGGACCAATGGGCATACCCAGCCCGATCAGCCACGCGAAAAAGGTGTTGTGTGTGGGCGGCGGTCTCGGCGTTGCGCCGATATTTCCACAGGCCCGAGGCTTCAAGGAAAGCGGCGCCTATGTGATCGCGGTCCTCGGATTTCGAACCAGGGATCTTGTTTTCTGGGAAGAAAAGTTCCGCGCCTGCTGCGACGAACTCATCCTCTGCACCAACGATGGTTCGGCGGGAATGAAAGGGATGATAACGGACGGTATCAAGGTTGCCCTGGCGGGGCACCCCAATATCGAAGAAGTTGTTGCGATCGGCCCGCCGGTAATGATGAAGGCATGCGCGGACGCTACGCGCCCCTACAAGATCAAGACCATGGTGAGCGTCAACCCGATCATGGTCGATGGCACCGGAATGTGTGGCGGATGCCGGGTGAAGGTGGGGGATCAGGTGAAGTTTGCTTGTGTGGACGGACCGGACTTCGATGGCCATCTGGTGGATTTCGACGACCTGATGCTGCGTCTGCAGCGCTACACCAAGGACGAAAAAGCTGCCAGCGAGCGCTGGTCTGAAAACTGCCGGATGACGAGTCAGATTGACCCAAGCGTGCTGGAAGAACTGGCGAAGGGAGGCACGCAGCAAAGTGAGTTTCTTGAGTTGCCGGACCCATATGAAGACGCGCCCGGAGGCTAGATCGAAATGATTTACCAGCTTGTTTATCGTTGCCGTTCGGCGCTTGGCCGGAGCTGCGGATAGCTGTTTAAGGGTAAGGCGATGGCAAAGAAGAAGACGATACGAACCATCCCGCAGGAACGCACGCCAATGCGCGAGCAGGACGCTCAAGTGCGGGCCGGGAATTTTGAAGAAGTTGCCTGCGGCTACAACCTTGAAGATGCCTTGCGCGAATCCGAGCGTTGCCTTATGTGCCCGGACGAACCCTGCATTGCGGGCTGCCCGGTGGGAATCGACATACCCGGGTTTATTCAGAAGATAGGCGAGAAAAATTTTCGCGGCGCCTACGACATTCTGACGGATACCAATCTTTTGCCGTCAATTTGTGGCCGCGTTTGTCCGCAGGAGAATCAGTGCGAAGGCGTATGTACCGTTGGCGAATCATTGGAGGCGGTTGCGATCGGACGGCTCGAGCGGTTTGTCGGCGACACCGCAATCAAAGAGGGCTGGAGCAATATTCCCTATATCGAAGCGAATCGGTTCAGAGTGGGTATCGTCGGCTCGGGGCCAGCCGGCATGGCCTGCGCGGCCGACATGGCCAAGGCAGGCTGCGACGTCATCGTATATGAGGCTTTCCATCAGCCAGGCGGAGTGTTGAGATACGGCATCCCTGATTTTCGCCTGCCCAATGCGGTGATCGATGCTGAGATCGACAATCTGAAAAAGCTCGGCGTCAAGTTCGAATGCAACACCCTGGTCGGCCGCTTGTTCACCATCGAGCAGATGATTGACGAGATGGGCTTCCATGCGGTGTTCGTTGGCGTCGGCGCAGGCTATCCGACGATGCTCAATATTCCCGGCGATTCACTGAACGGGGTGCTCTCGGCCAATGAGCTGCTGACGCGTTGCAACCTGATGCGCGCCAGAGACTTTCCGAACTTTGACACACCACTACCTATCGGCCGGCGTGTTGCGGTAGTCGGCGCTGGCAATACGGCGATGGATGCGATGCGTGTCTCCATCCGGCTGGGCGCGGAGAAGGTGTACTGCATTTATCGGCGTTCGCGCACTGAGGCTCCAGCGCGGGTTGAGGAAGTTCACCACGCGGAGCAGGAGGGTGTGGAGTTTCACTGGCTGACCAATCCGGTTTCAGTTCTGAACGACGGCACGGGTAGCGTCCGCGGCATGCGCTGTGTACGCATGGAACTGGGTGCGCCTGATGATTCGGGCCGGCGCCGTCCGGTTCCAGTGGTCGACAGCGAGTTCGATTTCGAGGCCGATTTGATTGTCTACGCGATCGGCACCAATGCGAATCCCATCATGGGTCAGACGTCGAAACTGAAGCTGAACAAATGGGGCTACATTGGCGCGGACGAAAACCTTGCCACCTCCGTGGCGGGCGTGTTTGCCGGCGGGGACATTGTCACTGGTGCAGCAACTGTGATTGAAGCTATGGGAGCCGGCCGCAAGGCTGCGTGCAGCATGAAGGCTTATCTGGGAATTCGTGATCCCGCGCTTCCCTATTTCACCGAAACAGGCAGCGGCACACTTTTCGGAATCGACACGAGGGAGCGCAATTTCGCGCGTGTGCGCGTTGCCTGATGCCAAGGAAAAACTGATCCTCGGCCTTGTGGCGCAATCGCATATCAGCGGCTACGACAAACCATGAATGAAACGACTCTAAAAAAACCGCTCAAGAAGTCCGGCAAAAAAGCCGAATCGCCTGCAGGCAATCCAGCTGTTGTCCGTTTGCAAGAGCATATTGTTGAAATCATCAGCGATTCGGGCGAGGGCGCGCAAAAGTGCGGGCAGTCACTGGGTTCGATTGCGGCGCAAATGGGCAATGGCATCTGGACCACGGAAATCATTCCCGCTGAAATTCGTCCGCCGGCGCGCAGCGTTGCAGGCGCTAGCGGCAATCGCATCCGTATCGGAGCAGGACGCATCACCAACGGTGGCGACGAGACCGATCTGGTCGTAGCTTTCAACGAGCAGGTGCTGCTTGGACGGGTGCGTGCGAAGGAACTCAAGCCTGGCTGCGTCATCCTGCTGGAAAGCATGTGGCGGGCTCATGCCGATCCGGTAATAGTTGCGTCGTACATTCAGACCCATGGCGCGCTCGTGGCCGCTGGCTACAAAGTGTACGAAATTCCGATGGAGCAGGAGTGCCGAAACCATGTTGCGGATGCCAAACGCGGCAAGAACATGTTTGCTTTGGGGATGCTCTGCTACATCTATAGTCTGGAGCTGAAACTCGCGGTGGATCAGATCATGCAAACCTTCGGCAAGAAGGATAAGAGCGTGGTTGATGCGAATATCCGGCTGCTCGAAGCGGGTCACACGTGGGCGCTGGGCAATCTCGACTTTTGTTACTGCATTCCGACGCAACGCTCTACCGAGCCGCAGATCGTGGTTAACGGCAATACGGCGTTGGCGCTGGGCGTGCTTGCATCGGGCATGGAGATTTGTGCCATGTATCCGATTACGCCGGCGACCTCCGCTTCGCACTACCTGTCTGAAGTATTCGAAAAAGTTGGTGGCATGGTGCACCAGGCTGAGGATGAGATTGCCGCTTGCGCTTTCGCCATCGGCGCTTCCTATGCCAGCAAATGCACGGTCACCATAACTTCCGGGCCGGGTTATTCCTTGAAGCAGGAGGCGATCGGGCTTGCTGTCATGGGCGAAATTCCGTTAGTGGTGGTTAACGTCCAGCGCGGTGGCCCCAGTACTGGACAGCCGACCAAGATGGAGCAGGGCGATCTTATGACGGCGATCTTCGGCAGTCACGGCGATGCGCCAAAGGTGGTCATGGCGCCGGGCACCATCGAAGAGTGTTTCTATTCAATCATCACAGCGCGCAAGATTGCCGAAGCTTTCAACATGGTGGTTGTAGTCCTGACTGACGCGGCTCTGGCTACTTCGCAGCAACCTTTCACGCGTCCAAAGTTCAGCGAATCATGGATGGCTCCTCCCGTTGACCAGAGTCCGGTTCCGGCGGGAGCCAAACCCTACGATTGGGACGAAACCACCGGCTTGGCCCGCAGGTTCATTCCAGGTCAGCCCGGCGGCATGCACGCACTGACCGGTCTCGCCCACGATCGCGACAGCCACGTCGCCTACGACGCTGAAATCAACGAGCAAACCTTACGCTTTCGCAGTTTGAAACTCGCGGCCTTGCAAAAAACACTCAAGGCGCCGGCTGTGTTCGGCGACCGCAAAGGCGATTTGCTGATTATCGGATGGGGCAGCACCAAGGGCGCCATTGAGGAAGCGGTTGAGACGATGCGCGCCGGGGGATGCAAGGTATCTTCCATGCACCTGCAGTTTCTCCAGCCCCTGCCTCCAGGGATCAAGGAAATCCTGCAAGGATTCAAGCAGGTCATGACCATTGAAAACAACTGGAGCGATCGCCCCGAAGATCAGATCATCGACGAAACCAATCGTCGCTATTCATCTCTGGCGATTCTGTTGCGTGCGCGCTATCTGGTGGATATCGATTGTTGGAGCGAGGTCAAGGGGCAGCCGATCAAACCGAGCACTATCCGACGCGTAATAGATGGAAAGCTGAAGAAATAGAAAAGCGGATAGCAACGTATTGCGATGACTGAACCTGCGCCTGAACCGGAAAAGGTGAATTTGCCATGAACATGATGTCCGCAACCGAATGCCTGCTGCAAATGTGCGACGAGCACCTCGAACTCGAAGACTATGCGAGCGGTGTCCCGCGCTGGTGCACGGGCTGCGGCGACAACGCCATACTCGCGGCGGTACAGCGCTTATGCCGTGATGAAGGCTTGCGACCGGAGAAAACCGTGTTTGTATCCGGGATCGGTTGCTCGAGCCGCTTCCCGCACTACATGAAAACCTATGGTTTTCACGGCATCCACGGACGTGCGCTACCCATCGCCGAAGGCATCAGAATGGCGCGGCCCGACCTCAACGTGTTCGTCAACACCGGTGACGGCGACTGCTGCAGCATCGGCGCTGCGCACTGGATCCACGCTATCCGATACAACATGAACATCACAGTGTTCCTGCATGACAACCAGATCTACGGCTTAACCAAGAAACAAGCCTCGCCAACGTCCCCGATCGGAACCAGAAGCAACACTACTCCACGCGGCAGCTATCTGGAGGCCCTGAATCCGTTGTCGGTAACGCTAGGGGTGCAGAACGTTTCCTTTGTTGCGCAAGCGGTGGACTGGATTCCGGAGGTTCTATTCGACATCGTCAGGGCGGCTCACCACCACAAAGGACTGTCGTTTGTACGCATCGTCCAGCGTTGTCCGGAATGGTTGCCGACATCGCTCGACCCCTGGTTGCACGATCCCAACCGAGTGCAGTTGCTCAACCATGAGAACGGGCTGCAATCGAGTGCGGGTCTTTCCCGGGTATACAAGAATCAGTTACAGCACGATCCATCGAATATCGATCGTGCGCGTGAAATTGCGTCCAGTACAGATACTGTTCCTGTAGGGATTCTGTACCGCAATCCGGAGATTCCTTGTTACGAGGACCTGCGGCGTTTCGACAAGCTGCGCACACCAGAGCTGACCCGGGCGGGGCTAAACGCTGAGCTGGACAAGTACACGGTCTGGCCGCGGGAAGAGAAAGAAATGGTCGCGTAGGACGCCACGTCGAGAGCGGAAATTCGTAGGAAGTTAACCCACCAGCAAGCTAGGTGCACAAATATTATGGAAGCCGATACCCAGTCACATATTGCTTTTTTTCTGACCGGCAGGCGGCCGAGAGAGCACTTGGATGCAGTCGCCGGACTGGATTTGCGACCGGCGCTTTTTGCCGGTTTCCGCGAGCTCACGCAGCTGCGTTACGATTTTCCGCTGGTGCTGGTCGCCAAACGTTCCGACAATCTCATGGTGCAGTCGTTGTCTGGCCTCATCGACGAAGCGCTTGCCGAGGCCGCGCGTGGCAGCGAGGGAGAGCGCATCAGAAAACATGTGCTGAGCATGGAGCAGACAGTCCGGGCTTATGTTGCTGGCGGTGCCCACGGGTCCTTCTCCGCGCTGTGGGATCAGGCTGCTGGCCAGTTGGCAAAGGCTGGCGATGTCTCGTTCGAGGATAGCGCCCGGCGCACTCGTGCCGCGATCAAGTTCGACGGCGAGTTGGCGGACTGCGACGCCGCGCTGCCTTCGCGTTTACTACAGCATGCATGGGCCGCGGTACAAAAGCAGAAAGCCGAGGGATTTCGCAAGGATATCGCCCGGCTGGTACTGAAGCTGTCCGATATTCTCAAGGCAGATTATGAACGTACTGAAGCGGGGCGTAGCGCCAAGCACCTGAAAGCCTCAGTAGGAGCCGGATTCGTCGATGCGTTCGATTTCGATGCCATGTCGAGCATGCTCTCAAAGGCGCTGCCCAAAGACGGCTTTCCCGAGAGTCGGCGCAAGCGCATTGGTGAGTTGCTCGATGTGTTGAACGCGCAACAGTTCTTTCCTGTCCCTGCTGCTTCGAAGAAAAAGACTAGTGCGGCCAAGCAGTATTCTTTTCTTTTCAACAGCTGCGCCGACGCATTGGCAGCGTTTCGCAAGCGTCTGCCAAAATTGATCGAACTCGCCAAGGCCATCACTATTGCCGAACTCGAAATTGACGGCCAATACAGCGAATCAAAGCACGATGCCTTGTTCGAGCAGTTTGGTGCCAATGGGCTCGACCCGCAGGAACTGGCTCCGTTTCCTGACTATCTGGTTTGCGTCAACGCCGAAAAAATGCAGGCGGTTGAGCACGCGCAGTTGATGGAGATTCTGTCTTCGGGCCTGCCGATCAAGGTGCTGCTCCAGATCGATGACATTCTTGAAGAATCGCCGAATGGGGAAGGTAACCTCACATCCGGAATGCGTAGCAGGCAGACCGCTAACATGGCTATCGGGCTCAATGAAGTGTATGTATTGCAATCAAGCAGTTCCAATCTGTTTCGCTTCCGTGAACGACTACTGGGAGGGTTGAATTTTTCTGGCCCTGCGCTGTTCAGTATTTTTTCTGGGGCTAGCGGTGCGGCTTCCAATCTTCCGGCGTATTTGATGTCCGCGGCAGCGATGGAATCGCGCGTTTTCCCCGCATTTACTTATGACCCTTCGGCCGGGCCGAATTGGGCTGCGCGCTTCTATCTCGAGGCGAATACCCAGGTAGACCTCGATTGGCCGATTCAAAGCTTTGCCTTTGAGGACGAACAGCACCAGAGAGTGTCGGAGGATCTCGCCTTCACATTTGTCGATTTTGTTGCCAGCGACCGTCGTTACGCCAAGCACCTCGCGCGCGTTCCGCGAGAAAAATGGAACGGCAGCATGATCCCGATAGACGAGTCCCTGACATCCGAGCGCAAAGGGTTGCCAGACAAGGTACCCAGCTTGCTGATGATCGATGCCGACAACGTACTGCAGAAAGTGATAGTCGACGAACGCTTGATCAGGGAGGCACGTCGGTGCCGAGAGATGTGGCACAGCTTGCAGGAACTGGGTGGGGTGCACAATTCGCATGCGGAAAAACTACTCGCGCGCGAAAAGAAGGCTTGGGAGGAGCGCATGCAGCAGGAAGCCGAGGCACATGCGGCGGCCTTGCCTGCCGGTGGGGTAACGGCCGCCCCGGTGACTCCTACCGCGCTCGTTACAGCGGATGTACTGGCGGAGCAGGAACCGGAAAGATCTCCCGATGAAGCCTATATCGAGACACCACGGTGCTCAACTTGCGATGAGTGTACCCAGATCAACAAAAACATGTTTGCCTACGACGGAAACAAGCAGGCATACATTGCCGACATCAATGCTGGAACCTACGCGCAGCTGGTGGAGGCTGCCGAGAGCTGTCAGGTATCCGTCATCCATCCGGGCCTGCCACGCAACCCGAAGGAACCCGGCCTGGATGAATTGCTCAAACGCGCCGAGCCTTTTCGCTAAGTCCTAACACTTGACAGCGATTTTCTAAACGGACTCATCCCGCATCACAGATTTCAGGATGTACTTGCCGTCGCGTGCCAGAGTCGCAGCTTGTCCAGCGAAAGATGCTCCGTTTCGGCCACGACCATGCGTGCACCGTCAAAGTTCTCGTTGATGGTGTAATCGCTGAGTGTGATTACCGTTGGAATACCAGCAGCGAGAGCGGCGGCTAGTCCGTGGGAAGAATCTTCCAGGACCAGGCAGTCTCTCGGTGGGAGATTCAGTTGAGCCAGTGTCCATTGGTAAACTTCCGGCGACGGTTTCTTTGCCGTCACTACGTCGCCCGAAGCGATGACATCGAACCAAGTGTCCGCGCTGGGTCCCAAATTGGCTCGCAACAGACCGACAACATTTTCCAACTTCGAACTCGAAGCGATTGCCAATCGGACGTCCTCGGTACGCGCATCGCAGATCAGCTGTCCGATGTCTGCGCGTAGGGAGATCGCTCCGGAGGTTAAGAGCCGCTGGTAATTTGCCGTTTTGATGTCGTGCACACGGTGCAGCAATTCGTCGAAATCGGGCCGTGCCTGGGTTTCCGGATCAAAATGCTCGGCATAGTGGCGCATCCTTTCCATGCCTCCGGTTACATCCAGCAAACTGCCATAGAAGGCCTCGTCCCAATGCCAGGATAGCCCAACCTCGGAGAATGCCGCATTGAACGCCGGACGATGACCGTCACGCTCGGTAAAGGCAAGGGTGCCGTCGACATCAAAAATGAGCGCGCGCAGAGCCATGATGAATCACCATAAAACAAGTAATGAGATGCAAAGATTAGCCGATTTTTCGCTCAGAGGAAAATCCATGTGCGGTTTATTTGAAATTGGTGCGACGCCAGTATTTCTCCGGGCCAGACGGTGCTACAGTCCACTATTTAGGGCGTCGGCGTCCCATCGCCGGCCTTGATACTGCACACAGTGATGGAGTCTGAGCGCAAGTGAAATCAACGAACATCGGTGCCCACGAATATTTTCACAAAGTCGTGGATTGCCAGTGGGCTTGTCCGGCCCACACCCCCGTGCCTGAGTACATCCGGTTGATTTCTGCCGGACGCTACTCGGAGGCCTACATGATCAACTGGCGGTCCAATGTCTTCCCGGGCATCCTCGGCCGAGTTTGTGATCGCCCCTGCGAGCCCGCTTGTCGTCGCGGTCGGGTGGACAAGGAGCCGGTAGCCATATGTCGATTGAAGCGTGTGTGCGCCGATCTCAAGGACGATGTTCAGGATCTCCTGCCGCGAGCGCCAGAAAAGAAAAACGGCAAGCGCATCGCCTGCATCGGCGCTGGCCCCGCATCCTTGACGGTAGCCCGCGATCTGGCGGTGCTCGGCTACCACGTTACTGTTTTTGACAATGGCGCATTTCCTGGCGGCATGATGCGCAGCCAGATACCCAAATTTCGACTGCCCGACGAAGTGATCGACGAGGAGTGTGGCTACATCACCAATCTTGGCGTCGAAACCCGTTACAACCAATGGATTACCAGTCTTCGTGACGTTCTTGCCGAGGACTGGGATGCGGTATTTGTTGGCACCGGCGCACCGCGTGGACGAGATGCGGATGTTCCTGGTCGGCAGGAAGCGGCGGCAAATATTCATATTGGTATCGAATGGCTGGCCAACGTGGCCTTCGGGCACACCGAAAAAATATCAAAACGAGTGATTGTTCTCGGAGGCGGCAACACGGCAATGGACTGCTGTCGCTCGGCGCGCCGGTTGGGTGGCGACGATGTCAAGGTTGTGGTGCGCAGCGGTTTCGATGAAATGAAAGCCTCACCCTGGGAGAAAGAAGAAGCCGTCCACGAAGGCATTCCAATTCTCAACATGCTGGTGCCGAAGGAGTTTGTCCACGATAACGGCAAGCTGACAGAGGTGGCTTTCGAGAAGGTGCGTGCCGAGTACGACGCCAAGGGGCGGCGCAGTCTGGTTCCTACTGGTGAGCCGAATGTCCTGATGGAATGTGACGAAGTTCTGGTGGCGATCGGTCAGGAGAATTCGTTTCCGTGGATTGAGAAAGACATCGGTCTCGACTTTGACCAGTGGGGCTTGCCGGTTTTGAACGAGGCGACCCTGCAGTCGACGTTGCCGAAGGTATTCTTCGGTGGCGATTCGGCATTCGGTCCGAAGAACATCATCACTGCCGCGGCACACGGTCATGAAGCGGCAATTTCCATCGATCTGTTTTGCCGTGGCAGGAGCCTGCAGGACCGACCGCCGCCGATGGTTAATCTTGTCAGCCAGAAGATGGGCATCCACGAGTGGAGTTACGACAACCAAATCTCCGAGGAGGAGCGCAAGAAGGTACCGGTAAAGGCGCTTGAAAAAACGCTCAAAGACATCAAACTCGAGCTCGAGTTGGGTTTCGATCCCTTCATGGCCTGCGCCGAGGCCGAGCGTTGCCTCAATTGCGACATCGAGACCGTGTTCACCGTCAAGACTTGTATCGAATGCGATGCCTGCGTGGACATTTGCCCAACGGAGTGCATCACCTTTACCAACAATGGCGAAGAAGATGACTTGCGAGGCCGCCTCAAGGCACCGGCGCCGGACAAAGAACAGGACTTGTATGTCTCGGACGTGCTCAAGACAGGAAGAGTCATGGTCAAGGACGAAAACATCTGCTTGCATTGCGGCATGTGCGCCGAGCGTTGCCCGACGGGCGCATGGGATATGCAGAAATTCTTCCTGCAAATGGCAGAAGCCGGAACGGAGGCGCCAAGGACATGAGTTCTACTACCAACATCCAGAGTTGCAACGATTTTGTCATCAAGTTTGCCAACGTCAATGGCTCGGGTTCGGCATCGGCCAACGAACTGTTTGCGCGCGCCATCATGCGCATGGGAGTGCCGGTCGCACCGCGCAATATATTTCCGTCCAATATCCAAGGAATGCCAACGTGGTACGAAATGCGCGTTTCGGCGGACGGCTGGCTCGGTCGTCGCGGCGGCTGCGATTTGATGGTCGCGATGAATCCGCAGACATGGGATCGCGACATCGCAGAGATTGACTCTGGCGGCTATCTTTTCTACGACTCGACCAAGACGCAGCCGCGTTCCCGGTTTCGTGAGGACATTACGGTTCTGGGTATCCCTCTCACCGAAATCTGCAATCGTGAATACACCGATCCGCGCCAGCGGCAGTTGTTCAAGAACATCATGTACGTTGGCGCGCTAACAGCACTGCTGGACATGGATCTTGGTGTTGTCGAGAATCTGATTGCCGATCAATACCGTGGCAAAGACAAACTGATCGGCGCCAATGTCAACGCGCTCAAGCTGGGCTATGACCACGCAAAAGCGAATCTCCCCTGCCCGATCGGGCTGCGTGTGGAGCACTCGGACGGTGTCGGTGACCAGATTTTCATCAATGGCAACAACGCCTGCGGGCTGGGCGCGATCTATGGTGGTGCCACGGTTGCCGCCTGGTACCCGATCACGCCATCAACGTCTGTCATTGAAGCGTTTGCCAGTTATTGCCGCAAGTATCGTACTGATCCCGACAACGGCATGGCCCGCTACGCAGTGGTTCAGGCTGAAGATGAGTTGGCATCGATCGGAATGGCAATAGGCGCTGCATGGAACGGCGCGCGTGCTTTCACCGCGACTTCGGGCCCCGGTATTTCCCTGATGCAGGAGTTCTTCGGCCTGGCTTATTTTGCCGAAGTGCCAGTGGTGATCTTTAACGTGCAGCGTGGCGGGCCCTCCACTGGCATGCCGACGCGTACACAGCAATCCGATCTAATTTCCTGTGCCTACTCCTCACATGGCGATACCAAGCATGTAATGCTGTTTCCGGAAGATCCCCACGAGTGCTTCACCCTTGGCGCGCAGGCGTTTGACCTGGCAGATAGATTGCAGACGCCGGTTTTTGTTCTTCTTGATCTCGACATCGGGATGAATGACCGGCTGTGCAAGCCATTCGAATGGGATGACCAGCGCCGCTACGATCGCGGCAAGGTGATGAGCGCGGAAGATTTGGAGGCAGGCAAGAATTTCGGCCGCTATTTGGACGTTGATGGCGATGGGATTCCATGGCGGACTATTCCCGGTACTCATCCGACCAAGGGTGCTTACTTCAGCCGGGGTACTACGCGCAACGCCTACGCCAAATACAGCGAGGCCGGGACCGACTATGTCTACAACATGGAACGTCTGCGGCGCAAATTTGAAACCGCCAAGAGCCTGTTGCCCGCGCCAATTCTGAAACGCGCTTCGCAGCCGAGTCGTTTTGGCGCGATCTACTACGGATCGACCGGTCCGGCCATGGACGAAGCGTCTGCGCTGCTCGAGGCGCAAGGCGTTCATGTCAATACCCTGCGCGTGCGTGGGTTCCCTTTTGCCGACGAAGTGATCGATTTCATCAACGAGCACGACTTCGTATTCGTTGTCGAGCAGAACGAGAGCGGCCAGTTGCGCATGCTGCTCAGTACCGAAGGTGAGGTTGATCCGAAACGATTGATCCGCGTACTGCACTATGACGGAACGCCCATTACAGCCCGTTTCATTTCCGGCAGGATTGCCGACGCACTCTCGGAGCACAAAGTGACTCCGATACGCAAAAAGGTGGCTTCATGACTTATCTCGTCAAACCCAATATTTTGCGGCTCGATATGCCAAAAAATACGCTCGGCTACACGAAGCGTGATTACGAAGGCGCGATATCGACGCTCTGTGCCGGTTGCGGTCACGATTCGATCAGTGCCGCGGTGGTTCAGGCCTGTTTCGATCTCGACATTGAGCCGCACCGGGTCGCCAAGTTGTCGGGAATCGGCTGCTCATCGAAGACGCCGGATTACTTCCTGGGTGCTTCGCACGGCTTCAACACTACACACGGTCGCATGCCTTCGGTGCTGACCGGAGCAGCGCTGGCCAATCGCGATCTGATCTACATGGGTATTTCTGGAGACGGCGATTCCGCTTCGATCGGCATCGGCCAGTTTGCTCACGCCATGCGGCGTGGAGTTAACATGACCTATATCGTTGAAAACAACGGCGTCTATGGCCTGACCAAGGGGCAGTTCTCGGCAACCGCCGACAAGGGCTCCAAGAGCAAGCGCGGCGTCGTCAATAGCGATACGCCGATCGATCTTGTCGCTCTGGCGCTGCAACTCGGGGCCAGCTATGTCGCGCGCAGTTTTTCCGGCGACAAGGAACAGTTGATTCCTCTGATCAAGGGTGCGCTGCGTCATCGCGGGCCCGCTTTCATTGATGTAATCAGCCCTTGCGTGACGTTTAACAACCATGCGGGTTCTACCAAGAGCTACGATTACGTGCGCGAGCACAATGATGCGGTTAATCGCCTTGACGTCATATTGCCCCGCGATCAGATCAATGCCTCCTACGAGCCGGGTTCGCTGCGCAGGATTATTCAGCATGACGGTTCGATCCTGCATTTGCGCAAGTTGTCCACGGATTACGATCCGTCTGATCGTGTTGGCGCCATGAACCACTTGCAGGAACGGCATGCGCTTGGGGAAATCGTTACCGGTTTACTCTACGTCGATAGCGCCGCCGAAGATATGCACCGCAACCTCAACACGGTGGAAAAGCCGCTCAATCAGTTGGGCGACGCCTATCTATGCCCTGGCAGCAAGGCGCTGCACGCACTGAACGCCTCACTGCGATAGGTTCCCTGCGCGAGCGCCACACCAAGCGCAGAGCGGCTTACTTTTCGCGTGCTGGCTTGGGGCGTTTCCCGATAACGACGTCTACTCCAACGTCTTTACCGTCGCGCATGAGTACGAAGGACGCCGGTTTTTCCGGTTCAAGGGCGGCAATCAATTCCAGCATGCGCTGGGCATCTTGTACTTTTTGGCCTGCGACCTGAATCAGTACGTCACCGGGCCTGATCCCGGCTTTATCGGCTGGGCTGCCGCGCATGACACCGGCGATCAGCGCTCCTGAAGTGCCGGAAAGTTTGAAAGATTCCGCGAGTTCTTCTGTAATTTCCTGAACCTCGACACCAACCCAGCCACGCGTCACCCCACCGGTATTGACGATCTGTTCCATCACGTTCTTCGCCAGCGAAACAGGTATGGCAAAACCGATGCCCATCGACCCGCCGCTTTGCGAATAGATGGCGGTATTGATACCAACCAGATGCCCATTGGCATCAACCAGCGCGCCACCGGAATTTCCGGGGTTGATTGCCGCATCGGTCTGAATGAAATTCTCGAAGGTGTTTATGCCCAAATGCGAGCGGCCCAGCGCGGAGACGATACCGGAAGTGACAGTTTGTCCGACGCCGAAGGGATTGCCGATGGCCAGCACTACATCGCCTACACGCAAGTTTTCGCTGCTGCCGAAAGCAATAACCGGCAATTTGTGGTCGGCTGGAATGCGCAGTACCGCCAGATCAGATTCCGGATCGGTGCCCACAACGCGCGCCTTGTACTTGCGTCCGTCGCTGTGTGCGACCTCAATTTCGTCAGCGCCATCGACCACGTGAAAATTGGTCAGAATATAGCCCTCGGGCGAGACGACGACACCACTGCCCAGTCCCGAGCGTCGTTGGGACAATTCACCAAAACGATCGCCGAAAAAATGCCTGAAGATTGGATCGTTGGTAAACGGATCTCGCGGCCCTTTGACTTCCTGGGTGGTGAAGATGTGCACAACTGCCGGCAGAGCTTTTTTTGCGGCATCGGCATACGAACTGGGACGCAGCGCCGCGCTACCGGCGGGCGCCTCAATCACCGTCGCAATTTTTGGAAAACCGTTGTTGGTGCTGGGCAGTTGGGGCAGCCATTCTGGTTTGAGCGTTTTCACAACAAACAGGACAGCAACGCAGATTGTGACGGTTTGGGCAAAAGTTAGCCAAAGGCGGCGCATAATTTGTTTTTTGGGGGAAGAAAGAATGTCGGAGAAAGCAGTGCTTCGTGAAGATCTTCGCGCTTATCTTGATAGGGAACTCGACATTGCGCGCTTCCATGATTATTGCCCAAACGGGCTGCAAGTGGAAGGCCGCGAGCGCGTTGCGCGGATTGTTTGTGGCGTAACGGCCAGTCAAGCCTTGATCGAGTCAGCAATTGAACGCCGGGCCGACGCCTTGCTGGTGCATCACGGATGGTTCTGGAAATCGGAAGACGGCCGTGTCACAGGTTTTCGCAAACAGCGTATGGCGCGCCTGTTGGCACATGACATCAACTTGTTTGCTTTTCATTTGCCACTTGACGCCCATCCACGGCTGGGAAACAACGCGCAACTCGCAGCGCGTCTGGGCTGGAACATCACAGGGCAATTCGCGGAGCAGGGCATCGGTTTTGTCGGCGTACCACCAGAGCCGACTTTTGCCGGAGAACTGGTTAAGCAGTTGGAGCAGGCACTTGGCCGCGCACCGTTGTTGATCGGCGACCCGCAGCGGAAGGTAGCGCGCATCGCCTGGTGTAGCGGCGGGGCGCAGGACTATTTTGAAGACGCACTGGCGACCGGGGCCGACATCTTTGTTTCTGGTGAAATATCCGAGCAGACCGTGCACCTCGCTCGCGAAACCGGGATGTCCTTTATTTCTGCGGGCCACCATGCCACGGAACGCTATGGTGTGATGGCTCTGGGCGAGCATCTGGCAGAGAAATTCGGCATTGCCTGTGAGTTTGTCGATATCGACAACCCGGTCTAATTATTCCAGGCGAAAATTCACCGGGAAAAGGGATTGACGCGGGCTGCCGGGCAGGGCACCAATTCTGCGTGCAGCCTCGAGTGCCGCTTGATCGAGCATGACATGGCCCGAACTACGCGCAATGGAGGCTGAAACCACTCGGCCGCTCTCCGAAAGTTGCAGCAACAGAATCACTTCGCCTTCCAACCCGCGCCTGATGGCTTCCGGCGGGTAGTACAAATGCTCGGTCAGCGAGGCTTGTGCACGGCGTAGTGTACTACCCTGCAATTTGCGAGGCGGCGTGGCCGGTGGCGGGAAGCTCCGGGCTGTTTCGCTTGGTTCCGTGCTCACTGTGTCTGCTGGCGCTTCATCCACCGATTGGGGAATCAGGCGCGCATCAATACTTGCTTCCGGAAACGGCTGTGGCTGGGCCGCTTGCCAGCTCGGGGCAATGATCAGCAAGGCGTGCAAGGAGAGGCTCAGCAGCAAAGCAAAGTAAAACGGCATTGCGTGATTCTAATTCCCGTGTTGCTTTGCCTCGTTTCAATATTTCGAGCGCTCTGCATGTCGGAGCTGATCGGCCGCCGGTACTGTAATTCCTGGTTCTGGAAACCGCTAGCCAATGCCGCCTAATTGGAGCAAGCGCTGCGTCCTTGAAGGCTGCGGACATATACTTCTCGCTATGAAGACTTTTTCTTTTTTGTTAGCCCTTCTGGTCGGTATCGCGACAGCAAGTGCAGCGAGCCTGCCTGATCCAGTGCGGTTTACTATCGCTATCGAGCGAGGCGATATAAAGCAAGCGCGAGAGTGGCTCGGCGCCGGCCTGTCTCCCGACTTTGAAGGAATGCCGATCGGTACGGGTGTGATGATCGGCGCGTGGGAAGGCAATATTCCGATGATGGAGCTGTTTGCCGAGCGCGGAGCCGATATCAACAAAGCTAACGCAATTGGCGAAACAGCCTTGTTGCATGCGGCGTGGAAGGGACACCTGAGTTCGGTGAGCTGGCTGGTGGAGCACGGTGCCCGCTTGAGTCGCCAGGGCAAGCAGTGGGCAGCGCTGCACTATGCGGTGTTTGCCGGGCACATCGAAGTCGTACGTTACTTGATGCAGCAGGGTGCGGACATCAACGGGCTGTCGACCAATGGCTCGACCCCGCTGATGATGGCGGCGCGCGAGGGACAGGAGTCGATCGCCAAGGTATTGCTGGCCGCTGGCGCGCGAGCCGATATTGTCAATGAGTACGGCGACGATGCGTTGCGTTGGGCGATGCGTAACAACAACTTGAAAATCGCTCGGGAGATCGCGGGTCGCGAACGTTTTTCCGAAGTTGTTGCTCGGCCGAAGGCGACTTGGGGGCCGGAAGTGCGCTCGCAACCCGTTCCGGATCGTGCCGATAGCCTCATGGCGCAGGCGCGCAGGATGGAGGCCACGGGGCGACGCGCTGAAGCGCGCAGACTATACCGGGCGGCAATAACCGCAATTCGTCAAGCCGAGGCCATGGCAAACAAGGCAGCGATCAAGGCTCGCACTGCGACAGGGATGACAATAACCGCGAAACGCAGCAAGCCCGAAGCGCAATCTGCATCCCTTAACTATTCGACACCGGCAATCAATAACGAAGTTGAAGAGGATCGTCGAAACGAAGCCGTAAAACTCGGCTCTGGTGATACGGCTAGAGCAGGCGTCGTTGATGACTGGCTGCGTCGCGCCCGCGATTTGGAAGTGGCTGGAAGCCGCAAGGAGGCTCTGCACGCCTATCGTCAGGCCGTCAAGGCCTTGCGCACGCCGAGCCCAGCATCTTCGAGTCCGCCGGCTCTTCCCTAAATGCAGGTTAGTAGCATCCGCTTTCCAGTACTTGCACTTGACATCTAAAGCAATGAATATTACGATATAGGCAATCGAATTACACAAAAGTAAATTATTTAACGCCTCTAGGAGACGCCATGAGTGAGAAAAAATTTGCCTCGCACGCAGACCTCGAAGAAAAGAAGATCAGTTTCGAGAAGCTTTCCGACAACGCCTACGCTTATACCGCCGAGGGCGATCCAAATACCGGTGTGATCATCGGTGAAGATTCCGTGATGATCATCGATGCCACCGCCACACCGGTGATGGCGCAGGACGTGATCCGATATGTGCGCGAGGTAACCGACAAGCCGATCAAGTACGTCACGCTGACCCATTATCACGCGGTGCGTGTGCTGGGTGCTTCGGGCTACAAGAAGGAAGGCTTGCAGGACATCATTGCCTCCAAACAGACACGCGAACTGATTGTCGAGCGTGGCCAGCAGGACATGGATTCCGAGATTGGTCGTTTCCCGCGCCTATTCAACGCCGTTGAAAGCGTGCCCGGCCTGACCTGGCCGACGGTGGTGTTCGACAAGGAGATGACTTTGTGGATGGGGGATCTGGAAGTCAAGATCATGCATCTGGGCCGCGGTCACACCAAAGGTGACACGGTTGTCTGGCTGCCGCAGCAGAAGATTCTGTTTTCCGGCGATCTGGTTGAGGCCGATGCGGCCTGCTATACGGGCGACGCCTATCTAGCCGACTGGCCGGCCACGTTGGATGCTTTGGCTGCCTTGAAGGCCGAGAAGATGATTCCAGGACGCGGTCCTGCACTAATGAATCCAGAGCAGGTACAAAAGGGCTTGTCCTATACCAAGGACTTCGTTTCGACTCTGTATCGCAGTGCGCAGGAAGCTGTTGCCCAGGGAATGGATCTTGCCGGCTGCATGGCACATACGCGTAAAAACATGGATCCGAAATTTGCCCAAGTGTTCATCTATGAGCATTGTCTGCCTTTTGATGTGACGCGCGCCCACGATGAAGCATCGGGCATTCGCGACCCGCGTATCTGGACCGCCGAACGCGATCAGGAAATGTGGCATGCACTGCAGGCCGCCGCCTGACCCCGCATCCATCAGAGTCTAGGAGATCAACCGATGCTGAGTACATACAGCTATCCCAAGTTTGAATACAAGACACCGCCGGAGATCGCCAGCGGCCAGACACTTAGAGTACCCGTCGTGGTGGTTGGCGCCGGCCCTGTTGGCCTGGGTGCGGCGCTGGATCTGCAACTGCATGACGTTCCAGTCCTGCTGCTTGACGAGGACGACACGGTTTCGATCGGCTCGCGTGGTGTCTGTTACGCCAAGCGCGCTCTAGAGATTCTCGATCGCTACGAACTAGGTGATGCCGTATGCGACAAGGGTGTTTCCTGGAACGTTGGGCGTACCTTCTTTCGCGAAAAGGAAGTGTACAACTTCAATCTGGTGCCGGAAGCCGATCATCACCGGCCTGGCATGGTCAATCTGCAGCAGTATTATCTTGAGGAATATCTGGCAAATCGTGCTGCCACGAGGCCAGGCATTGATCTGCGGTGGTGCAACAAGGTGGTATCGGTAGCGAAAACCGGATCAACCGTCACGCTAAAAGTTGAGACCGAGGACGGCTTCTATACTGTTGAAACCGACTGGCTGATAGCCGCTGATGGCGCGCGCAGCCCGATTCGCCGCATGTTGGGTCTCGAAGTAGAAGGCAAGATCTTCATGGATCGTTTTCTCATCGCCGACGTAGTGATGAAGGCCGACTTTCCGGCGGAACGTTGGTTCTGGTTCGATCCGCCGTTTCATCCGGGGCAGTCGGTGTTACTGCACAAGCAGGCCGACAGCGTGTTTCGCATTGATTTTCAACTGGGTTGGGACGCCGATCCGGAAGAAGAGAAGAAGCCGGAAAACGTGCTGCCGCGGATCAAGGCTATGCTTGGCGACGAGAGGGAGTTCGAGCTGGAGTGGGTCAGTGTGTATACCTTCCAGTGTCGTCGCATGGGTAGCTTCAACCATGATCGCGTACTGTTTGTCGGTGATGCCGCGCATCAGGTCTCGCCTTTTGGCGCGCGCGGGGCCAACTCGGGCCTCCAGGATATCGACAATCTGGGCTGGAAGCTGAAGCTGGTCATTGATGGCAAAGCGCCGGCAAAGCTGTTGGACAGCTACTCGGAAGAGCGTGTTTTTGCTGCCGACGAAAACCTGATGAACTCGACACGCTCGACCGATTTCATTACGCCCAAAAGCAAAGTCAGCAAGACTTTCCGCAACGCGGTGCTGGGGCTTGCAAAAGATCACGCCTTCGGCCGAGCTCTGGTGAATTCCGGTCGACTGTCGGTACCCGCTTTCCTTACCACGTCCAGTCTGAACACACCGGACGCCGCCGTGGACGAGTACGCCGGGAGAATGGTACCGGGAGCGCCAATGGACGATGCTCCGGTGCTGGCGAACGGTGACGCAAGCTGGTTGCTGAATGCGGTGGGGAATCAATTCTTCGCTTTGTACTTTGCCGATGATCCGAACACGCTGGATGCTGCAACCATCACCGCGCTGTCCAATCTCTCCTTTGGCAACATACCGGTGCAAGCCTTGGTAATTTCCTCAACCCCGGGCACCGTTGACGGTGGCATTCCGAATATTGAAGACCCCAATGGAATTGCTGCCCAGCGCTACGGCGCGACGAATGGCACTGTCTATTTAGTGCGCCCTGACCAGCATGTTGCAGCTCGCTGGCGCGCGCTCGATCCCGCGAAGATCAAGGCAGCTGTGGCAAAAGCCACGTGCAACGCTTGAAAGGAGAAATGATCATGGCACTTAATCTGAATCCGAACTTCGCCGAAGCCGGTGTGCGCTACTTCACCGCCTACGCGCCGGGAGATGATTTCTACGAAATGCTCATCAATGCTCATCGCGACTTGTCGGATGAGCAGTCTGAACTGCTTAACGCCCGCCTGATCTTGTTGCTTGCCAATCATGTTGGCGACATCGGTACGCTGCGTGAAGCTCTCAATATTGCTCGCGAAGGAGTCTGATAATGAGCGCAAGTCTGGTTAAAAAAGTACACCATGTTGCCTATCGCTGCAAGGATGCCAAGGAAACCGTCGAGTGGTATGGCAAGTACCTCAGCATGGGCTTCATTCTCGCTATTGCTGAAGATGAAGTGCCTTCGACCAAAGCCCCCGATCCCTACATGCACATTTTTCTGGATGCTGGCGCGGGCAATATCCTGGCGTTCTTTGAGCTACCGACACAGCCAGAGATGGACCGTGATCGCAACACCCCGAACTGGACCCAGCACCTGGCGATGGAAGTCGGAAGCATGGAAGAAATGCTGGCCGCCAAGGCTCGACTCGAAGCAGACGGAATCGAAGTCATCGGACCTACCGACCACACGATTTTCAAGTCGATCTATTTTTTCGATCCAAGTGGGCACCGTTTGGAACTGGCTTTCAATACAGGGACACCGGAAATGATGAAGCAGCTCGACGATGTCAAATGGGACATGCTTGAAGAGTGGGCCAAGACCAAAAAAGCCCCCAAGCATGCGCGCTGGATGCATGACGGGAGCGTTTCTTCGGAAGGAGCCAGTTCATGAAGCTGGCAACCCTGAAAGAAGGCGGGCGCGACGGCACGCTAGTAATTGTCAGTCGGGATTTGACCCAGTGCCAGCCCGTAAAAGACATCGCGCAGACTCTGCAGCAGGCGCTGGATAACTGGAACGTTGTCGTCGCCCAACTCGAACAGGTTTACGCTGATCTCAACAATGGGCATGCGCGCCACGCCATTCCCTTTGAGTCAAAGCTGTGTCACAGCCCTCTACCGCGAGCCTATCAATGGGCGGATGGATCGGCCTATATCAATCACGTTGAACTGGTGCGCAAGGCTCGAGGAGCAGAACTGCCGCCGGAGTTTCACGTTGACCCGCTGATGTATCAGGGCGGATCCGACAGCTTTGTCGGTCCCTGCGACCCGGTCATGGCCTGCGACGAAGCCTGGGGTATCGATTTCGAAGCCGAGGTGGCGGTGGTAACCGGTGATGTGCCGATAGGCGCCACACCGGAACAAGGGGCGAAGGCGATTCGACTGCTGATGCTTGTCAATGATGTCAGTCTGCGAAACCTGATTCCGGCAGAGCTGGCCAAGGGATTCGGCTTTCTCCAGTCAAAGCCTGCTTCGGCTTTCTCGCCGGTGGCCGTCACACCGGACGAACTTGGGGTGGCATGGAAAGATTCGAAAGTGCATTTTCCGCTTGAAGTCGAACTGAACGGAAAGACCTTTGGCAAGCCCGACGCCGGTGTCGATATGACTTTCAATTTTGGACAGTTGGCTGCACATCTGGCGAAGACACGCGAGCTCGAGGCGGGAACCATCATTGGCTCAGGAACAGTGTCCAACAAGCAGGGCGGCTTGTTCGGATCATCGGTTGCCAATGGCGGCGTCGGTTATTGTTGCATCGCTGAGGTGCGGATGTACGAAACCATTGAAGAAGGCAAGCCCAAGACGCCTTATATGCAATTTGGTGATCGCGTCAGAATTGAAATGAAAGACGAAAAGGGCGTGAGTATCTTTGGCGCCATCGACCAAACCGTCGAGCGCTGCATTCCGGCGGTATAGATGTCTGAGTTAGCGGCGGTCTGGATGGGGTTCCAGCCGCCGCGAATTTCTTTGACTCGGCTGCTTCGCTTAAGCTTGATTAGGCCGCCTTTAGACTTCCCTGAAGCTCCGCTATGCCTCGCTTGCGCGAATGACTTCGATCAGGAACAGGATTTCTTCCGCGACTGACTGCGGGAATCCAGCCCGTGCGCCATCGCGGTTGTCTTCCAGGAGGTGTCGCAGATAGCTGAGGCATTGATCGGGCTGCAACCAGATCTGCTGCACTTGAACAGAGACGCGGGTAAATTTTTCCAGCGAACGTTCATCGCCATCGCTTGGACGGTCCCACTCATTCGCCTGGATGTTGAAAAACTGGCGAAGTTTTCCAGCGGTTTCCGTGAATTCTTGCTGCATTCCTTTCTTGCGATAAATCCCGAGAAGTTTCAGCCAGTGGTAGACCGCCTGGCGTGGATTGGACTCAATGTATTCCAGCAAAGCCTGCGCCGCGCCCTGATCCAGCCCCATTGAGAGCATGATTTCGGCCAGTTGCAAAGTCGGCTCGTCACCCTTTCCCATCGGTTTTGCGGGAGCATTCGCCGGAATCTTGGTGCCGGGCATCGGGGTTGTCGTGCCCGCAGGTGCAACAGCATTCGGTTTGGCTGCTTGCTTCGAAGAATCGATTTCCCCCGGTTCGGTAGCTGGTCGTTTTGCGGTGTCCTTGTTTTCTGAAACTGGCGACTCTGAAGACTGGACATTTGTTTCGGTTGCAGAGCCTGGGTTTGCCTTGAGGTGAGGTTCAACTCTTTGGGCTTGGTCTGCTTGCTTCTCGCCCGGGTGATTGGCAGCAACCTTGGATTGATCGGCGACTGGCTGCAAAGGGGTTGATCTGCCACGATCTGCCCTGGCAGAAACGGCTGCTTTGCGCCGACGGAACAACCACAGAGCCACCAGGCTCGCGGCAGCGATATTGGCAACCAGCAGACGCGTGCTGGTGTCCCTACCGTTTTTCTCGGATGACCCCATGGGCGGCGCAGGGGTAGTCGCAACCGGTGCCCGGTTTGGCATCGCCACAATCTGACGGGTGGCCTCGCTGATATTCATCTCGAGCCGCTGCAAGTTGTCAAGCAGGGTTCGTACTGTTTGCGCTTCTTCGCCACTTGCCAGCGCCACTCGCCACTCGATACGTAAAACGGCGCGCTCATCCTCGGTAACCTTGCCAAGCCGTCGAAGGTCAACCCGATCACTGCGTCGCAATTCGAAATCGTAGCCGGGCTTGGCAGCAACAGTCGCAGGTAGCAGTGCCGTCGCGATCAGGACGGCGCACAATCCGCCGAAGCATGTTCGGCGATATGTCGGCGGGAAAGCAGTCTTTGACATCGAATGGGTCAACGCTATAGTCCGGTCATTCTATTCCCTGCGGTGGATGCGAGTTTGTTTCGAGCAAGACCGGTCAACTCCCTCAATTTCTGTTTTCTTCGGATCGAGGCCCTGCTTCAGGCAAAGCATCTGGCGCGCTCAACCAAGCATTTTTTTGCTATACACAAGTCATGAAACTCTATAGCTATTATCGAAGCTCCGCCAGTTTTCGTGTGCGCATTGCGTTGGCACTCAAGGGTCTTGATTACGATTACCTTGCAGTTCATCTGCTCAAAGAAGGGGGGCAGCAGTTTTCCGCTGAGTTCAAATCCTTGAATTCAGCCGGGCTGGTGCCAGTGCTTGATGATGATGGTGCCATATTTACTCAATCCCTGGCCATTATTGAATATCTCGACGAGACCCGACCGCACGTTCTTCTGCTGCCTTCCGATGCCGCGGGCCGGGCGCGGGTGCGAGCGATTGCGTTGGCTATCGCCTGCGAAATTCATCCTCTCAACAATCTGCGCGTACTGAGCTATTTGAGCAAAACCTTGGGTATTTCCGACGAACAGAAAAGCGCTTGGTATTGTCATTGGGTGGAAACGGGTTTGGCGTCTGTCGAGTCCATGCTGAGCAACAATGCTCTAACCGGCACCTATTGCCACGGCGAATCCCCCGGTTTTGCAGATATTTGCCTGATACCGCAAATCTTCAATGCGCAACGCTTCAAGGCGAAGCTGGATCATGTCCCGACCGTCATGCGCATACACGAGGCCTGCATGCGGTTGCCAGCCTTTGCCGATAGCGCGCCGCTCAATCAGCCGGACGCAGAATAGCGACGTCGGACATCAGGGCACGCGCCTGACGCAGGCCCAGCCATTCGTTTCCCGCCAAAGCGCCAATCACTATTGCGCCGCCGATCAGTACATTGGTGCCAGGTTGCTCACCTGCGCCTAGCCAGGCCAAGGCGATACCAAAGATGATTTCGAGCAGCGCCAGCAAAGAGACTTCGGGGGCGCTCAGAGCACGCGCCGCGATAATTGCCAACGAACAGGGAATGGCCAGTTGCATCACTCCAAGGCCGGCAAGCAGCGCAATGTCGTGATAGCTGGCCGATAGCGGCCATGCCAGAGGCAGGGTGACGAGGCTCGATACGGCGGCACCGATCAGGATTGCCGGAACCATGTCCGAGTCGCCGGATTGTTTGACCAGCGTCCAATTCACCGCTGCGGCAAAAGGCACGCACAAAGCGACGAGCAAGCCGGACATTCCGCTACTTCCGCCCTCCGATATCTGACCGCCGAAGATACCCGCAATACCGATGCCTGCCAGCAGAATGGCCCACCAGGTGCGACGTGGCAAAGCCTGGCCGGTGACGGCACGTGCCACCAGTGCCGTCAGAAACGGGGCCAGCGCCATGGTGACCAGAACATTGGCTACGGTTGTCAGTGTCAATGCAATCATAAATGCTGTGAACATGATCGACCAACAGATCCCCGAGGCCCAGAGCTTGGGGCCTCCTGCGATGATGCTGCGCATCAATCCCGCTCCCCGCCACAGGCGCAGAATCAGGCCGAGCGATATCAGGGTGAAGAAACTGCGCCAGAAGGTGATTTCCAGGCCTCGTGCAGCGTCGAGATGACGCGTTACCACGCCAGCGGTTGACCACAAAAAACTGGAAAGCACCATCATCACCAAGGCGGCGGTGCGGCCGTGCCGGGCGAACGCAGTCGAAATCACTATTAGGTTTTCAGTCGGCCTGCGAAAAGCTTGCGCAGTTTTGCCGCCTTGGGCGCGACAACAACCTGGCAGTAACCTTGCCCCGGGTTATTGGCGAAATAGTTTTGGTGTCCTTCTTCGGCACGCCAAAAAGTCGGCGCTGGCGATACGGCGGTGACGATGGGATCAGGCCAGTATTTGGCGTCTGTCAGCTCCTTGATCAGCGCAATTGCGATGGTTTCCTGTTCCGCGCTGTGAGTGAATATTACTGAGCGGTATTGAGTTCCGATATCGTTGCCCTGCTGGTTGGGTGTGGTCGGGTCGTGAATTGCAAAGAATGCTTGCAGCAAGGTGCGATAGTCGATCACGGTCGGATCGAAGCGTACTTCGACCACTTCGGCATGACCCGAGCCTCCACTGCACACGCTGTGGTAGTCCGGGTTCTGCATTTTCCCGCCGGCATAGCCTGAGACCACCGACTCGATACCGGAAAGCTGATCAAAGGCGGCCTCAAGACACCAGAAGCAACCGCCGCCGAGAGTTGTAACCTCGGTAGTGTGTAAGTTGGTCATTCAAGTCTCCCGCAGCGAAGGACAAGGGGCCAGATTATGGTCTTTCTAGATTCCGGGTGGGGCCAAACTTCGTCCAGCCGTTCTTTCAATGCAGTGCAGGGGTCGATGCCGGTTTCTTGGATGCAGCGTTGTGTGGCCGACCAAGTGCGCAGATAGGCCAGCAAGTCGGACAGCGTCCACTCAAGACGAATTTCAAAATCAGGCACGTCAGTATCGCTAAATGGGAAGGGCATGTCGCGGTAGCCGAGGTCGACCCAGCGGCGTTCCGGCGGCCAGTAGCGGCCGACGGTGTGGGTGTAGAAATCAACCACAGTCTCGTTGAGATCTGCTTCTCCCCGTAGCAGTGAGTAAGTCCATGCCGCGAACAGACCGCCCGGTTTGAGTACCCGCCTCACTTCCGCGTAGAAATCCTTGCCGCAGAACCAGTGCAAGGCCTGGGCAACTGTTACCAGATCGCAGCTGTGATCGGGCAAACCGCTCGTTTCGGCCGGCGCTGTGCGATAAACGATACGAGGATGGGGCGGGGCTTGCGCCAACTGCTCAGCAGAGAGGTCGGTGGCATGAACTTGCTGGAAGTACTCCGCCAGGGCGAGTGCTGCCTGTCCGTTGCCGGTCGCGCAATCCCAGACCCTATCCCGCGTCGGGCAAGCTCGTGCCAGCCAGATAAATAGCTCGGGCGGATAGGAGGGGCGCGCCCTCGCGTATTCCGCCGCATGGCCAGAGAAATGATCGGTGGTCATCAATGCCGGCAATTCAGCCAGCACCGAAAATCAGACGCGCTCGATAATGATCGCGATGCCTTGTCCGACGCCGATACACATGGTGCATAGCGCGTAGCGCCCATTCGTGCGATGCAACTGGTACATCGCTGTGGTTATCAGGCGCGCGCCACTCATGCCCAGCGGATGTCCGATCGCAATCGCACCGCCATTGGGGTTGACCCGCGCGTCGTCGTCTGCCAGGCCAAGCTCACGGGTAACCGCTAAACCTTGCGCCGCAAAGGCTTCGTTGAGTTCGATGACATCCATCTGCTCAAGGCGCAATCCGGTCAGGGTCAGCAGTTTCTTAACTGCGGGGGCCGGCCCAAAACCCATGATGCGGGGGGCGACGCCGGCGGTGGCCATGGCGACTACGCGTGCCCGCGGAGTCAGGCTGAAACGCTTGGCTGCATCGGCCGAAGCAATAAGCAGCGCACAGGCACCATCATTGACACCAGAAGCATTGCCTGCGGTGACGGAAAGTTCGGGACCATTGATGCCCTTGAGTTTGGCGAGTTGCTCCAGCTTGGTATCGGGGCGTGGATGTTCGTCGGTGTCGAATATTTTCGGATCGCCCTTTCTTTGCGCAATCTCGACCGGCGCGATTTCATCCTTGAATAATCCCGCCGCCTGCGCGGCCGCCCAGCGCTGTTGCGAACGCAAGGCGAATGCGTCCTGATCGGCGCGCCCAATGCTGAATTCCGCGGCGACGTTATCGGCTGTTTCCGGCATCGAGTCCACGCCGTACTGCTGTCGCATCAGCTTGTTGACAAAGCGCCAGCCGATGGTGGTGTCATACACAGCATTGCTGCGCGAGAAGGCGCTTTCGGCCTTGGGCATGACGAAGGGTGCGCGGCTCATGCTCTCCACGCCGCCGGCAATCAACAGCGAAGCCTCACCAGATTTTATTGCGCGTGCGGCGGTTCCCACGGCATCCATGCCGGAGCCGCACAAGCGGTTAATTGTCGTTCCGGGCACACTGACGGGGAGACCCGCCAACAGGCCGGCCATGCGGGCCACGTTGCGGTTGTCTTCGCCGGCCTGGTTGGCGCAACCATAGATGACATCCTCAACCTGTCCCCAGTCGACCTTGTCGTTGCGCGCTACAAGCGTCTTGATCGGTAGTGCGGCCAAATCGTCGGTGCGAACGACGGACAAACTGCCGCCGTAGCGGCCGATAGGAGTACGTGACGCATCACAGATAAATGCTTGTTCGCTCATGTGGATTCGCTTTCTTCGAATAAGTGGCCTTTGATGCGGGTGGAGCGGCCACGAAACAAGGCGATGGATTTACCGTCCTGATTCGTAACCTCGATGTCGTAGATGCCGCTTCGACCACCCTGGTGGCGGGCGCTGCCGACAGCCGTGAGTGTATCGCCGAGGTGGCCTGGCGCGACAAAGATGATGTCGACTCCGGCCGCAACTGCATTGCGATTGAAGCTATTGCAGGCATAGGCGAAATTGGTGTCGGCCAGGGCAAAAATGAAGCCGCCGTGGCAAATGCCGTGTCCGTTCACCATGTCCTGGCGCACTGGCATGGAAATCGTGGCACTGCCTGGGCCGATTTTCTCGATGGTGACGTTAAGACCTTTTGATGCGTGATCGCCCGCCCACATTTCCTCGGCGCAGCGCTCGGCGACCTGCTGAGGGGTCAGTGCCATCATTCGCCCTTGAATGCCGGTTTTCGTTTTTCCATGAACGCGGCAACGCCCTCGCGATAGTCGTGACCAAAACCAAGTTCCTGTTGGCAAGCGCGCTCCAGTTCCAGTTGTTGCTCGAGACTGTTGCCGCTACTGGCATAGATCGCCTGCTTGGTACGGGCCAGGCCCTTGGTCGGTGCTGTGCTGAAGTGGAGGGCGAGTTTGTCGGCCTCAATCATGAGCTGATCGTCATCGAAACATTTCCAGATCAGCCCCCAGGTTTCAGCCTGTTCCGCAGAAAGTTTATCGCCAAGCATCGCCAATCCCATCGCGCGCGCGGTGCCGACCAGTCGCGGCAGCGCCCAGGTACCACCGGCATCGGGCACCAACCCGAGCTTGCAGAATGCCTGGATGAATGACGCTGAGCGAGCCGCAAGCACGATATCGCAGGCTAATGCGATGTTTGCACCGGCACCGGCAGCGACACCATTGACGGCGCAGATAACCGGTATTTCAAGTGCCCTCAGGCTCAAAACCAGCGGCTTGTAGAAAGTCTCGATGCTGTAGCCGAGATCGACCGCTTCGCCGCCCGCCGAGACGTCACGGTCTGCCAGATCCTGTCCGGCGCAGAATCCGCGCCCGGCGCCGGTTAACAGCAAAACCCGCGCAGACTCATTGCGTGTTCTTGTTAGTGCGTCTCGTAGTTCGAGATGCATCTCGCCATTGAAACTATTGAGTCGATCCGGACGGTTGAGGGTGATGCGGGCGATGCCGTCATCCAGCGAAAAGAGAATGTTCTGGTAAGGCATTGAATGGACTCCGGATGTCAATTAGTTGGCGACTTGCAATCCGAGGCGCTTGAGCGCCGCAGCCGATTGCGCTTTCCAGTCACCCAGCATTTCGGTACTGCTGCGACGGCGCAGCCCAAATTGCGTGTAGGTAGTTGCGTGCTCCGAGTCGACCCGGCCGAAAGTAGCGACGACGCGTGGGTACCAATAATTCACCGCTGCTTGCACGGCAGCTTTATTGCCGCCGCGTTCGATAGCCTGGGCGACACCGCTTTCTCCCAGTCGGGCGTGTTCGCTTTCACGGGGCAGTATCTGGGCGATGGTGTTAGCCAGCGGTATGTAGGAACACTCGGTCATTTCCGTCAGTTGGATCGCGGTGGCGGCTCCCATCAGCATGTTGAAAACGACTGCGTCCTCCCATCCTTCCAGCGGATAGTGGAAGACGTTGAGCCGCTTGTCGCCGCCGATGCGCCGCGTGCCCAGATCGATATGGCGGTCGAGGCGTGAATCCCAGGCATGGGAAGACACATAGAGCAGGGGATTAACGCCAAAAGGCTTGAGCAGCGCTAACGCCAGTTCGGCATGTACATATTTTTCGGTAACAATTTTTGCTGCAACAATCCGCTCTCTCAAGCCGGGACCCCTGTTTATGAACGGGCAGAAGCCCGCCGCACCGGCCAGTTCCGAGTCCACAAAAACCACCACCAGCCGCATCAGTTCGTTGCGGTAGGCTGTCGGTACCGGTGCGCCAGCGCAACGCAGTTGATCGCCCTCGGGGGCGCCAATCCGGTTACCGGTCACGATGAGATCGAGAAACCCCTTGTCCTGTTTTTGCATAACTCGCTCCACAATATGTGTGCCTTTACTCCCCTGTTCGCCCTGACTATAAAAGGATTTTGCAGCGGACGGCAAAGAGATACAATGTACGCAACATGAAATGTTTAAATGGTATCAAATTAATTATGACACAAATAGGTCGCACAAGGTACAATAAAAATGTATCACGTTATCATCCACTAGTTAGAGGCTTTTGAAGGAACGGCATCATGGCCAACATACTGATTATCGTCGGCACCGAGTCGGGAAATGCGCAGATGTGTGCCGACCATCTGTCCGACAATCTGCCAGCCCTTGGGCATGAGGTGGAAGTGGCCGCGGACGACGATGCCGGCAACGTGGATCTCAATGGACGTGAGGTCGTGCTGGTATGTACTTCGACCCACGGCGACGGCGAGCTGCCAGACAACATAATCCCTTTGGCCGAGCGTCTTAGAGCGGAGACTCCCGATCTTTCCTTCCTCAGCTACGGGGTGATTGCACTCGGCGATCAGACCTACAAAGCAACGTTTTGCAAGGCAGGCAAGGACATGGATAGCCTGTTTGCTGAGTGCGGAGCTAACAAAGTGGGCGAACGGCTCGAGATTGATGCCTGCACCCAGCCACTACCCGATGAAGAAGCGCTCAATTGGGCACAAGAGTGGGTCACGATGCTGTAGCCCCTGCGCTCTTGCTTCATAAGCGTCTATCAAAATTCAATAAATCATCAATTTCCCCGGAGATCCAAAATGCCCCACTTACTATTTTTGAAACACCAGGCTATGTTGCAGAAGGCTGTCACCGCGATTGAATCACGCGGCTACTGGAGCCCTTATTCCGAGAGCCCGCGCGCCTATGGCGAGACCGCGATCGACGATGGCCGCAAAGCCTTCGAAGCCTATCGCGGCGCGCAGTTCTATCTGGATCAACCCGGAGTTATCGAGCGTGGTGGTGCCGAAGTTTCGCCCTATGGTTTGTCGCTGAATATCAGCTATCCACGTTGCAGCCCAGACGCCTTGATCACAGCAGGCAAGGCGGCCATGTCTGGCTGGATCAAGGCCGGCGCTGACACACGGGCAGGTGTTTGCGCAGAGATTCTGGAACGCTTGAACAATGGCAGTTTCGAGATGGCGCACGCCGTCATGCACACTACGGGCCAGCCATTGATGATGGCCTTCCAGGCCGCAGGGCCCCACGCCCAGGATAGAGGCCTGGAGGCCGTCGTCTACGCATGGCGCGAGATGAAGCATGTGCCGGAAACTGCGATCTGGGAAAAGCCCCAGGGCAAGAATCCACCGCTGAAAATGGAGAAATCCTTCACCATCATGCCGCGTGGCGTGGCCCTGGTCATTGCCTGCTCGACATTCCCGACCTGGAACGGATATCCGGGCATCTTTGCCAGTTTGGTTACCGGCAATCCGGTGATTGTCAAAGCGCATCCGACAGTAATTTTGCCATTGGCCATCTGCGTTGCCGTAGCGCGTAATGTGCTGAAAGAGGCTGGTTTTGACCCGAACCTGGTCAGCCTGCTGATCGACGATCCAGCGATGCCGGTGGCCAAGGATGTCGCGATGCGGCCAGAAGTTCGCCTGATCGATTACACCGGCGGCCCGGATTTTGGCAACTGGCTGGAAGAAAACTGTCGCCATGCCAATGTGTACACCGAAAAGGCTGGCGTCAATTGCATCGTGGTCGATTCGGTCGACGATTACAAGGCAATGCTGAAAAATCTGGCCTTCACCCTGTCGCTGTATTCGGGTCAGATGTGTACCACGCCGCAGACCCTGTTTGTTTCGCGCGAGGGAGTGAAAACATCGGAGGGTGTGGTGTCTGCCGAGCAGTTCGGTCACGATTTGGCGAATGCTGTCTCGAAGTTTCTGGAAGATCCGAAGCGTGCTGTCGAAGTGTTGGGCGCGCTGCAGTCGCCGGCAACACTGGCAAGATTGGAAGCCGCCGGTGAGATCGGCGAAGTGCTGCGCGCGTCGAGTCTGGTACAGCATCCTCAGTGGCCGGAGGCGCGGGTGCACAGCCCCCTGATACTCAAGGTTGATGTCGCTGACGAACGCGCCTACATGGAAGAGCGCTTTGGTCCTATCACACTGGTTGTCGAAACAGCGACGACGGCGCAGAGCCTGGCGACCGCAGAGCGCGTGATTCGCGAGCAGGGGGCGATTACGTTTGGCGTTTATTCAAGCAATCACGTAATTGTCGAACATGCGGAGGAGGCCGCCTTGCGTGTTGGCGTGGCGCTGTCGATCAATCTGACAGACGGGGTATTCGTCAATCAGTCGGCGGGTTTTTCGGATTTTCACGCCACAGGTGCCAATCCGGCGGCGAATGCCTGTCTCACAGACAGCGCCTTTGTTGCGGGTCGCTTCTTTGTGGTGCAAAGCCGGCGCCACATCGATTGAGTGATCGTTTGGGCGGATCAGTGAGGAAAAATTGATGAAGGTTTATGAGATCGACGGCATCGTGCCGGTGGTGGACCCCACGGCCTTTGTCCATCCGTCTGCCGTTTTGATTGGCGATGTCGTTGTCGGTGCCGGTGCCTACGTCGGTCCCTGCGCGAGCTTGCGTGGTGATTTCGGCCGCCTGTTCATCGGTGCCGGTGCCAACGTGCAGGATTGTTGTGTGATGCACGGCTTTCCCGGCAGCGACACCATTATCGAGGAGCGGGGACATATCGGCCACGGTGCGATCCTGCATGGTTGCATCGTGCGCAAAAACGGCATGGTCGGCATGAACGCGGTGGTGATGGACAACGCCGTGGTTGGCGAGTCGGCCATCGTCGCGGCGCAGAGTTTCGTCAAGGCGGGCATGGAGATTCCGCCGCGCATGCTGGCCGGTGGCGTGCCAGCCAAGGTGATGCGCGATCTGACTGAGCTGGAAATGGCCTGGAAAATCGAAGGCACCGGGGTCTATCTGGATCTGGTCAAACGCTGCAACAGCACAATGAAAGAAGTTGAAGCGCTGACCGCCGTCGAGCCAGATCGCAAACGCCTCAAGCTGCCGGAACTGAAAACACTGCAGGAAACCCGGCGCAGCAGTTAGCCACTCGTCGGCTGAAAAGTCGGCGCTGGTGGCACGGCGACCTACAGCGTTGTTTGCGCCACGGCGTGCTCCCAACCCTGCATCAGCTCCGCGGCGCGGCTACGGGACATGGTTGGATGGAAAGTCCGTTCGGCTTGCCAGTGAGCCGCGAGCTCGTCGAGCCCCGCGTAGACCCCGCAGGACAGGCCCGCCAGATAGGCAGCGCCCAGGGCTGTGGTTTCAATGACTTTTGGTCGCACCACCGGGATGCCCAATAGGTCTGCCTGAAACTGCATCAGCAGATCGTTCACACAGGCACCGCCATCGACACGTAGCTCGGTGACGCCACTGCTGTCCGCCAGGTCGCGGCTCATGGCCTGAAACAGCGCTGCGCTTTGGAAGGCGATGCTTTCCAGTGCGGCGCGGGCAATGTGGGCGACACTGGTGCCGCGGCTCAAGCCCAGGATGGCACCCCGTGCATCAGGTTTCCAGTAGGGCGCACCGAGACCGGTGAATGCCGGCACGAACAATACGCCGCCGCTGTCCGGAACGGTTTCGGCCAGGCTCTGAACGACCTCACTGCCCTTGATGGCCTTCAGGCCGTCACGTAGCCATTGCACCACCGCGCCACCAATGAACACGCTGCCTTCGAGGGCAAATTCCGGAGTCGAATTGATCTGTGCGGCGCTGGTGGTAATCAGTCCATTAGTGCTGACCTGGCAATGCTCACCGGAATGCATGAGTAGAAAACAGCCGGTGCCATAGGTATTCTTGGCCAGGCCGGCTGTGAAGCAGGCTTGGCCAAACAGCGCACTCTGCTGGTCGCCGGCAATGCCGCCGATAGCGATTGGCGCACCGAACAGGTCGGCTCGAGTATGACCAAATACGTGACTCGATGCGTGCACCGCGGGCAGCATCTCATGAGGAACGTCGAGCATCGCGAGCAGTTCCTCGTCCCATTGATTGCGATGGATGTTGAACAGCATGGTTCGAGACGCGTTGCTGACATCGGTGGCGTGCACCGCGCCGCCCGTCAATTGCCAAGTCAGCCACGTATCGACGGTGCCGAAGGCCAGCTCGCCGCGCTGCGCGGCATCGCGCGCACCCGAGTGATTGTCGAGAATCCATTTCAGTTTGGTGCCGGAAAAATAGGCATCGATGACCAAGCCGGACTTGTTGCGCAGCATGGCTTCGCAGCCACGCTTACGCAGTTCGGCGCAAATCGGCTCGGTGCGCCGATCTTGCCAGACGATGGCATTGCACAGCGGTTCGCCGCTGTTGCGGTTCCAGACCAGAGTGGTTTCGCGCTGGTTGGTGATGCCGATGCCGGCGATCTCGGCCGCAGTGATGTTGGCTTTGCGCAGCGCTTCCCGGGCGGTAGCCAACTGGCTGGACCATATCTCCCTTGGGTCATGTTCGACCCAGCCGGGTTGCGGGAAAATCTGGCGAAACTCCTGTTGTGCTACTGCGACGATGCCGCCAAGGTCGTCGAAAACAATACTGCGCGAACTGGATGTGCCTTGATCAAGCGCCAACAGAAAGCGGGGGCGAATCATGGTGATCTCCTGCGAGTGAACGGGCGCGAAGGGAAAGGCGCGCCGGTTGCCACTATGATGGCGGCTGGCGTGGCGAATCGCAAGCTGGGTAGCCGACAAGGAAAGCCGTGAACGAAACACCGGGTATTGAAATCGCGAATCTTCCGCCAAACTCGGCAGGCGGGTTCGCTCAGGATTGCGATGTGCTCGTCGTCGGTGGCGGCATCAACGGCGTGGGCATCGCGCGCGACCTGGCAGGGCGCGGCTGGCGGGTCGTGCTGGTCGAGCAGGATGATCTGGGCGCCCATACCTCCTCGGCCTCGTCCAAGCTGATTCATGGCGGACTGCGCTATCTCGAGTACTACGAATTCGCCATGGTCAGGAAATCGCTGCTCGAGCGCGAAGTATTGCTGCGCAGCGCGCCGCATATTATTCGTCCGCTACGCTTTGTCATGCCGCACGAACCGTCGATGCGCCCGGTCTGGTGGATACGTCTCGGCCTGTTCCTCTACGACCATCTGGCGCGGCGCGAAGTACTGCCGGGCTCAGAAGGAATAGATCTGCGGCGCCATCCCGTGGGGGACGCCCTGCAGGATCGACTGGTCCGCGGCTTCGTCTATTCCGATGGATGGGTCGACGATGCGCGGTTGGTAGTATTGAATGCACTGGACGCCCAGGATCATGGTGCGCAGATTCGTACTCGTACCCGCTGCATATCAGCGCAGCGCAGCGTAGATAGCTGGACCGCTACTCTGCAATCAGACAACGGGCGGGAAACAGCTGTCACCGCACGATTGTTGGTCAACGCCGCCGGGCCGTGGGCAGAGGCATTTCTGCGAGGCGTCGCGCGATCCGACCACGGCGAAGTGCTTGCGACGCGTCACCAGAAGCTGGTCAAAGGCAGTCACATCGTCGTGCCGCAGTGTTTTGATCACGACCATGCCTATGTCTTCCAGGACCTGCAGAAACGCATCATTTTTGCGATTCCCTACGAGGAACGCTTCACCATGATAGGCACGACCGATTCGCAGTTCACCGGGGATCCAAAGGAACCGTGCATTGGTGAAGATGAGACGGCTTATCTCTGTGAGCAGGCCAGTCGATATTTCAAGCGCATGATTACATCGGCTGATGTGGTGTGGAGCTTCAGCGGCGTACGGCCGCTGTTCGGCGATACTTCGGGAGCGCTCTCGGCGATTACTCGAGACTATTTGCTGGAGAGCAACGTCGGGGCGGCTCCATTGCTGAGTGTATGGGGCGGCAAAATAACCACTTACCGCAAATTGGCGGAAGAAGCGGCCAACGAGATCGGGCGGGTGCTGGGCGAGTCGCGTGGCACATGGACCGAGACCGCCTTTTTGCCGGGTGGCGACCTGCGTGAATGGATTGGCAAGCCGCAGCAGCCGGACAAAGATATCGAAGGTTTCATCGAGCGAGTGAGCGAGCGCTACCCTTGGCTCGACCGGGCCATGGCAAGAAGACTAGCCCATGCCTACGGCAGTCGAATCGACCGATTACTCGGTGACGCCAGTCATGTGTCGGATCTCGGGAAAGAAGTCGCGCCAGGCTTGTACGAGGCCGAGCTGAGCTATTTGTGCCGGGAAGAATGGGCCCAAACCGCAGAGGACGTTCTCTGGCGCAGAACCAAGCGCGGATTACATTGCAATGCCGCCGAGCGCCAGCAGGTCACCGACTGGATGGCGCTGAATGCGCCAAAGCTGTGCCTGTAAGCTTCGATTAAGTATGCTTATGGTAGTATTTCGCGCCGCAACAATTGCGTCGCCAAGTGTTGCAGAGCAAGTGGATGCGGGACATCACTGGCCTGGTTTTTAGGAAGTATTTTGGGCAACATCGGGCGCAATCAGTTCCAGAGTCAAGACGTTCAAGTGTGACCGGCGCGATGCGCCAGCAAGCATTTCGGAGACAGTCCGGCGTTATCGTCCGGGCTGATTCAGCAACAAAAGACTTGCACCGAATACATGATTCAGAGCGGGTTGCCGATCAACGCAGTACCTACAACAAGGAAGACGCATGAAGATCCACGAATATCAGGGCAAGGAAATCCTGAAGAAATTCGGTGTGACGACCCCGCGCGGAATCCCCTGCTTTTCCGTCGAAGAGGCGGTCAAGGCAGCGGAAACTCTCGGCGGCAGGGTTTGGGTGGTCAAGGCGCAAATTCACGCCGGCGGACGCGGCAAGGGAGGCGGTGTCAAGGTTGCCAAGAATCCCGAAGAAGTTCGGGCTTACGCAAACGCGATTCTCGGCATGCAGCTCAAGACCCATCAGACGGGTCCCGAAGGCCAAAAAGTGCGCCGCCTGCTAATCGAAGAAGGCGCCGACATCAAGAAGGAATACTACGTCGCCGCGCTGACCGACCGTGCCACGCAGAAGGTTGCGATGATGGCCTCCTCCGAGGGCGGCATGGATATCGAGGAAGTTGCGCACAATACCCCGGAAAAAATCATCAAAGTGTTTGTCGATCCTGAGGCTGGCTTGACGGATGTCCAAGCGAATGAACTGGCCACGGGCATCGGTGTGCCGGCGGGGTCAATGGCGCAGGCCGTAGATACCTTGAAAAAGCTGTACACCTGCTACATGGAAACCGACGCCAGCCTGGCAGAAATCAATCCGCTGATTCTCGAAGGTAATGGCGGTATCAAGGCACTCGACGCCAAATTCAATTTCGATGCGAACGCGCTTTACCGTCATCCCGAGATTGTCGCCTATCGCGATCTGGACGAAGAGGACGCTGATGAAATCGAAGCCTCCAAGTTTGATCTGGCCTACATTTCGCTCGACGGCAATATCGGCTGCCTGGTGAATGGCGCAGGTCTGGCGATGGCAACCATGGACACCATCAAGCTATTTGGTGCCGAGCCGGCCAACTTCCTCGACGTCGGTGGCGGTGCCACCACCGAGAAAGTCACCGAAGCCTTCAAGATCATGCTGAAAAACTCCAAGGTCAAGGGCATCCTGGTCAATATTTTCGGCGGCATCATGAAATGCGACACGATTGCCGAGGGCGTCGTTGCTGCGGCCAAGGAAACACACCTTAGCGTGCCACTGGTGGTACGTATGAAAGGCACCAACGAAGACCTTGGCAAGCAAATCCTCAAGGATTCCGGCCTGCCGATCATTTCCGCCGACACCATGGCCGACGCTGCGAGCAAGATCGTCGCCGCAGTAAAGTAAGGAACACATATGTCCATCCTCATCAATAAAGACACCAAGGTCATTACTCAGGGCGTTACCGGCAAAACCGGCCAGTTTCATACCGAGAAGTGCCAGGAATACGCCAACGGCAAGAACTGTTTTGTTGCCGGAGTTAATCCGAAGAAAGCTGGCGAGAGAGTTCTTGATATCCCGATTTTCGGTTCGGTCAAGGAAGCCAAGGCACAAACTGGGGCCACCGTTTCAGTGATCTACGTGCCGCCGGCAGGCGCCGCCGCCGCGATCTGGGAAGCCTGTGAAGCCGATCTCGATCTGGCGATCTGTATTACCGAAGGCATTCCGGTGCGTGACATGCTGGTCGTGCGCAACAAGATGAAAGCCAAGGAACTCGCCGGCGGAAAGAAAACTCTGTTGCTCGGTCCCAATTGTCCCGGGCTGATTACTCCGGATGAAATCAAAATTGGCATCATGCCGGGCCACATCCACCGCAAGGGTCGTATCGGTGTGGTCTCGCGCTCGGGTACGCTGACTTATGAAGCCGTGGCGCAGCTCACCGAAATTGGCCTGGGCCAATCCTCGGCGGTCGGCATCGGCGGCGATCCGATCAATGGCCTCAAGCACATCGACATCATGCGCGCCTTTAACGACGATCCTGATACCGACGCGGTAATCATGATCGGCGAAATCGGCGGTCCGGATGAGGCCGACGCAGCGGTTTGGTGCAAGGACAACATGAAGAAGCCGATCGTTGGGTTCATCGCGGGTGTTACAGCACCGGCCGGCAAGCGCATGGGTCATGCTGGCGCCTTGATTTCAGGCGGCGCGGACACAGCGGATGCCAAGCTGGCCATCATGGAGGAATGCGGTTTTACTGTGACGCGCAACCCGTCGGAAATGGCCAAATTGCTCAAGGCTCTGCTGAAATAAGAAAGTCGGCGCTGGTAGCACGGCGCCGACTTTGAAAAAATGCCGCTTCGGAAATTTCCGGGCGGCATTTTCCACTGGAGCAGACCGTCAGGCCAGTTCACGAGCGTTGTCGGCGCGTAATTACCGGTGGTAGTGCAGTAAAAAGTCGGCGCTGGTGACACGGCGAAAGTGAAGCGCAGTAGTGTCCACGCTTTGGATTGCTCGTTATCTGGTTTTATGTTTTAAAGTGAAAGGCCACATTGGTGAGAGCCGATGCGGCTATTTCCGCATAGAATCTGGCTATCGCAGCACCGCTGGTGGGCGAATGCCATAAAAATGATTGACGGAGTTGATGCAGGACTGTAAAAATTGGGTCTATTGTCCTGATTTGATTCGGGCTCTCACACAGGGAAGCGATCGATGAAGAAAGCAGGCTTCTGGAAGAGCGACTGGTTTTTCGGTTTATTCGTCAGTGTGCTGGTGCTGGTTTTTGGCAACGGCGAACTACTGCAGAGCCTCGAACGCAAGGCCTATGACATGGGCGTCTCGATGACGACCCGGACGCCTTCGGACAAGATTGCAGTCATAGCGATCGACAAACCCAGTCTGGACAACATCGGCCGCTGGCCATGGTCGCGCGAGATCATGGCTGACATGGTGGATAAACTCGCCGCGGCTAAAGCCAAGGTGATATCAACCACCGTGTTCTACTCCGAGCCACAGCTCGATCAAGGTCTTGCCTATATCAACAAGATGATCAAGGTTTGTGGCGTGACTCTGCCTTCTGCTGGCGCAGCCGCCACAAATTCGGCGGAAGTTCCCGTCGCGTCGGCGGAACCTGTCCAGCCAGCACCACAAGCAGTACCGGCGCCACTGCCTGTGCCAGTTGCAAAGCCCAGGACGCTCGCCAAAGGAGTGGGAGTGGCCCCCGTGGTCGAGGAAGTTGTCGTGGTGCCCCCATGCCAAGAAATCAAATCGATTTTGCTGGAGGCAGACCAGAAGCTGAATACTGATCGCAGGCTGGCGGAAGCCTTTGCCAAGGCTAACAACGTGGCTTTGCCAATGTTGTTCGTGCTGGGTGAGCCGCGCGGGCGCCCCGATTCTGAACTGCCGGATTTTGTCAAATCCAATGCGGTAACGCTGTCTGGTGCTGATGTAGCGCCACCCTACCCGACTCTTGGTGTCGACGCCGGAGTGATCGAACCGTTGGGCAAAGTTGTAAAGACCATCGGGCATCTGAACGTTACGCCTGATGTCGATGGCGCTATTCGCACAGAGCCTTTGGTACTTTCCTATTTTGACAAGGCCTATCCTTCCTTGTCTTTGATGGTGGCTGCTAGAAGCCACAATCTGACAGCAGCAGACATTCGGGTGGCAGCGGGACAATCGGTCAAGTTGGGTACGCTAAAAATCGGCACCGACATCGACACAAGAATGTTGACCTTCTTCTATAAGGATCAAGATGGCGGGCAACCCGCATTTCAGGTTGACTCCTTCTTTGACGTTACAAGCGGGAAGATTCCTTACGAGAAGTATCGCGACAAAATCGTACTGATCGGGCCGACCTCGTCGTCGGTTGGGAGTGTGTTTGTCACCCCGATCAGCCCGTCGATGCCTGCCGTTTTGATGCAGGCGCATGCAGTATCGAGTCTGCTTTCCGAGCACTTTTTCGTTGCACCGACCTGGGGCATTTGGGTTGAGCGCGGGGTGTTCCTGCTTATTGCAGCCTATCTGATCGGTTTGTTGCCAAGGATCAAGGCCGGCATGGCGGCCGGGATTACCTTGACGCTGCTGCTAGCGCTGGTCGCCACTCATTTTGCGTTGATGACTACACAGTTGATGTGGCTGCAGTTGATGGTGCCGGCAACGCTACTGCTGGTGGGCCATTTGTTGCTGACCGTCAAACGATTCGTGGTTACCGAGCGCGGCAAGGAAAAATCAGACGCTGACTCGGCTGAGTCGAACCGGATGCTGGGCTTGGCCTTCCAGGGACAGGGGCAGCTCGATATGGCTTTCGACAAGTTCCGCAAGTGTCCTATGGACGAGCCGTTGATGGAAAACATGTACAACCTTGCGCTCGATTTCGAACGCAAGCGCCAGTTCAACAAGGCTGAGGCTGCGTTCCGCTATATATTCGATTTCAATCCAAAGTTCCGTGATATCGAATCTCGCGTCAATCGCGCCAAGCAGCTTTCCGAGACCATAATCCTCGGCGGTGGCGGTGGACGCAGCAACGCAAGCCTGATTGATACTGCGGGTAACATCGAAAAAGCCATGCTCGGTCGTTATGAGATCGAGAAAGAGCTGGGTAAGGGCGCAATGGGCGTCGTTTATTTGGGCCGCGATCCAAAGATCAACCGTGTGGTAGCGATCAAGACCATGGCGCTGTCCCAGGAGTTCGAAGCCGACGAACTGGTCGAAGTCAAAGAACGCTTCTTCCGCGAGGCGGAAACTGCCGGGCGACTCAACCACCCCAACATTGTGACCATGTTCGATGCCGGCGAAGAGCACGACTTGGCTTACATCGCGATGGAGTTTCTCAAAGGCAAGGATCTGGTGTTTTGCTCCAAGCCGGACAACTTGCTGCCTTTGCCCAAGGTCATGAGTATTGTCGCGCGCGTTGCCGATGCACTCAACTACGCACACCAGTTCAATGTCGTGCATCGAGATATCAAGCCGGCGAACATCATGTACGAACCTGAATCCGATCAAGTCAAGGTGACGGACTTCGGCATCGCGCGCATCACCGACTCGTCAAAAACCAAAACCGGTATGGTGCTGGGTACGCCGAGCTTCATGTCACCCGAACAGTTGGCAGGCAAGAAGATCGACGGTAGATCAGACTTGTTCTCGCTAGGCGTTATGCTGTACCAAATGTCATGTGGCAAGCTGCCGTTCGAGGGCGATTCAATGGCGCAACTGATGTTCCGTATTGCCAATGAGCCGCATCCTGACATTCTCAGCTTCAAACCGGGATTGCCCGATTGCCTGTTGGCGATTATCGACAGGGCCCTGACCAAGGATCCCGAAGTGCGCTACCAGACCGGTGCGGAGTTTGCACAGGACGTACGGGCCTGTATGAAAATGAGCAGTGCCCCCACCGCTGGGGATTCCGGCGTCGATATCAGCATTTGAGGATCTGATCATGGATATGAGTGCTGTTCTGGAAGTTGTCACCCGCAGTGAGCCGGGCATGGTGCGGACAAACAATGAAGACGCCGTAATGGCCAACCCGGTGAGCGGGTTTGCCGTTCTTGCCGATGGCATGGGCGGCTACAACGCGGGTGAAGTGGCCAGCGGCATGGCGACGGCCCTGCTTGGCGAGGAGCTTGAGAAGTCTTTTCTTCAGCGTGAGCCGAGTAGTAAAGAAACATCCGGCAAGTTATGGGCAGAAGTTGCGCTTGACAAGGAAATGGCGCGTGTCAATGGCGCCATTTATCAGGCAGCGCAGAGCCAGCCACAATATTCGGGAATGGGCACCACGCTTGTTGTCGGAATTTTCCACGACAACAAAGTGACGGTCGGTCACATTGGTGACTCCCGGCTGTACCGACTACGCGGTGAAGATTTTCAGCAGATAACCCGAGACCACTCCTTGCTGCAGGAGCAGATTGACAGTGGCCTCATTACTATCGAGCAAGCACGTCACTCGCAGAACAAGAATCTGGTGACTCGCGCCGTAGGTATCGATCCCGAGGTGGCGGCGGAAATTCACGATCACGAAGTATTTCCAGGCGACGTCTACCTGTTTTGTTCCGATGGGCTCAACGATATGGTTGAGGACGATGAGATCGCCATGACGGTTGGCGCGCTGTCTGCCAATCTGGAGTTGTGTGCAACGCAGTTGATTCAAATGGCCAACGACAACGGTGGTCGCGACAATGTTTCGGTAATCCTGGTTAAGGTAACGGGGGAGTTTCCGGCCGCTCGTGGCTGGTGGTCCCGTCTCCTGGGCTGGTTCAAGTAATGCAGCGCTCTGTGAACTCGAAGGACGAAAACAATGGCTAAGCTCGTACTCAGCATGGAAACCACAATGCTCAAGGAAATACCACTGGGCAAGGAGCGAACTACTATTGGTCGCAAGCCGCACAACGATATCCAGATCGACAATCTGGCGATCTCTGGCGAGCATGCGGTGGTGATTACCATTCTCAATGATTCTTTTCTTGAAGATATGGGCAGCACCAACGGCACATTTGTCAATGGTCAATCCGTCAAGAAGCATTTTCTGAAAAATGGCGACACCATCGAGCTGGGCAAGTATCGTTTGAAATACGTCAATGAGCTGCCGCAGCAGACCTCAAGCGCGGATTTTGAAAAGACCATGATTCTGCGGCCCGGTGCGATACAAGCACCTGCCTCCGGGCCGGCGGCAACACCGGTGGCAGTCCCCGCTACGCCCGCCCCTGCAGTTCCTGCCGCGCCAGCGGCGCCCGCAGCGCCGACGCCGGCCGCGCAAGCCACTCCTGACCATATGGCGACTTCTCCAGGTATGGCACCTCAGCCGGCATCTGCTCCACCGCCCGCCGCTCCCGCCGTGCTTCTCGGGGCGATCCAGATACTTTCCGGCGGCAACGCAGGCAAGGAGATGGAATTGACCAAGACTCTGACGACCTTGGGCAAGCCCGGTGTCCAGGTTGCGGTTATTGCCCGTCGCCCGCATGGCTATTTCATTACC